>OGUD01000018.1_pt1 | contig 163310 bp, 138 predicted proteins | sample 1573671 | NCBI WGS metagenome assembly OGUD01 (sample SAMEA2582065, study PRJEB24529) | metagenome | biome: Human gut stool | place: China | collected 2011 | reverse complement strand
TCTTCCAGATCTTCCGCAACCGCCGCTACATCGGCGAATACCGCTACAAGGACATTGTGACGCCGGGCGGCATTCCGGCCATTGTTGACCAGGACCTGTTTGACCGGGTGCAGCAGCGTTTTGAGCAGAACAGGATTGCCCATGGTCGGCCCGCAAAAGAGGATGTGAGCTATCTGCTGACCACCAAGCTGTTCTGCGGCAAGTGCGGTACGCTCATGGGCGGCGAAAGCGGCACAAGCCACATGGGAAACACCTACTATTACTACAAGTGTGGCAAAGCCAAACGCCACGGCAAGGCGCACTGCGATCTGAAAGCCATCCGCAAAGAGCCGTTGGAACGGTTCGTGGTGGAGACTGCCATCAAGGTGATTTTCAGCGATGAAATCATCGAACGGCTGATAGATTTGGTCATGGAAGCCCAGCAGCAGGAGAACACCCGGCTGCCTGTCCTGAAAGAGCAGCTCCGGGATACGGAGAAGCGGTTGGCAAACCTTCTGGAAGCCATTGAACAGGGCATCCTGACCCCGACCACCAAGCAGCGGTTGGACGAGCTGGAAGCCCAGAAGGAAGCTCTGAACACCAGTATTCTGGAAGAAGAACTGAAAAAGCCCGTCCTGACCCGTGAATGGATTCGGTTCTGGCTTGAGAAATTCCGCAAGGGTGACGTGGGCAGCACGGAACACCAGCGGCAGATCATTGATACCTTTGTCAACTCGGTCTACGTCTTTGATGACCGGGTCGTACTCAATTTCAACTTCACGAATGATGCCAAAACGGTCACCCGTGAGGAAGTGTTGGGTTCGAGTGCCGTGGACAATGCTCCACCAAACGTAAGGCCGTTTACCTGAAAGGGTAAGCGGCTTTTTCTTGTATCTACGTGCTTTTTAATATGCAATAGTGAAGCGAATTCACTTTTGCATATTGATAATGAAACGTGTAGGAGGCCCCCTTTTCAGTCGTTTGTAGCGAGTTTGTAGCAGATCTGTAGCAAAATTCGGGGAGTAACGGCAAAATGGCCTCAGAAACCCGATTTTTGCAGATTTTTTGGTATAAAATTTTATCCTTGAATTTTGTGCAGAATAACGGTGGTGCTTTTCATTCGGATTCTGATGCCGTATAATAAAGAAAAGATCATGGATGAAAGGAGAAATCGCTGTGCGCTACACCATCAGGCATTTTGATTTGCCACTGCTTACCTTTGAAGCAAACATGGACAGTGCAGATACTGACCTCCATATTATAAAGGTCTACGAAGAAAACCGTTCCTTTTTACCTTTGAACCTGACTGTATCAGAAGATGGTGTAGAACGCTGGCTGCGGCATCGCACAATTCCGAAGAACCGAGCGTATGTAGATGCTCTGCTCTCTAAGGTGGGGCTTTCTTTGAATCGTCCGCTGGGAATTATCACCGTCTGCAAAGGACTTTCACTCAATGATTGCTTTTGGGTAGATGCAGAGGGCTCCGGTGACACCTTTGAAAAAGTAAATCTTTACGATAACCGATTCAGTCAGGTGCTGGCAGCAATCGCCTTTACAGGATATGGCAGCAGCATACGAACTTCGCTTGCGTCCTGCCCGGAGTTCTCAACCAACGGGATGTTGCCAAAATGCTGGCGCAGACAAAACGGAAAAATCTATCTTTATAAAGGTGGCACGTCAGGGTTCAGTAATCTGGGATTTGAACCGTACTCGGAACTGTACGCTTATCAAGTTGCACAGGTGATTGGCGTGAATGCGATTCGCTACACCCTGACAAAAGATCTGAAAAAGACGCTTTGTTCCAAGTGTGAGCTGTTCACCAGCAAAGAGCATTCTTATATTCCCATCGGACAGCTTGTGTCCAAAGGCGGAATAAAAGCGATTTTAGCGTATTATCAGACGTTAGGGCAGAACTTTGTGGATGCACTGGAAGATATGCTGGTCTTTGATGCAATCATCTGCAATACAGACCGCCACTATGGAAATTTTGGTGTGTTGGTAGATAATAAGACCAACACGATTGCGGCACCCGCACCACTGTTTGACCACGGAAACTCGCTGTTCAGTCTGGGCGGAACGGATCTTTGGGACAACCAGAAAGCATTTGATGAATATGCCCGCACACTGCTTCCGCTTGCATACGATGATTTCTTTGCAGCTGCAAAGAGCGCAATGAAACCTCGTCACCGTGCGATGCTCCATAAGCTGCTGGATTTCCATTTTGACCGCAGAGCGACACGTTATAATCTGCCGCCAAATCGCTTGAAGATGATCGAAAAAGAGGTACAGCGCAGAGCAAGAGTGCTTTTAGGGTGAAAAAGAAACCGTCAAACGTAAGAGATTGCTATCTCATGCGTTGACGGTTTTATGGTTTGTGGGGATATTATTCTTCTGGCAGAGCCAAAACTTCATCCTTGACCAGTTGATTGGCCTTATCAAAGGCTTCAGGTTTCGATTATCTGGTTGGCTTTCGGATGGAGATAGACTTCATCCGGCGTTTTGAATTTGGGCGTGTGCCCGACAGCACGTTTCAGGATATCTTTGCACGAAAAGAAAACAGAAAAACAATAGTCAGCAGACGTAAAGCTATCATAATTTGAAACAAAAGCTCTTGACAGAAAGCTATTTGCAAAATATCCTTAAAAATAAGCAGAAACATTGACCTCTAAAAATAAGGAGCGGACGATGGCATTTGAATTAGGCGGACGCGCTGATAAGTTTGGCAATCGATACGAACGAAGATATTTCGTGTCTCTCATGGCAAAGGTTTTGCAGGGCGGCCTGCTGAGTGTACAGAGTGAGCCCACAGGTGACGATGAAAGCGGCACGGATATTATCGTAGAATACCAAGGCGGAAGGAAGGATTTTCACCAGTGTAAGGCACGCAACGGCAGCAATGAGCACTGGACGATGTCTGCGTTAGCACGGCATAAGGTGTTTCAGCATATCAAGGAACATGTAAAGACGGAGCAGAATCACTTTGTGTTTGTGACTGCACTTCCCTTTGTGGCGCTGAATGATTTGTGTCTGGCGGCCAGAAATTCGGACTCCTGTCAGCGCTTTGTAACGAATCAGCTGACGACGCATGGCCGAAAAAATCTATTCGATCAGTGGCGAAAAAATCTTGGACTGGGAGAGACAGCAGCGGATCAGGAACAGGCTGCATTCTATCTGCGGCAGTTTGAAATATGTACGCTCAGTGATGATTCGGTAGAGGGAGATCAGTGGAAATACGTGCTCGGCAGTATGTTCACCGGGAACCCGGATGATGTCTATGATGTCCTTTTGAACCTGACGGAGAACGATAATTATGGCAAAACGCTCACGGCGGGGATATTGCAGCAATATCTGGAACAGCGGGGATACCAGCGCCGACTTCTGGCCGCCGATACCAATATCCCGCTACAAATCGAGCGTCTGAATCATCGGTTCAAGGCTCATTTCCGCCCCATTGGCGACCATCCTTTTCCTATACAAGAAGCTCACATGGCATTGCGGGCGATTTTGACGGGCAAAAATGTTTTACTGCTTGGCGAAGCTGGCATTGGTAAAAGCGGCTGTGTACAAGCATTGCTGGCGGAGCTGGACAAGAGGCATATTCCATACCTTGCACTTTCTGTTGACCAAAAGGTTCCCCAGGGCACACCGGAATACTACGGCGAAGCTTTGGGGTTCAGGGCTTCGCCAGTGCTTTGCCTAGAAAGCCAGTTGGCCAGTGGTCAAATGGGCGTTCTCATCTTAGACCAGTTGGACTCCCTTCGCTGGGCGACCCGTTCCTGCGAAGAAGCACTGGATGTCTGTGGAGAGATGCTGCGGCAGGTGCAGGCTTTGAGCTACAGTGGAGACCGGGCTGTCCGGGTCGTTTTAGTCAGCCGCAAGTTTGACTACGAGAACGATTTGGCACTGCGCAGGCTTTGCACTCTGGCAACCCCTGAGCAGTCCGATCCATGGGAACAGATCAAACTGCATGCATGGGACGAGGAACGAGTGGAAATTTTTGTAGGCAAAGAACGTTATGCCCGTATGCTGCCAGCCATGAAGCGCATTTTGCGAACCCCCTGTTACTTATACATCTGGCAGTTCCTGGAGGATGCACGAAAAGATAATGCGTTTACTACTCCGGTTGACCTGATGAAAGAATGGAAAACGCAGATCATTCAGCATGGAGAACAAAAAAACATCCACGCAGATGCCATCGAGTCATTTCTAAACGCTTTACTGAGCTTGATGCAGGAAACTCCTTGTGTCCCGGAAATGGCTCTCCCGGGCAACCAGCAGGTGCAGGAATTCCTGATTTCAGAAAACGTATTATACAGAAATGAAGGTTGTTTGGCATTTGTTCATCAAAGCATGGCCGATTACCTGAATGTAGAGTGCTGGCTGCAAGATATTCTGCACAGGAAAAAGGTGGAAGAACTTCTGCCTTCGTACAATGCCCAGGGGCCGGAATATCGGGTGCGGCTGCAGATGCTCTGGCAAGTGTTGCTGCGCGCTGGCACAACATTGTTTTTAGACAGGGCCGAAAGCTTTTTGGCCAGCAAAAACATCCGTTATTATTACAAGTGTACCGTTTGGGAAGCGCTCGGGCAGATAGAGGCTCCCGGAGAAAAAATCATGGCGTTCATTCAGGCGCACTGGAATGAAGATGTCTGGAGAGCAACAATCCTGCACCGCGTTTTCTGGGGGCATAGTGCGTTCATTCGGCAGTATGTGGCTGCCGGATTCGTCGCATCCTGGACCGACCCTACGGCGTTGTGGTTGCTGCGCCCGCTTGTAACGAGCGACCAGGCTTTTGTAAGAGAGGCCGTGTTGCCCTGTATTGGAAAAACACCAGAAAACGACCAGAATATCTTAAGGCTGTTCTGGATGCACAAAAATCTGGAACGCCAAACGGTTGAACTATGCCTGCAGATTCTGAAAACACAGCCAACCCTGGGGCTGAATACCAGTGAGTACGAATCCTGGGTGGAAACATGCCCTGATAAGGCGGTGGAATATCTGGCTCTTGTTTTTGGACAAACATTGTCACATCAGGAATATATCGCACCAAAATTCATGGAACTTTCCCAGAAACGCCCCAAGGGTGTACTGGAAACTCTGTGTCCGTTGGTAATTGAGGCATCCAAAGGGGAGGAGGTTTGGATGCAATGGCGAGCATATAATAGACATTACGATGGTGTGCGCTGTTACGTAAAGCTGATACAGGATTCGTTGCAGCAGCTGGTACAGCAGGATCTGCCGTATGTGGAAAACTTTGTAGTGAATCACCTGCATACAGTATCTTGGCTGGAACATGAATGGATCTTAAAAACGCTCCTGCTTTTACCGGAACGAGACGCCACGCTAGCCTATCAATGGCTGATGGAGCAGTTCCCGGAACACTTTCTAGACACAACGAGCCCGGAAGAGCGGATGATGACCTATGCGGCAGAGGTGTTGAAAAAGTTTTCTCCCTTCTGGTCCGATGCCCAATTTGACCAAATGGAGCAGCGCGTTGTTTCCTATCACTCTCCCGATATGCTGGAAAATGCACGAGATCGGTTCAGCTTGAAAGCGTATTGGCCCTACTGGGGTAGCCTGCAGGAAGCGCTTTTGCCCGCGATGGATCCAGCCAGAAGCAAAAGCAAAGCGCTGCAAGCTGTGCTGCAGCGTCGGAAAGAACAGGGTTTTGGAGATGTATGGTATAAAAAAGGAGGACTCATAGAAAGTTATGCAGTTCGTTCGTCCATTGCAGATCATACAGAAAAGCTGAGCGATGCGGCATGGATCCGATTGATCACTTCTGACATGCCGCATCTATCACCTCGTGATACCATTCAGCAGCACTTCCGTCGGCTGGGACTGGAATCCTCTCCCAGAGAGTTTGCACAGACACTGGAATGCTTTTTCGTCACCGAACCCTTGCGACTGGCTGGTATTGCAGAAAAACTACCAGAACAGATTGATGCGCATTATTCGGCGGCAATTCTGAATGTATTCGCCAAAAAAGAAGTATTTGATGCGGTCGGATTTGAAACTGTTGAAGCTATTGCAGAAAAATTCACACGCTGCATGACAGCGGAGATGGAGTATGAGCTGGCTTCAGGATTTTGCGGTTTACTGATCAACCACCCGGACGCCCCTTGGTCTGCTGAGAGCTATCAGCGTCTACGCTTTCTGGCTGTTGCGCATAAAAACCCGCAGGAAAACATGTACAATATAACATCGGGTAACGACCCACAGAACAAATCCTGCCAGTGTCTCCGGGACAACGTGCTGAACAGCATCCGGGGGTATGCGTTCCGAACGATCGCAGAAACTTTATGGAAGTACCCGGAAAAAGTAGAGGATTGGAAGACCGTCCTCGAGCATGGTCTTCAGGATCCGCATCCTTCGGTTCGCTATGCCGTGATAGATGCACTTGCAGCAGTCAGTAGAGTAGACAAGCCTTTTGCCTGCGAAGGCTATTGGGAAGTTTTGCAGCAAGATCCGCGCTGCATTTTACACTATACATCCGGATGGTTTATCATGCAGCTTTACCCAGTCCATCCGGAAGAGTGCCGTGCCTGTCTGATCTGGGCGTTTGAGCAGAGCGAAACGGAGCAGGATCTTGTTCGTAATGCTGCCCATATTCTGGCTGAGCTGTGCATCAAGGGAGATCTCGATGTCCATGCCTACCTTTTCCAACGGCAGTATATGCCAGAGCAGGCCTATGGAATTTTGGATCAGTGTTTCGACGACCTAAACCAGGAGCCTAAGAACACCGCTGCCAAGCGGTTGCTGCTTTATACGCTGCAAAATTGCCAGGAAATCCCGCAGCATATCGTGTGGCAGTATTGTCGGGAGCCTGGGCCTCACGATCCGGACGTTTTACGGCTTTTTGTGGAACGGTGTGCAAACCGGGCTGAGTACGCTTTAATCCATTTTTTTCTGGAATCCAGAAAAGAAAACAGCCCTGCTTGGTGGGAAAATCTGTACACTTTTTGCGCCCGGGCCTGTGCGGATGCAACTAAGAGATATGGCCTTGCCGTCGATGATTTCTGCAAGCTTCCGTTTTTGCTGCTGGAAACAGCGGCTACTGTGCAGCAAAGAGAAAAAGCTCTGGACGTTTTTGATGAAACTTTCCGCAGCAATGTCATCCGGATGGAAAATTTTTTGCGGGAAACCAATCGATAATATAAAAACAGAAAACATCGTGTGTTGTGCATAGCGTAATTCTCATATAAAGCTCTTGCAAGCATACTCCTGCGGGAGTATAATTAGAGCGAGGAGGTGGTTCTGTGGAAAAAACAATTTATCACGGTTCGGATCATATTATTGAAAAGCCAAAGTTCGGCTATGGCAAGCCCTACAATGACTATGGCATCGGTTTTTACTGCACTCAGAACCCCAACATGGCCAAAGAGTGGGGTGTTGGCATCGACCACAATGGCTACGCTAACCGGTATAAAATCGAATGCGACGGTTTGACCATTCTGGATTTGAACGCTCCCGGTTACACGATGCTGCATTGGCTGACGATTCTTTTGGAGAACCGCGAATTCGATACTTCTGCCCCGCTGGCCGCAGAAGCCAAAGAATACCTGATGAACACTTTTCACCTCGACTATAAGTCTGCTGATATCATCATTGGCTACAGGGCAGATGACAGCTATTTTTCCTTTGCATCTGATTTTATCAACGGCGCAATCTCTTACCGCCAGTTGTGCAATGCCATGCGCTTGGGCAAGCTGGGGCAGCAGTTCGTGCTGAAAAGCAAAGCGGCCTTTGAACAGCTGGAATTTCTCGGCTATGAGACCGCAGACTCTAAAGAATGGTATAAGAAAAAGGCCTTCCGTGACCAGACAGCCCGCCGCCAATATTTTGACGTGGAGCGCAACCGCCGTCAGAGGGGAGACCTTTATATTACCACGATTCTCGACGAGGAGATGAAGCCCAATGATCCACGCTTACGATAAAAGCTATCTTTCTGCTGCACAGAAAAATCTTGCCCGGATGTTGGATTATCTTGTCAACGATTTGCATTATCCGTTGGAGACGGCATGGCAGTGGTTTGTGACCAGTGAACTGTCTGCCCGGTTCGAGCAGGGGGATTGTTCTGTGTTGGTGGGCTTGTCCGGTGTAGAACTTGCCCGCGCTGTACTGGAGCAGGCGGGCGAAGTCGTACCTATGCAGAAACCCTCGTATGCCTACGACCGCAGCCCGGAATACTGGACGGGCTGGGCTCTTGCCTATTACCAGTGGCTGACCGGTCTGCGCTTTGCGGAGATTGAACAGGCAGTGTCTATCACGAAAGTGCGGCTGCTGTATACGCCCTACCACGAGATGGATGTACGGCAGTTTGCAGACAAGATGAACGAGTTGTACCGTGCGGCAAAGCCGGAAACAAACCTGAAAGCCATGCGCACATTGGCCGGATTGAGCCAATCGGAACTGGCAGGGCAGGCTGATGTGCCTGTGCGTACCATCCAGCAGTACGAACAGCGACAGAAGGACATCAACAAAGCACAAGCAGAAACGCTGCTTCGCCTTGCGCGTGCGCTGAATTGCAACGTAGAGGATCTGATGGAGAAAGTTCCACCGCTGAATTTTATCGCAAGGCAAGAAAGTAGTGCAACATGAAAACAGCATATTTGCGATATGCAATTCAACGCTGTTGCCGTTGCATTAAAAAGTTGAATTGCAATAAATAAGAATGAAGCGATGAGACCTGACACAGATTGTGCAAAAAAAGAAAGCTGCCATCCATAAGAGAAAGATTCTCACGGATCGGCAGCTTTTCTCTTTGAAGTTGTTATGCCTTCGTTGTGGTCAAAACTTCATCCTTGACCAGTTGATTGGCCTTATCAAAGGCTTCAGGTTTCGATTATCTGGTTGGCTTTCGGATGGAGATAGACTTCATCCGGCGTTTTGAATTTGGGTGTGTGCCCAACAGCACGTTTCAGGATATCCTTGTTGACACCTGCACGGTCACAAAGGCTGGCGTATGTATGCCGGGTGGTATAGGGTGTATAAGTGGCGAGCTTCCCAGCAAACTCTGGCTTTCGCTTGCCGTTTTCGTCATAAGGATTCGGCTGAATGCCGATTTCCTCCAAGAACGGATAGAATTTGCGATTACGCCAGTTCTTTTCGTTCCAGAATCCACCTTTTCCGTTGGGAAAGAGTGGGCCGTTTTCCACAGAGGTGGCATACGCATGTTCAAAAATCGGGATTCCGAAGTCAAGAATGGGAATGATGCGGTTGCGTCCGGCCTCGGTCTTGCAGCCGCCAATCAGATAAGCGCCGGATTCCGTGCGGTGAAAATCTTCGTGTTTGAAGTGCAGCAGCTCATAGATACGAACTCCACAGGCCAGAAGAGCAATTACCATCTGCCCCGTGGGAGTGTTCTTCTGACTCAGAATCAGCGTTACCTGTTCATCCGTGAAGATTTCACGTTCCGGGGATTTGCTCCCCTCGATTTTCAGAACAGATGCAAGGTTGGCATCCACGACACGCCAGCCAATGGCTGTGCGATACAGCTTACTGATAAGAGTACGCTCTTTTTCCAACATACTTTGAGACAGTCCGTTATCGGCCATCTTATCAAGGATGTTTTGGAAGTCTTGCGCATAGAGGGCGGCAATTTTGAAGTGCCACAGCGGACGGAGATATTTCCACGCAATGTCATAGAGCTCGCGAGCCTTATCAGACCGGCTCTTATATTCACGGGAATCTTTGAACATCCGGAAGCAGTCCTACAGGGTAGAGTCCTGATAGGGTGTAGCCGGACGCTTCATCATTTCGACGCGGACAGCTTCTGCTTCTTCACGGGTGACGTAGGTGCCAACAACCTTCATGACTGTAATTCCGGTGTGAGGATCAGGGATCGGCATTCGGAGCAGCTATGGTTTCCGGCGCGTCCCGGACATTTTCGTGATGCTGCCATTGCCAGACGAGGCTTTCAGCCGGGGCGATTCTCGTTTGGCTGGAACGGCAGGTGGAGCTACTGCACCGGGGGATGGCGCTGTGCCAACGGGATGACCGCAGGCAGAGCAGAATTTAGCGGTATCTGAGATTTGATGACCGCAATTTTCACAGAACATAGATTTGAACCTCCTGCTTCAAAAAATGCCCTCAGCATCGGAGGATACTGAGGGCGAACGGTTAGATCAGTTACGGGTGCGGGAGAGCTGGTAATCCAGGCTCTGTTCAGCCGTGAGCCCCTTCTGGATAAAATGTACCAAATTCGGGTAAAAGATGTAGATACGTGATCCGTTCGGTACGTGGCTTATGTAACCGGCGGCTACGAGGTTGCGGAGACTGTGGTGTGTTATATCATAACCTTCGCTCCGTGCACGACGTGCGGCACCTGTTAGTGTAAGAAAATCCTGCGGCTTATTAACCATAATGTTTCTCTCCTTTCGTAAAATGATGGAAAGCACAGGCGGCTTTTCATAATAAGCATATCTTTTTGAGATATAGGACTCTTAAAGGGCGATTAAGGGTACCAGGGAAGATCTGGCATTTTTGAGAAGTCATAACGCTCCAAAGAATGCAAATCGGGTTGTACTTCCTCATATTGGGCGTTTAAAGGGGGAACGACATAAAATCTCCTTTTCAATGTATTTTGTTCAATCGCTGTTTTCCATTTCTTCAGCGATGCGGACGAGGACTTCCACCAAGATGGTGCCAACTTCTTTGACGATTTCGGACCAAAAGTTCATAAGGCTGTCTCCTTTCTGCGCAGCTGCGCTTTAAAATACGATGGTAATAATGATAGTGATGGTGCGGAATAACAAAGTGCTCACCTCCAGACATAAAAAAGCCCCTGAGTCTTTCGACTCAGAGGCTTTGAATCATGATTATTATATCTGGGTGAAAAATGGAAATTTGAGAAAGCTAAAGAGAGGGATTTATCATAAAAAATTATAATGCAGGACGTATTTGCGCTAGAAGAATCCGGTCCGCCGGAAGCCACGGAACAGAATCAAGCTCCTCTTTAGTCAGCCAGCGTGCAGCCTCAGCTTCTTTCAGCACCAGTTCGCCGGAAACTACTTCGCACCAGAAACAGTCCATGGAAAGATGGAAGGCGGGATAATCGTATTCAATGGTGTCGATAAGGTTGCCTACCGCAATCTCGGTATCCAGTTCTTCCCGGATCTCTCGTTTCAGTGCCTGCTGCGGGGTTTCACCCGGCTCGATTTTGCCGCCCGGGAACTCCCATCCGCCCTTGTACTCGCCGTAGCCGCGGGCAGTGGCATAAATTTTATGTTTCGTCTGAATATCGTCGCAGATCACGGCTGCAACAACGCGAATCATTTTCATGAAAATCTCCTGAATTATTTTTCATAATAGAGCGGACAACCCAGTTTTCTCAATTTGGATTCGATTGCTCCTGTAGAACGTTTTAGAATCAAAGAAATTCGTTTGACGCTGTTCCCCTGTTGGTGGAGCCGCAATAATTCACGTTCTTCTTTTTGCGACCATGCTGTTCCAGCGCGAGAATAACGCTCTGCCTTTTTGTTTCGAGGAAGAGACTTCAGATATTCAGCGGTAGATTCAATGGAGCAATGTTCCAATACGATTTTTAATGCTTCTTGAATTTCTTCCTGAGCACAACTATCATTTTCAGACAGAATCCAACCGGTTAAAGGATTAATACCTTTTGCAAGAGTTTCAATTATGGTGCGAGCCAGCATATCGTCCATAGTATGTTACCCCACGATCAATTTGTTGGTCTTTTTGAGGAACTTTGCAGGAATCGGGCGGTCCAGCTTCCATGTGATGTTCATGGGGCGGGAGCCCTCGTGCTTCACATAGTTCACCGTGCCCAGATAGGTATACGCTCCTGCACCGCCAAAACGGGCCTCTGCCTTGAACTCACGCACGAACAGCAACACCCGGCTTCCTTTTTCCCGGTGATGGATGTACCGCTGCCCGGTGGCAGAGTTTTCGGCGGTGGTGCTCTGGCTCTGCCAGTGGAGCAGACTCTCGTTGATGGAATAATCCTTGTACATGGTGGTGGGGGAGTAATCCTTGTCTGCCTTGTTCAGGGTCACAAAGAATACGTCCAGCTGCTTTTCCGGCAGCCACTTCACGCCCTCGCGGACAGTGGCAGGCTTCAAAAAGTCCAGTGCTACTAGCAGCTGGTCGCGGGTATAGGTGCAGTGCAGGTCCAGCGGACAATCAAAGCCCACATCCACAGGTTCGTCGATAAAATCAATGCGGTCATATTGATACTGCAAAAGTGCCTGCAGTTCCCCCAGCAAAACGGGACTATCCGAGAGAGCATACAGGTTATCGAGAACTTCTTCATCCTCCCAGCTTTCTGCAGTTTTGCCCCAGAGAGTCACATAGAACATTTGCAGCATCCGCTTCTCTACTGGCGATAGAGCCGCAAAGTCGGTGTTATCCAATTTTGGCAGAAGCCCCAGCAAAAAACGAATCCACCTGCGGGAATCCACGACTGCAAAGCGTGCAAGGGCTTTGGTCATGGTCTCTTCCAAGGGTTCTGCAAAATCGGGTGCCGCCCCTGCGCGGATGCACAGTCTGCTGAAGCAGACCTTTTTGCTGTAGATGGCCCGGGGGTCGAGATGATAGTAGTCGAGGAAGTTCCCAAGTGTCAGGGGCAGACCAGTATCCTCTGTGAAGGCAGCCGCCCGCGCCACAAGCCCGGAGGTGCGGTCATAGGAGGCGCTGATATTATCCAGCACATACTTTGCGGCAATTTTTTCCAGCTGAATATAGCAGCCTTTGGGTGCAGAGACAAAGCCCTCTTTAAGCTCCCGACTGACGCTGCGGGTGGTGTTGGAGAGCAGTGCTGCGAATTTCTCCTCAAAATTATACTTTTTGTTGGCCTGTCCGATGAAATCCAGAACGGTCAGGCAATCCTTGTTTTCTGCCAGACGTAAGCCGCGCCCCAGCTGCTGCAAAAACACAGTCAGCGACTCGGTAGGACGCAGGAACAGCACAGTGTTCACCTCGGGGATATCCACGCCCTCGTTGTAAATGCCCACCACAAAGAGGAACCTGAGCTCCCCGGAAACCAGCCGCTGCTTGGCGGCGTTGCGCTCCTCGTCAGGAGAATCGCCGGTCAGCGCCATAGACGGGATGCCGTGGGTATTAAAGTAGCGCGCCATAAATTGGGCATGAGAAATGGAAACACAGAAGCCCAGACCCTTCACCTCGTCGATATCGGTGACATATTTCAGGATGGAGTTTACCACAAGGTCAGCGCGGCGCTCCGCCACCATGCCGCTGAGGGTGTACAGGTTGGACAGCTCGTTTTTATCGTAGCCGCCGGTACGCCATTTCAGGCTGCTCAGATCTGCGGCGTCGGTGACGCCGAAATATTGGAAGGGACAAAGTAGTTTCCTGTCGATGGCCTCCGGCAGACGGATCTCGGCGGCAATGCGCCCGCCGAAATAGTCCAGAACGCTTTTGCCGTCCATACGTTCCGGGGTAGCAGTCAGCCCCATCAGGATCTTCGGCTGGTAATATTCCAACAGCTTCTGATAGGTGGGTGCAGCCGCATGGTGGAATTCGTCTACAACGATGTAATCGTAGAAATCCGCTGCCGTTTTGGCGGCAAGCTCCTGAGAATTGAAGGTCTGGATGGAAACAAACAGATGGTCGATGCTGTCGGCTTTGTGGCTGCCCACATACAGCTCGCCGAAATTGGCATCCTTCAGTACCGCCCGGAAGGTGTACAGGCTCTGCTTCAGGATCTCCTCTCGGTGTGCCACAAACAGCAGACGGCAGGGCTGCCCCGGATGCTGTTTGCAGAAGCGCTTGTAATCCAGTGCGGAGATCACGGTTTTGCCGGTGCCGGTGGCGGCGACTACCAAGTTGCGGTTGTAACCCCGAACGGTGCGCTCGGCATCCAGCCGGTCCAGGATTTCCTGTTGGTAGGAATAGGGCAGAATATCCAGGGTGTAGATTCCGCTGTGGTCGGTCTCGCTGTATTTTTCAGCCTTCAGGGCGCGGATCAGCCGTTCCCGCTGCCCTTCATCGTAATATTCAAACTCGCTGGAGTTCCAGTAGCTTTCAAAGGTGGCTGCGATCTTTTCGATGGTCTCCGGCAGGTCCTTTCGGGTCACCTTGACGTTCCATTCCAGACCGCTGGAAATTGCCGCATTAGACAGGTTGGAGGAGCCAACATACGCTGTGGTAAAGCCGGTGTCCCGGTAAAATACATAGGTCTTTGCGTGCAGGCGGGTACGCTTGGTGTCGTAACTGACCTTGATTTTTGTATTGGGCAGCGCGTGCAGCTCCTCAATGGCTTTTACGTCCGTAGCGCCCATATAAGAGGTGGTGATGATGCGCAATTCGCCGCCGCTTTGTGCAAACTGCCGCAGCTCGTCCATGATGAGGCGTAAGCCGCTCCACTTGATAAAGGAGACCAGCATATCAATGCGGTCGGCGGAGACGATCTCCTTTTTCAGCTCCGTGTACATCTGCGGCTCATGGATAGCACCGGTAAACAGGGAGCTTTGCGCAATGGAGGTCTCCGGGCGGTCAAGGTCCTTTGCGCTTTTTCCTGTTGTAGCAAGGCGCGGGTCATTCTGCTGCAAAAGCGCAAGAAGCTGCTCTGCTCGCTGGTCAACACCGAGCGCGGCAAAGTCAGCTTCCTGTGTGGTGTTCTGGATGGTGGTCACGATCTGATTTGCCAGCTGGATCTGCGCCTCGATGCCGCCGCCATTGTCCTGCACGTTCTCAAGACCCTTCTGCACCACGTCGGTCAGATACTGCGCCAGTACCTTGGCAGCCTCCGCTGTGTCGATGGGCGCAGTGGACTTGCGGGCTTCCGGGATCTTCGCAAGCTCGCTGTTCAGCGCGTTGTTGATGACCTGTTCGTACAGTCCGGGGTAGAGCATAGATGCACTTCCTTGCCGTTTTCTTTTATTATAGCGCCCGTCAGAAGAATATTCAATGATCGAGAATAAACCGCATCTGATTGAAAAAGAAGTTTTTTGATCTCAGAAAATATACTGTAGCTGCATTGCTTTTATTAAAAATAATAGAGATCGTGATAACCATTTATATGATGCTACAATAAAAAGAGACTGATGCAGTGCAACAGTCTCTCGATAGCAATGAGGCTTATATAACGGGTGTTTTTTTATAAAAATCCGTAGCAGCGCCTCCCATTCCAAGAGTGGTTTTGATGCCAACTCCGCCATGGGATGCAAAAGAGAGCAACGCGTTCCAAAGTTCCAGAAGCGGCGGCGCAAGGCGTGCCTCGATGGTCACATTGCCTTGAAAGGCTGGAATGCGCGTTTCTTTCAGCAGATAACGTGTGGTATGGAGATTATAATCCACAATATGAAGCCCTTGCTGTAAAGCCTGCAGTGCATCAGAATCGATAAGGGCATATTCGGGAAAGGCAGCGTTCCAATGCGCAATCAGACTTTGCAAAAGCAGAGCTTCCTGCGGGAAAATAGTATAGCGGCCGGACTGCTTGAAGGCGCAAGGCGACAGAAAAGCAATTTTGGCACGGGTTTCGCTGCGGGAGCGCCCAGAACGAATCAGCTCTTCAGCGGAGATTGCCGGAAAGGTACGGACCTCTGAAACCGGGAGAGTCAATTCATGCAGAGGGATTTCCTTTGCAGATTCCAAAACGGGAAAAACTATCTGTCGAGCAGCGTCATTTAGCAGGTTGACCGTCCAGATCAAAGACTGTTTTTCCGGCGAAAAACATAGAAAATGCGCAATGGGGTGTTCCCCTTGCAGATGCATCTGCTCTCCAAATTCAGAAGAAATCTGTGACATCAGCCAACCATACAGACGATAGGACCACGACTGGGGAATCCGCACATCATTGGGCGGAGATAAAACCAGTTGAATCTGCTGGATCATAAGATACTCACCCCGCAATGTCCATAGGGATAAAGCCGACCACGAAAACGAGCATATTTCATGGTGTGCGGGGAAATGCCATTTTCGGCATCACGCTCATGCTTGTGGTTGCGGAACATTTGTTTCATTTGTTCTGCCGTCCAGCGCAGTCCCTCTTCTTCACCCAGATAGGGGTACGCCAGCGACTTGGCAAAGAACCCGGAGCCGCCGCCCAGGATCAGATAGGGCTGCTGCGGCAGGTTGACGGCACCGCGCGGCAGGGTAAAATGCCGAGCGTAGGTCTGCTGATAGTATGCATCGAACTGTTGGATGGATTCCAGCAGAGAGTCTTTTGTAATGCGGCCCTTCAGCACAGACTGATCCAGGGTCAGCTTGAACCGGATGGCTGTGCCCGGTGCGGCGCATTCCCGGCAGAGGTTGATGCTGTGGGTTCCGCCGTCTGTGGCGGAGTCTGTTTTTCCGGCCAGCATCATGCAGTTGTCCGAGATTGAGAGGCTGTCGGAAACCTGAATGCCACGGAAAATGCTGTTGACGGCGTCCGAAGCGATGCTTCCATCTTTCAGAGTGCGCAGATGCAGCTGGTTGACATATTTCTCTTCCGGAAAGGCGGCTCGGCGGTTTTGTGCAAGGCTGTGTCCGGTGCTGCGGTCAGCCAATACCGCACTCAGCAGCCATGCAGTACGCAGCGCACCCTTGATGCTGCTGCCGGGAATGTAGGCATGGCCCTGCGCATCACGCTGGAAAGCATGGATCTCTTTCAGCGAATGCTCAGCATCCAGCGCATCTCCCACCTCGATCTGATAGCGCGTCAGCGTTTTCAGTTCTGCATCGGAAATGCCGCAGTCTTTGGTCAGAAAGGCCCAGAGATTGGACTGCTCGCTAAGCATAAACTGTCCGTACTTGTCCACCAGATCGTGCTCGACTAGAAAGCTGAAAAATTTTTGCTCGTCCAGAAAGGAGACTTTGCCATTGCGGGTGTTGTACATGTACTCTTTTTTGGTATAGCTGCTGCCGTTGCCAACAAACAGAGGTGCCCATACATTCAGAGTAAGGTCAAAGATCTGCAGATGATCCTGCTGAATCATAATGTCACCCCCATAAAGATTGGCTTGGAATAGCGGTATACCGGATGCACATCCGACAAACCAACATCATACAAAGCACCCTGATAACGATTTTGCAGGACAGACCCTGCCGAAAGGGCATACTGCGTTTTTTTCTTCAGTGGAGTTTCCACACGATCGGATGCCATAAATCCGCTGCGGCGTACGAGCTGGAAAGAAGCGTCTTTTAGCGCGCTGTCCAGTTCATCTGTCTGCGGCAGGCTGGTGGTCAGCAGCAGATAGGGTGCGCGGTTGGCAGAAAGTGCACGGCGCAGCCACTTGGTCTGCGCGTCAGAGGGTGTATTCAGACAAAGCTTTTGCACTACATGGAACTTTCCGTAACCAGAGCTGACTTTGCCGCCGATGCCGGTAGCGCCCAGCCAATCCAGCAAATACTCCAGATCTTCATCCTGACCATCTTCGGTAAATCCGCAGATGAAATACAGTCCGCAGTCCGGCGCAAAACGGAACAGTCCAACCTGATACGGCGTGGTATCCCCCTGCATGGGAACGGCTGCCTTGGTTTGCTCATAGTGGGTGCCAAAGCTTTCCGGTTGCTCGTCAGGGATAAAATGACCTTCATGCAGACTTCTGGCGTAGCGGTCAAATTCCAACACAGGGATCCAGGTTAGCTTTTTTACCTTTTTACGCAGGGTGGTTTCCACTTCCTCAGTGGATTCCGATGCGGCAATGGGCTTTGGCAGGTAAAACGTTTCGCCATACCAGGGCATTGTATCGCTGAGCAGGAATTTTCCCTGCCGGACCTGCGCACAAAGCTGTTCCAGGGATTCTTCTCCGTGCTGGACGAGGGCCTCATGGCAGAGGGCAGAAAACAGGGTATCTGCCCGCAGGGTTTCTTCGGAGGTATAAAGTGACAATGCAGAGTCGGCTCCTCCGAAATGAACAGCTGTGTCAAACTGAAGCTTAAACAGAAAATAGTTCATAACTATCCACCTCATCAAAGAGGGATTTCAGGCGGCTGAGATCCGCCTGCGCGCCATAGCCTTCCAGCGCAAAGTTTTTCAGGCTGACACGGCCGCTGCCGCGGGAACCATGGCCGCCCAGATAATCCATCTGCAGCAGCTTCATGCCTTTGGCCAGAAGAGAAAGATCTTCCTCGACCTGTGCCGGGTCGGTTACATCGTAAACGATGCTGACACCGAACTTTGCGCCGGCAATCACACGTTCGATCTGGCGGGGATTGGCCACAGAGTTGGCACGGGAAATTGCATTCTCGGTCTTGACCTCGGTCACACCCACATTGGAAAGCTCTTTTGCATTGGACAAAAAGGCATCCGAAAACTGCAGGCGGGAACGACGCACCGGCTCCGAGGAACCGAACAGACGCAGAATGCGCTCGTCGTCCTTGTCGAAAGCAGGCATGTTCTCAATATCCTGACAGGTGCTGCGGGCCAGCAGGGTGCGCAGTTTGCCTTTCAGACTGCTGCCGGGTACGATGGGATAACCGGTATAGGGGTCACGCACCACCGGGCTGTCCACAGCACCAATGGCAGAAAAGGCAGAGGAACCGCCGATGTGCATACCGGTGCGCACTTCCAGATCGCACCGGATCAGAATTTTTCCATACATAATTACCCCTCCTTGCCGCCGAAGTAGCGGTGGAAAGCGACCAGCGCTTCCATGTAGTGTGCAAAGCGGATCAGGTCCGCACGGTCGGTGGAAATGCCCTTGAGGTATTCCAGCAGGTTCGTCTGCGCCACAAAGCTTTTTACGGTATCATCGCGCCCGCACTCATAAGCCACCCGGACCCGCATCAGGTTGAGCTTGACCACGCTTTCTGGCCGCAGCTTTTCCTCGGTACGGATGTTTTCCTCGTTATAGATATCCGTCACAAGGCTCAACAGGTTGCGGATCTTGCTGGTGGTCACGGTCTTGCCGCCGCTCATGAGGCTGCGCATAATACGCTCAGCTTCGTCTACATAATCTTCCGGCACCTTTTTCGGCGTGATCTCCGGCGGCAGCTCTTTCTGCTGCCCATAGCTGCTGCGGTTGTTATAGCTGCCGGAACCGCTGCGGTTTCCGTTGTAGCTGTTGCTATATCCGCTCCGGCTGTTGTTATAGCCACCGCCGCCATAGCTGCGGCCATTATCATTCCATCCTGCCATCTGTGTCGCCACCCTTTCTGTTCTGATAGACATAAATATAAATTGCGGTGATGAGCTGGTGACGCTGTACGGCATCCAATGCCCAATCCATCATGTTGTGAGAGAATTGCTCGTAAAGTTTATAATCGGGTGCATTCTTTTTGGAGGAAAGCCGCGCCAGCAGGTAAGCATACCGCGCAAGGTTGATGCGGTCGTTTTCTGCTTCCCGCAGCAGTGCCAGAAGATTGTAGAGCATGGCGTTTCCATGCTCGGCGTTATCCTTGCCGAAAAAGCTTTGCAGGCAGCCGACCTTTTCGGTCAGGACCTTTGTGCGAAACGTATCCCACGCATAGATATGTCCCTGCTCCGGCTGCACCAGCAGATTACCCTTTGCATCCCGGACCGCTTTGCGCTCCGGCGTGAACAGTGCCACTGCATTTTTGCCGGGCAGATGCTTGGCGGCTTCTTCCAGCGCGGCAGTTTCCTCAGCGGAAAGCCGGATGGGGTAATGGTCATCAAAGATGCCGATGCCTGCGCTGAGGGTCAGTGCACCGCAGGAGAATGCGGTGAAATTACGCTGGATGCGCTGTGCCGCTTCCAGAACATCGTTCCATGCGCCCACAAGGAACACATCATCGCCGCCGGCATAAACAATGCTCACTTGCAGCCCTTCGAGAATGCCGTTGATGTAGCACTTGAAAAACAGCGACATCTGCCGGGAGAACGCCGAGGTGCGGGACAGGGTAACATAGTGCATCCGTTTGACCGGGTCTTTCTCGTTTTCCTGCTCGAAACCGGAGATGAAGGCGTGTCCGAGGTTGTCCACATCCATACGGCAGACTGCAATGCGGCGCACGCCCTCGGACTGCCCGGCCAGTTCTTCCATGCTGTTGCTGGCGGCGTAATCGCCCACATACAGGTTGGTGGTGGAGGGAAGGGGGCTGTACGGTGTGTTTTTGGTGTACACCCGCAGGACCGGCTCGCCGGAGGAAAGGCGCTTTTGCGCCGCAGCCCGGTCGGTCGTGGTCAGGTAAGCGCTGCCGCCGTCCAGTGCAGGCAGCGTGCAGTCATCGGCAGCCGAGGGCTGACGGCTTACTACCAGAACGCGCGTGTTCTGGATCTTAATGGAAAGATCTACAAACAGTTTGCACCAAGGGCAGAGATCATCCTTCAGGTTGGCACTGGTGCCACACACCTTGCATTCCCGGCCATCCGGGTAAGCGGCGGTACTGTTCAGCTGCCGCAGATCCTCTGCGGTATAGCGGTGGAACTTGTGCTGCTCCAGCAGACGGTTCACCCGGCGGAACAGCTCTTTGTAGGGGCTTTTTTCAGCCGGGGTATTGGTCAGGTCGTTGCCGGAGCAGAGCGTCCATGCGTTGGCCAGAAACAGCTGGGTGCCGAACTGCTGTTGCAGCCAGCGGTTGAACTGCCGGTTCCACCGGGTCAGGGTATCGGCCACAGCGGCAGTGTTGGGCAGCAGCACATAGCAGTGTCCGCCGCCGCTGTAGATCAGGTTGGCGCGGGACACGCCGCACCCGGCCAGAAGCTCGTCCAGATAGTGCTCCATGAGCAGCTCCAGAAAGAACGACCGGCTGCGCAGGGAGCGCAGGGCGTTTTCGGTATGGACAGTATAAAGGAACTTCTGGATGCGGGAAAAATCGGCGGTATAGAGCAGGAAAACGTCCTTCTGGCAAAAATCCTTCTCCTGCTCGAAAAGCGCTCTGCACAGGTCGGTGATGTTGTTTGCCTGCACATATTCGCTGATGCACGCCGCAATGGCTGCGGTGGTCTTGGCGTGGTCAAACAGAGAAACATCCGGGCTTTCGCCGGTAAAGGTGCTGGACGGAAAACAGCTGAACTGCGTTTCCAGCAGACCCAGCAGCGAGTTGATCCACTCCGGCTGCGGCTGCAGATCCGGCAGGCACTCCTTCAACTTGCGTACAGCATCTGCATAGACGGAAGCGGAAAGCGGCTGCTGCTGCCGTGGCAGCTTCAGGCTGCCGTCCTGCGGCTGCGCAGGCATCATCCAGCCGGGGTGGGAACCGTTCAGGTGGGTGAACACCGTGTCCAGCGGAAGATCCCGCCGGAAGGAACTGCTTTCGCCTTCGACCTCCCGGCGGTCTGCGGCGGCAGAAAGATCATCTGCCAGATAAACGATATAGGCCGGGGAATCGGCCGGCAGCGCCTTTGCTGCACCACGCAGCGCGGCGGAGTGGTGGTAGCGCACACAGTCCAGCGCCGGTGCCCAGCCTGCACCGGGCAAAACGCCGTGCAAAAACTGGTAGCCCTGTTCACTGTGGCTGCCGCGCTGCCCACCGGCACGGTACACCGCTTTACCGGTGTCGTGCAGCAGCCCGCCATAGGTGGACTGCAGGGTGAGAACGTTCAAAATACCATCTCCTTTACGGGTTGTGGAAGAATTGCACAATAAACGGAAAACGTGTTTGTCAATTTTGTAAGAGATGCTTGGAATTGGCTTTATTATAACACATTTTGTCGCTATGCAAAAGCCGCAGCAGAGAAAATATCACAGCAGCTGCAATCGTTCCGTTCATAGAGGGACAGCCCACGGAAACCAAAGAGTTAAGGTTTGCAAAAGAAAAACTCCGCATCTTTTTTGATGCGGAGTTTTTTGCCCCCTTGCGGGGATAAGCTGCAATAGGAAATTATTATGAAAAAGATCAACATCAGCAGGTTATCGTCCCCTTGCGGGGATAAGCTGCAATCGGTGCAAGTTGTGCGGCGAGCCGATTGATGTGAAGTTATCGTCCCCTTGCGGGGATAAGCTGCAATGTCATCGTTAAGAACATCATGGGTGCCACCGCTATGTTATCGTCCCCTTGCGGGGATAAGCTGCAATAGGATACAAACTTATTTTGGAGGTTATCAAGATGTTATCGTCCCCTTGCGGGGATAAGCTGCAATCTGCGACAAGCATTCCAGATTCAAAAGTTACTGGTTATCGTCCCCTTGCGGGGATAAGCTGCAATTTCCGGCAATGTGCGGAATAAACTGCGCATGGGGTTATCGTCCCCTTGCGGGGATAAGCTGCAATAGCAGAACTGCCCCAAAAAGAAACTGTTTTCCTGCGTTTTTTAAGGCGTGTTCTGCAATCACAAGATAAATATAGCACATTGACTGCAAAAATAAAAGATATTTCCGAATAAAAAGTTGGAAATTGGTGGTGCGAACCCTGTGCCAGATTGGGGAAAACTAGGCGGTAGAAAAGGAGGTTCGCACCCCGAACTGTTGACTTCAGGGCATCGGGCCATATCGCCGGAACCCGGCAAACACAAAAATGCTGCGCTTCAGGGTGCTGCCGTCCGGGTAGGTGGTCTCCTGACTCTTGCGGCGGGAGCAGGCGGCCAGCGTGGGGATGCCCGCGGCTTCCAGACGCTGGACTACCCGGTACACAAAGGTGCACTCGCCCTGACAGAGCACGGCGTCCGGGTTAAGGTGCAGGATGTGGTCGGCGTATACCGTGGCAAGGGAGTCCAGTGCGGCCTCGTCGGCGGCGGGGTCGATGGCGGGAAAGGCAAGATCGACCACCTTGCCGTAGCGCTGTGCCGCAGCCGTTTGCTCGGCACTCCACTGGGCGTGGGGGTGGTTGGAAAAGTTGATGAACATAGCGTGTACCTCCCGGTTCTTTAAAAAAGGCTCCCGTCCGCACAAAACGGACGGGAGTGCTGGCGCGGGGCTCACCGCTTGTCGATGCGGTGGCCAACGTTGTTGCCGGCCAGAGCGCCGGTAACGCCGCCAACGATGGCGCAGGGGATGGTGCCGGCAATGGCACCGACAGGGCCGCCCACGGCGATGCCGATGGAGGCACCCTTCACGGCGCCTGCGACGGCACCGGCTGCGGCACAGCCCAGAGTAGAGATCAGCTCAAACATGTTTTTCACCTCCTTTCACCTACCAGAAGCCCATGGCAGGAGTGCAGTTAAGGCGTAAAAAATAAATCTGCATAAATTTTTTAAACCATTGTAGCAGCGGCCTTTTTATGGTATGATGCAGATAATGGATCTTATAAAAAGGAGTGTTGCCCTGTGCTAAAGACTTATATCACCACCGTACCTTTGCAGGGAAAGCTGGACCCCATGCTGTACCAGCGGGAGCGGGCAGGTGCGCCCACGGCCACCTGCTTTCCCATCGTGCAGGTGATGCGGGATACCCTTGAACCCGGGGACACGGTGCAGCTGCTGGCCATCCGGCAGGAAAATGCCGATACCGCCCGCAACTATCAGCGACTGTTGGAAGAACTGGCGCAGCTGGGCATTGCAGAAGATCAGGTGCGTCAGCTCCACCTGCCCGAGGATCAGCGCCCGGAAACGCTGATCGGCCTGTGCCGGGATCTGGTAGATGCCCTGCCGCAAGTCACCCGGGTGTATGCCTGTATCACCTACGGCTCCAAGAGCATCCCGGTGGTCACGCTGACGGCGTTGACCTGCGCCGAAGCTACCCATACGGAGCTGGAAGTAGGCGGTGTGTATTATGGTGAGGTCAAGCGGGAAAACGGGCGGGTGCTCAGCGCGCGGCTTTACGATATGGCAGCGCTGTATCAGCTTGCCGGGCTGGTAGGTACCATGCGTGACAGCAAGACCGCCGAACAAGTGTTCCATCAGCTGATCTGGATGAACGAGCACCGGGAGGACTGAGCAGCGATGAATGACGTGAAAACATGGGCGGACATTGACGCTTCGCCACTGCTGCAGCTGCCGCCGGAACAGCGCAAAAAGCTGCACGATGCCAATGATGAACGGTTCCGCACGTTCTGGGCGGAATGCTTTCTGACCGCACAGGCTCCCGGAAGGGGAGAGGAAGCATGGAACAGCGTGGATTTCTGCAAGGCGTTTCTGGATGCGTTTGATTTTTGGAAAGCAAAGCCGGGGCAGACCTTCAGTATGTATCTGCGCACCGCTGTCCGTCATGCACAGGCACACGACCAGCAGCAGGAAGAAATGGCAGTGACGGGCTTCGGACGCGAGACGAACCGCAAGATCAAAAAAGCGCTGGAGTACATGGAAAAGAACGGAATCACAGAGAGTGTGCTCTGCCGTGACCCGGAAAAAGAACAGGTGATCGCCGATATTGTTGGGGTGGGTGTAAAGACCCTGCGGGAAGCACTGCGCAATAAGCAGTCGGTGCTCAGTCTGGACGACACTGGAGGAGAGGATTCGGCGCTGGGTGACCGGGTGGTTTCCCAAGAAAAAAGCGTGGAAGAAAAGGTGGAGCAGAGCAGTGAAATGCTGGCATGGCTGCACCGCGGCATAGGGCTGATGAACCTGCAGCAGAAGGAAAAATACGGCAAGACAGCTGGCCCGTTGTGGAGCAGCGTGCTGATGGGCTTTCTGCGCAACAACGACGCGCTGGACCCGGCAGAGGATGCGCCCGCGCGGCTGGCAAACTGCGATGATCTGCGTCAGCTGGAACAGGACAACTGTCTGTGGGATATCCTGCTGCTGCACCGGTATGTGGAGTTTACAGTTCAGCCGCCCTATGCACCCAAAGCGCTGGAATGCGCCGCGCTCCACGCCCTGCTGGACTCGGAGCGCAACCCGGCGCAGGATAAGACCGTGGCAGAATTTCTTGGTGTGAGCCGGGCGGCGGTGTCGCAGCGGCGCAAAACATGGCAGCAAAAACTGGTGCAGATGAAAACGGAACAGGAGGATGGATAAGATGGGACGCGATGTTTTACTTTTATATATGAGCCCGAAAAACCCGAACTACAAGACCCAGACCAACGAGGGCGCGGTGCGGTACCTGATAAAGGAAAAGGAGACCCCGGACTGCATTCTGGCACTGTGCAGCGAGACGGTGCGCAAAAAAGCTGTGGTGGAAATGGCGGACGGCAGCACCTGCACCACGCTGGAATATTTCCGCGATGCGTTGCGCAGGGTGGGCATCCCGGAAGAACGGCTGGTGGTGATCGAAGTGCCGGACAGCATGGATGACGAGAAAAAGCAGTTTCAGGCCATCTCGCAGCTGCTGGAAAAGATCAACGAAGGGGACACCCTTTCCATCGACCTTTCCGGTGGCATGCGGGACACTGCCATGCTGCTGGTGACCGCTGCCCGCTGTATGCGGGACCTGCGCAAAGTGGAGACCCGCCGGGTGATCTATGCGGAGCTGCGCGGGGAAGAGCCTGTCGCGCATGACCGCACCCAGCTGTATGATCTGTTCGACTTTGTTACCGCCATGGACGAGTTCTTCTCCACTGGCACCGCGCAAAAACTGAAGCGCTATCTGTGGAGCGAGGGCGAAAAAGACCCGGTGCTGCACACGCTGCTGACCCGCATCAACCAGTTCTCGGAAGATCTGGCGCTGTGCCGGGTGCAGAAATTGAACGACGATTTGAACCAGATCGATCAGGCGCTGAAAAAGACGCCCAAGAAGAGCCAGAACCTGACCGACCTGTTCTTCCGGCTGCTGAAAGACCGTTTCAGTACCGAGTTTGCAGAGCTGCTTTCCTCCGGCGAAAAGGCGCTGCCTGCACTGGTGAGCTGGTGCGCCGGCCACGGGATGTACCAGCAGGCGCTGACCCTGCTGTGCGAGCAGATGCCGGAATATGTCTGCCAGCATATTTTTGTGCAGCCCACCCCCAAAGGCTGGGAGTATCTGGCAGCGCAGATGCAGAACAAGGGCAAGCCGTGGGTGTACCCGCTGTTCCACTTCCATTTCTGCCGCCTGACTTTGATGCAGAAGGAATATCCCTATACAACAGACCTGCGCCTGACCCTAAGCCGGGACGATGCAGAAGGCAATATGCTGTTCGGCGTAGCAAATGATGCAGAAATGCACGACTATCTGGATATGGTGCTTGCCTCTGGGCAGCTGGTCATCGACCCTGCCATCCGCCCGCAGCTGGAGCAGGCTGCCCTGCTCTATCAGCGCGTGATGCAGTACCGCAACCAGATCAATCACGCCAGCGCCAGCGACCTAGGCTTACAGAGCGAGCGCGTTCTGCCGCTGGATACAGAGCACATTAAAGAGACCCTGCAAAAGATCGCCGCCTACCTGCATGAGATCCGCCCCTTGAAGCGGAACGTCCCGCAAGGCGTCAAGGCGCTGCCTGTCACAAAGACGATTCCGGCAGGCGCAGTTCCCAACCTGTAAAATAGAATATAAGAAAAAGCAAAGCACCTCCGCTGCTGGCAAATGCCAGTGGCAGAGGTGCTTTTTTGTCCCCTTGCGGGGATAAATTGCAATAACGTGCAAGTAAGCAAATTAAAAATGAATTTGTGTTTCCGTCCCCTTGCAGGGATAAATTGCAATGGGCAGAGTTAAAATAAATAAACTACTTGATAGCAGTTTCCGTCCCCTTGCGGGGATAAATTGCAATACCACTGTGAGGAGACTCTTTACCGCACTAAGGCGTTTCCGTCCCCTTGTGGGGATAAATTGCAATCGCTAAAAAATGGGGTACTGGTCAAATTAAGGATCGTTTCCGTCCCCTTGCGGGGTGTAGTTTTACTATACCACACATTGAGTCAAAAGAAAAGAACCATACACCGGAGAAGCGCGGATGGAGCAGAAAAGATAAGGCATAAAGATCACCTCGATTCGGCAGAAGGAGCGTCAAAGCCCTGAATGGGCAGGCCGAGAAAGTATTCCTCGATGCGGTCCCAAAGCTGCTCGCTGGAAAAGCCGCTGGTAAACAGCCAGCTCATCAGCCGCACAGCATCGGTGTGGCGCTGGGCAATGCGCTCCAGCAGGTGGTTGCGGTAGAACCCGCGGTCAGCCAGCTCCAGGGTCTGGGTCTGGTTGACGTAGAGGTACAGGCGGCTGTTGGAGCCGCCCAGAAGGGCAAAGTGGAGCAGGTCCAGCTCTTCCAGAATGCCCAGAGCCGGGGTCAGACGCTCGCTGCCCTGCACAGAATCGTTCACCGGCAGATAGCGGCAGGTCTCGCCGCTGTGCAGAGCAGCAAAGCTCTGCTCCAGCCAGTGGAAAAACTCGCTGATGAACGGGTCCACGACGCTGTACTCTGCGCCTTCCTGCGTGGTGCCGCGGCGCAGCACACGGGTGCGCTGCAGGCGGGACGAATGCTGCTGCCAGGACTGCACAGCCGCCAGCACTACGCGCACTGCACTGGTGGCACGGGTGCTGCTCAGGCCTGTGGCCTGCGCCAGCCGGGCGGCGGCATCCCGATCGTAGAGATACTGGCCACTGCGGGCAGCCTCGAAGAAGATCTCCTTCAGGGCGCGCAGCAGAACGGAAAAACGGGCATCCGCATTGGCGTGCCACTCCAGCGTCAGCTGCATGGCGGGGGTCAGGTGCAGCTGGGCATTCAGCGGCAGCTTGTCGCTGTGGGTGTACAGCAGGTACTTGAACTGCGGAAAGGAAAAATCGTTCTGCCAGCGGCTGCTCCACAGGCGGGCAAGATCTACGTCGTAGACTCCGGCGGCCTCATCCTGCAGGGTGGCAGCACCGGTACAGATGCGGTTGACTGCGGCGGCATCGGCGCTGTTGAGCAGGAAATACCCGTGGGTGAACAGAGGAGAGGGCCGCATGATGAAGGGTGCATAGCCGCGTGCTTCGCTGTCCTTCTGGATCAGCAACATGGCGGTCTTGACCTTGGCCAGCGGGTCCTGCTGGTGCTCACCGTTAGGGCTGGCAAAGATGTAGGCGAAGCTCTCGGCATCCACCAGAAGCTCGTTGCGGTGCTTGGTGGCAGCGGCCGGCTGGCTGGCGCGGTGCTGGCGGTATATTCCATGGTAAAACCCCGCTTTCACTTCCAACTGTAAGTTTTTTCGCTTAGTAGAAGCCCATGGATGCAGTAGAGTTAAGTCTTTCGAGGAAAAAATTATGGTTATCTTTTTGGAAACGTCAGTCAAATAAAAAATCAATGAGTTCTCTTATAAAGGTATAGAATTAAGAAACAAGGACAGAAAACCTTGCCAAAGAAACAAACTATACAGAGCTTTTTGCGTATGATACAATAAAATTATAAATCTTAATGAGGAATATCGTTTTAGGAGGCCATCATGGAGCCAATGAAAGCAACCAGTGTCAACAGCCGTGCGGAGGAGCTGTTTGTGCAGCTCTTCTGTGAGGCTTTTGGGCCTGAGAAAACCGAAAATTTGCAGGTCCAGTACCCCTGCGTGGACATCTATGGACGGCATCGCTATATCGACTTTGCGCTGGAATCTCCTGAATCCAAAATTGCAATCGAGATTGACGGTGAGACCTACCACAACCCTAGCAAGGTGTCCGAAAACAAATACGCTGATGACCTCCTGAAACAGAACAGCCTGATCTATGACAACTGGAAAGTATACCGTTGGATCTACAGCCAGCTGGAAAAGCAACCGGAAAAGGTCAAAGACGAGCTGATTACGTTTCTGGGCACCAGCCCCATGTTCAAGGCGTTTGAAGCGGACCTGCCGGTTCAGATGGGGCAGACCATCGAGCTTCGGGATTACCAGCAGGAGGCTACCGAGAACCTGCAGAAAATGCGAGAGGACGGCAAGACCATTGCGCTGCTGTACAATGCGACCGGCGTAGGAAAAACCATCACGGCAGCAACGGACGCCAAGGCAGTGGGCGGACGCATACTATTTCTGGTCAATGCCCTGAAGCTGGCGTCGCAGGCAAAAGAAACCTTTGCTAAGGCCTGGCCGGAAGCGACTTTGGGAGAGTACACCGGAAGTCAGAAGGATATGACCCAGACGGTCATTTTTGCAACGGTGCAGAGTATCTCCAAGGATCTGGAAAAGTTCTCGCCTACGGATTTTGACTACCTGATCGTGGACGAATGCCACCATGCGGCAGCCAACACTTATCAGAAAATCTTCACCTACTTCCACCCGAAGTTCATTCTGGGACTGACTGCTACCCCGGAACGCAGCGATGGCGAAGATATGATGGAGCTGTTCCAGAACGTTGCCCACAAAATGGATCTCAAAACTGCTGTAGAGCGTGGCGTACTGGTGCCGATTCGCTGCATCCGGGTCAAGACCAACATCGACCTGACCGATGTGCGGATCAACGGCATCAAATACAATTCGCAGGATTTGGAAAGCAAGCTGTTCATACCGGAACGGAATCAGTTGATCGTTGATACATATTTAAAGTACGTCAACGGCAAAAAGACCGTGATCTTTTGTGCCAGCGTAGACCATGCAGCCGAAATTGCAAAATATCAGCCCATGGCGTATGTGTTGGCACCGGAGAACAAGCGCAAGCTGGATCAGGATATGCTGTTTCATGGCGAAAAGCCGGAGGCATGGCTGGATGTGCCAATCGATGTGTCCGACTATGAGATCATTGACCTTTTCAACTGGCAGAACAGCGTCAAGGATATGATCTCGCAGATCGAGTTCGTTCGGATGGTGGATGTGCAGTCCGAGACGGTGGAGCGTTACATCAAGGACGGAAAAGTCAAGCTGGATCTCTCGACTCCCTTTGGCGATAAGCGGATGTTCCACTATTTCCGGGAGGAAAGCATCCGCAACATTGCGAAACAGTATGGCTGGGATCTCATTACGCCGCAGAATATGGCGGACAAGTTTATGAAATTTATCGAAACGATGGATATGAGCTACTCCTACAAGCCGGTGCTGCTCAAGGCAATCTATGAGTATATGGACACCAGCGGCAGAGTTGCCCTGCCGGATGTGGTGGACTACTTCATCGACTTCTACGAGGACCGCAAGGCGCACGGGATGATCGCAGAGAAATCCACCAGCATTTATCAGAAGGGTGGCTATACCCGGAAGGATGTGGAGAAGAACATCCTCTCCAATCCCTTCAAGCGCTTTGAGGATATGCGATTCCTGATGCGCTGCAAGGACGTGGAGACCATCGAGGTGAATCCCATCATCTTCCGCAAGCTGACACGGGAAGACTGGCTGCATATTGTGGACGTCTGCGACAAGAGCCTTGAAAAATATTATCTGCGGCTCAAAAAATGATGTGAATTCCGATAATTGACTGCGGGTGACGTGCATGATGAAAATAATACTTGACGTATGATATAACGTTTGCTACAATAAAATTGATGACAAATGTTATACTTGCGGGAGGTGCCCGATGAACACAGTCTTTGAGATTCGTTCAGCTTTACAATGGAGCCAGTCGAAATTGGCGGATGAAATCGGAGTGTCCTTTGCGACCGTAAACCGCTGGGAAAATGAAAAATCTACGCCGAATCGTCTTGCACAGGAGAAAATGCTTGCGATTTGCGAAGAAAATCATATCACGTTGGCTGAAATTATACACGATGCTATTATCGGAGATGCTGCAGAAATCTCTGCTATGCATCCGGATAAAATGATTTTATACCATGGCTCCAAATCAGGCATTCAGGGGAAAATCAAACCAGCCAGCCGTGACCGCTGTGACTTCGGAACTGGATTTTATATGGGAACTGATCCGCTCCAGCCGCTTACGCTGATCTGTGACTATGAGCAATCTGTTTTTTATATTTTATCGGTTGATCTTCATAGCTTAAAAACTTTGGATGTTCCGGCTGATATTGAATGGGCTATGCTGGTAGCATATCATCGTGGTAGAATGGAAGCCGCACGAGGAACGAAGTTCTTCCAGAAGTATCAGGAGCTGGATAAAGGCTACGACATGGTGATTGGCAGCATTGCAAATGATAGAATGTTCTATGTTCTGGATAGCTTTTTTGAAGGAACGATTACCGATACGGCATTGGTGAAAAGTCTGTCTGCTCTGAAACTTGGACGTCAGTATGTTGCTATTACGCAGAAAGCCTGTGATGCGGTCAAGATTGAGCGTGAAGTCCAATTACTTTGGATGGAACGGCAGGCACTGAAGAAGGCCAGCGAGCAGAACCGTAGTAATGGCATTGCATTTGCAAACCAAATCTGCAAAGAGTATCGTAGAGAAGGCCGCTTTTTTGATGAAATCCTTGATGGTGCAAAGCAGAGAAGGTGAATCGTTATGGATCTGGTTCAATTGAAACTATGCGATATTCAGGGCCGCTTGTTTGAGCTTTCTTTGCAAGCAGGCTATGACAGCGAGGATTTCATGAAGCGGTTCATGCGCTCTAAGGTTGCCCGTGATCTTGATTCAGAGTACAACCGGATGCAGTGGGCGGGAGAAGAATATCTTCTGGAGGAATTTGCAGACGAGTGCCCTCAGACGCAAAAGGGCAATGCCCGGTATGATAGAGAAGTAATGTATTGGACAGGCTACCTTTACCGTTATTGGCATATTCTGACCAACGAACCCAGCAGGGAGATTTATGCGCAGGCTCCGGCGAAGACCATGAACACGAACTATCTGATGTTCCACACCATGGCTCCAGAGCTGGCAATTGAAGACTTGAAAGAACTGCACCAACAAAAGAAACAATCTAAAAAACAAAAATCGAGAAAACCAGAACAGCAGATTTAGTGCTGGGTAAAAACTGCCGTTTGTAGCAGATCTGTAGCAAATTGAGCCTGTTTAACGAATTGACGTCATAAAAATCAAAAAGTCGTCATGCATCACACGCAGGGGGTCTGGGGTTCGAGTCCCTAATTCTCCACTCAAAAATCCGTTGTCAGATGACAACGGATTTTTTTGTTTATCTGCATCTTGCCTCCCGGCAGAAAAGACGATACAATAAAATAAAGCACAGCAGGGGGCGGGCGAGATGGAGAAACTGGAAGCGAAGCTGAAAGCAGTGGACTGGGCCGTGCGGGATGTACTGGTGGGTACTATGCGCAGCCCGCAGCAACTGGATATTTGCCGGAAGCACTGCTTTTATTACATCCCGGCAGAGCGCCTGCAAGACAGTGATTTTCCTATCCGCTATGTGGCCCTTTACCAGTCACAGTATGTGTTCGGCGCACAGGCAGGTGTCCGGTACTACGGCGAAGTCACGAAATGCAGCGCCGTCCGCCGGAGCGCTATCACAGAGGTCAGCCCCCGGAGAGGGACGGAAGAAAACTTTTATTACCGCTTCGACATCCGGGAATGGAAGCAGCTGAACCGGCCCATCGAGGCCAAAGAAACGGGCTTTGTAAGGGATTTTACCAACCTGTTCCTGCTGGAGCACAGTGTCCAGACGCCGGAACTCTGGCTCCGCACGGAAGAGGAATACCGCCTTTGTTCGGCCCTGAAGCGGGCCGTTTGGGGCGACACCATCAATGAACCGGACAACGACCTTGCATTTGAATTCCGGGGTTTCACCGTGAGCTTTGCGGAGGGGAAAATCTTCGTCTCGGATAAGGGCCGCGCTTTTGCGCGGTATGAGATCTCGCATTTTTTGCAGGATCCCGGTGCTGTGGTCCGGGGCATCCGAAGAGAATGCCTCCGGAGGGATTCCATGAGGGAACTCTCGAAGATTTGAATCGTTCCTATTATTTACTTCTGCACTCCTGCGGCGCACTGCTCGATGAACTGCTTGGCGACGCGGGGGCTGCGGCCTCCGGCACGGATGGCGAAGGCTTCGGCCTTGGTCAGCAGCTCGTCATGGGGCATCTCGATGCCGTGCTGTTTGGCCAGCTCGGTGAGGATGACCTCGAACCGGGCTTTCTCGGGCCGCTGGAAGGTGACGGTGAGGCCGAACCGGGCCGAAAGGCTCATCAGCTCCTGACGGGTGTCGGCCTCGTGGATGTCATCGCCGGTGCGGTCGGAGAGAGTCTCCTTGATGAGGTGGCGGCGGTTGGAGGTAGCGTAAACGGCGATGTTCCGGGCTCTGCCGCCCACGCTGCCCTCGAGGATGGCTTTCAGGGCCGCAAAGTTGTCGTCGTTGGCCGTGAAGCTCAAATCGTCGATGAAGAGGATGAACTTCAGTGGGTTCGCGGCCAGCTTGTCCATCAAATCGGGGATCTGATAGAGCTGGTTCTTCTTGACTTCCACGAGGCGCAGGCCGTCGGCGGCGAACTCGTTGGCGATGGCCTTGACGGTGCTGGACTTGCCCGTACCGGCGTCGCCGTAGAGCAGGACATTGCTGGCAGGCATCCCGGCCAGCAGGGCGCGGGTGTTGGCGATGACCTTCTCCCGCTCCTGCTCGTAGCCCGGCAGCTCGTCGAGGCGCTGGGGGTCGGGGTAGCGCACCGGCACCAGCTGGCCGTTCTCGACCGTGAAGACGTGGTGCTTGGCGAACATTCCGTAGCCCTTTTTGCCCACCTCGCTCATCCGCTGGGCGTAGGCGGCGTGGAGGTCGATGGCCTTCGTCTCCCACCGGGGCAGGAAAGGCAGCTTGTCGGCGGCACCGGCGGCGTCCAGAAGCTCGTCCAGCGTCAGGCTGCACAGCTGCCGCAGGAAGTCCAGCTCATTGTCCAGTGCAGTCTGCAAGACGGGCGGCACTTCGCTGACAGCTGCCTGCCGGACACAGACCGTCTCGGCTTCGAGAACGGCAGCGGAAAGGTATTCGCCGAAATTGGTGGTGTGCTCGAAGAGGGCTGCTTCGAAAGAAGCAGCCCTCTTCGAGCACACGGCTCCCGTGCTCTGGGGGGCAGCGGCCATCCGGTCGGTGAGGTCAACAAATTTTGCAATGACGTCATCGTCCAGCAGGGCGCGGAAGATGACCAGCCCGTGGAGCCGGGCGTTCCATTCTGTGAGGTTCATAATCTTGTTCCTTTATACTCTTTTTTGGAAAACCCCTCCGTCACGCCTGACGGCGTGCCACCTCCCCTATCGAGGGGAGGCCTTGGCATGGCGGAAAACTTCATCTCTTCGCCAGAGGCTCCCCTACAAGGGGAGCTGGCTGCGAAGCAGACTGAGAGGTTGTACGAAGACGGGCCTGCCCATGAACCGCAGGCGTGACGGAGAGGTTAAAAATTAAGCGCGTACTCCCAAAGTATACAGCGATGTAAGGCCCTGCGCAAGATGGTGTTTAATTATCTTCATGTTTGCCATGATTCACGTTACAAATCGTCGATTGACAACGGCCCGATTTATAGTATAATTGACCCAACAAATGCACAGATGGGAAAAAGTAACGCAGGATACCCGCTTTTCAGAGAGCTGCCGGACGATGCAAGGCAGCAGGCGGCCCGGCGCGGAATCCTCCCGGAGCAGCCTGCTGAAGGACGATATATGGGACGTCTGCTAAGCAGAGCCGGTGGCGGCCGTTAGAGCGCAGGGCTTTGTTGGAAGCCCGTGAGAGGGCGCGGAAAGCGTCAACGAGAGTGGTACCGCAGAGAGTTTTGGATTGATTCCAGGTCTTTGTCTCTTGGATAAGGGGACAGAGACCTTTTGTTTATCAGGTACTGCCCCTGAGAGTGTTTGGGAAAAAAGTGTGTAAAGTGGAAATTGGAAACGGAAACAGGAGAAACTCACCATGCAGTTGAACGGTTCTCAAATCTTTGTGGAGGTGCTCTGTGAGCAGGGGGTGGACACCCTCTTCGGCTACCCCGGCGGCGCAGTGCTGAACCTCTACGACGAGCTGTACAAAAACGCCGACCGCATCACCCATGTGCTGACCGCCCACGAGCAGGGCGCATCCCACGCGGCGGACGGCTACGCCCGTGCAACGGGCCGCACCGGCGTGGTGCTGGCCACCAGCGGCCCGGGCGCAACGAACCTCGTCACCGGCATCGCCACCGCCTATATGGACTCTGTGCCGATGGTGGCCTTCACCGGCAATGTGACCACGGAGGGCCTGGGCAAGGACGGCTTCCAGGAAGCCTACATCGAGGGTATCACGATGCCCATCACCAAGCACAACTTCACGGTGCGCCGGGTCGAAGACCTGGCCGACACCATGCGTGCGGCTTTCCGCATCGCCCAGAGCGGCCGCAAAGGCCCGGTGCTGGTGGACATCCCGAAGGATGTCACCGCTGCGGTGTGTGAGTTCACCCCGAAAAAGCCGGAGCCCATCCGCACCGTGACCACCTTCAACGAAGAGCAGGTCAAGTGGGCGGCAGAGATCATCAACGGCGCACAGCGCCCGCTGATCTACTTCGGCGGCGGCGTCCGCTCGGCGGCCAGCTGCCAGCCCCTGCGTGACCTTCTGAAAAAGGCTGAGATCCCGGCCACTTATACCCTGATGGCCGCAGGCGTCGTGCCTTACGGCGACCCGATGAACATCGGCATGGTGGGTATGCACGGCTGCTATACCTCGAACCGGGCGGTGGCCGACTGCGATGTCCTTATCGCGGTGGGCGCCCGCTTCTCCGACCGCGTGGCCCTGAACCCCAAGACCTTCGCCAAGAATGCGACCATCATCCAGATCGACATCGACGCCAGCGAGCTGGGCAAGAACGTGGATGTTGACCTTGCCATCGTGGGTGACGCCGCCTATGTGCTGAACGCCATGCTCCCGATGATCGAGGACAAGAAGCATCCCGACTGGATAAAGATGATCCACGAGTGGCAGGCACAGGATTACCACCCGGTATCCGACGCCTCCCGCCTGATGCCCCATCAGGTCATCGGCGAGGTCTGCAACCAGTGCGGCCCCGAGGCGGTCTACGTCACCGATGTGGGCCAGCACCAGATGTGGGCGGCACAGTACATCCGCCACGCCAAGAGCCGCGGCTTCATCACCAGCGGCGGCCTCGGCACCATGGGCTTCGGCTACGGCGCAGCCATCGGCGCACAGATGGCGCTGGGCCGCGACCAGCGGGTGGTTATGTTCACCGGCGACGGCTCCTTCCACATGAACCTCAACGAAGCCTGCACTGCTGTCAGCTACGAGCTGCCCATCATCACCGTCATCTTCAACAATCAGGTGCTTGGCATGGTGCGCCAGTGGCAGACCGCTTTCTATGGCAAGCGCTTCTCCCAGACCGACCCCCACCGCAAGACCAACTTCGTCAAGCTGGCCGAGGGCTTCGGCCTCAAGGGCTACCACTGCGAGAACCTGGCCCAGTTCCAGGAGGCATTCGCCGACGCTCTGAAGCAGAAAGGCCCCACCTGGATCGAATGTATGATCGACAAGGACGAAAAGGTCCTGCCCATGATTCCCGGCGGCGGCGACATCAACGACATCATCATGAAATAAGGAGGACACAGCGACATGGAATCCAATCAGCGCAGGGTCATCAGCCTGCTGGTGGACAACCAGAGCGGCGTTCTGGCCCGGGTGTCCAACCTGTTCTGCCGCAGAGGCTTCAATATCGACAGCCTGACCGTTTCGGCCACCAACGACCCCACAGTCAGCCGCATCACCGTTTCCGTTTCGGGTACCGAAAAGGAGCTCCAGCAGCTCATCCTCCAGACCGAGCGTCTGGAAGTCACCCGTCAGGTCTTCGTACTCAACGAGTCCACCGCTCTCGAGCGGGAGCTGCTTCTGCTCAAGGTGATGGCAAATGTCACCAACCGCGCAGAGCTGCGGGAGATCGCCGGTATCTACAAGGCAAAGATCATCGACCTGTCGCCCGACAGCATGGTCTTTGAGCTGACGGGCCGTCCCGAGAAGATCGACGCCTTCTTGAAGCTCATGTCGGACTATCAGATCCTGGAGCAGTGCCGCACCGGCGTCACCGCCCTCGAGCGCGGCGGGATGCATCAGCATATGCAGAAGCCCGCGCAGGAGGTAAGAGAGGCGCAGTTCCCGCTGCCCGGCACACGGTGCCGCTAAGTTGCTTTTCCGCTCCCCAGTGAGCGAAAAATATACGATGCTTATCATTCATCTTATACTGAAATAAGTAAAAAACAAAAGGAGAACAACTACCATGGCGATCAAGAAATACTACGATTCCGACTGCAACCTCGGCGTGCTGGACGGCAAGACCGTCGCTGTCATCGGCTTCGGCAGCCAGGGCCACGCACATTCCGAGAACCTCGCTGAGAGCGGCGTCAATGTCGTCGTCGGCCTGCGCAAGGGTTCTGCTCACTGGGAAAAGGCTTCTGAGTTCGCTGCAACTCATCCCAACTTCAAGGTCATGGAGGTCGAGGAGGCAGCCAAGGCCGGCGACGTCGTCATGATGCTGGTCCCCGATGAGCTGTGCGCTGACATCTACAACAAGCAGGTCGCTCCCTACATGACCGAGGGCAAGGCTCTGGCTTTCGCACACGGCTTCAACATCCACTTCAAGACCATCACCGCTCCCAAGAATGTTGACGTTATCATGATCGCTCCCAAGGGCCCCGGCCACATCGTCCGCCGTCTGTACACCGAGGGCGAGGGCTGCCCCTCTCTGATCTGTGTCGAGCAGGACTTCACCGGCAAGGCTAAGGACATCGCTCTGGCATACGCTTCCGGCATCGGTGCCGGCCGTGCCGGCATCCTCGAGACCACCTTCAAGGAGGAGACCGAGACCGACCTGTTCGGCGAGCAGGCTGTCCTGTGCGGCGGCGTCTGCGAGCTCATCCACGCTGGTTTCGACACTCTGGTCGAGGCTGGCTACGAGCCCGAGATGGCCTACTTCGAGACTTGCCACGAGATGAAGCTCATCGTTGACCTCATCAACGAGGGCGGCTTCTCCAAGATGCGTTACTCCATCTCCAACACCGCTGAGTACGGCGACTACCGCACCGGCAAGCGTCTCATCACCGCTGAGACCCGCAAGGAGATGAAGAAGGTCCTGACCGAGATCCAGGACGGCACCTTCGCTTCCGAGTTCCTGACCGAGATGAGCCCCAACGGTGGCCGCAAGGTCCACTTCCTCGCTCAGCGCCGCATGGAGGCCGAGCACCCCATTGAGAAGGTGGGCGCAGAGCTGCGCAGCATGATGAGCTGGCTGAAGAAGTAAGAAAATCAGAAAAACCTCTCCGTCAGCGCTGACGCGCTGCCACCTCCCCTAACGAGGGGAGGCCTTGGCATATCGTAAAGCCTCGTCTCTTCGCCAGAGGCTCCCCTCGGTAGGGGAGCTGTCTGCGAAGCAGACTGAGAGGTTGAATCCCAGAGCGTCGGTTTTAGCAGAAAAACTGCTGGTTCCGGCGCTTTTTTACATCAGGAGGATAAAATGAGAAGTGACAATGTAACCAAAGGCTCGGAGCGCGCGCCCAACCGAAGCCTGTTTTACGCCCTGGGCTACACCCCGGAAGAGCTGGACCGCCCCCTCATCGGTGTGGTGAGTGCCTACAGTGAGATCGTCCCCGGCCACATGAATCTGGATAAGATCGCCGACGCCGTCAAGGCAGGCGTCCAGATGGCAGGCGGCACCCCCATCCTCATCCCGGCCATCGGCGTCTGCGACGGCATCGCCATGGGCCATGTGGGCATGAAGTACAGCCTCGCTTCCCGCGAGCTCATCTGCGACAGCGTGGAGACCATGCTGATGGCTCATCAGCTGGACGGTCTGGTGCTGGTGCCTAACTGCGATAAGATCGTTCCCGGCATGGTCATGGCCGCTGTCCGCATGGATGTGCCTGCCGTGGTCTGCTCCGGCGGCCCCATGCTGGCCGGCACCTACGGCGGCGAGGAAGTCAGCCTTTCCAAGATGTTCGAGGCCGTGGGCGCTTATAAGGCCGGTATGATCACCGACGAGCAGCTGGAAGACTGCACCTGCAACTGCTGCCCCAGCTGCGGCAGCTGCTCCGGCATGTACACCGCCAACAGCATGAACTGCCTGTGCGAGGCCATCGGCATCGCACTGCCCGGCAACGGCACCATCCCCGCCGTCTACTCCAAGCGCCTGCTGCTGGCAAAGCACGCCGGTATGGCCGTCATGGATATGGTGAAGAAGGGTATCACCGCCCGCCAGATCATCAACGAGCGCTCCATCCGCAATGCGCTGACCTGCGATATGGCGCTGGGCTGCTCCACCAATACCGTTCTTCACCTGTTGGCCATCGCCTACGAGGCCGGTGTGCCGATCGACCTGAAGCTCTTCAATGAGATCAGCGCCAAGACCCCGAACCTCTGCCATCTGGCCCCCGCAGGCCCCACCCATATGCCTGACCTCTACGCCGCCGGCGGCATCCCCGCCGTGCAGGCAGAGCTGGCCAAGAAGGGCCTGCTGGACCTCGATGTCCCCACCGTCACCGGCAAGACCCTCGGCGAGAACATCAAGGGCGCTCACATCCTGAACGACAAGGCCATCCGTCCCATCGACAACCCGTACTCTCAGACCGGCGGTCTGCAGATTTTGTGGGGCAACATCGCCCCCGATGGCTGCGTCGTCAAGCGCAGCGCCGTGGCCCCCGAGATGCAGGAGCACTCCGGCCCGGCCCGCGTCTTCAACAGCGAGGAAACGGCCATCGCCGCCATCTATGCGGGCAAGATCGTCCCGGGCGACGTGGTGGTCATCCGCTACGAAGGCCCCAAGGGAGGCCCCGGTATGCGTGAGATGCTCAACCCCACCTCCGCTCTGGCCGGCATGAAGCTGGACAAGACCGTGGCCCTCATCACCGATGGCCGCTTCTCCGGCGCTTCCCGCGGCGCTGCCATTGGCCACGTCAGTCCGGAGGCTGCTTCCGGCGGCCCCATTGGCCTTGTTGAGGAAGGCGATACCATCCACATCGACATCCCCAACGCCAGCATCACGCTGGAAGTGCCCGACGAGGTGCTGGCCCAGCGCAAGGCAAAGTATGTCGCTCCCGAGCCCAACATCAAGACCGGCTGGCTGAGCCGCTACGCCCGTATGGTCACCAGCGCAAACCTCGGCGCAGTGCTGAAGTAAAATAATATAAAGAAACAGGAGCTGCATCCTTTCGGGACGCAGCTCCTGTTCTTTTTGGTGAGTCCAAATGGAATCTTTGCATTTCCGCTTTCAGTATATGCGAAATTCAAAAAAGTCAAGCTTACCGCAGGAAAATTACATTTTACGCCCCAAGCTGAAACTCAAATGTATATCCATCCTCGCCGTAGTGCTCATTGCCTACCCAGAGAACAGACCGATCGGTCAAATCGTAGACCACGCTGTGGATGGTGTTGGTGTTGGAGTCGTCGTTGTTCCAGGTGCGGCGGCCCACCGAAGCCAGCAGGTCCATGGCAGCGTTCTTGTCAGCCACGACGCCGTTGGTCTGGCGCAGGGCAGCCGCAAGGTGCTCGTAGCGGTCGAGGCCCTTCATCTCGACGGCAGTGCCGTCGTAGTAGCCGGGCACCTTGATAAAGTTGGTCACCACCTGCCAGTCGGAGGAATCGGAGAGGGCGTCGGTGTCGTTCCAGAGGACGTTCAGCTGACGCTGAGAGCCGTCGGCGTCGTGGTCGGCATCAGCACCTACCCACTCGAGGACGGCGCTGCGGCCGGTGGAGTCGGCCACCATGTAGTGGAAGCAGCTGCTTGCCGAGTCGTGAAGGTCGTACTGCTGGGCCAGCGCCACGGCGTCCTCCACCGAGTCGGCGTAGTCGAGGATGAGCCGGAGCAGGGTGGTGGAGGTGAGGTCGGGCTTGTCGGTCTGGGTGTCGGTGGGGGTGCCTTTGCCCTCGCCCTGATAGGACATGAAGATGCCGCAGGCCACACCGGCGTCGTTGACGCCGTCCAGCGGCACATAGGGGGCCGCGAGGGTCAGGATTTTCTGGCCGAGGCTCTCTACGTCCTTGTCCTTGTCGAGGCCGAGGAAGCTCAGGTCGATGGTGGAGTAGGAGGCGTGACGACCCTTACCGGGGTTCGTGTAGACGATGGCGGTGTTGGTGGCCGAGAAGTCGTAGTTGCGGCCAAAGACCCGGTCGCCGCTCTGGGTGTCTGCGGTAAAGGCCGAGCAGGCAATGGTGCTGGTCTTGATGTTCATGGGGATGATGCCCTTGGTGATGCTCTGGGTGATGAAGGAGATGAGCTCAGAGTCAGTGGATGCGCCGCCCTGGGCCAGGAAATCGTCGAAATAGTAGCCGCCCGAGACGTTGAGCTGGTAAACTGCACCGTCGCGGTGGGCTTCGTCGCGGTCGGAGAGCTTTTTGAGGGACGAGAGGGTGGCCAGCTCGTTGTGCCAGAGGGCGAACACGGCAACGGCCAGCGCGATGACCAGCGCCGCCAGCACGCAGGCAAGGCGCTTGAGGACTTTGGAGAGAGAATGATGCTTCATGGGACCTCCTGAAAAAGTCAAAAGAATATAGATAAAATACTTGAATATTCTATCACGACTTCTGTCGTATTACAAGACTTTTGGAGATTTGGCCGGAAAATAAAAACAGGCGCTGAACGACAGCGCCTGTTCTGAGAGAGACTTAACCAAACAGTTTTTTCGTATTGTGCATATACACCGACAGCACCAGCCCCACGCAGATATACAGCATGAGCACCGAGCTGCCGCCTGCCGAGTAGAAGGGCAGGGTGACGCCGATGACCGGCAGGAGGCGGAGGTTCATGCCGACATTGACGAATATCTGGGCCATGAACGCGCCGCCGATGCCTGCGCAGATGAAGGAGCCCAGCATATCCTCGCTGCATGCTCCGGTGGCGAAGGTCTTGATGATGATGGCCAGCAGCACGCCCAGCACCACGCAGCAGCCCACGAAGCCTGCCGCGTTGCCGATCCAGCTGAAGATGAAGTCATTGTGGGCGTTGGGGACGCTGTAGTAGCGGCCGCCGAAGAAGCCGTTGCCGAAGATGCCGCCCGAGCCGATGGCGATCTCGCCCCGCTGCTGCTGGTAGATGATGTTCTTCCAGACCGTCTCGCTGGGCGCCCAGCCCGTCTCGTTGTTGGGGTCGATGACCGCAAGGATGCGGTACCACTGGTAGCCCTTGCCGATCTTGTCGCTGAAGAAGGCGAAGGCCGCCGCTGCCGCCGCTGCGAGGGCAGCGAAGGCCCCGATGATATACTTCCAGCTCAGCCCGGCGGCAAAGAGCATACAGCAGCCGATGATGCCGTAGATGATGGCCGTACCGTCGTCACCCTGGATGTGGATGATGCCGATCGGCACGAAGAGATGGAGCAGCAGCTTGCCCAGCTCTTTCGGCTCATTGAGGCGGCTGCGGACATTGTTCAGATGCATGGCGAAGGTAAGGATGAAGCTTATCTTTGCCAGCTCGGTAGGCTGGAAGGTGAAGCCGCCCAGTTTGTACCAGGAATAGTTGTCGGTGTCGCCCGCGTTGTAGCCGATGGTCAGCGGGCCGATGGTCACATTGCGGATGACCAGCGTGGGCAGCACGAGGCCCCATGTGAGCACCACATGGACAGGCCAGACATTGACGAGGCTGCGGTAGTCGATGTTGGACAGAAGGATGGCCACCAGGATGCCGATGGCCGCTGCGCCTGCCTGCACCACGGCCCGGCGGTAGTCGCCGATGCCGGTGATCTGGCCGGTGAGCTCATCCACGGCAAAGCCGCTGCCCTGCTTCGCCGCCCACGACGACAGCGCCAGCACCGCCATCGCGCTGCTGAACAGGCAGAGCAGCAGGTACATCTTGTCTGTCCGTTTCCAATATCGCTGAATGCTTTCCAAAAAAGCACCACCTTTCTGTATCCTTGGGAAGCCGTTTTCTAAGCATTGCACTCCGCTTACGAAAACAGCTTCCTCGAAACCCCGCCTCACAGCCGGGCATGATCCCCCAATATACCTTATTATACAGCAGGGGAGAGAGGTGCGCAAGATGGCCGGTTGTGACAGCTTTGCAAAATCGGCGCAGAACGCTTGACAAAGGCCGATATGCCCTCTAAAATGAAACGTACCGGGGCGGTAAATGGCCGGTCCCCGGCGTTCTTGGAGGAACAGTTTTTACATGAAGGAACAACGCCATCGAATTTTGTGCGCGGTCTGCGCACTGGCACTGGTGCTGACGGCTGTGCTGGCTCCCGCCGCATGGGCGGCAGACGGAGCGGGCGAGGTGCAGGATACGGCAAAGTCTACCCTCACCACGGGCGATGCCGCCGAGATGCAGCAGGCAGACGCCGCTGTGACGGCCCTGACCGGCAGCGACGAATACGAGCAGATGTCCCGGGAAGAACGGCTCACCTCGGCCCTTGCGGAGCTGGATGAACTGGCCCGGAAGGGGCTGGTGCGCCGGGACTCCATCCGCACCGACGAGGAGAACGGGATCGTCAGCTTTACCTACCGCTGCGGCGTGCTGGGTGGCATCCTGCTCACTCTGCCCGACGAGCTGGACGAGATGACCTTTGACGCCGGAGACAACGGCCTGCGCGCCCCGAGGGACATTGCTCAATGCACTCCCCGCACCGCCGAGATGCCCCTGACCGACGATGTCCGGCAGGCTGCGGAGGCCCGGCAGTACAGGGAGAACGCTCTGCCTGAGACGATCGGCCGTGCCGCCATTTATTATGCCTTCGATAATACGGTGAACAGCTCCCGCTTTCCGTATTATTCCTATATGCAGGGCTTCTGGGAAGGCATGGGCCTGCGCACGACGATGAACACCCGGGTGACCCTGTCGGACCTGCGCCGGATGAACAAATACGATTTGTGCATCCTGAGCGCCCACGGTGCCTACTATACTTACAGCTACGGTACTTTCCGGAAGCACACCCGGACCGAGCCCATCATCCTGCTGACAGAAGCGTCCACGCTGTATAAAGACATCATCTACGGCTTTGACCTGCTGGCTCACCGCATCATCAAGCTCAACGGCCTTTACTGCGTCACAGCGGATTTCTTCCGCAATGCGTACCGCTCGGGCCAGCTCAGCAATACCATCATCTACTCCGAGACCTGTGAGTTCCTGGGCGTCACGAACAGCGTGGATGAGTCGATGGCCGAAGCGCTGCTGGCGGGCGGCGCACGGACTGTGCTGGGCTATGTGAACAACGTCTACACGGTCTACTCCCGCAGTATGCTCTGGGATACCATCAACCATCTTGCGATGGGACAGACCATCGGCAGGGCGCTGGCCCATGCGAAGGACACCTACGGCGAGAACGACATCATCTGGTATACGGAGCAGGGCGGACGCCGCCCCCACGCCGCAGCAGCGTGTCTGGTGCTCTACGGTGACGAGAACGCCCGGCTGAATGTGCCGGAAAACTTCTCGCCCGAGGAACGCGCGGAGGCCGCGGAAGATATGCTGGCCGATGTGCTTGAAAGCGCGGCTTGAGCGTTGCACTTTTGGCGGAAATAGTTTATACTAAGGGACGGCAGAACAGGACGGCAGGACTCTGCCGTCCCTTTTTTATAGAAACGCATATGAGGTGGGATACCCATGTCTGAATTTATCACCCACTCCCGTGAGGAGACGGTGGCGCTGGGGGCGCAGGTGGCGCAGCATCTTGCGCCCGGGGCGCTCATCGCCTTTACCGGCGGGCTTGGCGCGGGCAAGACGGCCTTCTGCGAGGGCATTGCCAGAGGTCTCGGCTGCACCGACCCGGTCAGCAGCCCGACCTTCGCCATCGTGAACTATTACCGCGGGCCGCGGCCTTTCGCGCACTTTGATTTGTACCGCATCTCCACGGAGAACGATTTGTGCGCGGCAGGGTTCTACGACTATCTGGATGAGGGCGCTGTGGTGGCGGCAGAGTGGAGCGAGAACTTCGCTGACCTGCTGGCGCTGGAAGACCCCATCCACATCAACATCGAGCGGGTGGACGACACCACCCGCCGCATCACCATCGAGGGGGTGGAAGTATGAACATCTTAGCCGTGGATACGGCGGGCAAGACCGTGGGCGTGGCCCTTCTGCAGGATGACCGCCTGCTCTACGAGTGCTATCTCGATGCGGGCATGACCCACAGCGAGACCCTGATGCCCCTCATCGACAACTGTCTCAAACTCTGCGGCATGGGCTGCAAGGACATCGACCTCTACGGCGTCAATGCCGGCCCCGGCAGCTTTACCGGCCTGCGCATCGGGCTGGCGGCGGTGAAGGGTCTGGCCTTCCCCCGGGAGACGCTCTGCGCCCCGGTGTCCACGCTGGAAGCGCTGGCAGCGGCCCACACCGGCTGCGGTACCGTGCTCTGCGCGCTGGATGCCCGCCGTGCGCAGGTGTACAGCGCGGCTTTCGACCTTGAGACCCACGAGCGTCTGATGGACGACGATGCCCGCGCCGTGGCCGACCTGGCCGAGTTTGTAGAAAATTGCAAAAAGCCTCTGTTTTTTGTTGGTGATGGCGCGGCTCTGTGCTATAATAAATATGGCAATGTCCCGGGCGTGCTCTGTGTACCGCCGGCTCTCCGCAATGGCCGTGCCGCTGCGGTGGCCTATGTGGCAGAGCAGATGGCTCAGCGGGGCGAAGCCGTCCTGCCTGAGGCTCTGCTGCCGGATTATCACCGGCTGAGCCAGGCCGAGCGGGAGCGGGCCGAGCGTCTGGCCGCAGAAGCTGCCCGTACCGAAATACCGGAAGATACTGCAAAGGGAAAGGATCAACACCAATGATGAAACCCATCGCACTTGCCGCCGACCACGGCGGATTTGAACTGAAAGAGGCCGTCAAGGCCCATCTGGACGAGCTGGGGTTGGAGTACATCGACTTCGGCACCCACAGCACCGCCAGCGTGGACTACCCTGACATGGCTCTGCCTGCCTGCGACGCCGTGGTGAGCGGCCAGTGCAGCAAGGCGCTGCTGTTCTGCGGCACCGGTGTGGGCATCAGCATGGCCGCAAACAAGGTCAAGGGCATCCGTGCCTGCTGCTGCTCTGACAGCTTCAGCTGCGAGTATACCCGCCGCCACAACGACGCCAACGCCCTGTGCATGGGCGGCCGCGTCGTCGGCCCCGGCCTCGCCTGCCAGCTGGTGGACATCTTCCTCAACACCGAGTTCGAGGGCGGCCGCCACGAGAAGCGCATCGCAAAGCTGATGGAGATCGAGAATCGGTAAACCTTAGTATTCCAATATCTATTCACAATATAAGGAGAGTGTATTATGACCCCTATGATCGTTGAGCATCCGCTGCTGCAGCACAAACTGAGCATTCTGCGCAACAAGCAGACCGGCACCAAGGAGTTCCGTGACCTCGTGGGCGAGATCGCCACTCTGCTGTGCTATGAGGCTACCCGTGACCTGCCTCTGGAAGAGGTGGAGATCGAGACTCCCATCACCATGGCAAAGACCAAGGTGCTGGCAGGCCGCAAGCTGGCTCTGGTGCCGATCCTCCGCGCCGGCATGGGTATGCTGGATGGTATGCTGACCCTGCTGCCCGCCGCTAAGGTCGGCTTCATCGGCCTGTACCGCGACGAGGAGACCCTGCAGCCCGTGGAGTATTTCTGCAAGCTGCCGAAGGACATCGCCGAGCGCGACGTTCTGGTGCTTGACCCGATGCTGGCTACCGGCGGCAGCGCCATCGACGCCATCACCCAGATCAAGAAGCATGGCGCAAAGCACATCAAGTTCATCGGCCTCATCGCTGCTCCGGAAGGCATCAAGGCCCTGCACGAGGCACACCCCGATGTGGACATCTACCTCGGCGCACAGGATGACCACCTGAACGAGAACGGCTACATCGTCCCCGGCCTGGGCGACGCAGGCGACCGTATCTACGGCACCAAGTAAATCTCTGTATAACGGAAAAGTGCTCTGCCGGCCGGCAGAGCACTTTTTGCGTGGTACAGTAATATTTACAGCATTGTAAATTTTCTGCGAGGCGCTTGACTTTTTTAGAAAACTGCGTATACTTATAAACGAGAAAATCAAATGCTGTTCATCTGGAATCGCAAATAATAAGACCCCTTCCCGGAGCTTGCTCCTCCGAGAAGGGGTCTTATTATTTAGTGCTTACAGTCCTTGTTGAACCATCTGCCAAGCCACTTGTAGATGTAGTTTGCAACCACACCTGCTGCGACAGACAGCATAAATGAGAAAACGCCATTCATCCGGAATCACCTCCCTTCCAAACGGAATGGAGTGGTAAGGACGGCGATTCGATTATATCATAGTTTTCGACAGAAGAACAGAACTTCTTTCAGCACGATCACTTGCTCTTTCGTGCTAAAATCTCATCCAGAATGGCGTCCGCTACATCATCCTTGCTCATCAGGGGCAGCTCGCGGGCGCCGTCCGGCGTGATGAAGGTGACAACATTGGTATCCACGCCAAACCCGGCACCGGCTACCTTCAGATTGTTGGCCACCACCATGTCGAGGTTCTTTTTCTCGAGCTTGGCCGAGGAGTTGGCCAGCATATCCCGCGTCTCCATCGAGAAGCCGCAGAGGAACTGGCCCTTCTTCTTGGGGCCGATGGTGCCGAGGATGTCGGGCGTCCGCTCCACGGCGATGGAGAGGTCGCCGTCCTTCTTCTTTATCTTGTCGTCGGCCACAGCGGCGGGGCGGTAATCGGCCACGGCAGCGGCCATGACCAGAACATCCATCTCGTCGAAGCGGCTGGTCACGGCCTCGTACATCTGCTGGGCTGTCGTGATGGGGACATCCTCGGTGAACCGCACCGGCTGCAGGGCCGTCGGGCCGTGGATGAGGGTGACTTCGGCACCGCGCATCGCGGCGGCACGGGCCACGGCATAGCCCATCTTGCCAGTGGAGTGGTTGGTCAGGTAGCGCACAGGGTCCAGCGGCTCCTGAGTGGGGCCGGCCGTGACGGCAATGCGCAGACCGGCGAGGTCCTTCGGCTTTGCGATGGTGCGGAAGATGTAGTCCAGCAGGACTTCCTCTTTCGGCAGGCGTCCGCTGCCCACGTCCTTGCAGGCCAGTACGCCGCTCTCGGAGGGGATGACCGTGAAGCCGTACTTTTCCAGTGTGGCGATGTTGTCCTGGGTGATGGGGTTCTCCAGCATCCCGGTGTTCATGGCAGGGGAGACGAGCTTGGGACACTTGGCCGCGAGAACGACGGTGGTAAGCATATCGTCGGCGATGCCGTGGGCCATCTTGGCAATGACGTTGGCGGTGGCCGGGGCCACGAGGATGACGTCGGCCTTCTTTGCCAGCGAGATGTGGGTGACTTCGAACTTGAAATCCCGGTCGAAGGTGTCCACCATGCACTTGTGGCCTGTCAGGGTCTCGAACGTGATAGGGGTGATGAACTGGGTGGCGTTTCTGGTCATGATGACCTCCACGTCGGCCCCCAGCTTGCGCAGTGCGCTGGCCACGTTGGCCATTTTATAGGCGGCAATGCCGCCGCTGACGCCCAGAAGGACGCATTTTCCCTTCAGATCCATCCAAAATACCTCCTATAAATAGGGATAATATAACTACAGTATAATGCAAAACGGCCCAGAGCACAACAAAATCTTTGATTGGGGTTGTATCTTGGCTCAAAATGCGGTAAAATACAGCTTGACTTATACAAAAAAGCTCTCCGTCAAGCCTGCGGCTCACGGGCAGGCCCGTCTCCATACAACCTCTCAGGCGCTTCGCGCCAGCTCCCCTGATAGGGGAGCCTCTGGCGAAGAGATGGGGCTTTACGATATGCCAAGGCCTCCCCTCGGTAGGAGAGGCGGCATCGCACAGCGATGACGGAGAGGTTCGACCCTGCGAGGAACTGAATTATGATTTTAGCCATTGACATAGGCAACACCACCGTCGCCCTCGGGGGCATCCGGGACGGACGTGTATGCTTTGTGGCCCACATGGACACGGTGCGCACCCGCACAGCGGCGGAGTACCGTGCCGAGATGGAAAAGGTGTTCTCTCATCGGAGACACCCGGAAAAGCCCATCCGCTTCGAGGGCGCTGTCCTCACCAGCGTCGTCCCCCAGATCACGGGGGCGCTGGCCGAGTGCGCCCGCCACTACACCGGAAAAAAGCCGGTTATTGTCTCGCCTGACATCCGCACCGGCCTCACGATGGGGGTGCCTGACCCCCACGCCGTCGGCAAAGACCGCCTTGTGGATGCGGCCTACGCGGCGGCGAACTTCCCCCTGCCGGTGGTCACGGTAGACCTCGGCACCGCCACCACGTTCAACGTGGTAGATGAGAATAAGGTCTTCCGGGGCGGCGTCATCTGCCCCGGACTTTCCACCGGTCTGCGGGCGCTGGGGGAGCGGTGCGCCCAGCTGCCGCAGGTACATCTTTCTTCGCCCAAAAGCGCGATCGGCATCGATACCGAGAAGTGTATGCTCTCCGGCTCTGTGCTGGGGACGGCTGTCCTGCTGGACGGCATCACTCAGCGCATCGAGGAAGAACTGGGCCGTCCGGCCACGCTGGTGGTCACTGGCGGTCTGGCAAAGTATGTCATCCCGCTCTGCCGTCACCCGCTCACCTATGACCCCGAGCTGCTGCTGAAGGGACTGGCTCTCCTTTACCAGCTCAATGCGCCGCAGCATGAGCGTCACCACGAGCCGCGCAGCGACGGTGAGCGCCGCCGTCCCCGCCCGGCAGGCAGACGCCCTTACAACAACGGCAGCAGTCCCCGCCGCCGCAGCCACAATAACCGCCGTCCCCGCCGGGACGATGAGGCCAAAGCGGGCTGAGCCTTGAAAGGAGAGACCTTATGATGAAATTAGGCATTCTCGGCGCAGGCATGATCGTCCGGGAGTTCCTGCCCTGGCTCACCGGGCCGGAAAGCCCCTTCAAGGTCGAGGCTCTTTGCAGCACGGAGCGGAGCGCCGGTGCAGCACAGGCCCTCTGCGACCAGTATGGTGTGCCGCGCCACACCACCAGCTACGACGAACTGCTGAGCTGGGTGGACGTTGTGTATATCGCCGTACCGAATATCATGCACGTAAAATATACCCGTGCCGCTCTGGAAGCGGGCCGCCATGTCATCGTCGAAAAGCCGATGGCCCCCACGGCGGCGCTGGCCGAAGAGCTGGCCGAGCTGGCCCGGAGCAAAAAGCTCTTCCTCTTCGAGGCTGTCACCACGCAGTATCAGGACAACTACGCCAAGATCCGTGAGTTGCTGCCCAAGGTAGGCGCCGTCACGATGGTGCAGTGTAATTTCAGCCAGTATTCCAGCCGGTATCATGATTTCTGCGCCGGCAAGGTCTGGCCGTCCTTTGACCCGGCCTGCGCCGGCGGCGCGCTGATGGACCTGGGCGTCTACAATGTCAGCTATGTGGTGGGCCTCTTCGGCTCGCCCAATAAGGTCCACTATGCGGCCAATGTCACCCGGGGCATCGACACCAGCGGCGTGCTGACGATGGAGTATCGCAGCTTCAAGGCCGTGAGCATCAATGCCAAGGACAGCAGTTCCCCGGCCCGGTACATCATTCAGGGTACCAAGGGGTATCTGCTTCAGAAATCCACCGCCAACTTCTGCGGCGGCGTCACCTTCCACCCCTATAAGGGCAAGGAAGAACACTTCAACCTCAGCGCAGGCCGTCCCCGGCAGGCGGCGGAGTTCCACGCCTTTGCCCGCGCCATCGAGAGCGAGGATATGGAGCTTTGCAGCCGGATGCTGGACACCTCGGTGGCCGTCAGCCGTGTGCTGGAAACGGCCCGCCGCGATGCGGGCATCCGCTTCACTACTGATTTATAATGCTATCCCCGGGAGTTCCCTGACAAAACATCCCGTATATTTCAGACTGTATTCTACAAAAGACCCCGTGTATTTCACGGGCAGGTTTGCGCCGTATCCGACAATTTAGGGCGGAACGGCAGCAAGGAGGAAAACTGAATTATGAAAAAGAATGACATTCGCACCCTCACCCGGCTGGCACTGCTGGTCGCCATTGAGCTGGTCATGAAGGCCGTCGGCCTGGGCAGTGTCCCTGTAGGCCCGCTTTACATGAGCTTTTTGACCCTGCCGATCGCCGTGGGTGCCATTACCATGGGTCCCGCCGCAGGCGCTATCCTCGGCGGCGTGTTCGGTGCCGTGAGCTTCTATGACGCCGTCACCGGCGCTTCCGCCATGACTGGTGCACTGTTCCAGGTCAGCCCCGTCAACACCTTCATCCTCTGTGTGGGTATGCGTGTGCTGATGGGCCTGTGTACCGGCCTTATCTTCAACGCTGTCAAGAATTTCGATAAGCCCGGCACCTGGAGCTACATCGTCAGCGCCATGTGCGCCCCGGCCCTCAACACCCTGTTCTTCATGGGCTACATCGTGCTGGCCTTCTACGGCTGCGATTACGTCCAGAACCTCGTGTCCGTCAAGGGCGCAGCCAACCCCCTGATGTTCGTCGTCCTGCTGGTCGGCGTACAGGGCGTGGCCGAGTTCCTTGTCTCCGGCATCTTGGGCGGCATCGTCGCCCGCGCTGTCCACAAGTTTTTGAAGTAACAGGCGGTGTCGGTCAGGGACATCCGCTGATAAACCTCTCCGTCACGGCTGATGCCGTGCCACCGCCCCTATCAAGGGGCTGCAAGGGAAGATCATATAATAGGCCCCTCCCCCGGCAAAAATGCTGAGGGAGGGGCTTTTGTGTTGATTTTAGCCTACTGGTGCGGTATACTTATCATACTTTATTCAAAAGAAGGAGGCGGCGGAAAATGCCCATCGGCCCCAGCAGACCCCTGAATTTAGCAAAGCCGGAGTCCATCGACATCCGGCAGGCCGCGCGGTATTTCGGCGCGCGGGGCGAGGCTGACAGCGCTACCCTCACCCTTCTGGAAAAGTGCACTGCGCCCCTTCTCGCCGCCGCCACGCCCCGGGCCGTCTGGCTCGAGGCCGACGTGGAGAGCCTCACGCAGGCCGGTATTTTGAAGGGGGAGGACATCTTCCGGCATCTGGAAGGGTGCAGCGAGGCCGTGCTTCTGGCCGTGACAGTCGGCCCCGGTGTGGACGGACAGATACGCCGGGCCGGTGTGGGCGACATCGCCGCCGGTGTGGCGTCGGACGCCATCGGCTCTGTGCTGGCCGAACAGGCTGCGGACGCCGCCGAGGCCGAGCTGCGGCAGTGGGCCGCAGAGCAGGACAAGTACCTCACGGGCCGTTTCTCGCCGGGCTACGGCGACTGGCCCATCGGGGTGCAGCCGCTGGTGGCGGCGGCACTGGACACCGCCCGCCGGGCCGGGCTCTGCGTGACCGAAAATGACCTGATGACGCCCCGCAAGAGCGTGACCGCTCTGCTGGGCCTGAGCGACCATCCGGTGAAAGGACGCCTTGCCGGGTGCGGACACTGCGTGCTGAACATGCGGTGCGAATATAGAAAGAGGGGCAAGACCTGTGCAAGCGAATGAACTGTTTATCCAGCCGAATACCATCCTCCTCGACGGCGGCATGGGTACCATGCTGCAGGCGGCGGGCCTGAAACTGGGCGCACGGCCTGAGGAACTGAACATCACCGACCCACAGCTCATCGAGAGCATCCACAGCCGGTACGCCGCCGCAGGCAGCCGCATCATCAATGCCAACACCTTCGGTGCGTCGGCCCATAAGCTGGCGGGCAGCGAATACACGCTGGAAGAGATCATTGCGGCGGGCATTGCCAACTGCAAGCGGGCCTGCGCCCCCTACGGCGCACTGGCCGCGCTGGACGTCGGCCCGCTGGGCGAACTGCTGGAGCCCAACGGCACGCTGGCCTTTGAAGACGCCGTGGCCGAGTATGGCCGCATCGTCCGGGCGGGTGTCGCCGCCGGGGCCGATCTCGTCTTCTTTGAGACCTTCACCGACCTGTACGAGCTGAAAGCTGCCCTGCTGGCCGCGAAAGAGAACTGTGACCTGCCCATCCTCGCCAGCATGAGCTTTGAGGCAGGCGGGCGCACCTTCACCGGCTGCACCGTCGAGAGCTTCGCCGTCACGGCCCGGGGCCTCGGGGCCAACGCCGTGGGCATCAACTGCTCCCTCGGCCCGAAGGAGATCTTCCCGATGGCAAAGCGGCTGGCCGAGGCCCTGCCCGGCGATTTCCCGGTCTTTGTCAAGCCGAATGCGGGTCTGCCCCGCGCCGACGGCAGCGGCTACGACATCACGCCCCAGCTCTTTGCCATGGAGATGAAGCCCTACCGCGATTTGAAGCTCTTTGCGGCAGGCGGCTGCTGCGGCACCACCCCCGATTTCATCAAGCTGCTGAACGGCGTCTTCGCCGACTGCAAGCCGGGCCGCCCCGCCCACGCCATGCCCTCGGTGCTCTGCTCGCCGATGGACTTCGTCACCGTGGACGGCATCACCGTGGTGGGCGAGCGCATCAACCCCACCGGCAAAAAGCGGTTCCAGCAGGCCCTGCGCGAGGGCGACATGAACTATATCCTCGAGCAGGCCGTCAGCCAGTCCGAGGCCGGAGCGCAGGTGTTGGACGTCAACGTGGGCGCGCCCGGCGTGGACGAGCCCGCCGTCATGGAGCAGGTGGTGAAGGCTCTGCAGAGTGTCGTCAGCCTGCCTTTGCAGCTGGATTCCTCCCACGCAGACGCCCTCGAGCGAGGTCTGCGGGTCTACAACGGCAAGCCCATCGTCAACTCGGTGAACGGCGAGACCGAAGTGCTGGAGCGTGTCCTGCCCCTCTGCAAAAAGTACGGCGCGGCCGTCGTCGGCCTTGCCATCGACGAGCGGGGCATCCAGCCCAGCGCCGACGCCCGGTTTGAGATCGCAAAGCGGGTGGTGGACGCGGCGCTGGCCCACGGCATCCCCCGGGAAGATATTTATATCGACTGCCTGACCCTCACCGCCAGCGCCCAGCAGCAGGACGTTCTGGCCACCGTGGAGGCGCTGGCCCGCTGCAAGAAGGAGCTGGGTGTCCGCACCATCCTCGGTGTGTCCAACATCAGCTTCGGCCTGCCCTGCCGCCCCTACCTGAACACCACCTTCCTCACCATGGCCATGTACGCGGGCCTCGACCTCGCCATCATGAATCCTTCCAGCGAAGAGATGATGGCGGCGGTCTACTCTTACAACGTCCTCACCAACCGTGATAAGCAGAGCATGGCCTACATCGCCCGCTATGCCGATAAAGTTCCTGCCAGCGCCGCGTTGAAGCAGGCCCAGACGGCCCAGGCGTCTCAGACGTCAAACACCCCGGCGGAGGCGGATGCAGCTCACAGCGGCCCTTTTGCCGCGCTGATGCAGGCGGTGGAAAAGGGCCTCAAGGGTGAATCCGCCGCCCGCACCCACACCCTGTTGGACGAAAACGAGCCCCTGACGCTGGTGGACGAGGCCCTCATCCCGGCGCTGGACGTCGTGGGTGAAAAGTACGAGAAGGGCAAGCTCTTCCTGCCCCAGCTGTTACAGGCCGCCAGCGCCGCACAGGCCGCCTTTGAAGAGATCAAGACTGCCATCGCCAAGCGGGGTGGGGCCGGGGCCAGCAAGGGCCGCATCGTCCTCGCGACCGTCAAGGGCGATGTCCACGACATCGGCAAGAACATCGTCCGCGTCATCCTCGAGAACTACGGCTTCGAGGTCATCGACCTTGGCCGCGATGTGCCGGTGGAGACGGTGGTGGACACTGTCCGGGAGAAGGATGTCCACCTCGTGGGGCTCTCGGCCCTGATGACCACCACCCTCAAGAGCATGGAGGAGACCATCGCGGCCCTCCATACGGCAAAGCTCGACTGCAAGGTGATGGTGGGCGGCGCTGTCCTGACGCCCGAGTACGCCGAGAAGATCGGCGCGGACTGGTACGCCAAGGATGCCAAGCAGAGCGCCGATATTGCCAAGAAATTCTTCGGCGAGTCATAAAAACAGAGCAAGAGCCGGTGCATCTGCACCGGCTCTTTTGGCGTTTACTGTTCGTATTGGCTATGGTCCACCAGCGCCATGATACGCTCCGGCGGGGCGGAGAGGCAGGCCGGGGCGTCGGGTTCGGCCACGGAGAGGGTAGTCTTGCTCACTTTCCACCACAGACGAGTGGTGCCGTCCGGCAGCTGGAAGATGAGGTTCCAGTCGAAAGGGTTCTCGCTGGCCGAGAGAAGCTCCACCGGCAGGGCATTCTCTGCGCCCGGAGCGCAGGGGGCGAAGTCGTGGGCGCGGATGCCCACGGCGGTGCAGCCCTCCGGCACCTCAGCGGCGAGGTGCAGCAGACTCTCACAGCCTGCGAGGCGGACGCTGTGGGCGTCCACCCGGGTGCAGGGCAGGATGTTCTTGCAGCCGGTCAGCCGGGCCGCAGCAGTGCTGCGGGGGTCGGCAAAGACCTCTTTCGTGGTGCCGGTGCGGAGCACCTGCCCGCCGTCCATGACGATCATGTCCCGGCACAGGCGGTAAGCTTCGTCCCGGTTGTGGGTGACAAGCAGGGCTGTGCCGTCAAAACCCGCCAGCAGGCTGCCTACTTCGCCCTCCACCTCCTCGCGGAGGTAGCTGTCCAGTGCGCTGAACGGCTCATCCAGCATCAAAATCTTCGGCTTGCCCACCAGAATACGGGCCAGCGCGGTGCGCTGCTGCTGTCCACCGGAAAGCTCTGCCGGGCGGCGGCTGGCCAGTTCTTCCAGCCGCAAGGCCCGCAGCATCCCGGCGCAGCGGGCCTTGCGGGCGGCTTTGTCCCTTTCGGCTTTCAGGCCGCAGAGGATGTTCTGCTCCACAGTCATATTCGGGAAGAGGGCGTAGTTCTGGAAGAGCAGGCCCACGCCCCGCTGCTGGGGCGGCAGGTCGATGTGCTGCTCGCTGTCGAACAGCACCCGCCCGTCCAGCACGATGCGGCCCTTGTCGGGCTTCACGATGCCCGCGATGCAGCGCAGTGTCATGCTTTTGCCGCAGCCCGACGCGCCCAGAATGGCCGTGGCAGTGTTCCCGGCGGTGAAGTCGGAGCGGAGGGTGAAGCCGTTCAGCTTTTTCTCGATATGCACTTCCAGGTTCATGCGCGGCCACCTGCTTTCTGCTTTTTCTCCAGGAGGTTCACAGCCAGCAGCACCACAGCAGAGATGACGATGTCCACCAGCACCCACCGCATGGCACCGGCCTCATCGTTGGTGCGCCAGAGCTGGTACACCGTGGTGGCGATGGTGGCCGTCTTGCCCGGGGTGTAGCCCGCTATCATGCTGGTAGCACCGTACTCGCCCAAGGCCCGGGCAAAGGCCAGCACCGTACCGGCCAGAATGCCCTGTCGGCAGCAGGGCATCCGCACCCGCCAGAATATCCATGCGTTGGACTGTCCCAGAGTCTGGGCCGACCAGGCCAGCGTCTCGTCAAAGCTCTCGAAGGCGCCCCGGGCCGTTCGGTACATCAGAGGGAAGGCCACTACGATGGACGCAAAGATGGCGCTGTACCAGTTCATGACCAGCTTGACGCCGAAATGCTCCATGAAGAAGATGCCCAGCGGCCGCTTTGCGCCGAAGAGCAGCAGCAGAAAATAGCCCACCACCGTGGGCGGCAGCACCATGGGCAGGGTGAGCACCATGTCCAGCACGCCCTTGACGGTGCGGGGCAGCTTTGCGATATAATAAGCGGCAAAAATGCCGAGGAAGAACACTGCTGCGCAGCTGATGAGCGCGATGCGCAGGCTGTTCCATAAGGGATACCAGTCCATGATTTTAACCTTTTACATCGCCGTGAAGCCCACGCCCTCGAACACGGTGGCGGCACGGTCAGTCTGCAGATAGGCCAGGAACTCCCTGGCGGCCTCGGCGTTGGGGGCAGCCTTCAGCACAGCGGCGGGGTAGATGATCTGACCGCACATCTCGGCGGTGGCCTCGTCCACGGGGGTCAGACCGGCGCTGTAAGCGTCGGTGCAGTAGACGACACCGGCGTCCACACTGTCCTCGCTGATCTGGGTGGTGACTTCCTTGACGTTGGAGCCGTAGGTGATGACACCGGCAGCAGCCAGAGCCTCTTCGTCGAGATCATAGTAGGCGAGGATCTTCTGGGTGTACTGGCCCACAGGCACATCGCTGTTGCCCATGCAGAACAGGATGTCCTCCGCCTTCAGGTGCTCGGCCAGAGCATCAAAGCTGTCGATGCCCTTGTCGCTGCCCTCGGGCACACAGAGGACGACCTTGTTTTCCAGCAGGTCCACGCGGGTGGAGGGGTCCACGAAGTCCAGACCGTCGGTGTTTACGTCGGCAGAAGCGGTGATGTCCAGCTGGTTCATCTGCTTCTGACCGGCAGAGAGGAAGAGGTCGCAGTCAGCGCCCTCCTGAATCTGGGTCTTGAGAGTACCGGAGGAATCAAAGTTGAAGCGGAAGGTGACGCCCGGGTTCTCGGCAGAGTAGTCTTGGGCGATGGCGTTCAGGGTCTCGGTCAGGGAGGCAGCGGCGAAGACGATGAGCTCGACGCTCTCGCCGGCAGCCTCGGAAGAAGCGGCCTCAGAGGAAGCAGCTGTGGAAGAGGCAGTGCTGGAAGCAGAGCCGCCGCAGGCGGTCAGGGCAGCAGCAGCGCCGACTGCGCCGACCACGGACAGAAAGCTGCGGCGGGAAATGAGATCGGTTTTCATGAATTTTCTCCTTCTATAGTGGTTAAAATTCCCTCATATATGTTCACGTCCCGAAACCGGAGCGGGAGAACAATGTTACTTGCGGGCGCACTCGCCGTCCAGACCGGCGGCGATGCGGACGCCGTGCCCGAGGCTGGGCAGGATGTACTCGAGGTTCTCCTTCACGGCTTTCGGACTGCCCGGCAGGTTGACGATGAGCGTCTTGCCGCGCAATACACTGGCGGCGCGGCTCAGCATCCCGCGGGGGGTGATGGAAAGGCTGTGGTACCGCATGGCCTCAGCGATGCCGGGGGCGTTGCGGTCGGCTACGGCATAGGTGGCCTCGGGGGTAATATCCCGGGGCGAGAAGCCGGTGCCGCCGGTGGTCAGGATAAGGTTCACCTGACGGCCATCGGCCAGACGGATGAGCTGTGCTTTCAGCGCCTTGGCCTCGTCGGGCAGGAGCATCGTCTCTTCCACCACATAGCCTGCGGCGGTGAGCATCTCCACGATGAGGGGGCCGCTCTTGTCCTCCCGCTCGCCCCGGCTGCCCTTGTCGGACAGGGTGATGACCGCAGCGCGCAGCGGCGGATCTTCCAGCGGCGGCAGAAGGGTCACTTCGTCGCCGACATGAATCTCGCCGCCCTTCAGCACCCGGGCAAATACGCCCTCCCGGGGCATGATGCACTCGCCGGTCTGCTGCTTGATGACGCAGTCGTTGTGGCACTCCTTGCCGATCTGGGTCATCTCCAGCACCACGTCGCCGATGGCGAAGCGGCTGGTGACGGGCAGGTTGCGGAAGTCGAAGCCCTCGATGACGAGGTTTTCGCCGAAGGCACCATAGTCCACCCAGATCTTCTTGCGGAACGCCTCGATTTTTTCGGCGCTGAGCAGGCTCACCTGCCGGTGCCAGTTTCCGCCGTGGGCGTCGCTCACGATGCCCCATTCCGGGGTCAGGACAGCACTTGGCACCTCGGTCTTGACGGTGCCGCGCTTGGGGCTGGTGCAGATCGCCAGAATTTTTCCCATAGTAATTTATCCTCCGATACGGTACATCCCGCGGGTGGCGGGCATGGAATTGTCTCCGAAATGATGTTCCCGGGGTTTCGACCAGATCGTCTCCCGGATGGCCTGTAAAAGCTCCTCATCGGCTGCGCCGCCGCGCAGCAGGGTGCGCAGGTCGCAGCCCGTCTCGCTGGCAAGGCAGGGGCGCAGAAAGCCCTGACTGGTCAGCCGCACCCGATTGCAGGAAGCACAGAACTTGCCATGGACCGCCGCGATGAAGCCCACATCGCCCTTCCAGCCCGGGACGGTGTAGTAGACGGCAGGCCCGTCGCCGAACCCGGCGCTCTGGGCGGCGGGCAGGGGCGAAAACTCCGGCCAGCGGCGGGCAAACCGCTCCCGCAGCTCCGGCCCCGAGATGCAGGGCATGGCCGCGCCGTAGCCGATGGGCATCATCTCGATGAACCGCACCTGTAACGGGCGGCTCTCGGCGAGGGCGGCCAGGTCTTCCAATTCACCCTCGTTCACGCCCACCTGCGGCACACAGTTCAGTTTGACAGGGATGCCGCTGTCGAGGGCGGCGCGGATGCCCTCCATGACGTGCTCGAACTCGTCCCGGGCCGTGATGCTTTGGAACACTTCGGGGCGCAGAGTGTCGAGGCTGATGTTCACGCTGTCAAGGCCGGCCGCCAGCAGGGCGGGCAGCTGCTGCGCCAGCAGGATGCCGTTTGTGGTCATGGTGACTTTGCGGATGCCGGGGATGGATTTCAGGCCCGCCACCAGCTGGTCTACGCCCTTGCGCACCAGCGGCTCTCCGCCGGTGACGCGGACGGTATCGACGCCGCACCGGGCAAACAGGGCCGCCAGACGCAGGAACTCTTCGTAGGTGAGCACGGCTTCCCGTTCCAGCTTTTCCACGCCGTCGGGCATACAGTAGCGGCAGCGCAGGTTGCACAGATCGGTGACGGACAGGCGCAGATAGTGGATATTGCGCTGGGCAGAATCAAACATAGCCGCCCTCCGCCCGGATGTAGTGGCCGCTCTTGCCGCCGGTCTTCTCGACGAGATGAATCTCGCCCAGCTCCATGCCCTTATCGACGGCCTTACACATATCGTAGATGGTGAGCAGGGCGGTGGAAACGCCCGTCAGGGCCTCCATCTCCACGCCGGTGACGCCCGCCGTCTTGACGGTGCAGAGCGCCTCCACAGCCTGCCGCTCGGGCAGAAGCCTGAAGTCCACGCTCACTTTCGTCAGCGGCAGCGGATGGCACAGCGGGATGAGCTCGCTGGTGCGCTTGGTGGCCATGATGCCGGCAATGCGGGCCACGCCCAGCACATCGCCTTTCTTCACGGTGCCGCTCTCCACGGCGGCGAATGCCTCGGCGTTCATGGTGATGATGCCGTGGGCGGTGGCCTCCCGGAAGGTGACGGTCTTCTCGCTCACATCCACCATCACGGCGTTGCCGGAGGCATCAAAGTGGGTCAATTTGTTGTCAGTCATAGAATGAAACCTCTCAGCAATGCCCAAATCCGCAGTTGGGCCAGTGGCACTCGGCGCAGCCAAGGCAGAGGCCGCCCTCGCCCAGACGGGCAATATCCTCGGCGGTGATGGCATCGTCGGCCAGCAGACGGGGCAGCAGCAGGTCAAAGATGGTGCGCTTGGCGTACATGACGCAGCCGGGCAGGCCACAGACCGGCACACCGTCCAGATAGCTCACGAGGAACATGGCACCCGGCAGCACCGGTGCGCCGTAGGTGACGATGTCCGCGCCGGTGTTTCTGATGGCCAGCGGGGTGCGGTCGTCGGGGTCCACGCTCATGCCGCCGGTGGTGAAGATCAGCTCACAGCCCGCCTCTTTCGCTTCCAGAATGGCGGTCGTGATGCCCGCCGGGTCGTCGTCGCAGACCTTGTGGAAGGTCATCTCACAGCCGTACTCGGCCAGCTTGCCCACGAGGATAGGCGTGAACTTATCCTCGATGCGGCCCTTGAACACCTCGCTGCCGGTGGTGATGACGGCAAACTTCTTGGCCTGCATGGGCAGCACGTTCAGGATAGGATCACTGCCTGCGGCAGCCTGCATGGCGTCCATCTTCTCCTGTTCGATGACCAGCGGGATGATGCGGGTACCGGCCAGTTTCTGGCCCTTTTTCACGGGCAGATCGCCGTGGATGGTGGCAATCATCATCTGGGGCGTGCGGTTCACGGCCAGCAGGGCTTCGCGGTTGATCTTCAGCAGGCCGTCGCAGTCGGCGATGAGCTCGATTTTTCCCTCTTTCGGCTCGGTGCCGTGGATGTTCTTGCCCGCAGCGGCCTTGTACAGCAGCGCGGCGGCTTCGTCCTCGTGGAGGATGCCGGGCTTCTTCTCCCAGACGTAGAGGTTTTCTTTGCCGATGGAGAGCAGCACGGGGATGTCCTCGGGTTGGATGATATGGCCCTTGCGGAAACGTGCGCCCTTGAACTCGCCGGGAATGATTTGGGTAATGTCGTGGCAGAGCACCTGGCCTGCCGCGTCTTCGGTACGAATCAGTTTCATATCTGTCTTCTCCTTACAGGCCCGGCATCTGGGCAACGAGCCAGTCGGCCAGAGCCTGCGCATCTTCCAATCCAAAATCTGCCCCCGGAATGTCTCCCACCACCGCCAGCGGCTGGAAAGACACCGGTGTGTCCGAAATTTCTTTGCGGACAACTTCGATTTTCGGCCAGCCGCTGTCCTTGAAACCTTCCAGCAGCACCAGATCATAGCCGTGGCGCTCGAAGAGCGCCAGCAAGTCCTGCTCCGTCAGGCGGAACATCTCGGTCAGCAGATAGCGCTGGCCGGAGTAGACCGCCACCCCCTCGGCCCCCGCTTCCCGCAGGCGGTAGCTGTCGGTGCCGGGGACATCGGGAGTGAAATCATGGCCGTCGTGCTTGATAATGCCCACTTTCAGCCCCCGGCTGCGCAGGGCAGGCAGAAGCTTTTCCAGCAGCGTCGTCTTGCCGCTGTTGTGCAGGCCGCTGACGGCCAGCACCGCCGGGCGCTTGAGTTCGATCTCCTGGGCCAGAGCCTCTTTCTGTTCACTGTACAAAACTGAGCACCTCCACTTCTTCGCCCGGAGTCACCGGGCCGCTGCCCGCAGGCAGTTCAACGAGACAGTTGCAGCCGATCATGGCAGAAAGGCTGCCGGACGAGTGGGCTTCGGCGTTGCCCTCGCCGGGGATGGTCACGCTGCCGCCCATAGCCTTTGCCCGCAGATAGCGGTTCCCCTTGCTGGGCTTCGAGAAGCCCGTGGTCAGGGTGCGGGCGGTGCGGGGAAGAAGGCAGCTTTCCTCACAGCGCCCCGCCGCCCGCAAAAGAGCCGGGACGGCATATTGTTCCAGCGTAGCGGCGGCGGCAAAGGGGTTGCCGGAGAGACAGAACACCAGCTTGCCGCCCACTTTCCCGGCCAGCATGGGGCTTCCGGGCTTTTGGGCCACGCCTGCAAAGAGGATGTCCGCATTCAGCTGTTCCAGCACAGCGGGCAGATAGTCTTTCTGCCCCACCGAGACGCCGCCGCTGGTGATGACGGCGTCGCACTCCGCCAGCAGTTCCCGCATCTCACGGGCGATCTCCTCCGGGTCGTCGGAGCAGTGCCGACGGTTTACCGCAAAGCCCAGCTGCCGCAGGCGGGCGGCGTTCTGGACGCCGTTGGCGTCGTAAATTTTGCCGGGCGTCCAGGCCTCACCCGGAGCTAAAAGCTCGCTTCCTGTGGCCAGAACGCCCACGGTCAGCGTCTTGTAAACGGGGACTTCAGCGTATCCCTGCCCGGCCAGCACGCCCAGATGGGCGGGGGAGAGTACCGTACCGTCTTCGGCGATGACAGCACCGGCGGCGATGTCTCCGCCCCGGAATACCACGTTCTGCTGGGGCTTCATGGCGGCATAGAGCTGTACCGTCTCCTCGCCGCTGTCGGTCAGCTCCTGCATCAGCACACAGTCTGCGCCCTCGGGCAGGGGTGCGCCGGTCATGATGCGGGCCGCACAGCCAGCAGGCAGGGGCGAAGCGGGGGCATCTCCGGCGTAGAGCTTCATGGTCACGGGCAGGGTGACGGGTGTTTCGCGGCTGGCACCGGCGGCGTCGGCGCTGTGCAGGGCGTAGCCGTCGAAGGGGCTGCGGTCAAAGGGCGGCTGGTCCATCCGGGCCGAAAGCGTCCCGGCGGCAATGCGGCCGCCCGCTTCGTCCAGCGGGATGGTCTCCGTCTCCGGCCTCGGCAGAGCCGCAGCGGCATCCAGCACGCGGCGCAGCGCCTCAGAGGGCGCGCAGAAAGGCTGTTTCATAAAAAAATCCTCCAAATGCCCGGCCACACCCGGCCTGCTATGGCTCAGGCGGGGCGCAGCGGGAATTCATATAAAAAGGCAGGTTAAAAAAGAAGCGGAGACGTCTTGATGAAAAATCAAAACGCCTCCGCAGAATATCCGCACATTCCGGCAAAGGGCAGCTTGCAGACTGTCCTGCCGATGGCGGCTCTCCGCTCCCTGCCGCCCTTGCAGTGGCGGCAGAGCACGGAAAGCCTCTGTGTGGATGGGAGGAGTTCTTTTTTTCAAATTGCAGCGTTTCTTCTGCGGGAAGGCGGCGGGGTTTCCCCCTCCACCCTTGAATGCCGGCTTATATAGCCCTTAGCATTGCGGCGCGGTGTCATGCCCGACGGTTTAGACACCTTTGCTCAAAGAAGCTCGTATACCCTATTTGATTGTGTGGGATGCTTTAGTCGGTCCACTCGTCCACGTCGCTGATGGCTTTTGCGTAGCGGCGGGTGAGGTGCTGGGTGGAGAAGAGGAACCGCTCGTTCTGGTTGTTGGTCAGCTCCTCGATGTCGGCGTACTCCGGCTTGCCCTGCATGGACTGCCACGTCTGCTCAATGGCTTCCTGTGTCAGATCGTAGGGCGAGCGGCGGAAGTACCGCAGCGGGGTGGCGCTGGGGTAGACGCGGGCGTTGAACCGCACCATCTCGGCCACCATGGCGCAGAGGTCCTTGTCCTCGATGAGCTGCGCGATCATGGCGTAGTTGTCGCTCATGTTGGCGCTGGAGTAGTAGTAGGCATCCTTTGCGCCGGCGCGGGACACGATGTCTGCGCACTGGGGGTCTTCCGGCATCTGGGCCAGAAGCTCATCGGCATTTTCCACCTCACTCACCAGCAGGGCGTGGGATGTGACCAGCGCCGCCGCCGAGCGGGAGCGGATGTAACCCGCCAGCTCCTGTGCCGGGGTAAGCTCCGGCAGCTCCGGCGCGGTGACGGTGGGCTGGTCGGCGTAGGGGTCGCCCTCTGCCTCCGGTGCAGCGGCCAGAAAATCCAACAGCTGGGGCTTTTCGGCGGCGTCCGGTGCAGCCGTCTCTTCAGGTGCGGGCTGTTCCTCGGCCTGCTTTGCGGCCAGGGCATCCGTCTCCTTCTGCACGGCGGCAATGACGTCCTCGCCGAGCTTTGCAGCGCTGCCGTCGAACATACTGCCCGTTTCCTTCAGGCGGCGGGCAGTCTCGCTGGCCGCGTCGATGTCAAAGACCTCGGCCTTCAGCTTCTTTTTCGCGGCCATCTCTGCCTTCTGCAGGTCGAGGATGACCTGCTCAGGGTCGGAGGCGGCGTCCACCGTGGTGGTATAACCGGGTTTGCGTCTGCCAAACAGCATGATAGTTCCTCTCGTTTCTGTGAATTACTGGGCTGCAGCCTCCTCAGCGGGAGTCTGGTCGTAGATGCCGCGTGCTTCCAGATCGTCGGCCATGTCGCCGAGGTCGAACTTCTCCAGCGTCTCGCGGGTCGGCACACCGGTGGTCTTGTCCCAGCCGAAGATGTCATAGAACAGGTCTTTTGCCTTCTCCATGTCGGCGCGGTCCAGCTTGGTGGTGCCTTCCTCGAATGCCTTGAAGTCGGGTTCCTTGTCGAAGACCCAGTCGCAGATGGCGTCGTGCTCCTGACGGAGGTTTGCGCTGCCGCAGTTCTTCTGGAAGCTGATGGCGGTCATGGCGCGCAGCATCTGGGTGATGCGCTCGCCTGCCTCCTGCAGACCGGCCTGGGTGTAGGTCTCGCCGGTGACGGCGGTCATGAAATCTGCCTGCAGGTCCAGATCGCCGTGGTAGGCCCGCTCCTTGGAGGGAGACTGGGTCATGGGCCACATCCAGTTGCAGAGGGTGGCAGAGTCGTGGAAGTTCTTGTCGTTGACGCAGTAGGCGGCCAGCTTTGCCTTGTTCTCGTTGATGGGCGTGTAGGCCTTGGCCTTGTCGTAGCAGCCCTCGCCGAAGAAGTCCTCCATGACCTTTTTGGTCACCTCGTAGGGTGCGCCGGAGCCGGTCTCGCAGACGATCTCGTGGATCATGCAGTCTCTATTATACACCAGATTGTACAGCATGCCAACCTGCCATGCCTCTGCGGGGCCGTGGTGGTTGGGGAAGCCGTTGTACATCAGGTTGGAGTTGGTAGCACCGTCGGTGCGGTCCAGCCAGCTCTTGGGCAGGCCGAACTTTTCCATCATGGCCAGCGTACCCTTTGCGATGACGGACAGGTCGCCCTCACCGTAAGCCATGCGGCGGATGAGCTCTACCTCCCAGCGGGGGTCACCGGCCTTTTCCCATGCCCAGGGCAGGGAGTCGTACTCTTCCTCGCTGATGTACTTGGTGGCCTCCTCACGGGGCATCCGCAGGATCCACAGCAGGTCACGGTTCAGGTTGCCGTAGTTGTCCCACAGGCCCATGTCATCGACGGCGTGAGACCATGCCAGGTTGATGACCATGGTGCCGTCGCCCTCGTACTTGAAGTCGTGGACGCCGTCCGGGTAGACGCGGGTGCCGTACAGCACGGGCATACAGGTGTTGGAGTTGTGGGTGGGCAGGTCGTAATCGGCCAGCGGGTCCACATCATACTCGGTGTAGCAGCGGATGGGGCAGGAGGAGCAGCCGCCGTTCTTCACGGTGTACTCCGCAGCCGGTGCGCCGAAGTCGAAGTAGCCCTTGAAGCAGCGCAGCGCGATCTTGTTGATGTCGTTGTAGGGCTGCTCGCCGGTATCCACGGGGCCGCCGGGAGCCTTTTTCCACATACGGCCCGGTGCGCCGGACCAGCGGTTCTTGCCGGAGGTGGCGCTGTACTCGGCCCAGCTCTGGGGCTGTGCGGGGACGTTGTGGTTGTTGTTGCCGCCGATGAGGTTGCCCATCATGTAGTTGGAAAGCTCCAGCACCTTCTTGGGGTCGGCCACCTTGACGCTGCCGGTGCCGCGGATGGCCAGGCCCTTCAGCTTCTTGTTGCCCATGGCAGCGCCCAGACCGGCGCCGCCGGAGTTGCCAAAGCTGGTGTTCAGGGTGGAGTAGTCCACCAGATTCTCACCGGCAGGGCCGATGGAAGCGGTCTCGAACTCACGGCCGTTCTGCTCCACCATCCACTTGTTGGACGCGAACGTACCCTTGCCCCAGATGTCAGAAGCATCCTCGAGGGAGACCTCGTCGTCCTCGATGCGCAGGTAGACGGGCTTTTCGGAGATGCCGGTGATGACGATGCCGTCCCAGCCCGCATACTTCAGCATGGGGCCGATGTGGCCGCCCATGTGGGCGTCGATGATGGAGCTGCCCTTGGACCAGGTGGAGCGGAAGGTGACGTTCATGCGGCCGGAGCAGGGCACGCCGGCACCGGTCAGGGGGCCGACGCCGAAGATGACCTGTGCCTTCTCGTCGTAGGGGTCGAGGTCCATGGGAGCTTCCTCATACATGATGCGGTAGGCCATGCCCATACCGCCGATATACTTATGGTACTTTGCGTCATCCTGCGTGGTGATCTCGCCGGTGGTCAGGTCAACGCGCAGGATCTTGCCTGCCCAGCCATAACTTTCAGCCATTGTTGTTCCTCCTCCTTACAGGTCCATGTAGGCAGCCTGTGCTGCGCTGGTGACGGCATCCCAGTCCACGATGGACAGAGCGCCGGACGGGCAGCCTGCCACGCAGGCACCGCAGGCGATGCACTTGGACGACTTGCCGGTCTCGGGGTTGACGGTGGGCATATGCCAGGGGCAGGCATCGTGGCAGGCGCCGCAGCCGATGCACTTGTCGGTGTCCACAACACGGATGCCCTGCTCGTTGGTCGTAATGGCCTTCTGGGGGCAGGCGTTGCCGCAGGCGGGGTCCTCGCACTGGCGGCAGGTATCCGGGAAGTAGACAAAGCAGTTGTCGTTGCCGGACAGCAGGCCGTTGCCGGCACCGTCCAGATTCAGACGGCGCTGGATCTTCACGCGGCTGATGTAAGAGGAGCACACACCATCGTTGGTCAGCGTGCAGTTGATCTCGCAGCGCTGGCAGCCGGTACACAGGTCGGCGTTGACCACCAGCAGGCCCTGGGGCAGCGCCCAGGTAGCCACTGCGCCGCTGTCCACCTGCTTCTGCGAGCAGCCGAAGAGGGACAGCATGGATGCGGAGAGGGTGAGCCCTGCAAGGCTCTTGCCCGAGATCTTCATAAATTGACGGCGGGTCATGTCAGCCGTCAGAAAATCAGTTTTTGCCATAGGTTCTATTCCTCCGTTGAGGTCACTCTGCGCGGAGCACCTCAGTTACATAGAAATACGAGTTGTTGACGATGTTGGTGACGGCGGTCGAGGTGATGGTCGCGCCGGAAAGGGCGTCCACCTCGGTCAGGTCTGCGCTGACAGCGCCGGCACTGGTCTGCCCGGTGGTCAGCTCGGCCTGTGCCAGCTGATAAGCGGCCTGCTTTTCTGCGGACCAGTCCGCATAGGGCAGAGCCTGCTCCTCACCGTCCTGCGCACTCTTGCTCAGACCGGCGGCGTAGAGCTTGCGGCGTGCCACAGCCTCGGCGCTGGAATCCAGCGGCGGGGCCAGCTCATCAGCCAGAGGCTCGCCGTTCAGTGCCGAGAGGGTCAGACCTGCTGCGTACATCCTGCGGGTGGCCTCGGCCTCGGGAGAGGTGTCGGACACGTTCCACTGCGCGGGGTCAAAATCCTCCGCAGCAGCGGGCTGCTCCTCCGCCGCACCGGCAGCGGCATAGGCGGCACCGGTCAGGGGGTCGGTCACAGTATAGCTTTTGCCTGCCAGCGTAAAGGGAGCTGCGCCCTGATACTGGGACGTGAACTCCGGGTTGACACACTGGCCGCCGAGGCTGTCCGTCTCTGCCTGCGAGAGGATCTCGACAGCGGAAACATTGCCCTCGGCGTCAAGGGTCACGGCAGCCTGCACATCGCTCTGGAAGCCCTTCTGAGAGCTCTCCACGCGATAGCTGCCGTTGTCGAGCTGGTACACTGCGCTGATGCCGTAGGCGGCTGCATCCGCCTCCGACACCTGCAGCAGGGTACCTGCAACCGTGGTGCGCGCGTGCTGCATTGCGATAAGACCTACCGCCATTGCGACTGTCGCAGCGCCCATGGCCGCATAGCCCGGCAGCCGCTTGCGCCACAGCGGAACGGGCGCAAACGGGTTGGTTGCCTGCTTCATGTTATCACCTGCCTGTTTTTGGTCGTCCGGGAAAACTCCCAAACACGAAAATGACCGCTCTGCCTGCTGCAACAAGCGGAGCGGTCTCTTCGTTAATATATTATCACTCAGGCTGGAAGTAAGTCAACGCAAACCGTAAGCGCTCTTTGTGTTGTGACTTTTATTTTGCACGTTCCTTCAAAGTTAAGGGGTGTTTCCGGCCGCACACGAATTGCAGGCCGTATTCTGCGGCCAGCTCCAGCGACTGGACGGTGGGCATGGTCTTGCTGACCAGTGCCGGAACGCCGGCCCGGATGGCTTTGCGCACCATATCCATCGGTACGCGGCCGCTGGTGTAGAGCACGCATTCGCTGAGGGGGACACCGGCCAGAAGCACGCTGCCCACGGCCTTGTCCAGCGCATTGTGGCGTCCGATGTCCTCGCAGGCACAGAGGATGCGGCCCTCGTGCAGCACAAAGCAGCTGTGGACTGCATGGGTGGCCTGATAAAGCGGCAGGCCCGCGCTCATGGCGGCGGCGAGGGCGTCCACCCACTCCGGCTGTACGTCCAGATGCGGCACCGTGCGCAGCGGCTGCACTTCCACCGGACTGCCCAGTGCGACATTGTCGGTGCAGCAGCTGGAAATTTCCTGTGCCGCCGCGCGGCGGGCCGTCAGCGGGTGGTTCAGGTAGATGTTGACTTTCAAGCCTTCCGCGCAGACGGAAATTTGTTCCACTTCCTCTGCGGAGGCGATCCATCCTTCGGTCAGCAGCCGCCCCAGCGCCAGCTGCGGCAGAAGCTGGGGGGTGCATACCACCCGGAAGGCCGGCTGTTCATTTACATAGATAACTGCGGCGTGTTCTGTTGGAATGGCCGCTTCCGTGCCGTCCGGCATCCGTACGGTTTCAAAGGCGGCTGCTGCGCCGAAGAGGTCGTTTATCTGCATGGGGGTCCTTTCTCTGTTCAATGCTGTCCTTCGTACAACCTCTCAGTCTGCTTCGCAGCCAGCTCCCCTGGTAGGGGAGCCTCTGGCGAGCCGGGAAACTCTGAGCTGGACGCTGGAAGCCCAATATGGCGCAAAATGGCGGGCCTCGCTACAGAGGGCAGCAGCTTCTGGACAATGCACCTTGTCAAGCTGCCGTGAATCTAGGCAGCGGAGCACTATTGCTTCCGATAAATCGAGCTTTGTTCGTCCAGCGTGGGCCTGGCCGATATGCCAAGGGCTCCCCTATCAGGGGAGCTGGCAAAGCCGACAGGCTTTGACTGAGAGGTTTTTCCGGGCCAGAGCTCTGTAAAAGCTGCTCTTCAAGTCCTCTTATCCGCTGAGGATGTTTCCAGAAAGGCTTTATGTGAATATCGCTTCAACCAACGCGGTACAGGAGATTCTCCGGCAGCGGTAGTCCTCTTGTTAGACATTCCTAGGGGTTGGAAACCGCGGGCTAAGCAACAGCCCACTGGGCTGATTGCTTGCGGTGCTGCGCACCGCCTGACGGGTTGCGTTTACTGATTTTTCTGCAGCCCCTTGGCAGGGCTTTGAAAAATCAGAACGCGGCCCCAACAGCTCCTCCCTGTTTCAGCCGCAGGCTGCGGTCGTCGCTGTTGCTGTTCAAGTCCTCTTTCGCACCGAAAAGAAAAAGCAGAACACGAAGGTGTTCTGCTTTTTCTTGGTGCGGATAAGAGGACTTGAACCTCCACCGAGTTGCCCCGATTAGAACCTGAATCTAACGCGTCTGCCAATTCCGCCATATCCGCATATTCTGTTTTGTTCGCTGCCGTTCGGCTCGGAACGATGTTTATTATACCACAGGTGCAAAGAAAGTCAAGTGTTTTCTGCAAAAATAGTACGACAAATTTTTTTGCGAAAATTGTTGCATTCCGTATAGGCCGAATGGGGCGAAAAATCCGGCGGAGTATGATACAATAAATATTACCCCTGCGGGGCAGCGGCCCGGCGGGACTATTTATGGAAGAGGGAAACTGCGAATGTTCAACATCATTATCTTTCTCATCGGTGCAGGCATCATGTTCTACATGGCATGGCGGAGCTGGTCGAGACGCCGCAAGCTCATGACCAAGGGCGAAAAGGTCGAGGCCGCTGTGGCAGGCACCGTCCAGAGCAGGGACGGCGAAGCCTACCTGTTGGAGTTCACCACTGCTGGCGGCACCCACCGCCTCCATTACCCCAAGTCTGCCAAGGGCAGAGAGCTTGCACAGGGGGCTGTCGTCACCCTTTATTATAACCCCGACGACCCCGCCGAGATGTACGTCGAGGGCGACAAGTCCGTCCTGGGTGCAGAGGTGCTGTATGTGGTGCTGGGCATCGTGCTGCTGGTGCTGATGGCCGGCATCGTCCGCTGAGAGGGGGAGAAGAAAATGAAACTCGAACATTTTGGCATGGCAGAACCCGGTGACTGCCGGGTGGTCTTTTCCGCCGCAGCAGAAGAGCTGGAAGCGGCGGTGCAGGCCGAAAAGGCGGCCCCGGACGCTCCGCAGGACGAGGATGACCTGCTGACGGCGGCGGTCAATCGGGCGATTCTGGAGGGTTTCTCGCCCCTGTTCGCCCAGCTGATGAAAGAAAACGATTTGCAGCCCGTCACCGACCCGGATTTTGAGCTTCTGGCCGTGAATCGGGCCGAGGGCTTCCGGGCGGGGGTGCAGTTCTTCTGCCTGCCGCCGCTGGAACTGGGAGAGTACACCGGCTTTACCCAGCCCATCCAGCCTCGGCCTATCCGGGAGCTGACCATCGAGCTTGAAATAAACCGCCGCCACGGTGACGAAGACCGCGCCGCCGACGCCGAGGGCAAGCGCGCCCTCCGCGCCAAGGTGACGCAGGACATCTACGCCCAGCGCTGCCAGCAGGCCCGCGCCGTGGCCGAACAGGCCCTCATCGCCCAGCTGGGTACACACGTCACCGGCCCGCTGCCCAAGCAGCTGGTGGCCGGCAACTACTTTGCCGAGCAGCGCCAGTTCAACCTGCGGATGCAGGCCAACGGCGTCAATTTTGACCAGTACTTAAAGGTGCAGGGCCAGACGGTGGAAGAATTCCGAGCCTGGCTCCATACCGAGGCCGAGCGCAAGCTGCGCAGCCGGATGGGTCTGCTGCTGGTGGCGCAGAAAGAAGGGCTTTGGCCGACGGAAGCCGAGGTGGATGACGAGCTTGCCCACTGGGACGCAAAGCGGGACGGGGAGCACACCTTCGCTTCCAACGACCGCCGCCGCGCCGCCCAGCGCATCGCATCCAGCCGCGCCGCTGCCTTTATTCTGGCCCACTCCACCCTCACACCGCCGCCTGCTGAGGCAACGGTGCTGAAAGCCGAAAACAGGTAAAAAAGAAAATATTGCCGACCCGCAAAAAATAAAACAGAGCAAACAAAAATGGGGCTGTTGCAAAATAGCCCCAACGAAAAAATGAGATAGACTTCCCCGAAAGGGGTTGCCTATCTCATTTTTTGTTGTAAGCTGAAACTGCAATGAACCAACTACAACAGAAACGGTATACAGGAAGAAACAGAATACGAGGAAGTATTTATCGACGGCACAAAGATCGAGAGCATGGCGAATCGATACACCTATCACTTGCCGGGGGCTATTTTTATCATCAAACGGAACACCAGCGAATTTTTTTCGCGTCACATTCTCTGTAAGTGAAACCCGTCAGAACAAAGCACCTCTCCACTGCATGAAATCATTGAGATACCGCTGCTTTATCCTCTGGCCACGATCTTCTGAGCGCCGCATAGGAAATAAGGAAGTTTGCAAGCCAACCTGCAGGGACTGCAAGCCAAACAAAAGCAATGCCAAAACGCGGTGCACAAATCAAAGCAACAGACAAGCGGATTGCAAGGTTTACCATATTTGCAATAAGAAACGGCCGCATGATTCCAAGTCCGCGAAGAACGCCATCAGTTGCCATCTTGATGCCCATGAAGATGAAAAAGTAACCAAGCCATCTCATATAATCACCGGACACCTGATAGGCCAACGCGGTTCCGTCTTTTCCCAAGAACAACGAGGAAATCTGCGTGTGCAGTGTTTCAATGACCACGAAAGCAAGAACTGCAAAGCATAGATCCAACACCAGTGCAGCATGATAACCTTTTTTGATACGCTCAATTTTCTTTGCGCCAAGATTCTGGGATACAAACGGCGAAACTGCATTGCCGATGGATACGAAGATCAGCGAAAAAACATTTTCTACCCGCATCGTTGCCGCATACCCGGCAAGTGCCTGTGTGCCGAAGGGATTTACCACTGCCTGCACGATCATCATACCGATAGACACTGTAGACTGCTGCAAAACCGATGGTACCGCAATGCGAAGCATGGAATACAGCTCCTGCCGGTCGAACCTGCTAAAGGAGCTCTTGTATTGCCGCATCCGAGACAGAAAGATCAAGAACGAAAACACGGCAGAAATTCCTTGTGCGATCAAGGTCGCAAGGGCTGCACCAAACACCCCCAGACCAAGACCAGCCACCATCCAGAGATCCATAAAAATATTCAGGATAGATGAGAATATCAGCAGTCCCAACGGAATTTTGGATTCACCGATGGAAGTGAACATGGTGGAAAGAATGTTGTACATGAATAGAAACGGGAAACCCACAAAGTAGACACGCAGATACAATACTGCTTCTTCCAATATATCGGCAGGGGTCTGTAATCCGCTCATCATGAAATGGGAAAAGCAAAAGCCAAAGACACCAAGGACAACGCTTAAGATCAAAAAGCTGATCAGGGACGTTGACACAATGGTTTTCATTCTACCATAATTTTTTGCACCAAAACAGCGGCTTACAAGCACACCTGCGCCCACACCAGCACCAAGCGCCACACAAATAAAAACATTGGTCAGTGCAGCACAAGCACCAACAGCCGCAAGTGCCGAGGAGCCAACAAATTGACCAACTATTATGGAATCGGCCATATTGTATACTTGTTGAAAAAAGCTGCCAAGGATCATCGGCATCGCAAAAACAGTCAGCGCTTTAAGGGGTGGATCTGTAATCAAATATTCATCTTTCGACACGATTATATTCCTTCCAAAAATCGTTTATCGCAAATTTTATCGCAAGTCAAGAAATTAGTGCAGCATTCAAACGGCATCTTTGGGATATGCAATCCACCGCTGCTGCATTAAAAAGTTGAATTGCTATAAGTTGAAGCGTTAAGTCTCCACACCCTCGAATTGGCTGTTGTAGAGCTTGGAGTAGAAGCCGCCCTGTGCCAGCAGAGTATCGTGGTCGCCCTGCTCCACGATGTGGCCGTCCTTCATCACGAGGATGACGTCGGCCTCCCGGATGGTGGAAAGGCGGTGTGCCACGATGAAGCTGGTGCGGCCCTGCATCATCCGGGCAAAGGCTGCCTGGATACGCACCTCGGTGCGGGTGTCGATGGAGGAGGTGGCCTCGTCCAGAATCAGCATCGGGGGCAGACAGAGCATCACGCGGGCGATGCAGAGCAGCTGCTTCTGGCCCTGGCTGATGTTGCCGCCGTCCTCGGCGATGACGGTGTCGTAGCCCTCGGGCAGGCGGCGGATGAAGCTGTCGGCATGGGCTGCCTTGGCCGCAGCCACCACCTCGTCGAGGGAGGCGTCCGGCTTGCCGTAGGCGATGTTCTCCCGCACGGTGCCGGCCCGGAGCCAGGTATCCTGCAACACCATGCCGTAGCTGCCGCGCAGCGAGGCGCGGGTCACGTCCCGGATGTCGGTGCCGGAGACTTTGATGGAGCCGCCGTTGACATCATAGAACCGCATGAGCAGGTTGATGAGGGTGGTCTTGCCGCAGCCGGTGGGGCCGACGATGGCGATGCGCTGGCCGGGCTTGATGTCCAGAGACAGGCCCTCGATGAGCGGGCGGTCGGGCAGATAGCGGAAAGAGACGTCCTCGATCTGGACGTGGCCGTCCGGCACGAGCTTTGCGGCGTTTTCCGCTTCGGGGGTCTGGTCTTCAGCGTCCAGCAGCTCGAACACGTGGGCTGCGCAGGCCAGAGCGTTCTGCAGCTCGGTCACGACGCCGGAAATTTCGTTGAAGGGCTTGGTGTACTGGTTGGCGTAGTTCAGGAAGATGCTCAGCTGGCCGATGGTGATGCCTCCGGCTACGGCATAGATTGCGCCCACGAGGCCGACGCCTGCGTAGACGATGTTGTTGACGAAGCGGGTGGCGGGGTTGGTCATGCTGGAGAAGAAGATGGCCTTCAGGCTCACGTTCTGCAGTCGGCCATTCACCTCGTCAAAAGCCTCGAGGCTCTGGGCCTCGTGGCCGAAGGCCTGCACGACCTTCTGACCCTCTATCATCTCGTTGACAAGGGCAGTCTGCTCGCCGCGCACGGTGCTCTGGCTCTGGAAATACTTGTAGCTGCGCTTTGCGAGAAAGCTGGCCACCACAAGGCTCAGCGGGGTGATGCAGACCACCACCAGCGTGATAGGAACATTCTGCTGCAACATGAAGAGCAGGGTGCCGAGGATGGTCAGCACACCCGAGAACAGCTGGGTGAAGCCCATCAGCAGGCCGTCCGCGAAGGTATCCACGTCGGCCACCATCCGGCTTACGATGTCGCCGGAAGGATGGCTGTCGAGGTAAGAGAGGGGAAGGGTCTGGATCTTCCGCATGGCGGCGTTGCGCAGGTCACGGCTGACTGCGAAGGTGATGCGGTTGTTGCAGACGCTCAGCAGCCACTGCGCAAAGGCGGCGACAACAGCCACCACAATGATCTCGTAGATGATGCGCAGCACGCCCGCGAAGTCCACGGCACCTTTGCCCAGCATCATGTCGATGGCACTGCCGCAGAGGATGGGGATATACAGCTGGGCCGCCACGCTTACAGCGGCCACGATGAGGCTGCACACCACGAAGAAGCCGTAGGGCTTGATTTTCTGCAGCACCCGGGTCATGGTGGCCTTCTGCTGTTCAGGGGTCAGCTTGCTTTTTGCTTTTGCACTCATTTCTGCGCATCCCCTTTCTTGAACTGGCTCTCGTAAATTTCCTTGTAGACCGGGCAGCTTTCCAGCAGCTCGGCGTGACGGCCAAGGCCCACCATGCGGCCATCGTCCAGCACGATGATCTGGTCGGCGTGCTGCAGGCTGGCGGCACGCTGGCTGACGATGAAGACGGTCAGATCGCCCGGCAGAGCAGCCAGAGCCTTGCGCAGGGCCGCGTCGGTGGCGTAGTCCAGTGCGCTGGCGCTGTCGTCGAGGATGAGGATGTCCGGCTTGCCTACGAGGGCGCGGGCGATGGTCAGACGCTGTTTCTGACCGCCGGAGAGGTTGCGTCCGCCCTGCTCCACCGGCTCGTCGAGGCCGAGGGGCTTGGCTTTCACGAACTCCGCAGCCTGTGCCGTTTCCAGCGCAGCCCAGAGGTCGGCGTCGGAGGCATTCTGGCTGCCCCAGAGCAGGTTGGAGCGGATGGTGCCGCCGAAGAGCTGGGCCTTCTGCATGACCACAGCCACCTTGCCGCGCAGGTCGGCGCGGGGGTACTGCCGGACCGGTCGGCCCATGATCTCCACACTGCCCTCAGTGGCGTCGTAGAAGCGGGGGATGAGGCTGATGAGGCTGGATTTGCCGCTGCCGGTGCCGCCGATGACGCCGATGGTCTGGCCGCGCTTGGCGGTGAAATTGATGTCAGAGAGGCTGGGTGCGCCTGCGCCCTTGTAGGTCAGGCTCACATGGTCGAAGCAGACGGCGTCGTCGGCCTTTTCCGCCGGAACATTGCCGGTGAGCTCAGCCGGGAACTCCATGCCGGGCTTGGTGTCCAGAACCGCCTGCACACGGCCTGCACAGGCCAGAGCCTTGCTCACCTGAACGATGAGGTTGGCCAGCTTGACCAGCTCGACCAGGATCTGGTTCATGTAGTTGACCAGCGCGATGACGTCGCCGGAGGCCATGCCGCCGATGCTTATCTCGATGCTGCCTACATACAGCAGCGCCACGATGGCAAGGTTGATGATAACGTAGGTCAGCGGGTTCATCAGGGCGGAGATGTGGCCCACGTGGAGCTGCATTTTGGTCAGCAGCTCATTGGCGTCCTCGAAGCGGTCCACCTCGCTCTTCTCCTTGTCGAAGGCGCGGACGACGCGCACGCCGGTCAGGTTTTCGCGGGTGAGGCCCAGAACCCGGTCAAGGCGGGTCTGCACCGACTTATAAAGCGGCCGGGTGATGACCATGACGCCGAAGACCACGACGCTCAGCAGCGGGATAGCCACCACGAAGATGAGGGCGGCGCGGAAGTTGACCGTAAAGGCCATGATCATGGCGCCAATCACCACGAAGGGGCTGCGCAGGAACAGACGGAGGAAGAGGTTCAATCCGCTCTGCACCTGATTGACGTCGCTGGTCATCCGGGTGATGAGGGTGCTGGTGCCCATGGTGTCCATCTCGGAAAAGCTCAGCGTCTGGATGTGCTCAAACAGCGCATGACGCAGGCCGGTGGAGTAACCCACGGCGGCTTTGGCCGAGAAGTATTGGGCCGTCAGGCTGCACGTGAGGCCGACGATGGCCAGAAGCAGCAGGATGCCGCACCGCACGAGGATGTAGTGGAAATCGTGGGCCGCGATACCCACGTTGACGATGTCGGCCATCACAAGCGGCACGAACAGGTCAAACGTAGCTTCCAGCATCTTGAAAAGCGGTGCAAGCACGCTCTCGCGCTTGTAATCGCTGAGATAGCGAAGCATTTTGTTCAAGGCTCGATACTCCCTTTCTTTCATACATTTAGTCGAGACGCTCCTTATTATAACGCACTCCCAACAGGAATGCTATGTTTTTTGCCAAAGAAAACCGGCTCTGGATGCAGATTTCGGCTCCGGAGATTGAGAAAACCGGAAAATCCTGCTATACTGGAAAGGAATCTCAACGGAAAGAATGGTGGATGCAATGGCAAAAGATGGTGCGGCACGGCTGCGGCTGCGCCCGGTGGGCGCGGCAGACCGCAAAAAGCTGCCGGAATACGGGCCGCTGGGTACGGGCTGTCCGGCGATAGAGCGGGCTGTGGCAGCGCTCTATAAGGGCCAGAACGAGGAGAGCTTCTGGGCGCTGATGAACGCCATCAACTATGCCCTCGAGCTGGACACCAGGGTCCTGGTGCCGCTGGAAGCTGCGTCCGACCAGCCGGATGGGGCCGCCCCGTGGGCGGAGCATCCTGTCCCGGCGGAGAAAGCGAAAGACCTGCAGCCCTGGACCCTGCGTACCCAGAAGGGCCGGTGCTACCTGCCGGTGTTCACCTCAGTGAAGATGGCGGAGGCCGATAAAGGCACGGCCAGCCGCCCCATGGCGGAACGGCTTCTGGCTTCCGCCATGCAGATGGCGCTGGACTCGGACAGCATCGACGGCGTGGTCATCGACCCATGGACCAGCTCTGCCACGCTGGACTGCTCGCTTTTGAACGGTCTGCTCCACGCCAGCCACGACACCGATGAGCCGGGCGAAGCAGAGCTGCGGGCCGGCAACCATGCCATGGCCGAGGAACGCTGGGACGACGCGATGCATTATTATCAGCTCTCTGCCGAAGAGGGCTGCGCCGAGGGCCTTGCCATGATGGGCGAGATGCTCTACGAGGGCCGGGGCTGCCGCAAGAGCCCTGCACAGGCCCGCAAGTTCTGGAAAAAAGCTGCCGACGCCGGCGATGTGGCCGCATGGGTGGCGCTGGGCGACGATGCCATGGTGCAGGGAAAAGGGGCTGGTGCGGCTCTGCGGGCCTACCGCAAGGCTCAGAAACTCTGCGCCTCCACCCCCGACATCGCCTATATGCCGCAGGTCTGCCTGCGGGTGGCCCAGTATGAGACCCAGTATATCTCCCGCAAAAAGGCGCTGGCTCAGCTGGCTGAGGCGAAGCAGGGCTTCCTCGTCCGCAAAGAAGAAGGGGACGAGACGGCCCAGAGCTGGCTGGACGAGACGGAGGCCGCCATCCACCAGCTGCTCGAGAGAGAATGAGCGGAAACACAAAATCTTTACAAATGCTCTAAGAAATCGTCATACGGAACCGATATGATATTGAAGGAAAAATATGCGCGTCGCAAAAACAGAGAGGACGACCAGAATGAGCAAAGTGATCGGTATTGACCTTGGCACCACGAACAGCTGCGTGGCAGTGGTGGAGGGCGGCAAGCCCGTCGTCATCACCAACGCAGAGGGAGAGCGCACCACCCCCAGCGTGGTGGCGTTCACCAAAGACGGCGAGCGTCTGGTGGGCGGCGCGGCAAAGCGCCAGCTTGCCACCAACTCCGGCCGGACGGTGTCCAGCATCAAGCGGCATATGGGCAGCGACTACCGCGTCCACATCGACGGCAAAGACCTGACTCCGCAGGAGATCAGCGCCATGATACTGACCAAGATACGCCGCGACGCCGAGAGCTACTTGGGTGAGCCGGTGACGGAGGCCGTCATCACCGTCCCCGCTTACTTTGACGACAGCCAGCGCAAGGCCACCCAGGATGCGGGCCGCATCGCAGGCCTGAACGTCCTGCGCATCATCAATGAGCCTACCGCCGCCGCTGTGGCCTACGGCCTTGACAACGAAGCGCCCCAGAAGATCCTGGTCTACGACCTCGGCGGCGGCACCTTCGACGTCTCCATCATCGAGATCGAAGACGGCACCTTTACGGTGCTGGCCACCGGCGGCGATACCCGCCTCGGCGGCGACGACTTCGACCAGCGCATCGTGGAATACGCCGTGGCAGAGTTCAAGAAATCGGACCGCATCGACCTCTCCCGCGACCCCGCCGCCATGGGACGCTTGAAAGAAGAGGCCGAAAAGGCCAAGAAAGAGCTGTCCAGCGCCCTCTCGGCCCAGCTCAATCTGCCCTTCATCGCTGTGGGCAAGGACGGCCCCCACCACCTCGATCTGACCATCTCCCGCCCCCAGTTCGAGATGATGACCGGCGACCTGCTGGCACGGACGGTGGCCCCGGTGCAGAACGCACTGCGGGATGCCGGCATCTCGGCTTCGCAGCTGGGCAAAGTCCTTCTCGTCGGCGGCAGCACCCGGATGCCTGCTGTCGAGCGTCAGGTGAAGGAACTGCTGGGCTGTGAACCGAGCCACAGCCTCAACCCCGACGAATGCGTGGCGATGGGTGCCGCTGTGCAGGGCGGTCTGTTACAGGGCGGCGGCAAGCTGGCTGGCGCTTCTGGTGCAGCGGCGCAGGGCCTTGTGCTGATGGACGTCACCCCGCTGACCCTCTCGATCGAGACACTGGGCGGCGTGGCGACCCCCCTCATCACCCGCAACAGCATGATACCCACCCGCAAGAGCCAGATATTCACCACGGCCCGCCCCATGCAGACCAGTGTGGAGATCAACGTCCTGCAGGGTGAGCGGCATTTCGCCCGCGACAATAAGAGCCTCGGCAAGTTCAAGCTGAACGGCATCCGGGCCAGCTTTTCGTCCAAGCCCCAAATCGAAGTCACCTTTGATATTGACGTCAACGGCGTCGTGAAAGTCTCGGCCAAAGACCTCGGCACCGGCCGGGAGCAGAACATTACCATCACCGGCAGCACGAACCTCTCGGAGAATGAGATCCAGCGCGCAATGGCCGACGCGGCCGCCTACGAGGCCGAGGACAGCCGCCGCAAAGAGCGGCTTGACCTCCACAATCAGGCCGAGGTGCTGGCTTATAAGGTGGACGAGGCCCTCTCCAAGTGCAAGAAGGAGCTGGACAAGGAGGAGAAGAACCGCATCAAGGCCGATGTGGCGAACCTCCGCCGCTGCCTGCGGAAGGATAAACCCGAAAAGATGAACGAGACGGAAGAAGCGAACCTCCGTCAGGCCAAGAGCCAGCTCGAAGCATCCGCAAACCACCTGATGGTGCTTTATGCATCGGAGCAGAGCGAGAACGGCTCGGACGGGACCATTTGATAAACAGTAAGACCCCCGCTGTGTTTGCAGCGGGGGTCTTTTGCGTCTGAGGGAAAAAGTATCTATGGAAAACAAAGAGGAGAGAGGGAAAAGCTTATCGGCCAACGATGAGGTCGCGGCGGCTGCGGAAGCCCACGGTGAGGTGAGCGCTGCTGCCGAGGTGGCGCAGAGTGACCCGGGTGCCGGGCTTCTGATCCTGGCACAGCAGAGTCAGGTTCAGGGTGGTGGAAGTCTTGCCGGTCTTGAGCACCAGAGTGCTTACGCCCTGATTCATCAGGGTCTGCATGTCGAGGATGGTGGTGCGGAAGGTGGCGTTGTCATCGGGGGCGTCCAGCGTCAGCACGCGGCCTTCCTGACGGGCGGTGTAGAGCACCTGCTTGCCCAGCAGGCCCTTGACGGTGTAGCGGGCTTCGCTCTTCTCCACCGGCGTGTCAGAGGGCAGGGGAGTCTCGTCGGAGATCATCATCACGTTGCCCTGAATGGGGTTCTCCACCGGGGAAGCGTAGCCGCCGTAGTTGGGGTCTACTTCCCCCACCGGAACGTCAGAGTGAAGAGCGATGTCACCCTGAACCATGACCTCGGACGACTGAGGGGGCAGATAACCGGCAACGGTCACGTCCTCGGCGTCGGCGGCAAAGGCACCCACGCTCATGGCGGCGGTCATGGTCAGCAGCGCGGCAGCAGCGGCAGCGCGACGGGCAGTGTTCTTGTTCAGCAGTCTCATAGTAGTATCCTCCTGTAGATGTAGGGAGTCAACCTCTCCGTCAGCGCTGGTGCGCTGACGGAGAGGCTTATCCCAAATGCTTTTATCAGCGGTACGGCGTATCAGAAAACCGCCGTATCTGTAATGAATACGGATACGGCGGCTGGATTATTGCAGGGATCCTATTTTAATTTTCGCTGGAATCTTTTTCCTCAAGGATAGCCATGAACTCGTCGCCGGTGATGGTCTCCTTTTCATAAAGGTACTTCGCCAGCTCGTCGAGCTTTGCACGGTTGTCGGTGAGGATCTTGATGGCCTTTTCGTGCTGGGCCTTTACCAGCTCCACGACCCGCTGGTCGATCTCCCGCTGGGTCTGCGCCGAGCAGGCCAGCGAGGTGTCGCCGCCCAGATACTGGTTGTTCACCGTCTCCAGGGCCACCATGTCGAACTCTTTGCTCATGCCGTAACGGGTGAGCATGGCGCGGGCAAGCTTGGTGGCCTGCTCGATGTCGTTGGACGCGCCGGTGGTGATGGAGCCGAACACCACTTCCTCGGCAGCACGTCCGCCGGTGAGGGTGGCGATCTTATTTTCCAGCTCTTCCTTGGTCATCAGGTAGTGGTTGCCTTCTTCGACCTGCATGGTGTAGCCCAGTGCGCCCGAGGTGCGGGGGATGATGGTGATCTTCTGCACGGGTGCGGAGTGATTCTGAAGCGCCGCCACCAGTGCGTGGCCGATCTCATGATAGGCCACGATGCACTTTTCCTTGTCGGTGAGGATGGAGTTCTTCTTCTGGTAGCCGGCAATGACCACCTCGATGCTCTCCTCGAGGTCGGCCTCGGTCACGCTCTTGCGGCCAGCGCGTACGGCCCGCAGGGCGGCTTCGTTGACGATGTTGGCCAGCTCTGCGCCGGAGGCACCGGAGGCCATCCGGGCCACGGTGTTGAAGTCGATGCCGGGGGCAAGAGCGACTTTCTTGGCGTGGACCTTCAGAATCTCTTCGCGGCCCTTGAGGTCGGGCAGTTCCACGGGAACACGGCGGTCAAAGCGGCCGGGACGGGTCAGAGCCGGGTCAAGGGAATCCGGACGGTTGGTGGCCGCGAGGATGATGACGCCGCTGTTGCCCTCGAAGCCGTCCATCTCGGTGAGCAGCTGGTTCAGGGTCTGCTCACGCTCGTCGTTGCCGCCCAGCTGGCCGCTGTTACGCTTCTGGCCGATGGCGTCTATCTCGTCGATGAACACGATGCAGGGGGCCTTTTCCTTGGCCTGCTTGAACAAATCACGGACTTTGGACGCGCCCATGCCCACGAACATCTCCACAAACTCCGAGCCGGAGATGGAGAAGAACGGCACGTTGGATTCACCCGCCACAGCCTTTGCCAGCATGGTCTTGCCGGTACCCGGAGGGCCGACGAGCAGGATGCCCTTGGGCATCGAGGCACCGATCTCTTCGTATTTCTTGGGGTCGTGCAGATAATCGACGATCTCCTGTAAGTTCTCTTTGGCCTCATCCTCGCCGGCCACATCCGCAAAGCGGATGCCGTGGGTGGATTGGACGTAGACCTTGGCGTTGGACTTGCCCACGCCGCCGAACATCATCGAGTTCGCGCCGCCGGCCTTTTCTATGAGCTTTTTGTTCATGAAATTGCCCAGCCAGACGAAGAGGATGATGGGCAGCACAAAGCTCAGCAGAAAGCTCATCAGCGGCGAAGCCTGCTCGACGATCTCGCTGGAAAACTCGGCCCCTGCGTCGTAGAGGCGCTGGGTCAGGTCAGGGTCGTTCATCAGGCCGGTCTTGTAAATTTGCTTTTCGTCTTTATCAGTAAAGATGATCTGGTTCGATTCCACATCCACCCGGCCGATGTCTTTGTCCTCGGTCATGGACATGAAGGTGCCGTAGTCCACTTCTTTTACCTGCCGTTCGCTCATCCACGGCACGAGCACGAAGTTGAGCAGCATCAGCACCAGTAATACAATGGCGTAGTAAATAGCCAATGGCTTTTTGGGGGTCTTGACTTCTTTCATGGGGGTCCCTCCTTACGTTGCAAACAGCATACCACGACGCTATTTCAGAAACCAGCGTTTCGAGGCGAACTTTGCAAAAACTTCGCAGATTCTTAACAAAACCGAGGAACAAGGAGGCTGTCCGCTTGACAAATCAAATCACTTTGACTATACTGAACATACAAGAAGGTGCTGTCCGCAATGGTCAGCTTCCCTCGGCTAAGTCAAACAATAAGAATGACCGCTTTGCTTGGTAGGCTGGGGCGGTCATTTCTTATTGTTATGTATCTCTTTGAAGACAGCCCATGAGATCTGAAAGGTAACAAAGACTGCTCCGCCCAGCAGGCCGAGCAATGCGATAGTCTCCGTCAGTGTCATAAGGCATCCCCCCTTCCGCGTTTGCGTCCGGGGGAAGCAACAATAAGGTTTCACACCCCCGGAAGCTTGCCGGGGAAGCTAGACCACCTTTTTATGCAGACAGCACCTGGATACCGCCGCTTCGGGCGGTATTTTTATTTTACCATAGTTGGTGATATAATACAACAAAAATAGAATTTACCCGCAAATTTTGAAAATTTATGCTGCTATTTATGTGAAATCGTTTCATTTTCATTGTGAGCAAAACTGCTTGACAGGGGCGGCGGGTTTTGCTAAAATGAAACCACTTTGAACAAAGCGCAAATGCGTTGACGGGGAAAAAACGATTTTCTTCTGCGTACAGAGAGCCGCCGGATGGTGCAAGGCGGTGCAGAGGGTCTCGGTTACTGGCCCCTGAGCGGCAGGACTGAAGCAGACAGTAGGTCCTGACGGAAGCCCACCGTTATAAGGGCAGCGATTCGCCTCAAAAAGCCGATCGTGCAGAGCGGCTGTGCTTATGGCACAGCAAAGAGAGTGGTACCACGGGTGCCCTGTAACAGAAATTACAGGCTCTCGTCTCTCAGGGGATTTCGTCCTTTGAGAGACGGGAGCCTTTTCGTTTACAAAAAGTGTAAAATGGAGGACAAAAAACATGATGGACGCTACCAAGTACGCACCGGGATATTACCCGGTCCCTGCAGGTTATGACAGCTGGGTCAAGAAGGATCACATCGAGAAAGCTCCCACCTGGTGCAGCGTGGACCTGCGCGACGGCAATCAGGCTCTTATCGTCCCCATGAGCCTCGAGGAAAAGCTGGAATTCTTCCAGATGCTGGTCAAAATTGGCTTCAAGGAGATCGAAGTCGGCTTCCCGGCCGCCAGCGAGACGGAATACGAGTTCCTCCGCACCCTCATCGAGAAGAACATGATCCCCGACGATGTCACCGTGCAGGTGCTGACCCAGTGCCGCGACCATATCATCCGCCGCACCTTCGAGGCTGTCAAGGGCGCACCCCGTGCGGTCGTCCACTTCTATAATTCCACCTCCGTCGCCCAGCGCGAGCAGGTGTTCCACAAGTCTAAGGAAGAGATCAAGCAGATCGCCATGGACGGCGCAAAGCTGGTCAAGCAGCTGAGCGAGGAGTATGAGGGCAACTTCCTCTTCGAGTACAGCCCCGAGAGCTTCACCGGCACCGAGGTGGACTACGCCGTTGAGGTCTGCAACGCGGTCCTGGACATCATGCAGCCCACCCCCGACCGCCCCATGATCATCAACCTGCCGGTCACGGTCGAGATGAGCATGCCCCACGTTTACGCAAACCAGATCGAGTATTGCGACAAGCACCTCAAGTACCGCGACAGCGTCATCATCTCCACCCACCCGCATAATGACCGCGGCACCGGCGTCGCCTGTGCAGAGCTGGCCGTTCTGGCCGGCGCTCAGCGGGTGGAGTGCTGCCTCTTCGGCAACGGCGAGCGCACCGGCAACGTGGACGCTGTGACCCTCGCCATGAATATGTACAGCCACGGCGTGGACCCGAAGCTGGACTTCTCCGATATGCCCGCCATCTGCGCCACCTATGAGCGGGTCACCCGGATGCACATCTACGAGCGCACCCCCTACGCCGGCCAGCTGGTGTTCGCCGCCTTCTCGGGCAGCCATCAGGACGCCATTGCAAAGGGCATGGCCTACCGCAAGGAGAAGGGCGACCACCGCTGGACCTGCCCCTATATCCCGGTGGACCCCCACGACATCGGTCGCACCTACGACGCCGACGTCATCCGCATCAACAGCCAGAGCGGCAAGGGCGGCATCGGCTTTGTGCTGGAGCAGAACTACGGTTATAATCTGCCCCCCAAGATGCGTGAGGTGCTGGGCTACAAGGTCAAGAGCGTGTCCGACCACAGCCACAAGGAGCTGAGCGCAGGCGAAGTGCTCCACATCTTCGAGGATACCTTCCTCAACAAGTCGAAGCCCCTGTCTGTCGTCGAGGCCCACTTCGCACAGGTCAACGGCATCACCGCCACCGTCACGCTGGATCTGAACGGCCAGCGCAAGGTGGTCACCTCGGTGGGTAATGGCCGTCTGGATGCTGTGGCAAACGCTATCCAGAGCGCCACCGGCATGGACTTCCACCTGGAAACTTACTCCGAGCACAGCCTGGACGAAGGCTCCACCTCCCGCGCCGCTTCCTACGTCGGCCTCGAGTGGGGCGACGGCATCGTCACCTGGGGTGCAGGCACCGATACCGATATTATCGTGGCCGGTATCCATGCACTGGTCAGCGCGATCAACAATAAATAAAGAGAGATTTTTGAGAGAGTATCAAAAGGAGAATGAACCATGGGAATGACCCAGACGCAGAAAATTCTGGCCGCACACGCAGGCCTCGCCGAGGTCAAGGCAGGCCAGCTCATCAACGCCAAGCTCGACATCGTGCTGGGCAATGACATCACTACCCCCGTCGCCATCAACGAGTTCGAAAAGGCGGGCTTCAACGGCGTGTTCGACAAAGAGCACATCGCCATCGTCCTCGACCACTTCGTTCCCAACAAGGACATCAAGAGCGCGACCCAGTCCAAGCAGTGCCGCGAGTTCGCCAACAAGTACGACATCCTCAATTTCTACGATGTGGGCCAGATGGGCATCGAGCACGCTCTGCTGCCCGAAAAAGGCATCGTGACAGCCGGTGACTGCGTCATCGGCGCCGACAGCCACACCTGCACCTACGGCGCACTGGGCGCATTCTCCACCGGCGTTGGCTCCACCGATATGGCCGCCGGCATGGCTACCGGCATGGCATGGTTCAAGGTGCCTGCCGCCATCAAGTTCGTGCTGAACGGCAAGCTGCCGCCGAAAGTTTCCGGCAAAGACCTCATCCTCCACATCATCGGTATGATCGGCGTGGATGGTGCGCTGTATAAGTCGATGGAGTTCACCGGCCCGGGCGTCGCATCCCTCTCCATGGACGACCGCCTGAGCATCTGCAACATGGCCATCGAGGCCGGTGCCAAGAACGGCATCTTCCCCGTGGACGACGTGACCAAGGCTTATCTCAAGGGCCGCAGCCAGCGCGAGCCGGTGTTCTATGAGGCCGACCCGGATGCCGAGTACGAGAAGACCATTGAAATCGACCTCTCTGCCCTCGAGCCGACCGTCAGCTACCCCCACCTGCCCGAGAACACCCACCCCGCCAGCGAGGGCAAGGACATCAAGATCGACCAGGTGGTCATCGGCAGCTGCACCAATGGTCGCCTCGAGGATATGGAAGCCGCTTACAACATCCTGAAGGGCAAACACATCGCAAAGGGCGTGCGCGGCATCATCATCCCCGCCACCATGGCCGTGTACAAGGAGTGCATCCTCCGCGGCTGGACGACGGCCTTCATCGACGCGGGCTGCATTGTCTCCACCCCCACCTGCGGCCCCTGCCTCGGCGGCTACATGGGCATCCTCGCCGAGGGTGAGCGCTGCGTCTCCACCACCAACCGCAACTTCGTGGGCCGCATGGGCCACGTCAAGAGCGAGGTGTATCTGGCTTCGCCCGCTACCGCTGCCGCCAGCGCACTGACCGGCTACATCACCGACCCCCGCACGGTCTGAGAAAAGGAGAGTCACCCATGAACAACGCAAACGGTTCTGTTTTCAAATACCCGGATAACGTGGATACCGACGTCATCATCCCGGCCCGCCACCTGAACACGCAGGATGCCAGAGAGCTGGCCAGCCACTGTATGGAGGACATTGACAAGGACTTCATCCACAACGTCAAGGACGGCGACATCATGGTGGGCGGCTGGAACTTCGGCTGCGGCTCCTCCCGTGAGCACGCACCGCTGGCCATCAAGACCGCCGGAATCTCTGTCGTCATCGCCAAGAGCTTCGCGCGCATCTTCTACCGCAACAGCATCAACATCGGTCTGCCCATCATGGAATGCCCCGAGGCTGTGGACGCCATCAGCGCAGGCGATACGGTCAGCGTGAATTTTGATACCGGCGTCATCACCGATGAGACCACCGGCAAGACCTTCCAGGCCGAACCCTTCCCGCCGTTCATCCAGAAGATCATCGCCGACGGCGGTCTGATGAAGTCGCTGACGAAGAAGTAAAGCGGCATTGCCTCTTTGCTGAACGTAAAGTTTATCAGAGACATAACGCCATCGGCGAAGCCGTAAAACGGAGAAACGAGAAAAAAGCGTTTAGCGAAGCGGCTAGCTTTTTTCCGTTTCGACTTCTCCGTTGGGGTCTGAAAGGGGCGAGCAGCCCCTTTCTCGTGGGTCCAGCGCGTCGAAATCGCTGGTGGTTTTCTGGTTCTCTTTTGCCAGCAAAAGAGAACATAGCCTGACGAAAGATGCTGTTGTCCAATAAAAGAAAGGATGCCCATAAGAATGGAAAAAAACATTGCTGTCATCTGGGGCGACTGCTCCAGCCCTGAGATCGTGAAGCAGACCCTCCGCGTTCTCGATAAGGTGGCCGAAAAGTACGGCCACACCTTCCACTACACCGACGCCGCAATGGGCGGCGAGGCCATCGACAAGTACGGCGACCCGCTGCCCCAGCATGAGCTGGACAAGTGCCTCGCGGCCGACAGCGTCCTTCTGGGCGCAGTGGGCGGCCCAAAGTGGGAGGGTCTGCCCGGTGAGCAGCGCCCTGAAAAGGGTCTGCTCCGTCTCCGCGCCGGCATGGGCCTCTACTCCAACAACCGCCCGGCCAAGATCTGGCCCCAGCTGGCCCCGGCCAGCCCCCTCAAGCCCGAGATCGTGGCAAAGGGCATCGACTTCATCATCGTGCGTGAGCTCATCGGCGGCGTCTACTTCGGCAAGCACGAGACTTACACGCTGGAAAACGGCGAGAAGCAGGCTGTGGATTCCATGCCCTACTCGGAGCATGAAATCGAGCGCATTGGCCGCATCGGCTTCGAGACGGCCATGAAGCGCCGCAAGAAGCTCTGCTGCGTGGATAAGGCCAACGTGCTGGATACCAGCCGCCTCTGGCGTGCGGTCATGCACCGCCTGCAGGCTGAGTACCCCGAGGTGGAGTACAGCGAGATGTTCGTGGACAACTGTGCCATGCAGGTCGTCAAGGACCCCAGCCAGTTCGACGTCATCGTTACCGAAAACATGTTCGGCGACATCATCTCCGACGAGGCCTCCATGATCACCGGCTCCATCGGCATGATCCCCTCGTCCAGTCTGGGCGACGGCACCCGGGGCCTGTATGAGCCCATCCATGGCTCTGCTCCCGACATCGCGGGCAAGGACATCGTCAACCCTACTGCCTGCATCCTCTCCGCCGCTATGATGCTGCGCTACTCCTTCGGTATGACTGAGGAGGCTGACGCCATTGAGAACGCGGTGAATAAGGTTCTGGACAAGGGCCTGCGCACCGCCGACAACATGAGCGAGGGCTGCACCTGCCTCGGCTGCACCGCCATGGGTGATGCTATCCTCGCGGAGATTTGAGTTTACCGGAAAGTAATAGGATAAAGTGGTAATACCCCGCCGCTGTTCGCTGTTTGGTGAATGGCGGCGTTTTTTCTATAATACAATGTCAGCAAATTCCGCTTTCCGCCTTAAAGTGTGAAATAGATTCATTTGACAAATCAATTTATGTAAACTATACTAAATCCTGTCTTTAACAATAAAAATAGCCCGTGTGCCGGGATGGATAAACAGAGATAGGATGGGAAAAACGATATGCTGACACTGGATAAGATCTACCACGCCGCCTTTGTCCTCAAGGACGTAGCCCGCAAGACCGACCTCATCGAGGCACCCCGGCTCTCCAAAGACTGCCAGCTCTACCTCAAGACCGAGAACCTGCAGGTGACCGGCAGCTTCAAGGTGCGCGGTGCTTATTATAAAATCAGCCAGCTCTCCAAGGAAGAGAGCGACAAGGGTGTCATCGCCTGCTCGGCGGGCAACCACGCACAGGGCGTGGCGCTGGCCGCTACCCGCCGCGGCATCAAGAGCATCGTCTGTATGCCGGACGGCGCGCCCATCATGAAGGTTGAGAATACCAAGAACCTCGGTGCGGAGGTCTGCCTCGTACCCGGCACCTACGACGACGCCCACGACAAGGCCGTGGAGCTGCAGGAAGAGACGGGCATGACCTTCATCCACCCCTACGACGACGAGCAGGTCATTGCCGGTCAGGGTACTATCGGCCTCGAAATTCTCGACCAGCTGCCCGATGTGGACGCCGTCATCGTGCCTGTGGGCGGCGGCGGACTCATCTCCGGCGTGGCCTTCGCCATCAAGAGCCTGAAGCCCGACGTCAAGGTCTACGGCGTGCAGGCCGAGGGAGCACCCAGCATGTACCGCTCTCTCCATGAGCACAAATACCAGACCCTTTCCGCCGTCTCCACCTTCGCAGACGGCATTCAGGTCAAGACCCCCGGCGAGCTGACCTATAAGCTTTGTGAAGAGTATGTGGACGACATTGTCACCGTCACTGAGGACGAGACCGCAGCCGCCATCCTCTCCCTGATGGAGAACCAGAAGCTGGTGGCCGAGGGTGCAGGTGCAGTGCCTGTGGCGGCGGCGCTCTTCCACAAGCTGCCCATCGAGGGCAAGAAGGTCGTCTGCCTCGTCTCCGGCGGCAACATCGACGTGAACATCCTCAACCGCGTCATCACCCGCGGCCTCGTCATGAGTGGCCGCAAAGCCAACCTGACCATCGCGCTGGAAGACAAGCCCGGCCAGCTGCAGCAGGTGGCTGACATCGTCTCCCGCTGCGGCAGCAATGTGGTGTCCGTCCTCCACGACGGCTCCGACCCCAATATGCCCATTTCCAGCTGCTTCCTCAAGCTGACCCTTGAGACCCGCGACAACGCCCAGATCGAGCAGATCCGGCAGGAGCTCACCAAGGCAGGCTTCCAGCTGGTGGCCGAGCGCGTATAACTTTATCAGAAGATGCAGAAACGCCGCCCGAACGGGCGGCGCTTCGTTTTGTCAGCCGATGATCTCGTACTGGAAATATTCGCACTTGAGCTTGCTGCCTACGTCGATTTCCGGCGGCAGCAAAGCCAGTGCCACCGGGTTCAGCTCGTCGCTCTCGATGTCGGTGCGGCGCAGGTTGACGTAATCGCCGTCAAAGCTCACGACTTCGTAATACCAGGGCCCCATACTGTTTCCTCCCGTGATTCATTCCTGTGTGTTCTCTTTTTCCTGCTTCCGCCAGTGGTAGTACGGCCCGAGGATGCAGACGGCGGCGAGTATCATTACCGCGAGGATGATGCTGGTGACGGTCTGATTGTCGGAGAAAAAGTAGAACAGCAGCTGCCCGCCGCCCACGATGAGCTCCAGCACACCCAGAAGCCTCTGCCAAAAGCGGCGGGCCTCTTCGCTGGACGCTTCCAGCCGCCGTGCCAGCACCCCGGGCAGCTGGACGCGGAGGACGTCTGCAATGCCCCAGACGAGGAAGATAACGCCGATGACAAGATGGTGTAACATAAGCCACGCTCCTTTCTGCGCTGTGTGCTGAACAGAAAAACTTTTACACAGCAAGTATACCATATCCGCCGTCCCCCGGCAAGGATGGGGAACGGGCGGAATAGAAAGTTTTTGCGGAAGCCCCGGCGGCTCTTGTGGAATCCGGAAAAATATGCTATACTATTCTCTACTGATGCGCCATCGCCAAGCGGTAAGGCAGGGGACTTTGACTCCCCCATCGTAGGTTCGACTCCTGCTGGCGCAACTGCACAAAAGACCTGCACGAAAGCTGAGATTTAGCAAATCGTGCAGGTCTTTTTGTGTGCAAAAACAGGAATGGGGGACGGCATCGGAACCGTCCCCCCTCGAAAAGCATTTGGCAGGCGTGGCGTTCTCCTGCATCTCTCAGGGCGAAAGCCCTTGTCGTTACCATCGGCGTGTGGCTGCCACGAAATTGACCACCTCAAATGCTTTTCTTATCCTATGTATAGCATACCACAGTTATTCTTTTTTGTAAAGAATGTCGCTTTGACGTAAGAGTCGCCGAAAACGCTTTTGACTGATATTCCACATGGTGATGATAGAATTTTTGTAGTCTTCAGGGTCATCTGATACTTTTAGCCGCAGGACGACTTCAGCGGTAAGTTCAGGCGTGACAATTTCTTTGAGTACAAGAGCAGTATGCGGCCGGTTTCCTCTCAGGATATAGTCAGGTTCTTGCAAGATAAGAGGAATATGGGAAGAGAGACGGTCATAATCACCGGGATGACCATCTTCAATGTGGAGAATCTGCTGTTCTGTAATAATAACATCATCGGTCACTAGGTCTTGGTCAACGACCCGGTAAAGGTCCCGGTCGATTTTACATATAAAATTCACGTCTGTTTCCATACCATTCTTGTTTGATGAATCCAGTATATCATGCCGGATTCATTTTGTACATAAAAACTGTCTCGCTGAGACGCAAAAAGCCGCCCGGCTTTTGTACCGGGCGGCAATGGAGAAGAAAAATCGCAAAAGCGATGAAAATATCGGTTTTACAGCAGCTTACAGGATGTCGATGTACTCACCGGCCAGAGCCTTGTTCATGCTGCGGACGGCGCAGAACTTGCCGCACATGGAGCAGGTGTCGCTGTGGTCATCCTCAGGCAGGCGGGCATCCCGGATGGCCTTGGCGGTCTCGGGGTCGAGAGCGCAGGCGAACTGGGCATCCCAGTCCAGCACGCGGCGGGCATCGCCCATCTTGTCGTCGATGTCCCGGGCGTGGGGGATGCCCTTTGCGATGTCAGCAGCGTGGGCGGCGATCTTAGAAGCCACGATGCCCTGCTTGACGTCGTCCACATTGGGCAGAGCCAGATGCTCGGCAGGGGTGACATAGCACAGGAAGGCTGCGCCGCTCATGGCCGCGACAGCGCCGCCGATGGCCGCAGTGATGTGGTCATAGCCGGGGGCGATGTCGGTGACGAGGGGGCCGAGGACGTAGAAAGGTGCGCCCATGCAGATGGTCTTCTGGATCTCCATGTTGGCGGCGACCTGGTTCAGAGGCACATGGCCCGGGCCTTCCACCATGACCTGGACGTTGTGCGCCCAGGCCCGCTTGGTCAGCTCACCCAGACGCACCAGCTCTTCGATCTGGCAGACGTCGGTGGCGTCGGCGAGGCAGCCGGGGCGGCAGGCATCGCCCAGAGAGATGGTGACGTCGTGCTCTTCGCAGATGTCCAGAATCTCGTCAAAGTGCTCATAGAAGGGGTTCTCATTGCCGGTCATGCACATCCATGCAAACACCAGCGAGCCGCCGCGGCTGACGATGTTCATCTTCCGCTTATGCTTGCGGATCTGCTCGATGGTCTTACGGGTGATGCCGCAGTGGAGGGTGACGAAGTCCACGCCGTCCTCTGCGTGCAGACGCACCACGTCGATGAAGTCCTGTGCCGTCAGGGTGGCGAGGTCGCGCTGATAGTGGATGACCGAGTCATACACCGGCACAGTGCCGATCATGACGGGGCATTCGTGGGTCAGCTTCTGACGGAAGGGCTGGGTATTGCCGTGGCTCGAGAGGTCCATGATGGCCTCTGCGCCCATGTTGACGGCGCTCATGACCTTCTGCATCTCGATGTTGTAGTCCTTGCAGTCGCGGGAGACGCCGAGGTTGACGTTGATCTTGGTGCGGAGCATGGAGCCGATGCCCTCGGGGTTCAGGCACTCGTGGTGCTTGTTGGCCGGGATGGCGACCTTGCCCTCAGCGACCAGCTGACGGATCTCTTCGACGGTGCGGTACTCCTTCTTGGCCACCGTTTCCATCTGGGGCGTGACGATGCCCTTGCGGGCGGCATCCATCTGTGTGGTGTAAGTCTGCATTTGAAAATCCTCCGAAAATACGCTCTCTTTATTTATGAACAGCGTCCGGGACGCCGTGCATCCAGTTTTCGACCCCGACGCCGCCCAGAGTGTGGTCCAGCGGGCCGGAGCCGCGGCCCAAATCGAGCTGCGCGTTCAGCGCGTCGGTCAGGTAAGCTTTGGCCCGGGCGATAGCTTCTTCCAGCGCAAACCCTTTGGCAAGGTTGGCCGCAATGGCACTGGACAGAGTGCAGCCCGTACCGTGGGTGTTGGGGTTGGCGATACGCTTACCCGGAAACCAGATCTCCGTGCTATCCGGGAAGGTGAGCAGATCGTCGGCGTCGGTGTCACTGTGGCCGCCCTTGAGCAGGACGGCACAGCCGCAGTCGGCGGCGATGGCCCGGGCGGCGGCGCTCATGTCGGCACGGCCCGAGATGTGCAGGCCGGACAGCACTTCGGCCTCGTGCCGGTTGGGCGTGATGACCTCGGCCAGAGGGAACAGCTCCCGGCGCAGAGTGCGCACGGCATCCGATGCAATCAAATCAGAGCCGGAGGTGGCTGCCATCACGGGGTCCACGACGATGTGTTCCGCCTTGTAAAAGCGGAGACGCGCGGCGATCGTCTCAATGAGCGGGGCAGAGGACACCATGCCGATCTTGACGGCGCAGGGGCGGATGTCGGTGAAGACGGCGTCTATCTGCTGGGCCAGAAATTCGGGGCTGACCTCGAAGATGCCGGATACGCCGGTGGTGTTCTGGGCCGTCAGGGCGGTGATGGCGCTCATGGCGAAGACGCCGTTCATGGTCATGGCTTTGAGGTCGGCCTGAATGCCGGCGCCGCCGCTGGAATCGCTGCCCGCGATGGTAAGTGCAGTTTTCATGGGGTTGCTCCTTTATCGCAAGTCAAGAAATTCGTGCAACATTCAAACAGCATATTTGCGATATGCAATTCAACGCTGTTGCTGTTGCATTAAAAAGTTGAATTGCTATAGATGATTTGTTCTGTCAGTGCCTTCAGCTCTTTGCACTCAGCCTCAATGTCCTCGGCGCTGAAGATCGCGCTCACGAGGGCCACGCCGTCCGCGCCGGAGCCTTTGAGCTTGAGGATATTGTCTTTATGGATGCCGCCGATGGCCACGACCGGCACATCCACGGAGTCGCAGATCTCTTTCAGTCTGCCCTCCGGCAGGACATCCACATCGGTTTTGGTGTGGGTGGAAAATGCCGCGCCGACGCCCAGATAGTCCGCGCCGTGGGCCACGGCCAGCTGTGCTTCCTCGACGGAATGGGCCGACACACCGATGATCATGTCAGGGCCGACCTTGGCGCGGACATCCGCTGCGGCCATATCTTCCTGACCGACGTGGATGCCGTCGGCATGGCATTTTATAGCGATCTCGACGTTATCGTTGATGATGAAGGGTACGCCATAGCTGCGGCAGAGGGCGGAAAGCTCCATGGCTTCCTGCAAAAATGCCGCGTCGTCCAGCTCCTTTTCCCGCAGCTGGACGCAGGTGACGCCGCCTTTCAGCGCGTCTTCCACCTGCTGGCGGAGGGTCTCGCGGCCCGTCCACGCCCGGTCTGTGACGGCGTAGAGAAGCATGGTGTGTTTATCGCATTTCATAGCGTGCTCCTTCCTCGAGCTGTTCGGGGGTCATGTTGAAGATCGCGTCGATGATGTAATTGCGGTAGGTGGCGTTGCCGTCCAGCCTGGACAGGCGGCTGTGAGCTGCTTCGCCCGCAAGGCCCATGGCGCAGACCGCTGCAGCAGCGGCTTCCAGAGGCTTGTCCGGGTTGGCCGCACAGAATGCCGCCGTCAGGACCGAAAGCTGACAGCCAGTGCCGGTGACGGCGCTCATCATGGGGTGGCCGTTGCGGATGCAGAAAGCCCGCTCTCCGTCGGCCACGATGTCGATGGCACCGGTGACGGCGACGACCGCCCCTGTGCGGGCCGCAAACGCTTTGGCGAATGCCACGGTCTTGTCCAGCGTCTCGTCCGTCACTTTGTCGGCGGTGTCGGCGTCCACGCCTTTTGTGGTACCGCTGCCTGCCGCCAGCGTCCGAATCTCGGAGATGTTGCCCCGGATGACTGTGAACTTCACTTCCCGCAGGAGGCGCAGTGCCGTTTCGGTGCGCAGATGGGAAGCGCCTGCGCCCACGGGGTCCAGCACGACAGGATGGCCCAGCCGGTTGGCGGTGTGTCCCGCCAGCAGCATGGAGGGGATGGTGCGGCTGTTCAACGTGCCGATGTTGAGGTTCAGCCCGGCACACAGCGAGGTGATGTCCTCGACCTCGGCGGCATCATCCGCCATGATGGGGGACGCCCCGCAGGCGAGGACGATGTTGGCACAGTCGTTGACGGTGACGTAGTTGGTGATGTTATGGACAAGCGGGCTTTTGGCCCGGACGTTGGCAAAGAGGTTCCGAAACATGGCTTCTCCTTCGAATCAGCTCAGGCTGGCCTGCATGGCGCGGAGTGCGCCTGCGCGGGAAAGTGCGGCCAGCAGTGCGCCTGCAATGATGGCACCGCCGGCGGTGGAGACGAGGAAGGGGACGATGTAGGCGTAGAACGCGATGTCACCGGCGCTCTTGCCCATCAGCAGGATGGCGACGGGGTAGGCGCACAGACCGCCGAGGATGGAGGTGCCGAACACCTCGCCCACGAGGGTGGGCAGCAGCTTATTGGTCTTGTGGAAGACGATGCCGCAGAGCAGTGCGCCGAACATGCTGCCGGGGAAAGCCATCAGACTGCCCAGACCCAGCAGATTGCGCAGCAGGGAGGCAACGAAAGCCACGCCCACGCCGTAGTAAGGCCCCAGCAGGACAGCGCAGAGGATGTTGACCATGTGCTGCACAGGGGCGCATTTGCTGCCGAAGACCGGGAAGGAGAAGACGCTGCCCACGACAGCGACAGCGCAGAACATACCGGCGAGGGCCAGCTTTTTGGCAGAATAGTGTTTCATAGTGAGTGCTCCTTTTCAATAAAAAATAAGTGCAGGGGCAGACCGCCGCTCCCGCACACGAACAGACCCGGCACCCGCGCAGAGATGCCGGAAACGGAAGAAGCGGTCGAGGCTCACTGGCCTCCTCTCACGCCGGAACACGGCTTCCCATCGCATACAAAACCCCAGACTCAGGGCGCTCCCCCTCAGCCGGAGACAACAAAAAAGGAGACGCCTTCTGCGGCGTCTCCTGTAAAAATCCATAAACAGTGTTATGACTTCCTACGGCGGCATTATCCGCATCAGGTGCAGAAACTGTCCGAAAACAATTTCTAAGGGTCGAAGTTCGAGAACTCCCTCTCAGCCTGCTTCTACAAGCTCCCCTGTATTTGTTTGTCGGGAGTATTCTACACCCATCGGGGATAAAATGCAAGGGTTTTCTTTTTTTGCGGCGCGTTTTGTGGTATACTGAAAAAAGCCCGCATTTGCAAAAAACGGGCAGATAAAGGAGATATGGCTTATGGGTCTTGTCAAAGCGGCATTGGGCGCAGCATCCGGCGTGATGGGCGACCAGTGGAAAGAATACTTTTACTGCAGTGCTCTCCCGGCGGAGGTGCTGGCTGTCAAGGGACAGAAGAAAGTCTCCGGGCGCTCTTCCAATCGCCACGGCGCCGAGAACATCATCACCGACGGCTCTATCGTGGCGGTGGCCGAGGGTCAGTGCGCCCTCATCGTGGAGCAGGGCAAGGTGGTGGACCTCTGCGCCGAGGCCGGCGAGTACACCTACAACACCGGCACCCAGCCCTCTCTGCTGAGCGAGGGCCTGGCCAAGAACATCGACGAAGTGTTTGCTGAGATCGGCAAGCGGTTCAGCTTCGGCGGTCAGGCTGCCACCGACCAGCGCATCTATTACATCAACACCAAGGAGCTGATGGGCAACAAGTACGGCACCCCCAGCCCCGTGCCGTTCCGCGTCGTAGATCAGCGTGCCGGCATCGACATCGACGTCAGCATCCGCTGCTTCGGCGAGTACAGCTACCGCATCGTCAACCCCATCCTGTTTTACACAAACGTCTGCGGAAATGTGGAAAATGAGTACACCCGTGACGCGCTGGAAGGCCAGATGCGCACCGAGATGATGACCGCATTGCAGCCCGCCTTCGCCCGCATCAGCGAGATGGGCATCCGCTACTCGGCTCTGCCCGGCCATACCACCGAGCTGGCCGAGGCTCTGAATCAGGAGCTGTCCGGCAAGTGGAGCAAGCTGCGCGGCATCGAGATCGTCTCCCTCGGCGTGTCCGGCGTCAAAGCCAGCGAAGAAGACGAGCAGATGATCAAGGAGCTGCAGCGCAGCGCCGCCTTTATGGACCCGACCCGCGCCGCCGCCCACATGGTGGGCGCACAGGCTTCGGCTATGCAGGCAGCGGCTTCCAATACCTCCGCCGGTCCGGCCATGGCCTTTATGGGCATGAATCAGGCCGCTGCTGCCGGCGGCATCAACGCCCAGGCCCTCTACCAGATGGGCGCACAGCAGCAGCCTGCCGCTGCTCCTGCCCCCGCAGCCGCCCCGGCGGCTGACAGCTGGAGCTGCTCCTGCGGCCAGACCGGCAACACCGGCAAGTTCTGCACCGCCTGCGGCAAGCCCCGCCCCGAAGCAGGCTGGGTGTGCAGCTGCGGCGCACACAATACCGGCAAATTCTGCTCGGAATGCGGTAAGCCCCGCCCGGCGGCCAAGTGTCCGAACTGCGGCTGGACCCCTGCCGACCCGGCCAACCCGCCCAAGTTCTGTCCCGAATGCGGCAAGCCTTTCGGAGCCTGAAAGGGGAGCTGAGATATGGCAGAAAACACCACGAATTACCAATGCCCGGCCTGTACCGGCCCGCTGCGGTTCGACAGCGCCAGCGGAAAGCTCTGCTGTGATTACTGCGGCTCCACCTACGATGTAGCACAGGTCGAGGCTCTTTACGGCGAGAAGCAGGCTCAGGCCGATAAGGCCGCCGAAGCCGCCGAAAAGGCAGCGTCCAGCGGCCCTGTCTGGGGGGAGATGGAGACGGGAGATCTCAGCAGCCGCACCTGCACTTCCTGCGGTGCAGAGCTGGTCTGCGGCCCCGAAACAGCTGCCACCACCTGCCCCTACTGCGGCAACCCCACCGTGCTGGGCGGACAGCTTTCCGGCAAGCTCAAGCCGGAGTACATCATCCCCTTCCGGATAGACAAAAAGACCGCCATCGAGAACCTGAAGAAGTATTATAAGGGCAAAGCCTTTCTCCCCAAAGCCTTCAAAGAGTCCAACCACATCGAGGAGATCCAGGGCGTGTATGTGCCGTTCTGGCTCTATGATGGCCGGATGGAGGCCCGGGGCGCTTACAAGGCCGAGATCAGCGAGAGCCACCGTGAGGGCGACTACATTGTCACCACCACCAGGCACTTCGACGTGGCCCGCGTGGGCGACGCCGACTTTGTCCGGGTGCCGGTGGACGGCTCCAGCAAGATGCCGGACGCCCATATGGACGCCATCGAGCCCTTCGACTACAGCGACCTCAAGCCCTTCTCCACGGCCTACCTGCCCGGCTTTCTGGCAGACCGGTACGACGAGGACGACAAGAAGTGTGCTGCCCGCGTCCTGACCCGGATGAAGAACAGCACCGCTGCGGCCCTCCACGATACGCTGGGCGGCTACACCGGCGTCCAGACCCTCTCGGAGCAGCTCGACCCGCGGACGCTGGAACCCCACTACGCCCTGCTGCCGGTCTGGATGCTCCATACCCGTTGGAAGGAGCAGGACTTCCTCTTTGCGATGAACGGCCAGACCGGCAAGCTCATCGGTGACCTGCCCGTGGATAAGGGCAGGGTAGCTGCATGGTTTGCCGGCATCAGCATCCCGCTGATGATACTGACGGCGCTCATCATGCTGCTGTGAGAGGGGGAGACGGGAATATGAAATACTGCAAAAAACTGTTTGCCTTTCTGGCTGCGGCCCTGCTCTGCATGGCCCTGACCCTGCCGGCCGGGGCAGCGGCCTCGCTGGTGCGGGACGAGTGCGGCGTCTTTGACGCCGACACGCTGGCCGACCTTGAGGAGCAGGCCGAAAGCGCCTCCGACGGCCACGACGTGGATGTCTACTTCCTCGTGGTGGACGACATCGGCGATGCCGACCAGCGCGACTACGCGAAAAATTATTACATCTCCAACGGCCTCGGCTACGGCGACGAGCAGAGCGGCATCCTCTTCCTGCTGGCGGTCGGCTCCCGCAAGTACGTCACCATCACCTACGGCGAGGGCGTCACGGCTTTCACCGACTACCGCATCGAGCAGCAGGAGGACGAGATCGTCCCGCAGCTCTCCGATGAGGAATGGGCAGATGCCGCCTATACCTACATCGATATGTGCGACTATGCACTGGACTACTATGCCGACTATGGCGAGCCCATCGATGTGGATAACGACATCGGCCTGGAAGACCTGCTCATTGCCATGATCTTCCCTCTCGGCATTTCGGCGTTCATCTGCCTCATCCTCTACCACCGGATGAAGACGGCCCGGCAGAAGACAGAGGCCGACGAGTATATGCCCGGCTTCACCCTGCGGGTCAAGCGTGACCGCTACACCCACACTACCCGGGAGCGCACCTATGACCCGCCCCAGAAGGAGTCTCACTCCTCCGGCGGTTCGTCCGTCGATTCCGACGGCTTCGGAGGCTCGTCGGGCGGCTCGTTCTGAAGCATAAAAACAAAAACACCTCGCTGCATGATACAGCGAGGTGTTTTTATTTTCAGGGTCTCAGCCGAGGCTCACGCCCATCCGGCGGGCGACGGTGAGCAGCTCACAGCCCTCGGGGATGTTGCGGGTCTTACCGGCGATGTCCTCGAGGCGGTTGGCGACGACGCGGTTGTTGACCATGGCGACGGTGACGCCGTAGCGCTCCACTTCCACCAGCTTGGCGGCGTAGCTGCCGAACTCGGTGGCCAGTACACGGTCGTAAGCGCTGGGGCTGCCGCCGCGCTGCATATGGCCCGGGATGCAGACGCGGGTCTCCATGCCGGTCTTTTTCTGGACGGCGGCGGCGATGCGGTTGGTGGCGGTGACGCCGTAACCGGCTTCGGCGCGCTTTGCCATCCACTCTTTCCGCTTCATCTTGGCCTCTTCGGTGTTGATGGCACCCTCGGCCACGGCGATGATGGAGAAGTTGGAGCCTTTGCGGGCGCGGCGCTCCACAGCGTCGCAGACACGGTCGATGTCGTAGGGCTGCTCGGGCAGCAGGATGATGTCAGCTCCGCCGGCGATGCCGGAGTAGAGGGTCAGCCAGCCGGCCTTGTTGCCCATGATCTCGATGCACATGACGCGGCTGTGGCTGCCGGCGGTGGTGTGGATGCGGTCGATGACCTCAGTGGCGATGTCCACGGCGGTGTGGAAGCCGAAGGTGACGTCGGTGCCGTAGATGTCGTTGTCGATGGTCTTGGGCAGGCCGATGATGTTCAGACCCTCCTGGGAGAGGAGGTTGGCCGTCTTGTGGGTGCCGTTGCCGCCGAGGCAGAGCAGGCAGTCGAGCTTGGCGTCCTTGTAGGTCTTTTTCATGGCCGCGACCTTGTCGATCTTGTCCTCTTCCACCACGCGCATCAGCTTGAAGGGGGTGCGTTTGGTGCCGAGGATGGTGCCGCCCAGCGTCAGGATGCCGCGGAAATCGTCCTCGCACATCTCCTTGTATTCGCCGGTGATGAGGCCGTGGTAGCCGTTCAGGATGCCGACGATCTCGACATTCTCGCCGAACCGTGCATACAGGGCTTTGGCCACGCCGCGGATGGTGGCGTTCAGGCCGGGACAGTCGCCGCCGGAGGTCAGGATACCAACACGTTTTTTCATATCGAACAACCCTCGTTTCTTCCGTTCTCCCTCAGAGGGGGCAGGTGAATGATACTATAAGAGTATTCCCAAAGGGGGCGGGTGTCAAGAGCCGGGGCCGAAAAAAGACGTGAAAACGCGGTGGTGGAGAAAGCAGAAAAAACATGGACGGAAAAATCAAAAAAGTGGTTGACAAATGGAGGCGGAGGCTGTATAATATTCCTCGTCAGCAGCGCTTCGGTGCTGAGGGCGAAACCGAATAGTGGGGATTTGCATAGTGGTAGTGCGGTAGACTCTGACTCTACTTGTGGGAGTTCGATTCTCTCATCCCCAACCAGAAAACCGCAGTCGCCTTCCGGCTGCGGTATTTTCGGGGCATAGCGCAGTTGGTAGCGCGCCTCGTTCGGGACGAGGAGGCCGTGGGTTCAAATCCCGCTGCTCCGACTTAAAAAAGCAAGTACACATTCGTGTACTTGCTTTTTTATTTAGTCGGGCGCGGGATTTGAACAGGGCGGCTCTGCGCAGCAGAGCAAGCAATCAGCCCAGTGGGCTGTTGCTTAGCCCGCGGGTTCCAATCTTCAGGAATGTCAACAGTTGGTGACTGCCGTTTCGATTCGGGCGCGGGATGTGCCGCTTCACATTCGTGTGCCGGTCTTTTTCTATCTCTGCAGCCGAAGCGACCGCTGCCAGCGGCAGAAACAGGGAGCTGAGGCTGGGGCCGCGGCCAGCAGGATGTGAGGCCCGCCCAAGGGCCGAAACAGACGCTGGGAGCCGCAACCCGGGTTCCGCTTTATTATTCACACAAATCCCTATCTCTTTCTTCTGAAATATGCTAAAATAGTACCACTACGACACAGGAGGTCTTTCTATGCTCAAACGTCTGCGCAGCGCCCACCCGATGCTCTACTGCCTTGTGGCCGAGGTGCTGTTTCTGGGGATGCTGTTCGTGGCATCGCTGCTGTCGCTTCTGCTCATCTTGTTCGTCGTGCGGGACATTGATGCCGTCGATGATTATATGCTGACCTTCATGCAGGAGGCAGTAGGCGTGCTGGTGGCGTGGCTCTTTCTGGCGCGCACCGGGAAGAGCGGCCTGCTCCGCCGCCGGGGCAGCGGCTTTTTCAACGGTCTGCTGGTGGGCCTGTACCCCATCGCGCTCATCGGCTACAACGCCTACGATACTCTGCTGTTTGGCAGGCCGGAGGGCGATATGCTGCCTGCGTGGCATGTCGTGTGGTTCCTTATCGGCATGACCAGCGTCGGTGTGGCAGAAGAGTTTCTGTTCCGGGGCGTCATCGCCCAGACGCTTCTGGAGCATTTCGGCACCAGCCGGGCCGGCGTCTGGAAAGCCTGCCTGCTGTCGGGCCTCTACTTCGGTGCGGCCCACCTGACCAACCTCACCGGCAGTGCGCCGCTGGGCGTTCTGATGCAGTGTGTCTTTGCGGCCTCGCTGGGTACGCTGCTGGCGGCGGTATATTTCCGCACCGGAAACATCTGGGTGACGGTGTTCATCCACGCCGCGATGGACATCACGTCCATGCTCATCGGCGGCCTGTACGGCACCCAGACGGTGGCTGACAGCATCAGCACCTATGACATCACCATGCTGACGTCTATCGCGGTCTATCTCATCCCCACAGCGTTCCTGCTGCGGAAAAAGAAACTCAGTGAAGTGGAACTTTACTTCGGACGTGATATGAAATAAACGGAATGGCCGCGCACAGCTGTGCGCGGCCATTCCGTTTTCTATGTTAGTTATTCGTAATCGATGGGCAGAGTCGGCAGACCGTTCAGCTCCAGCCCGGCGGTATGGCCCGCGATGTACTGGTAGTAGCCCTGAGCCGCGATCATCGCGCCGTTGTCGCCGCAGAATTTCAACTCTGGCAGGTAGACCTTGGCCCCCAGCTTCTGGGCGCCATCATTGACCAGCTGGCGCAGACGGCCATTGGCCGCGACGCCGCCCGCCAGACAGACCTGCTTTGCGCCGTTGTCGGCGGCGGCGAGAAGGAGCTTTTCTGCGAGGATGCCCGCGATGCGCTCCTGGAAGCTGGCCGCGAGGTCGGGGACGTTGATGTCAGTACCCTTCATCTGGGCCTGATTCACCTCGTTCAGCACGGCGGTCTTGAGGCCGGAGAAGCTGACGTTGTACTTGCCCTCCACATGAGGCACCGGCAGACGGTAGGCTTTCGGGTCGCCGGTCTTGGCGGCGTTGGCGACGCTGGGACCGCCGGGATAGGGCAGGCCCAGCGTCCGAGCCACCTTGTCAAAGGCCTCGCCGGCGGCGTCGTCCACCGTGTGGCCGAGGATGTGGTAATGGGTGTAGTCCTGCACCTCCACGATGTGGCTGTGTCCGCCGGACGCCACAAGGCAGAGGAAGGGCGGCTTCAGCTCCGGGTGGGTCAGGTAGAGGGCTGCAATGTGGCCCCGCAGATGGTGGACCGGCACCAGCGGCTTGCCCGCCGAGTAGGCGAGGCCCTTGGCAAAGTTGACGCCCACCAGCACTGCGCCGATGAGGCCGGGCGCGAAGGTGACAGCCACGGCGTCCACGTCGTCGATGGTCTTGCCTGCGTCCAGCAGAGCCTTTTTGACGGTGGCGCTGATGAACTCACAGTGGCGGCGGCTGGCGATCTCCGGCACGACGCCGCCGTAAAGTGCCTGCTCCTTGACGCTGGTGGAGATGACGTTGCTCAGCAGGTGCCGGCCATCTTCCACCAGAGATGCGGCGGTCTCGTCGCAGGTAGATTCGATTCCTAAGATGATCATGGTTTTAGTGGGCCTCCAGCCAGTTTTTGCCCTGATGCACTTCGGTGCTCAGGGGGACAGCGTAATTGACACAGCCTTCCATCTCTTCCTGCAGGATGGCGGCGGCTTTCGCGGCTTCTGCCTCCGGGGCCTCGACGATGAGTTCGTCGTGGACGGTCAGGATGAGGCGGCTCTCCATCTTCTCGTCCCGCAGACGCCGCCAGACCCGCACCATCGCCAGCTTGATGACGTCGGCGGCGGTGCCTTGGATCGGCGTGTTGCGGGCCATCCGCTCGCCGCTGGCCCGGATGTTGTGATTGTTGCTGGTCAGCTCCGGCAGGGAGCGGCGGCGTCCGAAGAGGGTGGACACATAGCCGCAGTTCCGGGCGTCGGAGATGGTCTTGTCCATGTAGCCGCTGACTTTCGGGAAGGTGGCCAGATAGTTTTTCAGGAAGGCGTCGGCCTCCTTGACGCTCACGCCGATGTCCTTCGAGAGGCTGTAAGCGCCCTTGCCGTACATGATGCCGAAGTTGATGGCTTTTGCCGAAGAGCGCAGGCGGGGCGTGACCTGCTCGAGGGGCAGACCGTAGATTTTAGCGGCAGTGCTGCGGTGGATGTCCTCGCCGGTGAGGAACGCCTGCTGCATATGCTCGTCGCCGGTGACATGGGCGAGGATGCGCAGCTCGATCTGGCTGTAGTCGGCGTCCACCAGCACGCAGCCGGGCCGCGCCACAAAGTAAGCGCGGAGCTGGCTGCCCAGCTCGGTGCGGATGGGGATGTTCTGCAGGTTGGGGTTATCGGAAGAAAGCCGTCCGGTGCGGGCTTCGGTCTGGTTGAAGCGGGTATGGATGCGGCCATCCTCCGCGATGACCTTCAGCAGGCCTTCGACGTAGGTGGAGTTCAGCTTCTGGTAGGCGCGGTACTGCAGAATATCCTCCACCAGCGGGTAGTCCCGCAGGGCTTCCAGCGTCTCGGCATCGGTAGACCAGCCGCGCTGGGTCTTTTTGCCGTGGGGCAGGCCCATGGTGTCGAAAAGCATCTCGCCCAGCTGTTTGGGGCTGTTGGGGTTGAAGCTGGCGCTGCCCGTCTCCATGTGGATGCGGGTGAGGACGTCTTCCAGCTCCGAGCGCATTTTCACGCCGAACTTCTCGATGCCCTCTTTGTCCACGAGGATGCCGATGCGGGTCATGTCGGCCAGCACCTGCGCCAGCGGGAACTCGATGTCGTTGTAGAGGGAGTCTTCGCCCAGCGCGGTGATCTCCGCCTTCATCTTGGCGAACAGGTCGGCCAGCGCACCGGCGTCCGGCCACTTTTCACAGGTAAAAGCGGCGTCGGCGCGGTAGCTGATGATGAGCTCCGAGAGGTTGTACTTGGAAGCCGAGGCGTCCAGCAGATAGGCCGCCAGCTTGCCGTCCCAGACGATGCTGCTGCCCCAGTTTCCCGCAGCCATGGCGCGGGCGTAGAGCGGGGCGCTGTCGAAGACGTCAAGGGTGACGTCTTTGTTGTCCAGCAGACGGAGCAGATCGCCGTCTTCCAGCGGGAAGACCGTCTTGTCCTGTACGGCGTACCATGCGGCGGGCTGCAGCTCCACATTGCGGGTACCCTGCTTGCCCATGACGGCAGGCCGCGCGGCCACGAGGTAATGCCCCTTCGGCTCGGCGGGCAGAACAGTCACCTCAGCCTCCTGCAGAGGCTCTGTCGACGCTCTTTCCGGGTCGGCGGCGGGGGCGATGTCGCTCAGACCGAAGCGGGCGATAAGGGAGTGAAGTTCCAGCTCCTGCATCAGCCGGACGGCTTCGGCTTTGTTGCCCTCGCCCACGACATAGGCACCCTCGGCGGTGTCGATGGGGGCGTCGGTGCGGATGGTGCCGAGCGTGTAGCTCAGCTCTGCCATGGCGCGGTCTTCGGCCAGATGCTCCCGCTGTTTTGGCTTGATGGTCTTGTCAGCAGTGTCGTCGAGATGGGCGTAAACGCCCGCCAGACTGCCGTATTTCTGGATGAGGGTGATGGCGCTCTTCTCGCCGATGCCCTTCACGCCCGGGATGTTGTCGGAGGTGTCGCCCATGAGGCTCTTGACGTCGATGAGCTGGCGGGGAGAGACACCGTACTTTTCCTTCACGGCGTCCACGTCCATTACCGCCGTCTTGCTGCGGCCCATGGCGGTAGTGGCCAGCAGGACGGTGGTGGTGTCGCTGACGAGCTGTAAGCTGTCCCGGTCTCCGGTGGCGAGGAAGCAGTCGTCGCTGCGGGCGGCGCAGGCGGCAGAAAGGGTGCCGAGGATGTCGTCGGCCTCCCAGCCCTCAGCTGTCACTTCACGGTAGCCCAGCGCGGCCAGAAGCTCTTTGAGCACCGGCATCTGCGCGGCCAGCTCGTCGGGCATCTTGTGGCGGGTGGCCTTGTAGCCGTCGTACATCTTGTGGCGGAAGGTGGGGGCTTTGAGGTCGAAAGCCACAGCCACCTCGTCGGGCTCAGATTCTTTGAGCAGGGAGAGCAGGATATTCAGAAAGCCGAAAATGGCGTTGGTATAGCGGCCGTCTTTGGTGGTCAGCAGCTTGATGCCGTAAAAGGCACGGTTGGCGATGCTGTTGCCGTCAATGACCAGTAAACGCATAGCTTGTGGTCCTCCATTCCATAATTTCACATCTTATAGTATACCACGAATGGCCCAAAGAAAAAAGAGACTGAGGGATAAACCTCTCAGCCTCTTTCGGGAAGTTTTACTCTACCCTTATCGCGCTCACCGGGCAGGCGTTGGCGGCGTCCACAGCCAGCGGCACCTGGTCGGGCGGGATGTCGCCGGGGATGGCGACAGCCAGAGTCCCTTCCATCTGGTATACCTCGGGGCAGAGCCCAGCGCACTGGGTGCAGCCGATGCAGAGTTCAGGGTCTACGAATGCTTTCATGTTGGTACTACCTCCATTCAGAATAAGAAAAGGCGCTGAGAGCAGTGTGGCCCGGCGGAGCAGAAAATATGCTATAGGCTTTCGGGCGCAGATATGTTACAATAGAGCAGAATGAACAGGAGGGCAAGACCATGAACATCCAGATATTCGGCACTACCAAGTGCTTCGATACCAAAAAGGCTCAGCGCTATTTCAAGGAGCGCGGCATCAAGTTTCAGATGATCGATTTGAAAGAAAAAGAGATGAGCCGGGGCGAGTTTGAAAATGTGTCCCGCGCTCTGGGCGGATGGCAGGCGCTGGTGGACCCCAACGCCAAGGACAAGCAGACCCTCGCTCTGCTGGACGCGCTGGTAGACTGGCAGAAAGAAGACAAGCTCTTCGAGAACCAGCAGCTGTTCCGCACCCCCATCGTCCGCAATGGCCGTCAGGCCACCGTCGGCTACCAGCCCGACGTCTGGAAGAACTGGGAATAAGAAGCTGTTTTCATAACCATTGCACACCGTCTAGGCGGTCTTTTCGCTGGCATACTGCGTTGCTTTCCCTTGCAATCCGCCCAGGATTGCTGCGGAAAATCGCCTTGTCTGCCGGCGAAAAGCCTCACCCACCCGGCATACTCTGGCTATGAAAACAGCTTCTGGGCCAGTTTCACCAAAATAACACGGGCAGGGTTTTGCACCCTGCCCATGATTGTGGTATACTGTTTTTATCTGAAAAGTGAAACAACGCAGGAGACGATAACCATATGAAGATAGAAATGACCCCGGAAGAACACGCCCGGCTCCACCGCCGCCGTGGTCGGCAGGCCCTCGGGCTGGTCATCGCGGTGCTGGTGCTCATCGGCGTGCTGACCGTGCTGCACGCAGGCGTGAACGCCGTGGCAAAACTGTTTGACGATACGGCCCAGAAGCAGGAATACGAGGACAAGCTGGAAGGTCTGGTGCTGTTCGACCCCGTGCCTTTTGAGGGCATCGAGAACATCGACGACCTGACCCTCCGCGAGGCTGCGGTCTGGGGCTGTGTGTACAGCATCCAGGAGACGCAGGGCGGTTTCGACGGCTACAACACCGACCCCGATACCGAGCAGCTGCTCATCCCCTCGGTGGACGTGGATGCCTACCTCGCAAAGCTTGTCGGCCCCAGCTTCCGCATGACCCACAAGACCTTCGAGATGGAGGATATGACCGTCGAGTTCGACGACACCACCCAGTGCTATAAAATCCCCGTCACCGGCAGCGTGGGCAGCTACCGCGCCACCGTCACCAAGCTGTTCAAGAAGGACGGCCTCCTCCACGTCACCGTGGGCTATATCCCCAACCAGAACGCAACGGACAGCATCCTCACCACCACCTCGGATACGCCGGTCAAGTACATGGACTATCTGTTCAGCCGCCAGAGCGGCAGCTGGTATCTCACCGGCCTGACCGAGAGCGAGACGAAGCCCGAGTCAACGGCGTCGTCCACTGCCGCCGAGCCTGCCATGATGGCAGACAGCGAGGTGCAGGACGCCATCCTCGCCACCGGCGGTGAAACGCCCGCCGAGTCTGACGCTGCATCCTCCGAGGGCGCAGCCGCCAGCGGGGAAGCGGACAGCACCGCCGAAAGCGAAGCCGCCTCGGACGCAGAGCCGCAGGCCGAAAGTGCGGCCAGCGCGGCGGCGTAAAACGAATCACAAACAAAAACCGGGAAGCTCCCAGAGCTTCCCGGTTTTTGCATATCCAGAATTACTTCAGATCAAATCTTACGACCACCAGCCGATACCAGAGATACGGCACCATGTTCCATATCATCCACAGCTCCATGAGAATATAATTCGGCAGGTCGCGGAGGCGGAAGGAACGCTTGCCCAACTGGTCGTTTTTGAGCAAATCGAACGCCTCACGCATTCCCTTGTCCCACGCCTCGCCGAAGCCCTGTTTGTGGAACTTGTAGCACTTGAGCAGATAGCCCAGCGCCAGCGGAATGAAGTTGAGGATGAGCATCAGCAGAGGCTCGTTCTTGAGGGGGAGAAGGATGCTGTTGCGGCCGCTCTGCTGGCTCTTGAAGGCGTTGTACCGCACCGCGCCGGTGCTGGCGCCGCAGATGTGGTAGCACTTTGCCGTGGGGCAGAGGACGTTTTTGTAACCGGCGTTGTTGGCGCGCCAGCTGAGGTCCACGTCCTCAAAGTAGGCAAAAAAGTTTTCATCAAAGACGCCGATCTCGTCGAGGATGCTTTTGCGGTAGAGGGCCGCGCCGCCGCAGGCCGAGAAGATGCGCTTCTGTTTGGTGTAGCGGCTGGCCCGGCGGCCATCGCCGGTCTTGCAGGCAAAGCCCATCCATGTGACGTAATCGCCAGCGTCGTCGGCAAGCTCCCGGTCGAAGTGGCGTATCATAAGGCTCTGGACGGCAAAAATTTTCTCGTCGCTCTCGGCCACGCGGATGAGCTCGGCCAGCCACTGGGGCTCTGCAAAGGCGTCGTTGTTGAACAGCACCACGAACTCGCTTTTCGCCCGGGCGATGCCCTGATTGACGGCGTGGGAGAAGCCGGTGTTGGAGCCGTTCTCGATGAGCTGGAAGTTCGGGCGGCTGCAATAGCTGCGGGCCTGCTCAAGGCTCTCGTCGGTGGAGCCGTTATCCACCACGATAAGCTCGAAGTCCTGCTCCGTCTGGGCGTAGACCGACTCGATGGAGTCCTTGAGCCAGCCTTTGCCGTTGATGTTGGGGATGATGATGGTCGCTTTCATAGATTCTGTGCTCCTGCGCATTTTCTTCTAGCATACAAAAGACAGTATAACATATTTTGAAGAAATTGAAAATTCCCTCTTGACAAAAAAGACGATTTGAGTATTATTGTATTAAGCACTTAGTACAGCAACACAAGGAGATGAGACGATGGGCGAACGATTCGATATGAGCCGCCCCATCTACGCACAAATCGTGGAACGGCTCAAGGCAAAAATATTAGCGGGCGTCTACCCGCCCGGCGGACATCTGGACTCAGTGCGCGACATGGCCGCAGCGGCAGGCGTCAACCCCAACACCATGCAGCGGGCGCTGGCCCAGCTGGAAGCGGAAGGGCTCGTCTACACCGAGCGGACCACGGGCCGCTTCGTCACCGAAGATACAGCCCTTTTGGAACAGCTGCGGGACGAGACGGCCCGCGCCATGACCGCCGAATATCTCGAGAAAATGCGCGGCATCGGCTACGGCCCGGCAGAGGCCGCAAAGCTTGTGACGGGCTGGGAAACAAAGGAGAGTGATTCAAATGAATGAGATTTTAACTTGTGAGGGCCTGACGAAATCTTACCAGAAGGGGACGAACGCCCTCGACGGCATCGAGCTGCACATCGGCTTTGGCCGCATCGTGGGCCTGCTTGGCCCCAACGGCAGCGGCAAGACCACCCTCATCAAACTGGCGAACGGCCTCTTGCAGCCCACGGCGGGCAGTATAAAAATCGCGGGCATGGACCCCGGCCCGGACACGAAAGCCATCGTCTCTTATCTGCCGGACGCCGCATGGCTGCCCGACTGGATGCGGGTGGAGCAGCTGGTGGAGATGTTCCGGGATTTCTACGCCGACTTCGACCCCGCCAAGGCGAATGAGATGCTGGAAAAGCTGGAGCTTTCGCCCAAAGCACCCCTCAAGAGCCTTTCCAAGGGCAACAAGGAGAAAGTCCAGCTCATCCTTGCCATGAGCCGGAATGCCCGGCTCTACCTGCTGGATGAACCCATCGGCGGCGTGGACCCGGCGGCGCGGGATTACATCCTGAACACCATCCTCACCAACTACAGCCGGGACGCCTCGGTCATCATCTCCACCCACCTCATCGAGGATGTGGAGCCGGTGCTGGATGAGGCTGTGTTCCTGAAGAACGGCAGAATTTTCGCCCACCGCTCGGTGGATGAGCTCCGCGAGACCGAGGGCATGAGTGTGGATGCATATTTCCGGGAGGTATTCAAATGCTGAAAAAGTTACTGAAATATGAGTTCAAGGCTACCGCCCGCACCTACGGCGGAATGTATCTGGCCCTGCTGGCGGCGTCGGTGCTCTTTGGCGGCTCAGTCAGGAGATGGAACGGCACCAATAGTGACGCCTATTCGACTCTCGTGGGCCTGCTGAGCCTTGTCTACACCGCCGTCATCATCGGCACCGTGGTCGTCACCATCATGACCATCGTGCAGCGGTTCTACCGCAACCTGCTGGGCCGGGAGGGCTATCTGATGCATACTCTGCCGGTGACGGAAACACAGCTTGTGACCTCGAAGCTCATCTCCAGCGCCGTGTGGAGCCTGTGCAGCATCCTCGCAGCCTGCCTTTCCTTCGGCATTCTGGCTGTCCTGATGATGGCGGATATGGACCTGCTTGAGCAGCTGCCGCTGATGTGGTCGATCATCCGGGAGGCATTCGCCCGCTATAACATGGAGTTCTGGGGGGCGCTGGCTTTCAGCGGCGTCGTCGGCTTCGTGCGGATGGTCAGCGCCATCGCCTGCATCTATGCTGCCTGCATGGTGGGACATCAGTTCAAGAACCACCCCGCGCTGGCGGGCATCCTGAGCTTCTTTGTCATGCAGTATGTGCAGGGCTGGCTCGAAAAGCTGCTCCAGATCGGCACCGGCGTCTACGAGACGATCATCTATAGCGCCGTAGGCGATGTGGGCGGCATCGAGACTGCCGTATCGGCTCTGGGCTACATGGGAAGCGCGATGGTCACGCTGGGCATCGCGGCGGCATTCGGCGTCTTCTGGTTCGGGCTGACGGTCTGGCTGATGCGAAACAAACTCAACCTCGAGTGATGAAACGTGAAAAAATCTGACGGAAAATTTTGAAATTCCCTCTTGACTTTACACGGATAAAGTGTATAATGCAATCAAACCGATGAGGCGGAAGAGAACCTGCAAAGCGCATCTTCAGTGAGCCCGGACAGTGAAAACGGGCGAGAGCGGGGCAGAGATTCGTGGGCCGCCGAGGGCCGGGCAAACGAGGCAGAGCCTCCAGTAGCTTGGGACGGAAGCCTCCGTTACAGGGCAGGGGAGTGTTGGCTCTCCGTGAGGGGCTTTGCGGCTTTCAAGAGGAAAGCGAGCAAGGCAAGCAAGGTGGCACCGCAGATTCGAATTTTTCGACTCTGTCCTTGTGGATGAACACACAGGGACAGGGTCGTTTTGTTATATGAGAACAAAAGCCCGTCCCGCAAGTGGAGCGGGTTTTTATTTTATATGCCGCCCGCTCCAGGGAAGGAGCAACCGCTATGAAAACCATGAACATGATCTCCCGCCGCAGCTTTCTGAAAGCCGCTATGGCCGCCGCTGCTGTTTCCGCTCTGGGTCTGACCGGCTGCGGTTCGCCCGCTTCGAGCACTGCATCCGGCACCGCTTCCAGTGCAGCAGCATCTTCTGCCGCCGCCAGCGAGGCAGGCCAGACCTTCAAGGTGGGCATTGTCAACTATGTTGACCACGCTTCTCTGAATCAGATCGTTGCGTCGGTGGAAGAGCGTCTGGACGAGGTGGGCAAGGAGAAGGGCGTTACCTTCGACTACGCCGACTACTACGCCAATGCGCAGGCCGACCAGACCAACCTGAACCAGATCGGCGCCGACCTCGTGGCCGACGGCGTGGACGTCATCGTGGCTGTGGCTACCCCCACCGCCGCTACTATGCTGGCCGCTGTGGAGGACACCGACATCCCCGTCGTCTACTCCGCCGTCACTGACCCCGCCGCCGCAGGCTTTGACACCGAGCCGAACATCACCGGCACTTCCGACGCCCTGAACACCGACGCCATCATGAACCTCATCCTGGCTGTCAACCCCGACATCGACACCATCGGCCTGCTGTATGATCTGAGCCAGGATGCTTCCACACAGGCCATTGCAGACGCCAAGGCTTTCTGCGACAGCAAGGGCATCAAGTACATCGAGAAGAACGGCACCACCACCGCCGAAGTTCAGATGGCCGCTGAGGCCCTCATCGCCGCCGGTGTCAAGGCTGTCTTCACCCCCACCGATAACACCGTCATGACCGCCGAGCTTTCCATCTACGAGACCTTCACCGAGGCAGGCGTCCAGCACTACACCGGCGCTGACAGCTTCGCCCTGAACGGTGCCTTCGTGGGCTACGGCGTCGATTACGTCCAGCTGGGCGAGGCTACCGCCGATATGGTGGTGGAACTGCTCTGCGACGGCAAGACCCCTGCAGACCTGCCTTTCCAGACCTTCGACAACGGCATTGCCACCATCAACACCGAGACCTGCGAGGCTCTGGGCCTCGACCTCGACACCGTGAAGAAGGCCTTTGCACCCTACTGCACCGAGGTCGTGGAAGTGACCACGGCGGAAAACTTCAACTAATATTTATTTAAGGAGCACACCATGCTGGCGAGTATCTTTTCGCTCAACGTCATCCAGACCGCGCTCGAGCTGGGCTGCATCTACGCCCTCGTTGCGCTGGCTCTGTTTCTGAGCTATTCCATCCTGAATATCGCGGACCTGTCCACCGACGGCTGCTTCACCCTTGGCTGCGCTGTCGCCTGTCAGGTGGCGCTGACCGGCCACCCCTTCCTCGCCCTGCTGGCGGCGATGGCGGCCGGTGTGTGCTCCGGTTTTGTAACAGCCTTTTTGCAGACCCGCCTCGGCGTCGAGAGCATCATGGCCGGCATCATCGTCAACACCGGCCTCTACACCATCAATCTCGCAGTGATGGGCTTCTCGTCCACCATGTCGCTGGTCAAGACCGATACCGTCTTCTCCATCGCCAAGAGTGCCCTGAGCTTTACGGGCGGCGGGTATAAGCTGGTGCTGGCGGCGGTAGTCATCGCGCTGGCCGGTGCCGCCATGGTGGGCTTCCTCGGCACCCGCCTCGGCCTCTCGATTCGTGCCACCGGCGATAACGCTGCCATGGTGCGTGCTTCCAGCATCAACCCCGCCTTCACCATCACGGTGGGCCTCTGCATCTCGGGCGCACTGACGGCCCTTTCCGGCGGCCTGCTGGCTCAGTACCAGAAGAGCTGCGACATCAACGTAGGCACCGGCATGGTGACCATCGCGCTGGCTTCCCTCATCATCGGCGAAACGCTGGTGGGCAAGCGGACGATGGTGCGCCGTGTGCTGGGCGTCGTGTTCGGCAGCTGCCTCTACCGTTTTATCGTGGCGGTGGCCCTCCGCTTCAACGTCCCGGCTGCTGCCATGAAACTGGTCAGCGCCATCATCGTGGCTGTGGCCATCTCGATGCCCGCCATCCGGGAGAAGATCGCCTTTGAGAAGCGCCGCAGTGCGGCCCGTCAGGCACGGAAGGAGCGTGTGTAAAATGGAGATGCTCGAACTTCGTGACCTGCACAAGACCTTCAACCCCGGCACCGTCAACGAGAAAGTGGCCCTGAACGGCGTCAGCCTGACCATGGAAGCGGGAGACTTCGCCACCATCGTCGGCTCCAACGGCGCGGGCAAATCCACCCTCTTCAACGCCATCACCGGCGGCTTCATCGCCGACGAGGGCAGCATCACGCTGGGTGGCGAGGACATCACCTTCGCGCCGGAATATCAGCGCAGCCGGGTCATCGGCCACCTGTTCCAGGACCCGCTCAAGGGTACGGCCCCCAACATGACCATCGAGGAGAATCTGGCGCTGGCCTACCTTCGCGCCGGGACCGCTCCCAACGCCATCTTCTCCCGCATCTCCCGCAAGGATAAGGAAATCTTCCGTGAGAAGCTGGCCCTGCTGGATATGGGCCTCGAAGACCGGATGAAGCAGCCGGTGGGCCTGCTGTCGGGCGGTCAGCGTCAGGCGCTGACCCTGCTGATGGCCACCCTCGTCACCCCGAAGCTCCTGCTTCTGGACGAGCACACCGCCGCTCTCGACCCTGCCACCGCCGAAAAGGTGCTGGACCTCACCAAGAGCATCGTGGCCGAAAAGAAGATCACCTGCCTGATGGTCACCCACAATATGCATCAGGCATTGGAGCTGGGCAACCGCACCCTCATGATGGACGCGGGCCGCATCGTTTTCGATGTCAAGGGCGAGGCCCGCAGCAAGATGACCGTGGACGACCTGCTCGAGAAGTTCCGCGAGAACGCCGGCAAGGTCCTCGACAATGACCGCATCCTCCTGAGCAAGGTGGAAGCCAACAACTGAGCATAAGAAGAAAGACTGCTGCAAAACAGCTCTCTGAAAAAAACAATGAACAAAACCCGAAACCCTTTCAGAGCCAGGACGGCTTGAAAAGAGTTCCGGGTTTTGTGTTGTTTCTTTATATCTTACAGCATCTTGGAGAGGAATGCCTTCAGACGCGGGTGCTTGGGGTTGGTGAACAGCTCCTGCGGCGGCTCATCCGCCTGGATCCTTCCCTCGTCAATGAAGATGACGCGGTTGGAGACTTCGCGGGCAAAGCCCATCTCGTGGGTGACCACCAGCATGGTGATGCCGGTGTGAGCCAGCTCTTTCATCAGCTCAAGCACTTCACCGACCATCTCGGGGTCGAGGGCGCTGGTAGGCTCATCGAAGAGGATGACGTCCGGGTCCATTGCCAGTGCGCGTGCGATGGCGATGCGCTGCTGCTGGCCGCCCGAAAGGCTCTTGGGGTAGACGTTGGCCTTGTCGGCCAGACCTACGCGGGCCAGAAGCTCGTCGGCGCGCTTGGAGATAGCCTCTTTGTCCTTGAGCTTGAGCAGGCTGGGGGCCAGCTCAAGGTTTTTCTTGACGGTCAGGTGGGGGAAGAGGTTGAAGTGCTGGAACACCATGCCCATCTTCTGGCGGACGGAGTCGATGTGGTCGTCGTCCACCTCCACGCCCTCAAATTTGATGCTGCCGCCGGTGGGGATCTCCAGCCGGTTCAGGCAGCGCAGGAAGGTGGATTTGCCGCAGCCCGAGGGGCCGATGAGGCAGACCACGTCTCCCCGGTAGATGTCGATGTCGATGCCCCGCAGCACGTCCAGAGTGGGGGCAGCCTGCTTTGCGCCCTTGCGCTTTTCGCCGCCGTAGGTCTTGGTCAGGCCCCGGACTTCCAGGATCTTATCGGTCACTTTGTGCCAGCCTCCTCTCAAATTTTGCAAGCAGCCAGGTAAAGATCATCACCAGCACCAGATAGATCAGTGCCACGCCAAACAGGGGGAACATGGCCTCGTAGGTGCGGTTCATGATGCCCTGGGCCGCATACAGCAGCTCCTTGCCGCCGATGACGGTGATAAGGGAGGTATCCTTCAGCAGCATGATGAACTCGTTGCCCAGGGCAGGCAGCACCGCCCGGATGGCCTGGGGGATGATGATGACCACCATGGTGGTGATGTAGTTCAGGCCCAGGCTGCGGCCGGCCTCCATCTGGCCCGGGTCCACAGCCATCAGGCCGCCCCGGATGATCTCGGAGACGTAAGCGCCCGAGTTGATGCCCAGCGCCAGAGCGCCTACCATGGTAAAGTTGCGGCTGTTGTTGAAGATGACCATGCTCATGATCAGCAGCTGCACCATCATGGGGGTGCCCCGGATCACGGTGGTGTACACCTGGCACACGGCGTTAAAGACCCCCAGCACCGGGTTGCGGCGGCCGGGGCGCTGCTGGTCGTGGGCCACACGCACCAGCGCCACCACGCTGCCCAGCAGGACGCCCATGGCCAGAGCAATGGCAGTGACCAGCAGGGTGGTGCCTACGCCCCCGATGTACTGGAGCCAGCGGTCCTTCAGGACAAAGGCCTGATAAAATTTGTAGAACAGCTCCTGCCCCATGTCCAGCCGGCCGCCGCTTTTCAGCAGCTGGCTCAACAGTTCGTATTGTGCGGCCATTCGCATCCTCACTTTCTTTTCGTCTGTTGTGATCTTGTCAGAATTTTGTAACCTATATCCCTTAAAAAAGGGGAGGTGCCCGGTGGGCCGCCTCCCCTTGAGGGGTCTGTTTACTCAGCCTTGATGTACTTGTCCACGATGGCCTGCAGGGTGCCGTCGGCCTTCAGCTCCTCCAGAGCGGCGTTCACAGCCTCCAGCAGAGCGGTGTTGCTCTTGTTCATGCCAATGGCGTAGTCCTCCTCGGCGTAGCTGGTGTCCAGGATCTTCAGGCCGGGGTTGGACTCCACATAGGCCTTGGCGGGCTCGTTGTCGATGACCACAGCGTCCACCTGGCCGTTGTTCAGGGCCTGTACAGCGGTCAGGCCGTTGTCGTAGGCCACCACGGCGTCCTCGCCAAAGTCGTCGGAGCAGTACAGGTAGCCGGTGGTGCCGCGCTGGGTGCCGATCTTCTTGCCGGCCAGATCGTCCACAGAAGCAATGTCAGAGCCCTCGGGCACGATGACGGACTGGATGCCGGTGGCGTAGCTGTCGGAGAAGGACATCACAGCCATCCGCTCGTCGGTGACAGTGATGCCTGCCATGGCGATGTCGGCCTTGCCCTGCTGCACGCTGAGCAGAGCGGCGTCAAAATCCATGTCGTCGATCTGCAGCTCCAGGCCCAGCTTCTCGGCAATGGCCTGTGCGGTGTCCACATCGATGCCCTCAATGGTGCCGGCGTCGGTGGTCATCTCGTAAGGAGGGAAGGTGGCGTTGGTAGCCATAGTCAGCTTGCCAGCCTCAACGGTGGTCAGCTCAGCAGCGGCAGCGCTGGTGGAAGCAGCCTCAGAAGAAGCAGCAACAGAGCTTGCAGCAGCGGAAGAAGCAGTGGAGGCAGAACCGCCGCAGGCGGTCAGAGCCAGAGCAGCAGCGGAAACAGCGGCGGCAGCCAGGAAGCTGCGGCGAGAGATCTTTTTCATATTCAAACACTCCTCTTTATGTGCATGTCATTTGCATCTCTCTGCTGCGATGCGATTCATCGAAAAATCAGAGAGCGTGTTTAGTATAGGTTGTACAATTTGAAAAGTCAAGTGTTGTGCAAAAATTCCATCAAATTGAAACCGAATTGCAAACAATTATGCAGAATAAAGCTTGAGAGCAATGTATATATGCAGAACCTCTCAGTCTGCTTCGCAGACAGCTCCCCTATCAGGGGAGCCCTTGGCATGTCGGTCAGGCTTACGCTGGACGAGCAAGTCTTGATTTATCGGGAGCCGTAGTACCCTGCTGCCTGGATTCACGGCAGCTTGACAAAATCCGCTCATCCAGAAGCTGCAGCGAGGCCCGGCTCGCCAGAGCTGACGGAGAGGTTAAACCGTCCGCGCCAGCTCTTCCACGCTCCGCTTCGGCACGCAGTAGTCACCGTTCTCATCGAGATAATACTTGATGCCGGTCTCCTCCGTCATCGGTACGACTCTGGCGGCGTGAGTGGGGCAGCCAAGAGCTACCATGAACGCCAGCTTGTCCGGTGCGGCGATGCCCAGCAGCTCGCTCAGGGCGGGCTTGTTGATGGCGCCCATGATGCAGCTGCCCACGCCCTTGGCCCATGCGGCGAGGGTGATGTTCGCCAGCGCGATGCCGGTGTCGGTGTTCAGGTCGCCGGGGATGGAGCTGTCCTGCACGACGGCCAGATACATCACAGGCTGCTCGTCGGCTTTGGGAGCGCCCTGCTCCGGCGGCAGATAGGCGGCCCACTTGACCAGCGGATGGACCTTTTTCACCATCTCAGGGCTCTGCACAACCACCAGCTTCACGGCCTGACGGTTCGCGCCGCAGGACGACAGGCGCAGGGCCTCCACCATATCGTCCACCACATCCTGTGACACCGGCTTCTGGGCGAAGCGGCGGTAGGTGCGGCGGGTGTTGAGCGTTTCCATAATAGACATCGGCAGACACTCCTTTATATTAAGTATGATTTGATTATAGCACCGGCGAAAGAGCCGCACAAGGGAGGCGGAGATCTATTTCCGCTTCCAGGCGTGGCCGCTGGGCATGGGTAGGCCCAGCACCAGCGCGATGCCCACAGCCAGCGCCACGGCCACCTTGAAGGTGGAGATGCCGTTGGCCAGCGAAAGGGCATTCTCGCCCTGGATGAAATAGTAGGCGGTGTAGTAGATGCCCGCGCCGGGGACCAGCGGGAAGATGCCGGTCAGCAAAAAGACCGTCACCGGCGTCTTGAGCAGCACGGCGCAGATACGCGCCGCCAGCGACAGCGGGATGACCGCGATGAGGGAGGCTGCCGCCGCGTCGGCCCCGTATAAGACAGCCAGCTCGTAAACGAACCAGCCCACTGCGCCCACCAGCGCACAGCAGGGGAGCGTGCGCTTAGGGCAGGCGAAGAGGACGGCGAAACTCAGCGTCCCCGCCCCGGCCAGAAAGAACTGTGCCGCCAGCTGGCCGATCTGTGTGCTTGTCAAGGTCATCATACCACCGTCACCCCCGTCAGCAGAGAAGTAAGGCTCAGAACAAGGCCGGTGCCGATGGCGATGCTGGCCGCGATGAGCAGGGCGTCTATCATCCGGATGGTGCCGGAGAGGTAGTCGCCCTGCACAAAATCCCGGATGCCCATGGTGAAGGCGATGCCGGGGGTCAATATCATCAGGGTGCCGATGATGGCGTGGCTGGCCTCAGTGTCCAGCAGATGGCACCCCAGAATGCAGACTAATGTAATGAGCGCTGCCGCCGAGATCTTGCGGAAGCCGTTGGAAAGATTCTTCTTTTCGCACAGCAGCAGATAGCCGCTGACGATGAAACCCGCCGCCGCTGCCGCCAGCGCCGAGCGTATCGTGCCGCCGAAGATGAGCGCAAAACAGGCTGTGCCGCTCATCCCGGCGAGGAGCTGGGTCTTCCCCTTGGGGAAGGGGATGCGCCGGGCCTCGGCCAGGCGGTGTTCAGCCTCGTCCAGTGTGACGCCCCCGGCTGCTATCTCGCGGGAAAGGGCGTTCACCGCGACCACCCGGCCTAAGTGAGTCGTCCGCACCGGCACGTTCCGCACTTCGGCGATCTCTGCCGTGCCGGCGCTGGCGAAGATGCCGTTGGTCAGCACGTAGACATGGAACTCCCGCAGATGGAAGCTGCGGGCCATGATCTCCATCGTCTGCTCCACCCGGAAGACCTCTGCTCCGTTTTCCAGCAGCGTCTCGCCCGCCGCCATGATAAAGTCCATGATGCGGCGCCGCTGCTCGTCGCTGGGATATAACTCTCTGCTGTCCATTCCGGCCCTCCTTGTCATGCCCGCCAAAGGGGGCATATCATCTCATGCTATACTGTATCATAATTCCGGCAGCTTGCAAAGGCGTCTTTTCACATTTTTGCACAACTTCCGTCCTTGCCGTCGGGGGCGCAGTGTGTTACACTGATAACAACTATGAAAAGATCCAGAAACCACAGGAGGAAATGACCGTGAAGCAGAGTCTGAGTTTCGCGCGCCGTCTGGCGGCGCTGGTGCTGGCAGCTGTGATGCTGTGTGTGGCTGTCCCGGCGGCGTTCGCCGAGGATGCCGCACCCGGTGCCACCACCATTGGCGGTGCAAACACCACCCTTATCCCTGAGGAAGAGGAAAATTGTCTGAGCTGGCTCTTCGGCTCCAAAGATAAGATCACACTGCCCTATCTGAACATCAAGGGCAAGGGCCTGCGCCGGAACGTGTCGCTGGACCTCGTGGACTGCCTGGTGGGCATCACCTACACCGAGCTTGGCTCCATCGGCAGCTATGTCAGCGCCAGCGCCGCGCAGGAGGCGTGGAAGGCCCAGGCCGTGGCCATCCACTCCTACCTCGAGTACCATAAGCAGTACGGCTCCTCGGCCAACGCTCTCATCTACACCCCCGTGGAGGACATCCCGTCCTCGGCCCGGTCGGCTATCCGCAAGGCGGTGGAGTCGGTGAAGGATGAGGTGCTGACCTACAATGGCAGCGTCATTGACGCCGTCTGGTCGGCCAGCGCGGGCTACAACACCCAGACCGGCGTCTACGGCACCTGTTCCAGCCTCGACGCCTGGGGCTCGGACGTGCCGTATCTCAAGAGCGTGGAAAGCCCCTATGAGCGCCAGTATCACGAGAAGATGCGCCGCATCATCGGCAAGGATTATGACTATGTCGAGTACAACGACAGCCGCACCGGTGAGCCCTACCAGAGCGCCGACACCACCCACAAAGACCTCGGCGGCTTCGTCCAGTACAATACGCTGGTGTCCAATGGCCGCAGCTACCGCTATATCGGCCAGTTCGTGTCCTCCCGCTACTGCTTCGATTTCAGCACGGATGCAGCGGGCGTACCCTGTATGTACTACTACGGCTTCGGCCACGGCGTGGGCATGAGCCAGTGCGGCGCCGTGGGCTACGCCGCCGAGGAGGGGATGGGCTACCGCGACATCCTGAAGCACTACTACTCCGGCGTTTCCATCCGGACGGTGGGCAGCGGCACGAGCTCCGGCGGCGGTCTGTTCGGCTGGCTGCGCCGCCTGCTGGGCATGTAAAAAATCAAAAGGAATTGCGCAAAATACTTCTCAAATGAGACGTGATTTGGTATACTGTACACGCTTGTACACAAGAGACAGACTATTTCGCGTTTCACGCTCCAGAGCGGGAGCGATACGATAAAGAACAACAGGTGGAGAGAACGGAATGCAGTTGGAGAAGGAAAAGAAAGAAAAGCGGGAGCGGGAGCGCTGCCGCGCACTGGCGCAGCGCATCGCGGAGGAGGCAAACCCCGCCTCGGTGGCCCTGCTGGGAGAGCAGATGCCCCTGCTGACGAAAGCCCTGCACAGTGCAGGTGTGGAGGCAGAAGAGTGGACAGAGAGCTCTGAGGCAGAGCTTCTGGTGGTGGCAGACCCCGCGTGGGAAACGCTGCCCGAGACGCTGCCCGCCCGGGTGCTGCTGGTGAGCGATGAGAGCACCGTTATGGCGGGCTGGGCCGAGCAGCTGGCTCAGCGGGGATACTTCCGCGATTTTGGCTGGCGCAGCAAGGGCCGCGCTCAGCCGTCGGCGCTGTTCTGCACCAGCCAGCCCACCCAGCTGAAGATGGTGCGGGGCTACGAGATGGAAATGGACATCCTGCGTGACCGGATGGTGCGCGCCGAGCGCACCTGCGGCGAGGAAGCCGAGCTCATCGCCCGGCTGCGCACCGACCTTTCGCTCAGCCGCAGCCATGAGCAGCAGCTGGAGAAGACACTGGGCGAGGTGACCGGCTCGAAGTTCTGGAAGATGACCTGGCCCATGCGCTATGTCGTCAGCAAGAGCCGCCAGCTCTGGCACACTCTGCCCCTCTTCGTGCTCCTGCGGGAACTGCGCAGCGGCGGCATCGAGGGTGTGCGGGAACTGGCCCGCGCCCGCCGCGAGTACGCCGCCCTCTTCCCGGGCAAAGTCATGCGCGCCGACCGGTTCGCACCGGTGGAACTGCTGGTGCGGCAGGCAGGCGACCAGCCTGCAGGCCCGAAAATCAGCATCGTGGTGCCGCTCTACAACACCCCGCTGGACTTCCTCGAAGAGCTGCTGGATTCCGTTGTGAACCAGACCTACCGCAACTGGGAGCTCTGCTGTGTGGATGCCGGCACTGCCCCGGGTGTGGGCGAGATGGTGCAGCAGCGCGCCGCTGTGGACCCTCGTATCCGCTACAGGAAGCTGGAGAAGAATGAGCTCATCCCCGGCAACACCAACAAAGGCATCGAGATGGCCACCGGCGACTTCATCGCCCTGCTGGACCACGACGACATCCTCCATCCCTGCGCCCTCTGGTACGCGGCCAAGGCCATCGCCGAGCAGGGAGCCGACTTCGTCTATACCGATGAGGCGACCTTTGAGGGCAAGGTGGAGAATGTGGTGCTCTACCACTTCAAGCCGGATTTCATGCTGGACAACCTCCGCTCCAACAACTATATCTGCCACCTGACCCTGTTCAGCCGCCGGCTGATGGATGCCGCAGGCGGCCCGGAGCGGATGGAGTACAACGGCAGTCAGGATTACGAGCTCTTCCTCCGCCTGACCGAGACGGCCCGGAAGATCGTCCACATCCCCCACGCCCTCTATTACTGGCGTTCCAGCCCCGGCAGCACGGCCAGCGACATCTCCGCCAAGACCTACTGCATCGACGCGGGCATTGCCGCCCTCAAGGCTCATTACGCCCGCTGCGGCGTGGCCGTGGATGATGTGTCCCTCATCCCGGGTACGCCGGGCTACTACAAGACCGATTATACGATCGACCATCCGGGCCGGGTGAGCATCCTCATCCCCACCTGCGACCACATCCGCGACTTGGAGACCTGCGTGGAGTCCATCTACGCCCGCACTACCTACCCGGATTTTGAGATCATCCTCATCGAGAACAACAGCAAGGCCCCCGAAACCTTCCGCACCTATAAGCGGATGCAGAAAGAGCACCCCGATAATCTCAAAGTCGTCACCTGGGAGGGCAAGGGCTTCAACTACAGCGCCCTGAACAACTTTGGCGAGAAGTTCGCCACCGGTGAGTATCTGCTTCTGCTCAACAACGACACCGAGGTCATCACCGCCGCCTGGCTGGAAGAGATGGTCATGTATGCCCAGCAGAAGCGGGTGGGCTGCGTGGGCGCAAAGCTGCTCTACCCGGACGATACCATCCAGCACGCCGGTGTCGGCTTCGGCATCGGCGGCGTAGCGGGCCATCTGCACAAGTACTATCCCGCCAGCTCCGACGGCTATATGGGCCGCCTGAACTATGTGCAGGACGTCTACGCTGACACCGCCGCCTGCCTGCTCATCCGCAAGGAGATCTACGACGAAGTGGGCGGTCTGGACGAGAGCTATGCCGTGGCCTTCAACGATGTGGACTTCTGCGTCCGCGTCCGTCAGGCAGGCTACACCAACGTATTCACTCCGTTTGCCCAGCTCTACCACTACGAGAGCAAGAGCCGCGGCATGGAGGATAACCCCGAAAAGCAGAAGCGTTTTCAGGGCGAGGTGCTGCGTTTTCAGGCCCGCTGGGGCGACCTGCTGGCTGCGGGCGACCCCTGCACCAATCCCAACTTCGACATCCAGCGCGAAGATTTCAGCCTGAAGATATTACCGCTGGAATGATAAGGAGAACGAACTTGGAACTCTCTGCCTGTATCGTTGTCTATAACGGCTGCGACGAAGCCCTCAAGGCGGCGCAGACGGTGCTGCAATACACCCGCCGCCACCCGCTGACCCTCTATCTGGTGGACAACGCCAGCCCCGACGGCAGCGGCGCACGTCTGGAAGCCGCCGTGAAGGGCGGCGCTTTGAGCACTCAGCCCGGCCAGAAAGTCGAGGTGCGCTGCCGCAAGGAGAACGGCGGTTTCGGCACCGGACACAACACCGTCCTGCCGGAGCTGACGAGCGACTACCATTTCATCCTGAACCCGGACATCCAGCTCACTGCTGATACCCTCAGCGACCTGGCCGACTGGATGGCGGAGCATCCGGATGCTGTGATGGCCCGGCCGGGGCTGCGCTTCCCGGATGGCCGTTCCCAGAGCCTGCCGCTGCGGCGCTGTGCGCTGCGGCCTATGGTCTACCGCCAGCTGCCGTTTTTGAAATTCTGGGAGAAATATAACCGTGCGTATTTGATGGAGGGGGAGGATCTGTCCGCTCCCGTTGAGATCGAGTTCTGCACCGGCAGCTTTTCCGCCGTGCGGACGGCGGAGTTCAAGGCCGTAGGCGGCTTCGATGAGCACTACTTCATGTATGTGGAGGATGCCGACCTGACCCAGAAGATGCGCACCACCGGCAAAGCCTACCTCGTGCCGCAGTACACCGCCATCCATGCATGGCATCGTGCGGCCCACCGCAGCCTCAAGCCCTTTTTGTGGCAGACCGGGAGCCTGCTGCGGTACTTCCACAAGTGGGGGTTCAAGTTCTGAGGGCTTGCTGATGAAACAAAAGAGCGCCCTCCACAAAAATTTTTGTGGAGGGCGCTCTTTCCTTGCTTTTTTTTTGATTTGATAGTAGAATAAGGTGTAATACTATCGCAAGCTTGCCAGTAGTGCATAGCGAAATCCTGCCAGCGCGCGTGGCGCGGGAAGCCCGGCGGCTGGCGGCGTATTACCACCAACATTGTTTACAGCGGACGCAGCTCCGCTTTGAATCCATACAGGACCCGGCGGATACGCTGCCAGGCCTTGTATAAGCTGCACAACTTTTTTATTTCATAATATAAGGAGTGCACAAAATGAAAGGTATCATTCTGGCCGGCGGTGCCGGCACCCGGCTCTATCCGCTGACGATGGTCACCAGCAAACAGCTGCTGCCCGTCTACGACAAGCCGATGATCTATTATCCTCTGTCCACCCTCATGCTGGCGGGCATCCAGGACATCCTCATCATCTCGACCCCCACCGACACGCCCCGCTTCGAGGCGCTGCTGGGCGATGGCAGCCAGTACGGCATCCATCTGCAATATAAGGTCCAGCCGTCCCCGGATGGCCTGGCTCAGGCTTTCATCCTCGGTGAAGAGTTCATCGGCGACGACTGCTGCGCAATGATTCTGGGCGACAATATCTTCTACGGCAACGGCTTCTCCAAGATTTTGAAGAGTGCTGTCTCCAATGCCGAGAACAAGGGCCGCTGCACCGTGTTCGGCTACTATGTGCCGGACCCCGAGCGCTTCGGCATCGTGGAGTTCGACGCAAACGGCAAGGTACTGAGCGTCGAGGAAAAGCCCCAGCATCCCAAGAGCAACTACGCCATCACCGGCCTGTATTTCTACAACAAGGAAGTCGTCAGGATGGCAAAGCAGGTCAAGCCCTCCGCCCGCGGTGAGCTGGAGATCACGACCCTGAACGATATGTACCTCAAGCAGGATGAGCTGGACGTCCAGCTGCTGGGCCGCGGCTTTGCATGGCTGGACACCGGCACGATGGACAGCCTCGTGGAAGCAGCCGACTTTGTGCGGATGATCGAGAAGCGTCAGGGCATCAAGATCAGCGCCCCCGAGGAGATCGCATTCAAGTACGGCTGGATCGACCGCGATACCCTGATGGAAAGTGCAGAGCGCTACGGCAAGAGCCCCTACGGCCAGCACCTCAAGAATGTGGCCGACGGCAAACTGAAGTATTAAGAGAGGCGGTATCCGCATGAAAATCATTGTTACCGGCTGCAGAGGCCAGCTTGGCACCGAGATCATCAAGCAGCTCCGGGAAGGCCGCAGTGAGCTTGGCCCCATCCCCGAGAAGCTGGTGAGCGCCACGGTCATTCCGGTGGACCTGCCGGAGCTGGACATCACCAACTACAAGATGGTGGATGACTTCATCCGCCGTCAGCGCCCGGACGTCATCATCAACTGCGCCGCTTTCACCAACGTGGATGGCTGCGAGGTGAACCATGACGCTGCCTTCAAGGCCAACGCCATCGGCCCCCGCAATCTGGCACAGGCCGCCACCAAGACCGGCGCACGTCTGGTACACGTCTCTACGGATTATGTCTTCTCCGGCCGCGAGAACGGCGGCATCCCGCAGGATGAGGCCACCATTCCCGGCCCCATCAGCGCCTACGGCTCCACCAAGCTCATGGGTGAGAAGTATGTGGAGCAGTTCTGCCACCGCCACTTCATCGTCCGCACGGCATGGCTCTACAGCTACTACGGCAAAAACTTCGTCAAGACCATCGTGAACGCCGGCAAAAAGTTCGGCAAGCTGGAAGTCGTCAACGACCAGTGCGGCAACCCGACCAACGCCGTCGATCTGGCCCATGAGATCCTGCAGCTCTGCGTGACCCACGAGTACGGCCTCTACCACTGCACTGGCGAGGGCATCTGCTCCTGGTATGATTTCGCATCGGAGATCATCCGCCTGTCCGGCGTGGACGCCACCGTGGCTCCCTGCACCAGCGAAGAGTACAAGGCAAAGCACCCGGACAGCGCCGACCGCCCCAAGTGGAGCGCTCTGGACAACCGGATGCTCCGCTGCACCGTCGGCAACGACGTCCGCGACTGGAAGGACGCGCTGGCCTGCTTCTTCGAGCACTGGGACGGCGACAATGGGATGAAATGACCCTCTCAGTCACCGAAAGTTACGGAGAGGGCAAGGCTGCTGAAAATGAAGAGAACACTGAGGAAAATCATATTATGAAAAAATATCTTATCACCGGCTGCGCCGGTTTTATTGGTTCCAACTTTGTGCATTATATGCTCAAGAAGTACCCCGAGATCCTGCTGGTCAACCTCGACAAGCTGACCTACGCCGGCAACCTCGAGAATCTGAAGGACGTTGAGGGCGACCCCCGCCATGTCTTTGTGCAGGGCGACATCTGCGACAAGGAACTGGTCGAGAGCCTGTTTGCAAAGTACGATTTCGATTACGTCATCAACTTTGCCGCTGAGAGCCACGTTGACCGCTCCATCAAGAACCCTGAAATTTTCGTCCAGAGCAACGTGATGGGTACCGTCAACCTGCTGCAGCGCGCCAAGGAAGCCTGGTATGACGCCGACGCTAAGACCTGGAAAGAGGGCAAGAAGTACCTGCAGGTGTCCACCGATGAGGTCTACGGCGCTCTGGGCGCTGAGGGCTTCTTCATGGAGACCACTCCGCTCTGCCCCCACAGCCCCTACTCTTCCTCCAAGGCCAGCGCTGATATGTTCGTCATGGCATTCCACGACACCTACGGTATGCCCATCAACATCACCCGCTGCTCCAACAACTACGGCCCCTACCAGTTCCCCGAGAAGCTCATCCCGCTGATGATCAACAACGTCAAGCACCACAAGCAGCTGCCCGTCTACGGTGACGGTATGCAGATTCGCGACTGGCTGTACGTTGAGGACCACTGCAAGGCCATTGATATGGTCTGCAACGGCGGCAAGGTGGGCGAGGTCTACAATGTCGGCGGCCACAACGAGCGCCCCAACATCTTCATCGTCAAGACCATCATCGAGCAGCTGCACGACCGCCTGAAGGACGACGGCATCAGCGAAGACCTCATCAAGCACGTCGCTGACCGTCTGGGCCATGACCGCCGCTATGGCATCGACCCCACCAAGATCAAGAACGACCTTGGCTGGTATCCCGAGACTCCCTTCGAGAAGGGCATCGTCCTGACCATTGACTGGTACCTCGACCACGAGGAGTGGATGGAGCACATCACCAGCGGCAACTATCAGAAATACTACGAGGAAATGTACAAGAATAAGTAACTTCTTGTAAATAGCCTGAAAGCGAAAAAGAGCAGGGCGTGCGGCCGTATGGCTGCACGCCCTGCTCTTTTTTGTCGGAGTTAAAGCTTGTCCTCTTTCATGTAGCGGATGAGCAGGGGCAGCTCATAGACCAGCATGGACAGCCAGCCGATGCCGTAGCTCACAGGCATGATTTGAAGGTCTACCTTGAGTACCAGCACCAGCACAGCGGCGGCGGCCACGCGGAAGCCCATGTTGAGCATACTGCTGTTCAGGGTGATCTTCAAATCGCCGAGGCCGCGGAAGCCGCCCTGAATGCCGTTGGTCACGCCGGGCATCAGGTAGAAGAAGGAGGCGCACCGCAGGAACTTGACGCCCAGGTCGATGACGGCGGGGTCATCCACGAAGAGGGAGATGATGGGGCGGGCGAAGAGCAGGCAGACGGCCATCAGGCAGAAACCGTAGATGAGCTCGATGCGCAGGCCGCAGAAAAAGCCCTGACGCACCCGCTCCTTTTTGCCGGCACCGTGGTTCTGAGCCATCAGGGTGGTCATAGCGTGGGCGATATTCTGCTGGGGCATATAGGTGAAGTCGTCCACCCGGCTGGCGGCGGTGAAAGCGGCCATTGCGTTGATGCCCAGAGTGTTGACGATGGCCTGCACGGCGATCTTGCCCAGCTGGACGGTGGCCTGCTGCATGGCGCTGGTCCAGCCGTACTGGACGGTGCTGCGCAGCAGAGAGCCGTCAAAGACGAGCCAGCGCCGCCCCAGCTGAAGGACGGGGACTTTGAGCTGGATGTAGACGACGCAGAGCACACAGCAGAGCGCCTCGCTGAGGACGGTGGAGAGGGCGCAGCCTTCGCTGCCCCAGCCCAGCACCTCGACAAAGAAGAGGTCGCCGCCGATGTTCAGCACCGAGCTTATCATCAGAAAGTAAAGGGCGCTCTTGCTGTCGCCCAGCGCCCGCATGGTGGCGGCGAGAAAGTTGTAAAAGAAGGTGAAGATGAGGCCCGCAAAGACGATGCGGAGGTACTGCACCGCGATGGGCAGGATCTCTTCCGGAACCTGCATCAGCCGGAGCAGCGGCGTCGCCAGCAGGACGCAGAGGGCCGAAAAGACCAGCGAGAACACCGTGCCTGCGATGGCAGTGGTGGAGACCTGACGCTCCACGCGCTGGGTGTCTCCGGCACCATAGGCCGTGCTGACAAGGATGCCGGCACCGAGGCAGAGACCGTTGATGAAGAGGATGGCCAGCGTCATCAGCGGGTTGGAGGTGCCGACGGCGGCAAGGGCGTCTTCGCCGACAAATTTGCCCACGATGATGCTGTCGGCGGCGTTATAAGTGAGCTGGAACAGGTTGCCCAGCACCAGCGGAATGGTGAATTTGACCAGAAGGGGCGTGATGGCTCCGGTCGTCATGTCTTTTGTCATGGATCTCTTCTCTTTTTCTTTTTATAGTATGTTCTGGCGTGCGCTGAACACGGCCAGTGCCGAACGGCTTTTTCCGTTTGCGATAAGCTGGGCCGCTGCGTGAAGGGCGGCACCTGCGCTGGGGGAGGCCGGGATGGCATCGGTGCGCAGGACCCGCTGCGCCGCCCGGACGGCATCGGCGGTGGTGACGGCAGCGATGTTGTCCACTACATAGGAGTTGTAGTTGCCGGGAACGAGGCCGAAGCCGATGTCCGGGATGCCATGGGAGCCGGTGAGGCCGCTGCTCAGGGCCTGACTCTCGTAAGGCTCCACTGCAACGATGCGGACGTCATTCGTCCACGCCTTGACCGTTTCGCCCACGCCGGTGATGGTGCCGCCGCTGCCCACGCCGATGACGATGCTGTCCACGATGCTGGAACCCTCCCGCGCGATGGAGCGCACCAGTGCAGGCCCCGTCACCCGGCGGTGATAGGTGGGGTTGTCGTCGTTGTTGAGCCAGTCCATATAGTACCAGCCCTTTTCGGCGGCAGTGGCTTTTGCCAGCGCCCGTGCGCCTGCAAGGCCCGCCTGGGCCGGGGTATGGATGATCTGCGCTCCGAGGCGGAGCAGGCTCTCCTGCCGCATGGCGGGGGCGTCCTCCGGCATGACCAGCGTCACCGGGTGGCCCGCCGTCAGCCCCGCCAGCGTCAGCGCTGTGGCAAAAGGCCCTGACACGGCCTCCACAATGGTCTGGCCGGGGGTCAGCGCCCCGCGCTCAAGGGCCAGCGCCAGCATCCCCTCAGCCAGCTCGTCCCGCGCCGTGCCGGTGGGGCCGTTGTAGTTCAGATAGGCGTACAGCCGCCCCCGCAGCCCGCAGGCCGCAAGATAGCCCCGCAGCTCGACGATGGGGCCGGGCAGCAGGGTCTGGTAGATGTTGGGGTAGATAGGCACGGGCGGTCTCCTTTCGCGTCCGGGGGAAAGCTTACGCCTATAACTTTAACGCAAAGGAGAGGAAGCGTCAAGCGGGGCTTGGGCAGAAAAGAGAAAAATCGGAAGAAAATTTGGCAAAATGACGCAAAAAGTCCTTGACAAGGGACACCCCGTCTGCTATACTCCGTATGTAAAGCAAAAAACCTTTACAAACGGCGGAGGTCAGAGCAGGACAGAACATGGCAAAAGACTTTGAAATGGGCTATCTGCTCGATTTTTACGGCGAAGTGCTCACGCCCAAACAGCGCGAGATGCTGCGCCAGTATTACAACGATGACCTCTCCCTCAGCGAGATCGGAGAAAACTTCGGCATCACCCGGCAGGGGGCGCGGGACGCCATCAAGCATGGCGAAACGGCCCTCAAGGAGCTGGAAGAAAAGGTCGGCTTCGCGGCCCGGTACCGCCGGGTGCAGCAGACACTGGAAGAGCTGGAGCAGCTGGTCATCGACGCCCGGTTTGAATGCACCGGCCCGAACGCCCGGCTGACCACCACCGAGTATGCCGCCACTCTGAACAAGATGCTGGGGCTCATCCGCTCCATCGACGAAGTGAATGAGAGCTGAAAACTGATTTGAGAGGAGCACCGAACAATGGCATTTGAATCTTTGACCGACCGCCTTGCCGGTGTGTTCAAAAAGCTGCGCGGCCACGGCAAACTGAGCGAGGCGGACATCAAAGCCGCCATGCGCGAGGTCCGGATGGCCCTGCTGGAAGCCGACGTCAACTATAAAGTGGCGAAGGACTTCTGCGCAAAGGTCTCCGAGCGTGCCATGGGCCAGGAGGTCATGGAGAGCCTGACCCCTGCCCAGCAGGTCGTCAAGATCGTCAACGAGGAGCTGGTCGCCCTGATGGGCGGCGAGGAAGCGCCTCGTCTGGTCATCAAGAACAAGGGCCAGACCATCATCATGCTCTGCGGCCTGCAGGGCAACGGTAAGACGACCCATGCAGCAAAACTTGCAAAATACTACATCAAGCAGGGCCGCCGCCCGATGCTGGTGGCCTGTGACATCTACCGTCCGGCCGCTATCGACCAGCTGCAGGTGGTGGGCAAGCAGGCTGGTGCGCCGGTCTTTACCCTGCCCGGCGAAAAGCCTCCTGCTATCGCCAAAAAGGCACTGGCCCACGCCAAGGACTACGGCAACGACATCATCATCCTCGATACCGCAGGCCGCCTGCAGATCGATGAAGTGCTGATGCAGGAGCTGGTCCAGATCAAAGAGGCTGTCCCCGTGGACGAGACTCTGCTGGTCGTGGACGCCATGGCCGGTCAGGACGCCGTGAACGTCGCCAAGACCTTCAACGAAACGGTCGGCATCGACGGCATCATCCTCACCAAGACCGACGGCGATACCCGCGGCGGCGCAGCCCTCTCGGTGCTGTCTGTCACCGGCAAGCCCATCAAGTTCCAGGGTACCGGCGAAAAGCTGGATGACCTCGAAGTCTTCCATCCCTCCCGCATGGCAAGCCGGATCCTCGGCATGGGCGATGTGCTGAGCCTCATCGAGCGCGCACAGGATGCCGCCGACGAGAAGCTGGCCGAAGAGACCGCCAAGCGGATGATGGAAAACAAGTTCGATATGAACGATATGCTGGCCCAGTTCGCCCAGATCCGCAAGATGGGCGGCGCGGGTGCCATGCTGAGCATGATGCCCGGCATGTCCGGCATCGACGCCAGCCAGATCGACGAGAAAGCCTTCGACCGCATCGAGGCCATGATCTACTCGATGACCAAGGCCGAGCGCGAAGACCCCTCCATCATCAACCCCAAGCGCAAGCGCCGCATCGCTGCGGGCAGCGGCACTCAGGTGTCTGATGTCAACAAGCTGCTCAAGCAGTTTGAGATGATGCAGAAGATGATGAAGCAGTTCAAGAAGAGCCCCAAGGGCTTTGCCCGCAAGCTGGGCGGCCTGATGGGCAACCCGGGCGCCTTTAGAGGCATGAAATAATTCCGGTATACACCCCGCTGTGGGGTTGTACAGATAGATTTAATCCCCGCAAACCGGGGAACAAGAAATTTTTGGAGGATATTACCATGGCAGTTAAGATTCGTCTGCGCCGCGTCGGCGCCAAGAAGGCTCCCTTCTATCGTGTTGTTGTTGCTGACAGCCGCTTCCCCCGCGATGGCCGTTTCATCGAGGAGATCGGCACTTACGACCCCAACCAGGAGCCCTCTGTCGTGAGCATCGACGGCGAGAAGGCTAAGGCTTGGATCGCCAACGGCGCTCAGCCCACCGACACCGTTCGCGTGCTGCTGAAGAAGTCCAACATTCTGTAAGGTGGAGGGCTGACTCATGCAGGAGCTGTTGCTGGCAGTTGCCCGCGGCCTCGTGGAGGATAAGGACGCCGTCAAGGTCACGGTGGACGCCCCCCGTGAGGACGGCACCATCGTCTACCACCTGAGCGTGGCAGAGGGAGATATGGGCCGTGTCATCGGCAAGCAGGGCCGGATCGCAAAAGCCATTCGTGTGGTGATGCGCGCGGCTGCTGTGCGGGTCGATGAAAAGGTCCTTGTTGAGATCGACTAAGCACCCTACAGGCCCTTTGCTGTAATGGCAAAGGGCCTTTTTGATTAGGAATAACCTCTCCGTCACGCCTACGGCGTGCCACCTCCCCTATCGAGGGGAGGCCTTGGCATACCGGAAAGCTTTCCCTCTTCGCCAGAGGCTCCCCCTCGATAGGGGAGCTGTCGAGCGAAGCGAGACTGAGAGGTTGAACAGGAGCAAATTTATGCAGCAATATCTGGAAGCAGGCAAGGTCGTCACCACCCACGGTGTGCGCGGCGAAATGAAGCTGGAGCTGTGGTGCGACGGCGTGGATTTCCTTAAAAAGACGGGCCGTCTCTACGCCTCGGCAAAGGGCGGCAAGTGCTATAACATCATCTCCATCCGCCCGCAGGGGCAGATGGCGCTGCTCCAGCTGGAGGGCGTGAACGATATGGACGCCGCCCGCGCGCTGCGGGGTCAGGTGTTCTACTTCGACCGCAGCGACGCCACCCTGCCCGAGGGCCGGTGGTATGTGGCCGACCTCATCGGCTGCGAGGTGCGGGACGCCGACACCGGAAAGGTGTACGGCGTCGTCACCAGCGTGGACCACCCCGGCGCACAGGACATCTATACGGTCAAGTCCCCCAGCGGCAAGGAATATATGTTCCCCGGTGTGGACGCCTTTCTCAAAGAGCGCAACCCGCCGGAAGGCTATATCCTCGTCACCCCTATCCCGGGCCTGCTGGACGACGATTTCGACAGTGAGCGGGAGGAGGAGTGAGCGATGGGAATGCGTGTGGACATCGTGACCCTTTTCCCTGAGATGTGCCAGCAGGTGCTGGACGCCAGCATCATCGGCCGCGCAGCCAGGCGCGGCTACATCGAGACCCACTGCCATCAGATCCGGGATTACACCCTCAACAAGCAGAAGCAGACCGACGACTACCCCTACGGCGGCGGCTGCGGTATGGTGCTCTATGCCCAGCCCATCGCCGACTGCCTGCGCGCCGTCCAGAAAGAGGTAGCGGAACAGGGACGCCCGGCCCCGCATATCGTGTTCTTGACGGCGGGCGGTCAGCGTTACACCGAAGAGCACGCCCGCAGGCTGGCCCAGTACGATAACCTGACGCTGGTCTGCGGCCACTATGAGGGCATCGACGAGCGCGTCATTGAAGCGTTTGCGGACGAAGAGATCTCGATTGGCGACTATATCCTCACCGGCGGCGAGCTGGCCAGCCTCGTGGTGGCCGACAGCGTCCTCCGCCTCAAGCCCGGCGTTCTGGCGGAGCAGAAGGGCTACGAGGAAGAGAGCTACTGGGATGGCCTGCTGGAATACCCCCAGTACACCCGCCCCGAGGTCTGGGAGGGCCGCGCTGTACCCGACGTTCTGCTGGGCGGCGACCACCAGAAGATCGACGCATGGCGGGGCGAAAAGAGCCGGGAGCGCACCCGTCTGCGCCGCCCGGAGCTGTATGAGCAGTGGTGCGAGAGCCACCCCATCACCGAGCTGCCCAAGTGGAAGCGGGGCGAGAATGTCCGCCTCGTCAAGACGGAAGAACAGTTTGCCGCTGCGGCAAAGCTGTTTGCAGAGGGACGCCGCGCCGTCTGCGCCGGAAACTGGACGGAAGAGTATTGTGCAAGCCTGACAGAAGAGGAGTTTCTCGCTCAGCTCAAGGCGGAGAAAAAAGGCGGCTGGGTCTGCTACCTGCACACGACGAAAGATGTGCCGGACGGCATGGTGAGCGTAGACCACAAGACCGGCCGCATTGAGCATCTCTTTGTGTCTGGGAATGCCCAGGGAAAGGGCATCGGCCAGAAAATGTTGGATTTCGCCCGCAAAAAGCTGGAAGAGTATGAGCATCCCCGCCTGAGCGTGCTGGACACCAACGCCCGCGCCATTGCTCTCTATCGTCGGATGGGATGGAAATTCACAGGCGAAAAAGACATGGAATTTGACCCTGCGGAATATCCTTCTGTTGTAAAGAAATGCGCGCTGCTGTGGATGCAGTACGAGGGTTGAGCGGAGTCTGCGGCAAACGTCATACTCTGCCGGATAAGCACAAAAACAGTCGGAGTGCTGACCCTCTGTCGAAAAAATGTTGAAAACTTTTGTATTACCCCGCCAACACTGGGGGAATAATTTTGTTGTCTTTGTATAAAAGGTGGAAAATGCCCCCCTCATCCTTGGGAAAACCGCCAAAAATGCGTCTGGGGTCTGTACAACGGTTTCGGTTTGCGCTAAAATAATCACAACGCAACAGGCGCGAAACATAATTGCATTTCCCAGAACGATAATAGATAGGAGCGTTTTACTATGTACGTCAAAGAAGTTACCGTTGAAAATCAGGTTGGTCTGCACGCTCGTCCGGCTACCTTCTTTATCCAGAAGGCTAACGAGTTCAAGTCTTCCATCTGGGTCGAGAAGGAAGAGCGCCGTGTGAACGCTAAGAGCCTGCTGGGCGTTCTGTCTCTGGGCATCGTGGGCGGCACCACCATCCGCATCATCGCTGACGGCGCAGACGAGCAGGCTGCTGTCGATGGCCTCATCAAGCTGGTGGAGTCCGGCTTCGCAGAGTAATTCAGTTCCATTTCGTGTATGAGCGGCGGGGGTCATCCTTGCCGCTTTTTTTGGTATGATGCATCAGAATAAAGGAGGCAGCCTCATGAAAGATTCGACGAAAGAAGCACTGTTCAAGTTTGGCGAGTTCTGTGATTCCGGCAAGCCGTGGTACTGCTTTTTTGGCGTCTATCTGGTGACGCTCATCGTCAATATCACCCTTCTGCTCACCTCGGAGCGGAAGCCCAAGTGGTGGAGCGTGGCCCTCGACGTGTGCGGTCTGGCGCTGGCGGCGTCGAATATTGCCAAGACCGAGATGATGCAGAAAGGCCGGCATAACACCTGATGACCAAGGCAGAACTTTACAAAAAGGCCTGTATGCTGCCGCTTCTGCCGGGTGTCTATATCATCCGGGACAAAAGCGGCACCATCATCTATATCGGCAAGGCCAAACGTCTGCGCATCCGGGTGAGCCAGTATTTCCGGGAGGGTGTGCCTCACGACAACAAGGTCAGCCAGATGATCGCCCACGCCTACGCGTTCGACGTCATCGTCTGCCAGAGCGAGTTCGAGGCGCTGGTGCTGGAAGCAAGCCAGATAAAAGCCCACACCCCGAAGTACAACATCCTGCTCAAGGACGACAAGGGCTACAGCTATATCAAGGTGACAAAGGACGAGTGGCCGCGGCTGTCGTTCACGCTGCAAAAAGAGGATGACGGCGCGGAGTATATCGGCCCTTATACCTCGAGCTTTGCGGCCCGTCAGATGGCCGAGACGGCGATGGATGCTTTTCTGCTGCCCCGGTGCAGCCGGCGGTTCCCGCAGGAAATTGGCCGGGGCCGTCCCTGCCTGAACGCCCACATCGGCAAGTGCATGGCGGTGTGCAGCGGCAAGATAAGCCGTGAAAACTACGAGCAGGCCGTCAAAAGCGCTGTCCACCTCATCCGCTACGGCAAAAAGGATATTCTGAAAACCCTCAACGAGCGGATGCTGGAAGCCTCTGACCGGCTGGAATTTGAGACAGCAGCCCTCATCCGCGACCAGATCGCCGCCATTACCAAGGTGACGGCAGGGCAGAAGGTCGTGGTTGACCCCGACGTGGAGATGGACGTGGTAGCGCTGGCGGGTACGCCCGGCAGCGTCTGCGCGGCTGTCCTCCGCTTCCGGGAGGGGCGGCTGACCGACAAACGGGAGTTTCTGTTCCACGATACCGCCGACATCGCGGCGGTGCGGGAGGAATTTCTGCCCCGGTACTACCTCGACGATGAACAGATACCGAAGGTCATTGCCGTGGACGAGCTGCCGCCGGATGTGGACGCCTTGCAGCAGGCCCTCAACGAGAAGCGGGGCAGCGAGGTGCAGCTCTATGTCCCTCAGCGGGGCGATAAGGCGCACCTCGTCGAGATGGCCCACACCAACGCCGTCGAGCGGCTGGCCCGCGAGAGCGGCCGCTATGCCCGGGAGGAAAAGCTTCTGGATGAGCTGGCGCAGGTGCTGGGCCTGCCCAAGCCCCCCCGCACCATCGAGAGCTACGATATTTCCAACTGGGGCGATGGCACCAGCGTCTGCGGCATGGTGACGTTCCGGGACGGCAAGCCCTACAAGGCGGGCTACCGGAAGTTCAAGATGAAGACCGTTGCCGGGACCGATGACTACGCCTCGCTGGCGGAGACCGTCTCCCGCCGTGCGGCTGAATACGAAAAGTATTCCGAAATGGCCGCAAACGGCGAGCCGAGCAGCAACTACTTCGGCCAGAAGCCTGATCTGCTGCTGATGGACGGCGGCAGGGGACAGGTGAGCGCCGCGAAGGCCGCACTGGCCGGGACGGCACTGGCCGATGTACCCCTCTACGGCATGGTGAAGGACGACCACCACCGTACCCGCGCCATCGTGGACAGCGAGGGCCGGGAGATCGCCATCAACATGAACCGCGGGACGTTCACCTTCGTCACGGCCATTCAGGACGAGACGCACCGCTTCGCCAACGCCTACCGCAAGCAGCAGATGAAACAGAAGAGCTATTCGTCCACCCTCACCGAGGTGCCGGGCGTCGGCCCCAAGACGGCCAAGGCCCTGATGACCCAGTTCAAGAGCGTGGGTGCCGTCAAAGAGGCCACCCCTGACCAGCTGGAGAACACCCCCGGCGTCGGACGGCAGATGGCCCAGACCATTTACGAATATTTCCACCCGCAGGGGTGAAGCAAGTGGAAAAGTCCGGCGCAGACCAGTCTGCGGCCGGGCTTTTTGTAAGGAGTTTTTATGTACCAGTTCCAATACGACATCAAGCCGGGCCGTTACCGGCACTTCAAGGGCAACGAATATCAGGTCATCGGGATGGCCCGCCACAGCGAGACCGAAGAGGAAATGGTGGTCTACCGCCCTCTGTACGGCGAGGGCGGGCTCTGGGTGCGCCCGGCGGCTATGTGGGCCGAAGAGGTGGAGCGGGACGGCAAGCGTCAGCCGCGCTTTGCCTACATTGGTGAAATGTAAGGGCTTGCGCCCGGAGGCCAAACGCGATACAATGGGTTTTGCAGAACAAACGCGCCTGCGAAACTGTATAAATGAGCACTATACATACAAGATGTAAAATTTTGGAGGATAACAGCTATGGCTTGTACTACCATCCTTGTCGGCAAAAAAGCCTCGTATGACGGCTCTACCATGATCGCCCGGAACGACGATTCCGGCTCCGGCCACTTCACCGCGAAAAAGTTCGTTGTCGTTCAGCCGGAGGAGCACCCGGCTGTTTACAAGTCGGTCATCTCTCATGTAGAAGTTCCCCTGCCGGGCGATGCCCTGCGGATGACCGCCATGCCCAACGCCGTGGAGGGCAAGGGCATCTGGGCTGCTTCGGGCGTCAACACCGCCAATGTCGGCATGACCGCCACCGAGACGATCACCTCCAACCCCCGCGTTCTGGGCGCAGACCCGCTGGTGGTCTACCAGCCCGCCGGGGACGGCCAGCCGGAAGTCCCCGGCGGCATCGGCGAGGAAGATATTGTTTACCTCGTCCTGCCCTACATCCATTCTGCCCGCGAGGGCGTGCTCCGTCTGGGCAAGCTGCTGGAAGAGTACGGCACCTATGAGATGAACGGCATCGCTTTCCAGGATGTGGACGAGATCTGGTGGCTGGAGACCATTGGCGGCCATCACTGGATGGCCCGCCGTGTGCCGGACGACTCCTATGTGGTCATGCCGAACCAGCTGGGCATCGACGCTTTCGACCTCGACGACGCTTTCGGCGCACAGGAGAATTATCTCTGCTCTGCCGACCTGAGGGAGTTCATCCGGGACAATTACCTTGACCTCTCGCTGGATGGCCGTCTGAACCCGCGCGACGCCTTCGGCAGCCACGACGACGCCGACCACGTTTACAACACCCCCCGCGCATGGTTCATGCTCCGCCACCTCAACCCCAACACCTGGGTCTGGGACGGCCCTGCCGCTGACTACGGCCCCCGCTCGGACGACCTGCCCTGGTGCATGGTGCCGGAGCGGAAGCTGACCCCGGAGGATGTGAAGTATGTGCTGTCCTCCCACTATCAGGGGACCCCCTTCGACCCCTACGCCAGCTACGGCGACAAGAGCATGAAGGGAGCTTACCGCTCCATCGGCATCAACCGCAACGACTTCATGGCCCTCATCCAGATGCGGCCTGATGTGCCGGAAGACATCCGCGCTGTGGAGTGGATCGCCTACGCCTCCAATGCCTTCAATACCATGGTGCCGTTCTACGCCAACGTCGAGCGCACCCCGGCCTATCTGGCCTGCACCACCGGTGAAGTCTCCACCGACAGCTTCTACTGGGTGAGCCGGATGATCGCCGCCATGGCCGATGCCTCCTACGCCAAGAGCCTCATCCATGTGGAGCGGTACGAGGAGGGCGTCCTCTCCGCCAGCCGCGCTCTGCTGAATCAGTACGATAAGAACATCGCTTCGGCCGGGGAAAGCCAGCGCGCCGCCCTGCGGGAGGAGGCCAACACCGCCATCGCTGCCGAGCTGAAGAAGCGGGCTTCCGATACGCTGGATAAGGTCCTCTTCGAGCTGAGCAGCGGCATGAAGAACGCCTACGCCCGTTCGGACGCCTAAATCGCATCCGACCCGGAAGGAAAAATCATTTCCGACAAAACTGTCAAAAACGGTCAAATCAAACCACAAAACCGTCATCCGCCCCGAAGCTGACCGCTCCGGAGCGGATTTTTTGTGCTTTTTTATGGGTTGTATCCCACTTCTTGTGCAGAATGCATGATTTTGACGGAAATATTTTGGCAGATAAACTGACGGAAAGTGATTGATTTTGACGGAATATTTGCTATAATACAGACAGAAACGGTCAAAACGATTCAAACACAAGCAGAAACGTGCAACAGGAGGGATGAAGATGTTGGCAGAGGAGCGGCTTTCCCGCATCATGAAGCTGCTGAGCCAGCAGCGCACCGCGACGGTGCAGGAACTCTGCGAGGCGCTGGATGCCAGCGAGTCCACCATCCGCCGCGATTTGAACGAGCTGGACAGGATGGGCAAGGTGAACAAGGTACACGGCGGCGCAACGCTGCCGGACAGCCAGTTCCTCGCCGACGAGCCGACGATGGCCGCAAAGGAAACGCTGGCCGTCGTCCAGAAAAAGTGCATCGCAAAGGCGGCGGCGGCCCTTATCACTGCAGAGGATTTCGTCTTTCTGGACGCCGGAAGCACCACGCTGGCGCTGGTCCGGGAGCTGGGCGGCCAGGCGCTGGACGCCCGGTACGTCACCAACGGCGTCGCTCACGCCCGTCTGCTGGCCCAGAAGAGCTGCAAGGTCTTTCTGGTGGGCGGTCTGCTGCGGCCCGAGACGGAGGCCATCATCGGCGCTGCGGCCCTCCACAGCCTGCAGCAGTACAACTTCACGAAAGCGTTCCTGGGGGCAAACGGCGTGGCGCTGGACGCAGGATTCACGACACCTGACCCCGAGGAAGCGGCTGTCAAGGCCGCGGTCGTGCGCCGGGCGAGAGAAGCCTGGTTCCTCGTGGATGACTCGAAGTTCGCCCGCATCTACCCGGCGGTCATCGCCGAGCTGTCCGGCGGCGCTATCCTGACGAATCATTGTCCGAATCCGAAATACAGACAATTCACTCTGGTAAAGGAGGCAGCAGTATGATCTATACCGTGACATTCAACCCGGCCATCGACTACGTCGTGCGGCTGGACACGCCGCTGGAAGTGGGCGAGGTGAACCGCGCCAAAGGCGAGGACTGCGTGCTGGGCGGCAAGGGCATCAACGTGTCCGGTGTGCTGGCCGAGTTGGGCTGCCGGAACACGGCGCTGGGCTTTGTGGCTGGTGAGACGGGTGCGTGGCTCGAGCGGGGTCTGGCCGCGCAGGGCATCAACACCGATTTTATCCACCTCGAGCAGGGCATGACCCGCATCAACGTCAAGATAAAGGCGGGGCAGGAGACTGAGCTGAACGGCGCAGGCCCGGACATCCCTGAGAGCGCCATGGAGCAGCTGGAAGCACAGCTCGATAAGCTGGCCGAGGGCGACATCCTCATTCTGGCGGGGAGCATCCCGTCCAGCCTGCCCCAGACCACCTACGAGCGTCTGCTGGCCCGTCTGGAAGGCCACGGTGTGCATACGGTGGTGGACGCCACCCGCGACCTGCTGGTGAATGTGCTGCAGTATCACCCCTTCCTCATCAAGCCCAATAATCATGAGCTGGGTGAGATCGTGGGCCGCACCCTTACCACCGACGCCGACATCACCGCTGCCGCCCGCACCCTGCAGGAAAAGGGCGCCCGGAACGTACTGGTGAGCATGGCCGGTGACGGTGCGCTCCTGCTGGACGAGAAGGGCGAGGTCCACCGCATCGGCACGCCCAAGGGCAAGGTGGTCAACAGCGTGGGCGCAGGCGACAGCATGGTGGCCGGTTTCGTGGCAGGCTACCTGCGCAGCGGCAGCTATCTGGAAGCCCTGCGTCTGGGGACTGCCTGCGGCAGTGCCACTGCGTTCAGCCTCGGGCTGGCAAAGAAGGAAAAAATCGACGCTCTGCTGGCGACGATTTGAGCGATAGAAGGAAACAAGGAGAGGAGACACACTATGCGAATCACGGAATTGTTCACGGCACAGTCCATCGCGCTGGACGAAGCCCAGCAGGACCGCAGCCAGATCATCGACCGTCTGGTGGAGCTGCAGGCGACCCACGGCAATATCAGAGACAAGGAAGCCTACAAAAAGGGCCTGTATGAGCGCGAGGACGAGGGCTCGACCTATGTTGATAACGGCATCACCGTCCCCCATGCCAAGTGCGACTGCGTGACCTGGCCCAGTCTGGCGGCCCTCCGCCTCAAGACCCCGGTGCAGTACAATGCCGAGGACGACGGCAAGACCGACCTGCTGTTTGCAATCGCAGCCCCCAAGAACGGCAGCCTCCACGTGGATATGCTGGCCCGTATGATGCAGATGCTCATGAACGAGGACTTCGTGGAGAAGCTGCGCACCGCCAAGACCCCGGAAGACTTCCTCGCCGCCATCGACGCGCAGGAAGAAGCCCAGTTCGGCGACGAGAGCTTCACCGACCAGGAGATCGAGCAGGCGGGCTACCGTGTGCTGGCCGTCACCGCCTGTGTCAACGGCATCGCCCACACCTACATGGCCGCTGAAGCCTTGAACAAGGCCGGTGCCAAGATGGGCGTGACCATCAAAGTCGAGACCAATGGCTCCGACGGCGCAAAGAACATCCTGACGAAAGATGAAATTGCAAACTGCGACGGCATCATCGTGGCAGCGGAGAAGAAGATCGAGACGGCCCGCTTCGACGGCAAGCCGGTCCTCTTCACCCGCGTGGACGACGGCATCCACAAGCCTGAAGAGCTCATCCATAAGATAACCTCCGGCGAGGTGCCGGAGTTCCACGCTAAGGGCGGCGCACAGGCCTCGGAGGACGCTTCTGCCTCCGACAGCTTTGGCCGCAGCCTCTACAAGAACCTGATGAACGGCGTCTCTCACATGCTGCCCTTCGTGGTGGGCGGCGGCATCATGATAGCGCTGGCCTTCCTGCTGGACGATTACAGCATCGACCCCTCCAACTTCGGCATGAACACCCCGCTGGCCGCCTTCTTCAAGACGGTGGGTTCTGCGGCCTTCAGCTATATGCTCCCCATCCTGGCGGGCTTCATCGCCATGTCCATCGCAGACCGTCCGGGTCTGGCTGTCGGCTTCGCAGGCGGCGTGCTGGCCATGAACGGCACCAACTTCGCCGGTATCGCGGCCGGTGAGACCACCGGCATCTCCGGCGGCTTCCTGGCCGCTCTGCTGGCCGGTTTCGTGGCCGGTTATGTGGTGGAGTTCCTCAAGAAAATCACGGAGAAGCTCCCCGCCAGCCTGAACGGCATCCGTCCCATGCTCATCTACCCGCTGGGCGGCATCCTCATCGTGGGTGCTGTCATGTGCGGTATCAACCCCATCATGGGCATGATCAACACCGCCATGACCAACTGGCTGAACGCCATGGGCGGTACCTCCAAGGTCCTGCTGGGTGCTATCGTGGCCGGTATGATGAGCATCGACATGGGCGGCCCCTTTAACAAGGCGGCTTACGTCTTCGGCACCGCAGCTCTCGCCTCCGGCAACTATGAGGTCATGGCCGCTGTCATGGTGGGCGGCATGGTGCCTCCCATCGCCATCGCCCTCTCCACCACTTTCTGCCCCAAGAAGTGGACTCCCGACGAGCGCCGCAACGGCATCGTCAACTACATCATGGGCCTCTGCTTCGTCACTGAGGGCGCTATCCCTTACGCTGCCGCTGACCCGCTGCGCGTCCTGCCCAGCTGTGTTATCGGTGCAGCCCTCTCCGGTGCGCTGTCCATGACCTTTGGCTGTGCCCTCCGCGCCCCTCACGGCGGCATCTTCGTCTTCCCGGTCGTTGACCATGCCGTGATGTACTGTGTGGCTCTGGCGGTCGGCAGCGTCGTGGGTGCGGTCATCCTGAGCCTGCTCAAGAAGACCCGCACCGAAGAATGATCAGGCTATCCTCCCCTTTTCAAGTATAAACAGCCAAAGGCCCCCATCCGGCATCTGCCAGATGGGGGCCTTTGGCGTGTAAGATACAGTTAAAAAGGCTCTCCCAAGGGGAGAGCCTTGGCAGAGCCATAAAAACCTGTATAAAACACAAAAACCCGCCTGGCAGCGGGTTTTTGTGTATAGAGGGGTGGGAAAGTATATAAAGTGGTGAATCGCGTGATCAGTCGGCAGCATATCGTACCCGAACACCGGGATCCCCGGCGGTACATCAGAACTTCAATGACGCTGCCTTGCAGTATGTATTATACCCGAATTTGTTTTCTTGTCAAATGCAAAAATTTGGTTTTGCTTTAATTTAGCACTTTACTTTTTAACAAAAACTTTATATAATTAAAGACGGCAAAACGAAAACTGATTTTTGCACAGTTTGTACTATTGCTACAACAATAAAACTTTACTTTCAAAAAAATTTATGTAATGTAACATATTTCAAAAGGAGTACTTTTCCTATGGACGATTTGGACCGCAAGATTCTCGCCCTCCTCGCAAAGAACGCCCGTATGCCGGTGAAGGAGATCGCCGAAAAGGTGGCGCTGACCAGTCCCGCTGTCTCCAGCCGCATCCACAAGCTGGAAACGGACGGCATCATCAGCGGCTATACCGTGATGCTCAACCGCCCGTCTGACCGGGTCTATGTGGACGCTCTCATCAGCCTCTCGGTGGCCCCGTCCCAGCGGGACGAGCTGGTGGAGCTGATGAAGAACAGCAAAGAGGTGCTGCAGTGCTACCACGTCACGGGCGCTTACACCTTCCTCATCAAGGTGAGCTGCGGCAGTATGCCCCAGCTGGAGCATCTGATCTTACAGTTCCAGAAGCTGGGTACCACCAGCACCCAGATCATCCTCTCGACGCCTGTCAATCACGGTGACCTTGAGGCCATGATGCTGTAAGCGTTCATAGAACTGTTACACTTGTGGGTGCAATTTTCGCCCGCCGTGGGTCGTTTACCGAATAGCAGGGATAAAACATCAAATACTATCACTGCACACCGAAAACCTCACCCTGCGAACGAAAGGATAAATTGAATATGAAACGTATCATTGCTTGTCTGATGGCCGGCGTCATGCTGCTGGCTCTGGTGGGCTGCGGCGCGTCGGGCAGCTCCGGCAGCGCGTCTTCTGCCGCGAAGAAAGATTACACCCAGATTCTCCACGACGCCCGCAGCGACGAGGACAACAAGTATGAGATGATATTCACCAAAGGCGAGGACGGCAAGTTCACGGCCCAGTACGGCTACAGCGCCGAGTATGAGGCCGACCAGCTCTCCGATGAGGTGGCCAACATGATGATGCCTCTGCTGGGCCTCGAGGACGATATGTACGACGACTTCGCCGCCTCAGTGTCCGGCATGATGGTCAGCGTCTACGGCGTGGCCATCGTCAAGCCCGCCGAGGGCAAGACGCAGGACGTGGTGGATGCGATGGATGCCTATGTCCAGAGCCAGCAGAAGTCCATGGAGCATTACCTCGAAGACCAGTACCAGATCGCTTCTGCCGCCCGCGTGGCGACTGTTCCCACCGGCGAGGTGGTCATGGTCTGCTGTGAGGACAGCGACACCGTCTTTGAAAACATCAAAAAGGCTCTGGCCGCATAACGTATTGTAGGAAAAAGCCCCCGCTTCCAGCTGGAAACGGGGGCTTTGCTGTATTTGTTGATTACGGATTCTCGATGGCGTTCACGAGCTTGTTGGCGATGTACTGGTGGCCCTTGATGGTGGGATGCACGTCGAGGGTGGTCTCCGTGTTGGGGATGGCCACATAAGTCAAGTTATAAGTCTTGGCGATCTGCTTCTCAAACTTGTTCAGCTTGTTGAAGTAGCTGCGCCAGCAGGGGATGAGCGGCACAGGGTTGGTGTAGCCCACGAGGATGATCTGGGCATCCGGGTTGAGATTGCGGATCTCCTGCACGATGGAGATGAGGGCTGCGGAGGTCTTGGGGTAAGTCTCGTCGCAGATCTTGCTCATGCCGGAGAAGAGCAGATTCCAGGTGGCGTCCCTCTCGGCCTTGGTCAGGTTCATCGCCTTGATGCTGCGGTAGATGGCGGACATGGTGGAGCCGGAACCTTCATTGCGCAGGTCGCCGGCCAGAATGGTAGCGGCCAGTTTCTCGCTCTTCCAGTTGGTGGCGTTGCCCAGAGCCACGATGCAGGGGACGAAGGCGTCGTTGGAGCCGATCTGGACGGAGACGACGTCGGCCTTGCGGATGTAGTCCTGGAACTCAGGGTAGTTGTACTCGCAGCCGGACGCCATGTTCATCTGGGGCATCTTGCCGTACCGGATCATGTCCGCGAGGTCAGGAGCCGTCAGGGCCGGCAGGCCGAGGTTGATGGCGTGGTCACGGTCGAGGCCGAGAGCTGCAGCCACCTTGCCGACATAGCAGTCGGGAGAGTAGCCATGGAAGTTGGGAGCCATATCGACGCTGTAGCCGGAGCGCGCACTGTACTGGACATCGGCCAGGCCGACGCCGGACACGATGCTGTCGCCCAGTGCGACGTAGGTGAGCTGCTCGTCCTTTTTGGTGTCATCGGCCTTGACCTCAGCAGCGGTCGCTGCCTCCTCTGCGTCGTCCGCAGAAGGGGCCGGGTCAGCCTGAGCCGTCTCGGTGGCAGACGCCGCGGCTTCCGCCGGAGTCTCGGGCTGCAGGGCAGCCTCCGGGTTCAGGGTGACGATGACATGATCATCGCCGGCGGCGTCCGCAGCGGCCTCGGTCCCCTCGGCCAGCGCGGGGACGCTGAGCAGGGAGACGAGCAGCAGGGCAGAGACCGCCAGACTTGCAAAACGCTTGTTCATGGCAGAAGAGTCCTTTCATGGAAATCAATAGTCGCGGGGGGAGATGTCAGCTTCGAGCTGACGGTAATCGACCTTGCCCACAGGGGTCATGGGCATACTGGAAATAAACTTGTAGGCCACGGGCTGGACGTATTCGGGCAGCTCCTCGGCGCACATCCGCTCCAGCTCCCGTATCACCTGCTTTTTCTTGGCGGTGGTGTCGGCCTTGAGCACGATGTAGACGAAGGGCAGACGGCCCTGCACATGGTCCTTGTCGGTGCAGCCCACCACAGAGCACTGATGCACAGCGGGGTGGCGGCTGACGACATTCTCTATCATGGAGGGGAAGACTTTGAAGCCGTCGTGGCGGATGATGAGGCGCTTGATGCGGGAGTCGAGGTAAACGAAGCCGTCCTCGTCCAGATAGCCGATGTCGCCGGTGTGGACCCAGATGCGGCCATCCGGGTGGCGGCGAAGGATCATGGCCGTCTCGTCAGCCTTATTGTAGTAGCCCTTCATGGTGGTGGGACCGGAGATGCACAGCTCGCCGCGCTCACCGATGGGCAGTTCCCTGTCAGTACCCGGCTCAAAGGCGGCGATGATGGTGTTGACCATCGGGATGCCGACGCTGCCGGGCTTGTTGTCTGCGCCGGCAGCCACGGTAGCGGCAGAGGATACCTCGGTCATGCCGTAGCCCTTTGCCATCGGGTAGCGGACGCCATGGGCGGCGAGGAAGTCGTTGACGGTCTGCTCTGCGCCCCGGGCGATGGCATCGCCGCCGGCGGCGTAGTTCAGAATGAAGGAGAGGTCCTTATCCCGCAGCTTGGGGTCTGCGGCCAGCTGCTGATAGTGGGCCGGCACGCCGAACATATGCTCAGGCTTGTACTTCAGCACCAGGCTGCCCAGCTTGGCCGGGTCGAGGTTGGGGATGATGATGACCGTGAAACCCAGCACCAACGGCAGATGGACGCCGCAGGCGTAGCCGTAGGCGATGAAGGGGGGCATGATGTTCATGAGCTTCTGGCCCCGGTGGAACAGCTTGTCGTAGGCGCGGAACTGCTGCGCCAGAGCGTTGAAGCAGTTGTCGGTGAGCATGACGCCTTTAGGGGAGCCGGTGGTGCCGCCGGTGTGGACGACGACGCAGGCGTGGTCGGGGTCATAGGGCTCCGCAGCGGTGCTCTGGCCCTCGCCGCCCTTGATGAACTGCTTCCAGCGGATGACGTTGGAGGCATATTTGTTCTTGTCGGGGGTGGTCAGCTTGTAGCCTACGGCCATCACCGGGGGCAGAGAGTCGGCCGGAGAGAGGACGATGACCTTTTCCACGTTGGTGCGCTTTGCGGCCTGACGGCAGCGCTCGTACACGACGTTCAGGCAGACGAGAAGGTGGGAATCCACCTCCTCGATATACTCATGGATGCCCTCGACGCTGTAGCGGGGGTCCACAAGGTTCAGGGTAGCGCCGACCATGTCAGCGGCGTAGAACAGAGCGATGACCTCAGGGGTCATGACGCTGACCACCGTCACGATGTCGCCCTTTTTGACCCCGACGCCCCGCAGGGCGGCAGCAGTCTTTTTGACATTGACGATGAGGTCGGCGTAGGTGAATTTCCGGCCATAGTAGTCCAGTGCCGTATCGTTCAGATGGTTCCGGTTCCGATGGCAGACATAATCGAATGCCGAAAGGGTGGGCAGGGTCTGGTCGATGTATTTCTGAGCGTAGTATTTGAGCCAGGGTTTGGCCTGGGATGCGTAAACAGGATTCTGCGTCGTCATCAATTTCTCATTCCTTTATGTTTGTAGACCCGCGCGGGGGCCAATGTTTTGTTTCGTTTTGTTACAAAGCCACTCCTGTTATTGTAGTAGAGCAGAGAACAAAAGTCAATAAACAGAGAGGCCACAATGAGAAAAACGCAAGAAAAAGTTTACAATTCCCGGCACCAGTCTTCGGCCTCGGAGGCGCTACAGAGCACCCAGTGACGGGGCCGAAGCTCCCGCCACTGGGGAGCCTCCGTGGAGTAGTCGTGCATGGAGGGGTCATAGACCAGCAGCTTTTTCTGCCGCTCGCGGCGGGGACTGGGCATGGGGATGGCCGACAGCAGGCTGCGGGTATAGGGATGGATGGCGTGGGTCACAAGCTCTTCGGCGTCGGCCAGCTCCACGATGTCGCCCTTGTGGATGACGGCGATGCGGTCGGAGATGTAGCGCATGACGGAGAGGTCATGGGCGATGAAGAGGTAGGTGATGCCGCGCTCTTTCTGCAGATGGCGCAGAAGGTTCAGGACCTGGGCGCGGATGGACATATCCAGTGCCGAGATGGGCTCGTCGGCGATGATGAATTCCGGCTCCACGATGAGGGCCCGGGCGATGCCGATGCGCTGGCGCTGGCCGCCCGAGAACTCGTGGGGGAAGCGGGACGCAAACTCGGGCAGCAGGCCCACATCCAGCAGCGCCTGACGGACTTTTTCGTCCCGCTCGGCGGCGGAGAGGTCGGGACGGACGTTCATCAGGCCCTCGCCTACGATGTAGCTCACCTTGGCGCGCTCGTTCAGGGAGGACTGGGGGTCCTGGAATATCATCTGAATTTCCTTGATGACCTGCTTGTCCAGCGCGTGGGAGATCTTGCCGTTTATCTTCTGGCCCTTATAGAACACCTCGCCGCCCGAGGTGGGCAGGATGCGCATGATAGCCCGGCCGATGGTGGTCTTGCCCGAGCCGGACTCGCCCACCAGACCGAAGGTCTCGCCTTTATAGATGGTGAAGTTTGCGTTCTTGACGGCCTTGTAAGCCTTGCGGCCGGAGCCGTAGGTCACTTCGAGGTTTTTTACCTCGACCAGAACTTCGCGTTCGTCTGCCATGTTATTTGCCCTCCTCTTGCAGCATCCGCACAGCGGCGGGCGGTTCTATCTTGGGTGCGCGGGGGTCGAGAAGCCACGTCTTGGCTCGGTGGGTCGTGCTGACATCAAAATAAGGGGGACGCTTGACGAAGTCGATCTTCAGCGCCAAAGGGTTGCGGGGCGCGAAAGCGTCGCCGTGAATTTCCGTGAAGAGGTTCGGGGGCGTACCCTGAATGTTGAACAGGTCTTCGCCCTTCACGCCCATCTGGGGCATACTGGACAGCAGCGCCCAGGTGTAGGGGTGGCGAGGGTCGTAGTAAATTTCGTCCGAAGTGCCGATCTCCACGATGTCGCCGGCATACATGACGGCCACACGGTCAGCGATGTTGGCCACGACGCCGAGGTCATGGGTGATGAGGATGATGGTGAGGTTATATTTGACCCGCATCTCCTTCAGCAGCTCGAGGATCTGGGCCTGAATGGTCACGTCCAGAGCCGTCGTGGGCTCATCGCAGATAAGGATCTGCGGATTGCAGGCCACAGCGATGGCGATGACGACGCGCTGGCGCATACCGCCCGAGAACTCGTGGGGATACTGCTTGAAGCGCACTTCCGGGTCGGCGATGCCGACATCCCGCAGGTACTCGAGGGTCTTCTCCCTGGCGGCAGCGCCCTTGAGGCCCTGATGGAGCTCCACGGCCTCCATGATCTGGTCGCCGATGGTCTTCAGAGGGTTCAGGCTGGTCATGGGGTCCTGCATGATCATGGCGATCTCGTGGCCGCGGACTTTCAGCCAGTCCTTCTCCTTTTTCAACTCGGAGAGCCGGATGGGCTGGTGGTCGTCGGCACCGAAGTAGTCGATGGTGCCGGAAGTGATGGAGCCGTTGGAGTCCAGCAGACCCATGAAGGACTTGGTGAACACGCTCTTGCCCGAGCCGGACTCGCCCACGATGGCGAGGACTTCGCCGTGGTAGACATCGAGGTCGATGCCCCGGATGGCGTGGAGGATCTTTCCACGCAGATTGAATTTGATGTTGAGATCCCGCACAGAGAGGATCAGTTCATTCTTTTTCATGCCTGTTCCTCCTTACTGCAGATGGTTCTTGGGGTCGGCTGCGTCAGAGAAAGCGTTGCCGATGAGGTAGAACGCGATGGTGACGAAGCTGAGGATGATGGTGGGGTAGAGCAGCTGATAGCGCAGGCCGGCCTGCATCATGACCTTGCGGCCATCGTTGATGAGGTTGCCCAGAGAAGGCACCTCGACAGAGAGGCCGAGGCCGATGTAGGTGATGAAGACCTCACTGCCGATGGCGGCGGGGATGGTCAGGGCCATGCGGAGCATGATGACCGACACGAGGTAGGGCAGCAGGTTGCGCACCACGATGCGGGAGGTGGGGGTGCCGATGCAGCGGGATGCCACGTTGTAGTCACGGTCACGGATGATGAGGATCTGGTTGCGGATAAAACGCGCCATGGCGATCCAGCCCGTGATGGACATGCCCAGGATCAGCGTCTGGACGCTGGGGCTGGCGACGTAGGAAATAAGGATCAGGATGATGGTGGAAGGCACGTTGTCGCAGATGTTGTACAGCTCGGTGAAGAAGAAGTCCAGCTGACGGACATAGCCCCAGAGCACACCCACCGTGATGCCCACCACGGCCTCGATGAGGGCCACGAAGAAAGCAATGGTCAGGCTGGTGCGGGCGCCGGCCCAGATGCGGGCCCAGAGGTCCTGGCCGATGGCGTTGGAACCCCAGATGAAGCCCTTTTCACCGGGGGCGATGTTGCGGTACTGGATGCCGGTGACGGGGTCCACGGCGCAGAGGTTGGGGTCTACCTGACCGGGCAGGTAGGGCTGCAAAAATGCAAACGCCACCACGGCGATGAGGGCGACGAGCAGCAGCACGGCCACGCGGTTCTTGAAGAAGGCGCGGAAGGTGCTGCCCCAGTAGCTGTAGTTGGAGTAGGACGTAGCCTCGGCCCGCTCTTCGCTGAACCCGGCGGGGGTGAACAGCTCTTCTTCGGGCAGCTTTGCCCATGCGGCGGGGCCGTCCGCCTGTAACTTATCCAGCTCTGCCTCGAGCTGGTGTGCTTTTTCATCTTTCATACGGAAAAGCATTATCGGCCACCTTCTTTCTTGCCAAAGCTGATGCGGGGGTCAATGAGCACCATGAGCAGGTCGCCCAGAATAAGGCCGATGATGCCCACGCAGGCGTAGAGCAGAACGATGCCCTGCACCATCGTGTTGTCATGGCGCTGGACACAGGTGACCAGCAGGCCGCCCATGCCCGGGATGCTGTAGAGGCTTTCGATGTAGATGGAGCCGACCACAGTGTTCAGGAAGGCGGAGGGAATATACTGCACCAGCGGCACCATTGCGTTGCGGAAGATGTGGCGCAGGGCGATGTTGTTTTCACTCACGCCCTTGGCACGGGCAAGGCGGACATAGTCCTTGTTGCTCTCGTCCACCATGTACCGGCGCAGCCACATGGCGTAGAACGCCACGTTGCCCAGACTCATGGAGCAGACGGGCAGCACCCAGTATTTCCAGTTGGAGGCGTCGAAGAGCAGGCCCACGTTCAGCGCGGTGGTGCCGTACATCTGGATATACAGATAATACACTGCCGCAGGCACAGCCTGGATGAGGACGATGATGGCCGTGCCGATCTTATCGGGCCAGCGGCTCTTGAAGCGGCCCATGAACAGGCCCATCGGGATGCCGATGACAAGGCTCAGCAGCATGGCGTACACGCCCATCTGGATGGAGATGGGCAGCTTCTTAGCGAGGATGCTGGTGACGGAGGCGTTGACCTTATAGATGTGGCTCACGCCGAGGTCGCCGTGGAGCATATTGACCCAGAAGCGGCCGATCTGCACCGGCAGCGGGTCCAGCAGGCCCATGGACTGTAAGCCGGCCTGTATCTGGGCCTCGGTCATTTTTTCGTAGTTAGCAAAATAGCCTTCCACCGGCATCAGCCGCAAAAGGCAGAAAACGAGCGTGACGATAATAAACAGGGTCAGTATCGAGCGCCCGATGCGTTTCGCCAGATATTTGAGCATATCTGTGCGCACCCCTCTCTTTTATAAAATGAATGTCGGATAGGAATAGAATACAACAAAAAACCACTTTTGGAAAGTGATTTGGCAAAGTTCGTTACAAAAATTCATGTGTGAGACTTCAGAAACGAAAAGCTCTCCGCTTTCCCGTGGGAAAACGGAGAGCTTTGGAGCAGACAGACTCAAAAAGTCTTAGCGGGCGTCGCGGTTGGCCTCGTACTCGCTCATGGAGATGTAGTGGTCGAGGACATGGATGCCCTTCAGACGCTTGTTGGAGAAGCCGGTGGAAGCGTACTGGCCCTCCCAGTAGTTCAGACGGGTGGCAATGTAGGCCGGGATGCTCATGCCCATGGGGACGACGAGGGCATTGTTGATGAGGGAAGCCTCGGCGTTGGCGAAGGCATCATAGCGAGCGTTGATGTCGTCGGTGATCTTGACAGCCTCTTCGATGGCCTTCATGTAGTTCATGACGGCGTCCGCAGTGTCGCCGGTGATGAAGCCGTCCTCGACGCCGGTGCGCAGGAAGGCGTAGCGGCTGCCGCGTGCGCCCTCGGCCTGATAGAAGGGGTCGGTCTCGGTCTGGGGGTCGGAGTAGTCAGCGCCCCAGTTGCACTGCAGGAAAGCGAACTTGCCGTTGCGGCGGACGCTGGACAGGAAGCTGTCGGAGGGGCCGGCAGTGATGATGATGTCGATGAAATCGAAACCGTCGTTCAGCACACCCTCGAGCTGCTGCTTGAACACCTGGCACTGCTTGTCCCAGTCGGTGGAAGAGGGATTGTAGGGCATCTGCACCTTGATGGGGAAGGTCACACCAGCAGCGGTCAGCTCCGGGATGGCAGCGTCGCGGTACTCCTTGGCCTTCGCCTCGTCGAAGAACTCGGTGATGTTGGCCAGGTCGCCGCACTTGAGGTAGTCCACGCCGTCGGCGTTGGCACAGAAGCTGGGGGGCGTGATGGTGTTCAGCTTGTAGTTGTCGTAGCCCTCGGGTGCCTTGACGGCCAGCGTGACAGAGTTGTTGATACCGTAGAGGAAGGACTTGCGGAAGTTGGTGTTGTTGATGGCCTTGGCCCAGTTCTCCGGCTCGTACTCGGCATCCATGCCCTCCACGCTCCAGTTGGAGAACTCGTGGGAGAAGGGCATGAAGTTGAACATATAGAAGTAGGTGTAGTTGGTGTTGGGGCGGTCCATGGACACCATGTCCTTGGTGGTGTCGTCGGACAGCCAGCTGTCGAGGATGTCGGAGCCGATGGTGGCCTCGTCGATCTCGCCGCGCTTGATCATTTCGGGGCCGTTGACGCTGGCCTCGGCGTTGTAGATGCGGCTGATGGTGTCGATGAAGACGTTGTCAGCGTCGTAGTTCTCGGGGTTCTTCTTCATGACCCAGGTCTCCAGAGACTCGTAGGCGGCCAGATAGAAGGCACCGCAGCTGTAGGTGGTCTCTGCGCTGGTAGCGAACTGGTCACCGGTCTCTTCCAGCAGCGGGCCGTAAGCGGGCTCGTAGGGCAGATAGCACAGCAGGCTCAGGAAGCCCGGGAAGTCGTAGGTCAGGGTGTAGGTCAGGGTGTGGTCATCCACAGCGGTGACACCCACGGCGTCGAAGTCCACCGGTGGGTAGGTGGCGGGGTCAGAGTCGGGGGCAGTCACGGTGACGACGCCGCTGCCGTCCACGGTGTAGGTGGTGCCGTCATCGTCCACGACGCCGGTGTTGGCGTTGTTCAGATAGACGTGGTAGTTGTAGTAGTCGTCAGCGCCTGCGATGTAAGCGGTGACAAGGCCCACGTTGGAGGCGGCGTAGTCCGGGGTCAGGACGTACTTCAGAGCGTCCACGAAGTCCTGTGCAGTGACGGGGGCCACGACCTCGCCGTTGCAGTCCACCCAGTTCTCCTCACGCAGATGGAACGTCCAGGTCAGGGTGTCGACATCCCAGTCCCAGCTGGTGGCCAGGCCTTCGCGCATGACGCCCTTGTTGTCGTACTCGACCAGCGTATCCACGCAGTTTGCGCCCACGACCATCTCAAGGTCAGTGCCGGTGGTCAGGTAGTTCAGGGTAGCGGGCTGGCTGTCGTACAGGATGGTGTAGCTGGAGCCGGAACCGGAAGAGGCTGCGCCGGAAGCGCTGCCGGAGGAAGAGCCGCCGCAGCCAGTCAGCAGGCCGGCTGCGCAGGCACCGGCGGCTGCCAGGCCGCTGGCCTTCAGGAACTGACGGCGGGAGATGGAAGTGTTCATCATAAATTCCCTCTTTTCTTGTTTTTGCTGTACAAAGGACAGCATCGCGTTGTGCGGTGTCCGCTGTTTCCCGGCAACGGACAAATGGACCGTTTTTTATGAAAAAAGAGCAACGGAAATCCATCCGTTACTCCTTTGTAACAGTCCCGGCCACCAAACAGTGTGGTCATGACTGAGTATAGCATTGATTTGCGGCCGCGTCAATCCTTTTCGGGTGCAGATGCTGTTTCTGCAACAGAAACAGCTGTTGCCGCCGCAGCGGCAGGTGCGGCAGAGACGGGAACCGCTGCCGTTTCGGCTGCGGCGGCACCGGAAGCATTTGATGCATTTTCAGCGGCCAGCTCTGCGGCAGCGGCCTTTGCAGCCTCCTCCGCTGCCTTGCGGGCCTCGCGCTCGGCGATCCGCTCCTTGGCGCGGGCTGCGGCCTCCTCCTGACGCTGCTTGGTGCGGCGCTTGATGCGGCAGACCGAGCAGATGCCCTCGGAGCTGTTCGGTGCGATGGGCTTGCCGCAGTCGGCACAGAGGGTCTTGCTGCATTTGTAGACGCTCACCGGGCCGAGGGTGGTGAGCTGGCGGAGCTTCATGCCGTCGATGCCGCTGTTGGAGCAGGCCGCGACGCAGACGCCGCACTCGCTGCACTTCCAGGGTGTGACGACCACGCGGGTCTGGCCGTCGGGCATATCCTCGAGCTTGAGTGCGCCGGAGCGGCAGGCTTTCTCGCACTTGCCGCAGCCGAAGCACTTCTGGGTGAAGTTCGGCAGATACCAGCCGTAGCGCAGCGGCGTCTCGGAAGCAGCCTTGAGCTGCTTCGTCCGCTGGTGGAGCATGAGGCGGAAGTCGGCGGCGCTGTCCTCCTCGCTGCGCAGGCCGGGCAGCATCTGCAGCAGCTTCTTGGTGCCGGCGCGGGAGCCCTCGGTCATGTGGGAGAACATCTCCCGGCGGCTCAGCTCCTGTACATGGTAGGGCGCTTCGTCCTGCTCATAGGCCAGCGTGACCCGGCTCTCGAAGAGTTGGGGGCCGAGGAACTCCACCAGACGGGTCAGCTCCTTTCGGAGCTGGGCGGCGCAGACGTCGTTCTCGCACTCACCGCAGGGAGTCAGGTCGAGGACCAGCTTCTTGTTCAGAGCCAGATAGGCCAGCGCTTCCCACGAGAAGGAGGCGATGCAGGTGCGGACGGTGGTGTTCTTGCGGGTGCTCTTCTCGCAGCCCAGCCAGAGGGTGTCGTTGTCGGTATCAGCCAGCGAGGTGTCCCGCTGTACCTGCTCCGGCGAAGGGACGATGCAGCCCGAGCGGCAGGCGGACACGCAGAGGCCGCAGTCGGTGCAGGGGTCCCAGTCTTTAACGAGGTTGGGGCGGGTGAAGATGGCATCGCCGTAGGGGCAGATGTCCTTGCAGGCCGTGCAGGGGGTGCGGTGGGGGTGGAGATTCCAGCACTGACGGCGGATGACCTCGGGGTGGGAGGTCTTCATCAGGGCGTCCATTGCATAACGGGTAAACAGACCCATAGCGGTATCACTCCTTTTCGGGGGCATCGGTCACGGTGGTGACCTGTGCGTTGTCCAGCAGGAAGCGCTGCACTTTTTTTGCGGCCAGCGCGGCGGCGATGGTATCCTCGGGCAGGGCTTTCCGGATCTCAGCCTCGGGGGTGTCCTGCAGCTGGGACAGGCGGCGGTACTCGGCGTTGACTTCCTCGGGGTGGACGACGATGTTCTCTGCCTCGGCGATGGCACGGGCTGCCAGCACGAAGCGGATGCGGCTCTCGGCCTGTGCGCGGTAGTCCTTCTCGAGGGCTTCCGGAGTGGTGCGGCTGTTCTTGCAGTGCTGCTCGAGGGTGATGCCGCTGCGGGAGAGGCGCTCTTTCAGCAGCTTCATCTCATTCTGGGCGGTGCGGTCGAGAATTTCGGCGGGCAGGTCCACGGTCATGTTGGCACCGGCCATGTCCAGCAGCTGCTTTCCGGCGGCGCGGTCAGCCCCTTCCTCGTGGATCTTCTGCTTTTTGGCGCGAAGGTCAGCCTTCAGCGCATCGAGGGAGTCGAAGCCCAGACTCTTGGCGAAAGCCTCATCCGGTGCGGGCGTGACTTTCTCGGCCAGAGAGCGGAGTTCGATCTCGAACTGTGCGGTCTTGCCGGACAGCTCCGGCAGGCGGAAGTCCTGCGGGTAAGTAAAGTCGAAGCGGAACACCTCGCCGGCACAGTGGCCGTAGATGGCCTGCTCGGCGGCGGGCATCAGCTTGCCGTCGCCCAGCACGACCATGACCTTCTCCATCCGGCTGTCGGGGATCTCCTTGCCATCCATGTAGCCGGCAAAGTCCAGCAGGGCGCGGAAGCCGCGCTTGGCAGGTTCGGTGGTGGGGTGGTAGACCGCGTGCATCCGGGTCTGGTGGACAAGCTCGATGTCTACGGTCTTGTCGGTGACGGGGCGGACGTGACGGGTGACAGCCAGGCCCTTGTACTGGCCCAGCTTCACTTCAGGCGTGTTCTTCTTATCCATAGTGGCGTACTCCTTATGACGTAAGCAGGCCGGCGGGCGGCGCTGCAGGTTTTATAGCAATCAATCGAATTATACACGTTTTCGGCAGAAAGGGCAAGCTCACAGCCCGTGAGCGGTGAGCCAGGCTTCGGCCACCTGGGAGAACATTTCAGGGTACTGGGCGTCTTCCTCAGCGAAAGCGCTCAGATAATACTCCACTTCCTCCCGGGTGGGGGCAGCGGTGCGCTTCCAGATGGTGAAGGTGGTGCCATTGCCCATGTCAAAGCTTTTTTCAAAGGTGAAATACTGGTCCCGCACCGCCAGAAAACGGTCGTTGAGCTTGATGGACATCTCGCCGCTGCCGACGTAAGTCTGGGGGAAGGGCTCGCAGGTGATAACATATTTGGCCTCAAAGAACTGCATGGGGAAATTGTGGGTGCCGGGGACTGAGAAGCCGAAGGCCAGCTTGTCGTTGATGGGGGCGTCCGGCAGGCGGCAGTTCTTGAAGTGGTCGGGGTTGTAGAGCATATCGTGGGGGATCATGTAGCACAGCTCCCCCTCATCGCAGTGGGTGTCGATCCAGTCGGCGATGGCCTGTATCTGGCCGATGTCCTTCCTATCGTAGATGAGCTTGTCCAGCGAGATGAAATACTGGGTGGCCGGAATTTGAATCGGGAAATGCTCGATGACGAAACCCGGCATGGCCAGCGTAGTCAGCGGCGAACACCGCACTGACATGGACAGCACCAGCACGAAGGCCCAGCACCCCAGCTTGAGGTTCCGGCGGCGCGTGATGCCCTCGGCCAGCGCGGCGGCACCCAGCAGAAAGAGAATGAAGTATCCCGGCAGGAAGAGCAGAAACTGATGGGAGCCGGTGTTCTGCACTCGGGTGAAGAGCAGGATGCTCACCACCAGCTCACACCCGGCGAGACAGGGCAGGGAGGGTGCTCTGTGCTTCGCCGCAAAGGCGAGACCCAGCACCATGAGGAGAATGTTGAACAGGCCCATCCGGCCGATGTGATAGAACGCCTCGAGGGCCAGACCGCCGCCGTTATAATAGGAGTAGCGGCCTGCGTAGTTGTAGGCGAGGATGTGGGACACCATCGGCCAGAGCAGGATGACCATCGCCACGACGGACGCAAGGCCGAAGAGGACGAGGTTTTTGATTCGAACAAGGGCAGCGCTTTTTTCGCCGCCCTTCGCCAACCGCACACAGCCCGCGATGAGCAGCAGCGCGTAGGCGAAGTAGTAGCCCACCACAAAGTAGAGGAACCACCGGCGGGCGAGGATGATGGCGGCAGTGGCCAGGAAGATGAGGCCGAACCGCACCGGCTCCAGCTTGTCGAATCGGAGATCCAGCGTCAGTAGAAGAATCGCAAACGCGAAGATGAGTCCGAACCAGTCCGGCTGGGCCAGCACCGCGCTCATCCGCAGGAAGGGATAAGCCGCCGTGAGCGTCATCCCGAAGAGGAAATAGTACGTCCGGTTCTTCACATTCAGGATCTGCCCGACCTTGACGACGAGGCCCGCCAGCAGCACCAGCAGGGTGGGCAGGATGCAGAACACTTGACTGAAGGAATAGGCGTCGCCGGTGTGGCTCGTGAGGCAGAACGGGAACTCGGTGAAGAGGGTGATGAAATTGGTGTAGTCGTCGGCCATGGAGCCGAAGATGTATGCAAGGCCCGCGCCTGCACTCTGGGCAAAGGCGGCTTCGGCGTCGTACTGCTTGAGCAGGTAGTTGGCGTAATCCCAGACGTATACAAAGCTCCGGCTCGATAATGTCCAGTAAAAATAGACGACGGCCACAGCCCAGATGCCGAAGACGACGGCTTTGTGGAAGAAGTCCAGCTCTACGCCTGCCACACGGAGAACGCAGAGGGCCAGAACAAAGAGCCCCACGCTGGCCCAGAGACTGAGCAGCGGGAAAAAGAAGGCGCTGGCCGGTGCAAGCAGCCCCAGAAGAGCCAGCAGCACCGCACAGCCGCCCAGACCGACCCCCGCCCATTGCAGAGGCGAGAGCCGGCGAACAGCAGCAGATGGCATAGAAGGATGATTCCTTTCCTTTAACTTCCGGAAAATGCAAAACACAACTTTCCATCTAACAGTATAACGGCTCCGTCAAGGCTTGTCCAGCCGCAGACCGCGCCAGAACGCAGAATATCCCGCTGCGTTTTCAGCAGACGGGATATTCCAAAACAAATATTACTTTTTGGAGTTGTATGCAGCGGCATCCGCCTTGGCGTTCTGGGTGCGGGCTGCCTTGCGGCGTGCGGCAGCGGCCCGGCGGGCGCTGGCCTGTGCAGCCTCGGGGCGGGGCGCTTCGGGGGTGAGCCGGAACATCCGGCTGCCCATGGCGGGCAGGTCCACGGTGAGGGTGTAGTCCCGGCCATAGACGCCGCCGTCCGAGGTGTGGAGGGGCTTGGGCTTCGATTTGTCCGCGCCGCCCCAGCAGGGGGCCTCAGTGTTCAGAAGTTCTTCGGCCCCGGCGGGGAAGTTCAGGTAGAGCGGGAACTTTTTGTGGGCAGTGTTCTGGGTGTTCATGACGCAGAGGATGGTCTGTCCCGCACCCTTGCGCAGCCATGCGTACACGCCCTCGTCCCGGCTCTCGCTGGCCACCCACTCGAAGCAGCGGGGGTCATACTCGCCCGCATAGAGGGCGGGCTGGGTGGCGTAAAGGCGGCTCAGAGCGCCGAAATATTTCTGGAACGCATCGTGGAAGGGGTACTTGAGCAGATCCCAGTCCAGCTCCCGCTTTTCGTCCCACTCCCGGAAATGCCCCAGCTCGTTGCCCATAAAGTTCAGCTTTTTGCCCGGGTGCGCATACATATAAAAATAGAGGGTGCGCAGCTGGGCGCATTTTTCTTCGTAGGTACCCCAGAGCTTGTCGATGACTGTCTTTTTGCCGTGGACGACCTCGTCGTGGCTCAGCGCCAGCAGGTAAAGCTCGTTGTAGAAATAGTGCATACTGAAAATGATCTTCCCGTATGCGTCGGGCCGCTGGCCGAAGGGGGTGGCGAAGTAGTCCAGCGTATCGTGCATCCAGCCCATGTCCCACTTGTAGTCGAAGCCGATGCCATCGTAGCGGGTGGGGGCCGTGACTTTGAGGAAGTTGGTGGAATCTTCGGCCATGTAAACGCCGGTGGGCCAGCGATCGTTCAGGCCGTGGTTGAGGTTCCGCAGGAAGGTGACGGCGCCCTCGTTGACGCCCCGGGCAGGGTCGCCCTGCCAGTAGAGGGCGCGGGAGATGGCGTCCATCCGGATGCCGTCGCAGTGGTAGACCTCCATCCAGAGGGCGGCGGCGCTGTTCAGGAAGCTGCACACCTCCCGGCGGTAGTAGTTGAAGTTGCAGGTACCCCACTCGCTGTGGCCCACGTCGCTGTCGTATTCGTAGAGGTGGGTGCCGTCAAAGTTGGCCAGCGCGTCGGCGTTGGCCGCAAAGTGGACGGGGACAAAGTCCATGATGACGCCGATGCCCATCCGGTGGCAGGCGTTGACAAAGGAGGCAAACTGGGCCGGGGTGCCGTACCGGCTGGTGACGGCGAAGTAGCCGGTGGTCTGGTAGCCCCAGCTGCCGTCGAAGGGGTGCTCTGCCAGCGGCAGGAGCTCTACATGGGTGAAGTGGTGTTCCAGCAGCCAGGGAATGAGCTCCCGGGCCAGCTCTTCGTAATCGTACCAGCCGTCCGAGCCGTCGGGCTGGGTGGAGTTGGGCTTATGCTTCCAGCTGCCGGCATGGAGTTCGTAGATGTTCATAGGCAGATTACGGCATTTATCCCGCCGCTCCATCCATGCGCTGTCGTCGAAGGAAAAGTCCAGTTTGGTCAGGCGGCTGGCGTTGGCGGGGCGGACTTCGGACGCGAAAGCGTAGGGGTCGGCCCGCATGACCACGCTGCCGTCGGCCCCGTGGATGCGGTATTTGTAGAGCTCCCCCTCGTACAGCCCGGATACAAAGCCGCTCCACACGCCGGTGTCGGCTTTCTGGAGCGGGATGCCTGCGCCCCAGCCGTCAAAGCCGCCGCAGACCTCCACAGCCGTGGCACCGGGAGCCCAGACGGCGAAGCGCCAGCCCTCTTCGCCGTGGTCACCCTGCCAGGGGTGCGCGCCGAGGATGCGGTAGGCGTCGAAGCAGTCGCCGTTGAAGAAGGATTTGGGGATGGAGGGAAGATTCATACGAAAGACTCCTTTTATCGCAATTTTTACAGAACACGGACGATGAAATATATAAAATGAGAAATATACAACACTTTTACCACACTTTTGTCGGAAAATGTGCTATACTGAATATGACACAGATGCACTTTTGTCGGAAAAGTGCTCTGCTGTAACTTTTTGAAAACAGGAGCGGTACAGACAATGGCTTGGTATGACAATGCGGTATTCTATCACATCTATCCTCTGGGATTGTGCGGCTGCGCGCATGAAAATGACGGACAGCCTGTCCCCGGGGCTTTCAAAAAGTTGGATGCGTGGGCAGAACACGCGGCAAAGCTTGGCTGTACGGCGATCTATATCGGCCCGCTGTTCGAGAGCGGTTCCCACGGCTATGACACCATCGACTACCGTCTGGTAGACCGGCGTCTCGGCACCAACGAGGAGTTCAGGGAATTTGTCGCCGCCTGTCATGAGCGGGGTCAGAAGGTCATCGTGGACGGCGTGTTCAACCATGTGGGCCGCGATTTCTTCGCGTTCCAGGAGCTGAAGGAGCACCGCGAGAACGCCCGCTACCGCGACTGGTTCTGTGACGTGAATTTCTGGGGCAACAACGAGTACAACGACGGCTTCTCTTACGGCAACTGGGGCGGCTTCAACCTGCTGGTCAAGCTGAACCAGCGCAACCCCGAGGTGCAGAACTACCACTTCGACACCATCCGCTTCTGGGTGGATAAGTTCGATATTGACGGCATCCGTCTGGACGCTGCCGACGTGCTGGACTTCGATTTCATGAAGGGCCTGCGCCGCGTTGCCAACGAGGTGAAGCCCGAGTTCTGGCTGATGGGCGAGGTCATCCATGGCGACTACAGCCGCTGGGCAAACCCCGAGATGCTCCATTCCGTCACCAACTACGAACTGCATAAGGGTCTGTGGAGCGGCCACAACGACCACAACTATTTCGAGATCGCCCATACCATGCGGCGTCTGCAGGGCCTCTGCCACGATACCAGGCTCTATAATTTCTCGGATAACCACGATGTGGAGCGGCTGCCCAATAAACTGCGCAACCGCGACCACATCCGGCATATTGCTCTTCTAGTATATACGCTTTGGGGCATTCCGTCCATCTATTATGGCTCGGAATTTGGCATCGAGGGCAAAAAAGAGTGGGGCAGCGACTGGCCGCTCCGCCCCTGCCTCGAGCTGGCCGACTACACCGACGCCGAGAAGACGAACCCTGTCACCAGTATCTATGCCGCACTGGGCAGGCTGAAAGCGGAGTGTCCCGAGCTGAGCTGGGGCGAGTTCAAGGAGCTGACGCTGACCACCCAGAGCTACGCCTACGCCCGGGTGCTGGACGGCAAGGCTGTAGTGGCGGTGTACAATAACGGTGACAGCCCGGTTTCGATGGAGTTCCAGCTGCCGGTGGAGGCTTCTGGGGTCGAAGACCTGCTGGCCGACTGTGTGGGCAGTCAGCCCATCCTGACGCAGGTGGAGTGGGGTAAGCTGAAAGTCCAGCTGCCCTCCAACTACGCCACCCTGCTGCGGCTGATATGATAAAAAGGGGGAGTGCGGAAGATGAATGCTGCGCAGCGCAGAAAAGTGATCTTAGAGCGGCTGACGGAGGCCAATGCACCGCTGAGTGCCAGTGTACTGGCCGGGGAACTGGGGGTCTCGCGGCAGATCGTGGTGGGTGACGTGGCCCTGCTGCGGGCGTCAGGGACGCAGATCGACGCAACGCCCCGGGGTTATCAGCTCCACCCGGCGGCGCGGGGCTACACGGGCATTCTCGCCTGTGTCCACAGCACTGCAGACCAGATGCGGGAGGAGTTGTATACCGTGGTGGACCAGGGCGGCATCGTGGTGGATGTGGCCGTGGAGAACCCGCTTTACGGCGAGCTGCGCGGCAACCTCAACCTCGCCAGCCGGTACGACGTGGACCATTTTATCCAGCAGGCGGCGGATACGCCCGAGTGCCTGCTGAGCCGGATGACCGGCGGTGTGCATCTGCACACCTTGAGCTGCCCCACGCCGGAGGCGTTCCGCCGCATCGAAGCGGCACTGGACGCCAAGGGCCTGCTCTATAAAAAAGAAGAATAAGGGTACTGCTTTCATTGTAAAAAATCCACGGGGTCTTGTCCATCGACGAAAGACGAAAACCGTTGGATAATCAACTAAAACACGGAAGAGGTGGATTTTGTGGACATCCGTATCGCCCGTACCGACCGCGCCATCGAACAGGCTTTCATGGAACTGCGGGAGAAGAATCCTCTGGAAAAAATCAAGATAAAAGACTTGTGTGCGATGGCCTGCATCAACAAATCGACGTTCTATGCCCACTATGAGGACATCTACGCGCTGGCCAATGCACTGGAAAACAAGCTCATCGAGTCTATCCTGGCCAGTGTACCCCGCACCAACGACAGCGTGGCACTGCATCAGGCAGAGACGCTGACGCGGGAGCTGTTCCATGCCTTCATGCAGAATCAGCGGGCCGTGAACATCCTTTTTTCGGGCAGTCGGCAGGGCATCTTCGCCAACAGCATCGAGAAGGGGCTGCGCCAGCGCTTTGAGGAAGCCGACCCGACCTTCGCGGCTGATTTGAACCGGGGCATCCTGCTCTCGTTCTGCGTGCAGGGCTGCTTCTACGCCTTTGCCAACAACAGCAGCCGGATGGACGAGAGCAAGCTGGTGGAGCTGCTGGGAGCCATCGCCAAGGCGGCGCAGAGCATCGAGTTTTAAGAAGCAAAAAATGGCTCCGGCAGATGCCGGAGCCATTTTTTACGATGCGAAGTTATTTAGAATAAAGTTCAACGATATTCAGCAGGATCTCGGTGGCCTTGTCCATCCGCTCGACGGTGGTGCATTCGCAGACGCCGTGGAAGTTGAAACCGCCGGTGCCGAGGTTGGGGCAGGGCAGACCCTTCCAGCTCAGGACAGCGCCGTCGGTGCCGCCGCGGACGGGGATCTCTTCCGGGGTCAGGCCGGCCTTCTCGATGGCCTTGCGGGCCGTCTCCACAAGGTGGAAGTGGGGCTTGATCTTCTCCAGCATATTGCGGTAGCTGTCCTTGATCTCGACTTCCACCGTGCCGGGGCCGTACTTGCCGTTGAGGTAGCAGGCGATGTGGAGAAGGTTGTCCTTCTTGAACTGCAGCTTGCTGGCGTCGTGGTCACGGAGGATGTAGCCCAGCTTTGCCTCGGTGACGTCGCCATACATCTGGCACAAATGGTAGAAGCCCTGATAGCCCTCGGTGGTCTCGGGGCGGGCCATGACGGGCAGGGCCATGTGGAACTCCATTGCCACGTTGGAGGCGTTGATCATAGCGTCCTTGGCGCTGCCGGGGTGGACGGAGAAGCCGTGGATGGTGACAGTGGCAGATGCGGCGTTGAAGTTCTCGTACTCGATGCCGCCCACGTCGCCGCCATCGACGGTGTAGGCGAAGTTTGCGCCGAAGCCCGGGATGTCGAAGAGAGAAGCGCCCTCGCCGATCTCCTCATCGGGGGTAAAGGCGATGCAGAGCTTGCCGTGGGGCAGCTTCTTTTTGATAAGGGTCTCGGCAGCGGTCAGGATCTCAGCGACGCCGGATTTATCGTCAGCGCCCAGCAGGGTGGTGCCGTCGGTGGTGATGAGAGTCTCGCCCTTCAGCTCTTTCAGGAAGGGGAAGGTGGAGGTCTTCATGACCATGCCGGTGCCGGGCAGGGTGACATCGCCGCCGTCGTAGTTCTCGTGGAGGATGGGCTTGACGTTCTCGCCGGAAGCGTCGGGGGCGGTGTCCATGTGGGCGATGAAGCCCAGCGCGGGCTTCTTCTCGCAGCCCTTGGTGGCGGGGATGCTGCCGTAGACGTAGCAGTGCTCGTCCACAAAGGCGTCCTCGATGCCGATGGATTTCATCTCTTCCACCAGCAGGTGGGCGAGGTCGAATTCCCGTGCGGCAGAAGGATGGGTGCCGGACTCGGGGTCCGAGGTGGTGTATACTTTGGCATATTTCAGCAGTCGCTCGTAAGCACGCATAAGTAAGGCTCCTTTGCTTTTTTCTTTATGATACCCTTTTTGAGGAAGATTTACAAGGGTGGAGTGCTCTTCCATTAAGGCTAATTGTTCTCTTTTGATGTCAAAAGAGAACCAGAAAACCACCAGCGATTTCGACG
>OGUD01000017.1_pt1 | contig 165141 bp, 168 predicted proteins | sample 1573671 | NCBI WGS metagenome assembly OGUD01 (sample SAMEA2582065, study PRJEB24529) | metagenome | biome: Human gut stool | place: China | collected 2011 | reverse complement strand
GGTTCTGTTGATCGAAATATTTACTTTGATTTTACAGTGCTATGTATTTGATTTCATGTGTGGATGATATAATATAAAAATATTTGTAGAAAAAAGAGTTTTATTCTATTATGAAAAGAGTAAGGTGTATTCTAAAGAAACAAGAAAGGCAGGGCGCATATGAACATGATAAAATCCATAATCGATTTTAATGAAAAAAAAGGATTCATCTGTGATATGGATGGTGTGATCTATCATGGCAATCAGATATTGCCAGGTGTTCCAGAATTCATCCAGTGGTTGCATGATGAAAAGAAAGAATATTTGTTTTTGACAAATAATAGTGGATATACACCACGAGAATTAAATCAGAAACTGGCTAGGATGGGACTTGATGTGCCAGAAGAACATTTTTATACCAGTGCATTGGCAACAGCCGCATTTTTAAAAGAACAGGCGGCAGGCTGTTCGGCATTTGTGATAGGAGAAGCCGGCCTGTTAAATGCACTTTATGATGTAGGTATCACAATGAATGATGTAAATCCGGATTATGTTGTTGTGGGAGAGGGACGCTCCTATTCATTGGATACATTAACAAAAGCAACGAATTTAGTTTTGAAAGGTGCAAAGCTGATCGGAGCAAACTCAGATGTTTCCGGACCGATTGAGAACGGCATTGCTCCTGCTTGTCGTGCATTGATTGCACCTATAGAAATGGCAACAGGTACACAGGCATATTTCTGTGGGAAACCGAATCCACTGATGATGAGAACAGGATTGAATATGCTTGGATGTCATTCAGCAGAAGCTGTAATGGTTGGGGATCGTATGGATACAGATGTGATTTCAGGAATGGAAAGTGGTATGTCTACTGTATTGGTTCTCTCTGGATGTTCAACGAAGGATACACTCAAAACCTATGCTTATCTTCCGACAATGGTATTGAATGGAGTGGGAGATATCGCCAGTATGGCAAAAGCAAAAGAGGAATAGTGTGATTAGGCAAATACCAGGAGGTAAAGTATATGATGAAACTTGATAATTTTGTAGGAATGATGACAGGACATTTTGATAATAAGGATCAATTTAATAAGATGCAGGCAGAAGGGAAAACATATCCATATGCGGAACATGTAAATACAATCTGTAATGACAAAATAAATAACCTTCCTGAAGATTTCAAAGGAAAATTTGTTGTTGAAGAGAGTTATTATGAAATTAATGGAAAACGTCATGCATCTCCACATCTTTTCCTTATCACGGAAATAGAACAGGGAATTTTACTTTCTTCTTATGAAATTCCAAAAGGAGAAGATAAAAATACATTTTCATATGATTCTATGAAGAATGTTGATTACTCTAAACTAGAAAAATCTGAAAAATTTAATCCGGCACTTTATCATGAAAAGGACGGAATCTGGGAGGGAGGCAGCACAAGCCAGTTCTCTCCGGTAATGACATTTAAACTTTGGGAAAAGTTTTCCAACAATTTTCTGGAAGTATCGGAAAGCATGGAAGTTAATGGAAAGAGAACTTTTGGATATGATGAACCAATAATTTATAAGCGTGTATAATCAAAGGTCTGCATATTGGGATGAACTTCAGTTTGTAGAGGACTCGATGAATTTGCGTAATATGGGGCATTACATGAATGTTAATTTAAGGAAATAATATGGTAAGCAAAAGCGGGATAACTTTTCAAATCGTTCTATTGTTGCGTAGGTTATTAGCACTTAGAATATGAAACATCTTAATTGAAGAATATTTAGGGGCTAATGGAAAATTAAATGTTGAATATCCGAATGGCGTTGAAGTGTAGAAAGAAAAATGTGAGGTAGAGAGACTCATTATTAGCGAAAAGAAACATAAAAATAAGCGATATTATAAAATTTCTTTTTTAATTAAAAATAAGAAATAATTATCTGCCGTACGACGGCAAAAGAAAAAAGCCGTCGTACAGCAGTCATTTGACACGCCCGTATGAAACGGCGGCTGTGAAATAACACTCTCTACGGAAAAAGGATGCGAAAAAACTCAATCGAGTTTTTTCACATCCTCTTTTATATAGGCAACGAGCCAAAGTCCGGGCTTGCCCGAGACCTTGGCGACTGCTTACAATCCCGGAATGTGCCTTTTGGCACTTCCGGTGATTACATCCGAAGACTGCCGCCCGATTTTCGCCGTCAGATTTCGGACATCCGTCAAATTGTCATGTGAGGTTCAGGACGGTTCGTTTATATTCGGAAACGGTCATTTTATAGTAGTTCTTAAAAGCGGCATGAAAATGATTGGGGTAGGAATATCCAAGCCGGGAAGCGATTTCCGAGATCGAAAGCTGGTTTTCTTTTAAAAAGGTGACGGCGGCAGCCATGCGTGCTTCCGTCCTTTTTTGAAGAAAATTCTGCCCGTAACGGTTGAAAAGGATACGGCTTGTCTGTCTGGGGCTTAAGCCGAGACGGCTGGACAGTTCTTTCAGCGTAATCGTATCGTATTCGAGTAAAAAGCTGTCCTCGATCAAGATATAGGATTTGATCAAAGGGATCGGAATATAGGTGATCGCCGCATTTGAAGCAGGCTCATAATTTCGCAGGATCTTGACGAAAAACTGCATGAAAAGAGCTTGCAGCATGACTGCGGCGGCGGGACCGGGGCTGGAAAATTCCCGATGGATCTGCTCAAGCGTCGTCTGCAGATCGGCACAGTCCTTTCCATACCAAAACGGATAGTGTAAAAAAGACGCCATCATGGAAGCGCCTGCCGTATTTTTTTGCTTCGCATGCAATTTATCTATCCTTAAATAAATACAGTATTCATAAGTGGGATCATCGGGATCGGAATACTGTTGGTGTTCAATATGAGGACCGGTTGTATACAATATATCAGGATATAATTCGTAAGGACTTTGCGCGCTGATCAAAGTCCCTTTTCCTTTTGGAATAAAGTGGATCTCATAACTGTTGGAGCTGTGTGAATGTGACGGTGTATTCCATGTCTGACATTCATAAGTAAATTTTAGAATATGGATCTGATAATCTTCTATGGAAAATGTAATGTTTAAATTGTCGTTTTTCATGGACTTTACCTCATTAAATCTGGATTTAGTACGAATTAAGTACGAAAAGCAGACATAAATATAGCAGATATGTCCGCTGTTCCTGTATGATTATCGTACTATAAATCCTATAATGAAAGCAAGAAAAAGATAAAATTTCGAGATAGGAGGATGTTTATGATCATCGATGCACATTTACATCTCTGGGATCGGCAGTGCGGACGCGTAGATGAAAAACCGGTTTTTGCGCTCTGTGAGGGAAAAAGTAATTTCGGTGGGGAAATACGACAGATGATGCCGCCCTATATGCTGGATGGACGCAATACCGCAGAAATGTTGATCGCCAATATGAATTATGCGAGAGTCAGCGGTTGTGTGGTGACGCAGGAATATATTGACGGAAATCAGGATCGTTATCTGCTGGAATGTAAAAAGAAATATCCGAAAAGAATGAAAATCTGTTGTCTGTACGAGGAACGGGAGATCGACAGTGAATGGATCGGACAATTTGACGGGATCAAAATCTGCGCGGGAAGACTGAGAGATCAGAATCTGTTGCACCATAAGGAGATTTTTGCGAAAGCAGACCGGTTAGGGAGATTTATTTCCATTGATCTGTCAGATGGGGGGCTTCAGGTGAAAGAAATGGAAAAGTTGATTAAGATGTATCCGGATTTACGAATTGCGATCGGACATTTCGGTATGGTTACAACAAACGGGTGGGAAGAGCAGATCGCCCTTGCCCGGCACAAAAATGTCTATGTGGAGAGCGGCGGGATCACATGGTTGTTCCATAAAGAATTCTACCCATATCCGTCTGCGATTCAGGCGATCAGAACGGCGATCGGGATATGTGGTATAGAGAAAATAATGTGGGGAAGTGATTATCCGCGTACAATGACGGCGATCACTTATGATATGAGTAAAGATTTTATAGAAAAAACATCTGCGCTTTCAGAAGAAGAGAAAAACAGGATCTTAGGAGAAAATGCGAAAGACTTTTATGGATTTCCGGATTTGGATGTTTCGGAAAAAATAAGAAATATGGTGGAATAGGAGAGAGGAAACATGATCGTAAAAGGTACATATTTTCAAAATGATGCAGAAAGACCGCTGGTATACGGAGACGTTGAGATACGGAATATACCGAGACAAAGATTGCGGGGAGAAAAAGAAAAGGATGGGATTCTTGCGGAAAGTGTGTTCGTCGGATTTTGCGGAACCGATCATACGCTGATGAATATGGGACGTGAGGGAAATTTAAAAGAAAAGTTTCCAACAGAATGTGACCGGCTCGTCAACGGACACGAGGGTGTTGTATGGGTTCCGTCCGAGAACCGGTTTGCGATCGTATTGATCCGGGGAGGAAACAGCTATGATCCGACAAGATACACAGAGGAAGAGACGTATTTTGAATATGGGTGCGATCAGGCAGACGGATTGTTTTCCGACCGGAATTATTATCATCCGGATATGCTGCTGAAAATTCCGGACGGATATGTGAAAGACGGGAAAATTCCGCTTACACTGGCAAAAAAATTAGTATTCAGCGATCCTTATGCGTGCATGATCTTTCAGAGAGAGCGGATGGAAGACTTGGGCGAAGCACATAACTTTCGGGTGAAAATGGCGGAGCATCGGTGTACGGAGGCAGAGGCAAGAGAGATTGCGAGAAAGGAAACGTTCCAAAGAGTCTGCATTTTCGGGCTCGGAACGACAGGAATGTTTATCGGGGATCTGATCCGTCAGAAATATCCGGAAGTAAAGATCGTCTTTGTGGCAAGAAGTGAGGAAGACAGCCCGAAAGTTTCGTTTGCATTAAAACAGGCAGGGGCGTCTTATGTAAGAAGTATTTATGATACAAAAGAAGAACTTGCAGATGCGATCAGAGAAAAGTTAGGCGGTACGGCAACGGTATTTATCGGTTCCAGCGGGGCGGCGATCGAGCATGAAATCGCATTTCAATATGGCGTGCTTGGATGTAACGGCATTTACAATTCGTTCTCTTTGGGACCGGAAGTAACGGTGGATACGATGCCGTTCGGATTTAAAAATCAGTTGATATTCGGATCGATCAACTTCCGGCAGGATCACATGGAGGAAGCAATCCGGATCCTCCAAAACAGCCGTTACGATGAGATCGTGGAATTGATCGAGAAAGAAGAATTTACTGCGGATCCGATCGATGCGTATGAAAACAGAATTTACTCCAAGAGCGCGCCGATGAAAACAGCTGTTGTCTGGAATGAAACATATATCGACATGGAACGATAAGCAGGATTTTTTAGGAGGATAGATGAAATGAAAACGATTATGATCCCGGAACCGGGAAAAGTGATGATGACAGAGACAGAGATGCCGGAAGTAAAACAGGGGGAAGCGTTATTGAAGATACTGTATGGCGGTATCTGCGGAAGCGATCTTGGAACATACCGCGGAACATTTGCGTATGCAGGCTATCCGAGGATTCCGGGGCATGAATTTTCCGCACAGATCGTAAAGATCGGGGAAAATGACAGAGGGTTAAAAGAGGGAATGATCGTAACATGCAATCCATATTTTAACTGTCAGAAATGTTACTCCTGCGAACGCGGGCTGGTAAATTGCTGTGAGTCGAACGAGACGCTGGGGGCGCAGAGAGACGGCGCATTTTCGGAATATATCACAATGCCGGTTGAACGGATTTACGACGGAAAAGGATTAAGCCCGAAAAGTCTTGCTTTGATCGAACCATTTTGCATCAGCTATCACGGCGTGTCAAGAGCGGATATCCAAAAAGGAGACAAGGTGCTTGTGATCGGCGCCGGAACGATCGGCGTGCTTGCGGCGGTTGCGGCAAAGGCAAAAGGCGGAGAAGTGTATATTGCGGATATTGCGGAAGAAAAACTGCAGTACGCATACCATACATTTGGACTTGCGGGCATGATCAAAAATGACAGTAAAGAGAATTTCGCAAATCGTGTGCGAGAAATTACGGGCGATCATCATGGATTTGACGTATGTATCGAAGCGGTGGGACTTCCGTCCACATTCCAAAATTGTATCGATGCGGCGGCATTTGGCGGCCGGGTCGTATTGATCGGCGTGGGAAAGAAAAATCTGGATTTCAATTTTACGATGATCCAGAAAAAGGAGCTGGATATTCTGGGCTCCAGAAATGCGCTGAAAGCTGACTTTACGGAACTGATCGATCTTGTAAAAGGAGGGGCGATCGACTTGGAAAAGATCGTGATGAATCCGGGAAGTGAGGATCCGACGAAAAAATCAGAATATGAATTGGATGAAGCGGAAGCGGCATTTGAAGAGTTCAGCCAATATGGCGGAAGCAAGCTGAAAGTGCTGATCCATTTCGCGGATCCGGAATAAGAAAACGGGAAAATCATATTATGAGTATGTTTTTATGATTTCTTCGGCAATAATCCGTTTGGATATGCAGCGATTCATAGCTTGCTTTTCAATGTAATGATGGGCTTCTGGTTCTGTGAATTTTAATTCATTGATCAGAAGCCATTTGGCTTTATTTACTAAACGGATTTCAGCCATTTTTTGTTCAATAGAGGAAGATTTTTTCTCAAATTGTTTCAAGCGTTCACGTGCACTCTCTAACCAACTGAGCGCATAAAGCATAGTAGGTTTGGAAACGGGCTTTGATAATGTGAAGATACCATATTCGACTACTTTGTCATGAATTTCTTCATGGAGATCATTTTTTACTAAAAGAAGAACGACAGTCTGTTTTTGGGTACAGGCATCGATTGCAAAGCGAGTGCCCATATCATCGGGGAGCGGAGCGTTGATGATGACAAAATCATAAGTTTTTTCTGCAAGGACTTTTTTTGCGGCATTGATACTGGTAACACTGTGAAGTGGAAAATATCTGGTTTTTGGAAGTATACCGGTAAAGGCGGAGGTAAAACTGTCGGTTGCAGATACGATCAGTATACTGTAAACACGTTCTTTTAAACTCATGTCGTACCTCCTCCTTTGAAAAACAGATTATTTATTACAATAAAGATTTAAGATTGAAGCCGGTATCAGTTCTTTGATAAAACAACTGTTTTTTGCAGCAGCACAAGCGGCTTTGAATGTTTCTGGCAGTTTTGGATATTTTTTCAGCGTGTCCGAATCCGCGTGATAGAAATTGATATTTGTTGCCGGAGGCGGAGTCAATTCTTTTTGCATACCCTCCATACATGCATAAATAATCAGAGCAAATGCAAGATAAGCATTTGTGGTCGGATCAGGAGAGCGGAGTTCCATACGGCGGTATTTTTCAACAGCGGCCGGAATACGGACAAGTTGTGACCGATTTTCATCGGACCAGGAAATATATAGCGGAGCCTTATTGGTTCCAAAGCGTTGATAAGAGTTTTCTGTCGGGTTAAAGAAAACAGTCATATCAGAGACTTTTTCCAGGATTCCGGCAATAATCTGATCCATGTGATCTTCTTTATCAGAGGCATTGACGGATACATTAATGTGAAAACCGTTTCCCGGATGATCTTTTAATGGCTTAGGAGTGAAATCAGCAAAGAGTCCGTTGCGTCTTGCAATGGTCTTTACAACCGTTTGGAATGTCATCGCGTTATCTGCAGCGGTTAGTGGATCGGAATAACGAAAATCGATCTCGTTTTGTCCCGGACCTTCTTCATGATGAGAACTTTCCGGATAAATACCCATCTGTTCTAATGTGAGACAGATTTCACGGCGGATATTTTCGCCCTTATCTTCCGGGGCAATGTCCATATAGCTGGCATAGTCGTAAGGGATATTCGTCGGTTCTCCCAGTTCATCTAAATAAAAAAGATAAAATTCCTGCTCTGCGCCAAAGAAAAACCGATAGCCCTTTTCTTCAGCATCTCGGATAGCTTTTTTTAAAATAGAACGTGTATCACAGGCGAAAATCTCTCCGTTTGGATAGGTGATCGTGCAATACATCCGAACCACACTGCCGTGTTCCGGGCGCCAAGGTAAAGGCATCAGAGTATCCGGATCCGGATGCAGGAAAAGGTCGGAATGATTTTCATCTCCGAATCCGGTAATTGCAGAAGCATCAATAGCGATGCCAAATTCAAAGGCGCGGGGAAGTTCATCAGGCATAATAGAGATGTTCTTTTGTTTTCCGAATACATCACAAAAAGCAAGACGGATAAATTTCACGTCTTCTTCCTGTATATATTGGATGACTTCTTGATAGGAATATTTCATAAATCAACCTGCTTTCTATTAATTTGCAACATACATCTGTTTATACGGATTTTTACTGTCGGGGGTGATGACGGTAAAAGGAGCCGATAGAAGATCATCAATTTGATAATTAAATGCGGAACAAAAATCGGATAAATATTCACGAAGTTCATCCAAATCTTCCCGGGACGCCGGGCGGGCGGTTACTTGTTCGGGAAATTTTATATCGTGACAGTCGTCGCGTAAGAATATTTTACCGCCATGCATTCCTGTGCATGGAAAATTTCCAACGATCCGTTTTTTATTTCGTGAGAGTCCGAGAACGATGATGACCCCGCCTGCCTGATATTCCCCAAGAAAACTTCCAGCATATCCGCCGATGATCATAAGAGGTTTTTTTTCTTTGTATTCTTTCATATGGATTCCGGCACGATATCCGGCATTTCCCTTTACATATATTTTGCCGCCACGCATTGCATAACCGGCAGCGTCTCCGATATTTCCATGGATCAGGATCTGTCCCTCATTCATTGTATCGCCAACGGCATCCTGCCCATTGCCATATACGGTAATCGCAGCGTTATTTAAATACGCGCCCAACGCATTTCCCGGTATTCCATAAATCGTAAGATCTTTCTGAGACATTCCGGAGGCAAGAAACCGCTGTCCACAGCAGTTTTGGATCGTACAGGCGTCGTCTGATCTGCGCAATGCTTCATTGATTGCTTTGTAATCTAAAGTTTTAGCATCTATGATTTCCATATTATAACATACCTCAACATACTTTTTTGTTTTTTTTTGAATAATAATGTGATTTTTTGAATTATTATTCTCCTGCATGAGAAATACCGAGTATTTCCAGTTCTTTTTCGGTTAGTCCGATGCCTCGAAGCATTAGACGGTTTCCACGCAAAGCTTCAATCGAATTGATTCCCATGCCGCCCATCAGTTCTTTGATTTCATGCTTCCATGCGGTCATGAGATTGATTAAATGCTGACTGCCGACTTTCGGATCTAGTCTTTTTACAAGCTCCGGTTGCTGGGTGGCGATACCCCAATTGCATTTTCCGGACTGACAAGTGCTGCAGAGATGACATCCGAGAGCAAGAAGAGCGGCTGTAGCGACATAGCAAGCGTCGGCACCTAAGGCGATTGCTTTTATAACATCGGCGGAATTGCGGATACTACCTCCGACAACCAGAGAAACATGATTACGGATTCCCTCATCGCGAAGTCGCTGATCTACAGCGGCAAGTGCCAGTTCAATCGGAATTCCGACATTATCGCGGATTCGGGTAGGAGCCGCGCCGGTACCGCCGCGGAAACCGTCAATGGCGATAATGTCTGCACCACTTCGGGCGATACCGCTTGCGATTGCGGCAATATTGTGTACTGCAGCGACTTTGACAATGACCGGTTTTTGATATTGAGTCGCTTCTTTTAAAGAAAAAACAAGTTGACGCAGATCTTCAATCGAATAAATGTCATGATGAGGAGCAGGGGAAATGGCATCAGAACCTTCCGGGATCATTCTTGTTCGGGATACGTCGCCTACGATTTTAGTTCCGGGAAGATGACCGCCGATACCGGGCTTTGCACCCTGCCCCATTTTGATTTCAATTGCGGCTCCAGCCTCCAGATATTCTTCGTGAACACCAAAGCGACCGGAAGCAACTTGCACGATCGTATTTTCTCCATAACAGTAAAAATCTTCATGGAGACCACCTTCTCCGGTATTATATAAAATTCCAAGATCTGAAGCGGCTAATGCAAGAGCTTCATGAGCATTATAGCTGATGGAACCATAACTCATTGCTGAAAACATAACCGGCATGGATAGTTCCAACTGTGGCGGCAAGTTTGTATCTAAGAGCCCATTTTCTAAGCGAGCGGTTTTTTCCGGTTTTTTACCAAGAAATACTTTTGTCTCCATCGGTTCCCTCAAAGGGTCGATCGGCGGGTTGGTGACTTGGGAAGCGTTGAGCAGTAAGTGATCCCAGTAAACAGGGAGTTGTTTCGGAGTCCCCATAGAAGAAAGAAGAACTCCGCCGCTTTCCGATTGTTTATAAATCTCTTTGATCATTTGATTTGACCAATTGATATTTTCACGGTATGTACAGTCATTTTTTACAATTTTCAATGCATTAGTCGGACAGAAAGCAACGCAGCGATGGCAGTTCACGCAAAGCCGTTCGTCATGTGTCATACATTTGTGTTCTTTATCATAAATATGTACATGATTTGCACATTGTCGTTCGCAGATCCGGCAGGAGATGCATCGCTGCTCGTTTCTTACGACTTCAAATTCGGGATATAATAATGTGGCGTTCATTAAAATGCACCTTCCTTTACTTTGATGATTACAGGTTCACCGCCTGCCGGATACCAGATATTTTCAGCATTCGGTTCCATCGTCCGGATCGCTGCTTCTTCACTGGAAATGAAAACTTTGTCATCTTTTTCCCCAACAACCATGGAACGCAGTTTCAGCCGGTCGTTAAGCGCCATCAGTCCGCCGTTAAATCCAAAGACGATTGAGAATGGACCGGTTACGAGCAGACTTGGAAACATCGTCCGTAGGAAAATGTGTTTTTTCTTGTCTTCTAAATCTGATTTTGCAGAAATGGTACTCCAGAAAGGAGCTGCAATGACGCTGGCAGCTTCCTCTAAGGTAAGTTCCTGAACACGAAGCAGGTAGTCCATAATATAAGTAATTACTTCCGTATCGGTCTGGAGCGTACATTTATAACCGAACATCTCGACAAAACGGCGGTTTGCATCATAAGAAGAAATTTCTCCGTTATGTACGATGGAATAATCAAGTAGAGTAAACGGATGCGCACCGCCCCACCAGCCCGGCGTGTTGGTTGGATATCGTCCATGGGCGGTCCATGAATAACCTTTATAGTCTTCAAGTCTGTAAAAAAGACCGACATCTTCCGGATAACCGACCGCTTTGAATGTTCCCATATTTTTTCCGCTGGAAAATACATAAGCTCCGGGCATTTCATCATTGATCCGGATAACACATTTTGCAACAAATTCTTTTTCCTCTAATTGAAGAGAAGACATGACAGAGCGAAGGGGAGCAACAAAATATCTCCAGATAATCGGTTCGTTTTTAATTGCCGGAATTTTATGGGTTGGAATAATTTCAGATTGAACAATCTCAAATCGTTCTTTTAAAAATGCTTCACATGTTTTTCGGGTGTCGCGAGAGTTAAAAAACATATGTAATGCATAAAAATCTTTATAATCAGGATAAATTCCATATCCGGCAAAACCTCCGCCCAGTCCGTTGGAACGGTCGTGCATCGGTTTCATGGAATTTGTGATAATATCTCCGGATATTTTTTTCCCTTCTCTGGAAATAACTGCAGAAATTGCACATCCGGAAGGAATGCGTACTTGACCTTCCATTTTCATATGATCGCTACCTACCTTTCTGATAATAAAAAGAAAGGCACTCATTTTTAGGGCAGAAAATCTGCATTAAAAATGAACGCCTTTGCTCACTTGCATTTATTTATACAGCGAAAAATGTCGTTTGTCAATGATCGTATGAAATTGTATTAAAAATAAAACAATGCAAAAAAAGATTGACAATCCCTTTTTGCAAGTGTAATATTCAGCGAGTAAAGGCAAGGGCGTCTTTGAGATAGGATCTCAGAGGCGCTTTTTCTTTTAAAATAAAATACAATTTGATTAAAAGGCAAGGGCGTCTTTTCGGTACGAGAGTGTTATTAGGAAAGGAGTTCTTGCCTTTTTCAGATTGAAAGGAGTGACACGATGAAAAATGTATCAGAATTTTTTGGATGTAAGGTTTTTGACGATCGGGTAATGAAGGCGAATTTGTCAGCCAAGATTTATCAATCATTGAGAAAAACGATCGATGAGGGGGCAAAACTGGATATCAGTGTGGCCAATGCAGTTGCATCGGCGATGAAAGACTGGGCGGTTGCCAATGGAGCTACTCATTATACCCATTGGTTTCAGCCACTTACCGGGGTGACCGCTGAAAAACATGATAGTTTTATTTCTCCTTCACCGGATGGCGGAGTGATCATGGAGTTTTCAGGAAAAGAGTTGATCAAGGGAGAACCGGATGCTTCATCTTTTCCGTCAGGCGGACTTCGTGCAACATTTGAGGCGAGAGGATATACCGCATGGGATCCGACGTCGTATGCGTTTATTAAAGGAAAAACATTGTGCATTCCGACTGCATTCTGTTCCTACGGCGGCGAAGCGCTGGATAAAAAGACACCGCTTCTTCGGTCAATGGAAGCACTGAATAAACAGGCGCTTCGTATTCTTCGCCTTTTCGGAAATGAGGATGCAAAATGTGTCCGCACATCGGTTGGTCCGGAGCAAGAGTACTTTCTTATTACACAAGAAATGTATGAAAAGAGAAAAGACCTTCAATTTACCGGTCGTACGCTTTTCGGGGCAAAACCTCCAAAAGGGCAGGAAATGGACGATCATTATTTCGGAGTCATCAAACCGAGAGTTGCTGCTTATATGGAAGAATTAAATGAAGAACTATGGAAATTGGGGATTCTGGCGAAGACTGAGCATAATGAAGTAGCCCCGGCGCAGCATGAACTGGCTCCGATTTATACAACAACCAATATCGCGACAGATCATAACCAACTGACGATGGAAATCATGCAGAAAGTTGCCGCGAAAAATGGTCTTGTATGTCTTCTTCATGAGAAACCGTTTGCCGGAGTAAACGGAAGCGGAAAACATAACAACTGGTCACTGGCGACGGATAAAGGTGTGAACTTGCTTTCTCCCGGAGAAACCCCATATGAAAATGCACAGTTTTTATTGTTCTTATGTGCAGTCATTAAAGCGGTGGATGACTATCAAGATCTGCTCAGACTTTCTGTGGCAACCGCGGGGAATGATCATAGACTTGGAGCAAACGAAGCACCGCCGGCTGTTGTATCCATTTTCTTAGGCGATGAATTAAACGCGGTCTTAGAAGCAATCGAGACAGATACTCCATATGAAGGCATGGAAAAAACGCAGATGAAATTAGGAGTAAACGTACTTCCGAAATTTAATCGTGACACGACAGATCGTAACCGGACTTCACCATTTGCTTTTACGGGAAATAAATTTGAATTTCGTATGCTTGGTTCTTCTAACAGCATTGCCTGTGCCAATATTATGCTGAATAGTGCAGTTGCGGAAAGTTTGAAAATCTATGCAGACCGGTTGGAAAAAGCAGAAGATTTTGAAGAGACTTTGCATGAAATGATCCGAAAGACGATTAAAGATCATAAACATATCATTTTCAATGGAAATGGCTATGATGAAACATGGATCAAAGAAGCAACAGAAAAGCGAGGACTATTGAATTATCGTACGACGCCGGATTGCATGCCGCATCTTCTGGATAACAAAAACGTGAAAATGCTGACTTCACACAAAGTATTTTCGGAAGCAGAATTAAAATCAAGATGTGAGATCATGTTGGATAATTACTGCAAGACAGTTCTGATCGAAGCAAATACAATGATCGATATGGCGAAGACGGAAATTGCTCCGGCAATCAGTGCTTATGTTTTGGAACTGGCAAATACAGCATCTACAAAAAAAGCAGTAGATGAGTCGATTTCCTGTGGCTATGAAACAGAACTTCTGAAAAAATTATCCGGATTTGAAGAACAGATTTCCATTTATGCGGAAGAATTGGAAGAAGCGGTGATGAATCTGCAGGATATTGAAGACATCGAGACAAAAGCTTATGGAATCCGTGATCGGGTATTGAATAAAATGAGCGAGCTAAGGGTTGTCTGTGACGAAGCAGAAAAAGTGACTGCGAAAAAATATTGGCCATTTCCGACTTATGGGGAACTGCTTTTTGGGGTGAGATAAGGTGAAATTCAGAGAGTTTACAGAAAGAAGGAATGTATATGAGTTATAGTGCAGTGAATACAATCTGGGTACTAGTTGGAGCGGCATTGGTATTTTTCATGCAGGCGGGATTTTCCATGTGTGAGGCAGGATTTACAAGAGCGAAAAATACCGGAAATATTCTGATGAAAAACTTGATGGACTTTTGTATTGGAACACCGGCATTTTGGCTTGTAGGATTCGGGCTGATGTTTGGAAGCGGTTCTGCGATCTTTGGAACATTTGACCCAATGATACGTGGTGATTATAGTCATATTTTACCGGCAGGAGTTCCACTTTGGGCATTTACAATCTTTCAAACCGTCTTTTGTGCAACGTCAGCGACAATCGTATCCGGCGCTATGGCGGAAAGAACGAAATTCAGTGCATACTGTATTTATTCGGCAGCAATTTCACTCTTGATCTATCCGATTTCCGGACATTGGGTATGGGGCGGAGGCTGGATTTCCCAGTTGGGATTTCATGATTTTGCAGGCTCTACAGCGGTACATATGGTTGGCGGAATCTGCGCACTGATCGGAGCAAAGATCCTAGGACCTCGTATCGGAAAATATGATAAAGATGGAAAACCACGCGCAATTCTCGGACATAACCTGACATTTGCGGCTCTTGGAGTCTTCATCCTCTGGTTCTGTTGGTTTGGGTTTAACGGAGCGTCAACAGTGGGAATGGATAGCGATGCTTTAGTAGAAACAGCAGGAAGAGTATTTTTTAATACAAACATGGCGGCGGCAGTTGCGTGCTGTACTACTTTGATCTTTACATGGATCCGATATAAAAAGCCAGATGTTTCTATGACTTACAATGCAGCGCTGGCCGGATTGGTCGGTATTACTGCCGGATGTGATGCGGTCGATGCAGTCGGAGCGGTTGTGATCGGTATAGTCTGTGGAGTTTTAGTAGTCCTTTCCGTAGAATTCTTTGATAAGGTTGCGAAAATCGATGATCCGGTTGGAGCAATTTCTGTACACTGTGTATGCGGAGCAGTCGGAACAATTCTTACCGGCTTGTTTGCGACCGGCGTGACAACGGAGGCAGGACTCTTCTATGGTGGTGGAATTCATTTTCTTACGGTTCAGATAATTGGAGTTGTTTCTGTTGCAGTTTATGTGGCGATCGTAATCACAATTGTATTTTTAGCAATCAAACATACGATCGGTCTTCGCGCGGATGCAGAAGATGAGATTGCCGGATTGGATGTTTCAGAGCACGGTTTATTGACAGCCTATGCAGGATTTTCGATGGTTCCGGATACGGCGACAGCAGACGAAGCCGATACAGTTCCGGTGATGGTGACAGGAGAAACACCGGTTGCGGAAGCGGTTCCGGTTAAGAAAGTTCCAAGTTTTGAAGAAGGAACACCGAAATTTACAAAAATTGAAATTGTATGTAAAGAATCCAGATTTGAAGTGCTCAAGAGCGCAATGATGAAACTTGGTATCACAGGTATGACGGTCTCCCATGTATTAGGATGTGGGGTTCAAAAAGGAAAACCGGAATATTATCGTGGAGTACAGGTGGAGGCAAATCTTCTTCCGAAAGTACAAATTGAAATGGTAGTAAGCGCCGTACCGGTTCGGAAAGTAATTGAAACCGCAAAGAAAGTACTTTACACAGGGCATATCGGAGATGGAAAAATCTTTGTTTACGATGTAGAAAATGTTGTAAAAGTAAGGACGGGAGAAGAAGGTTTTGACGCGCTTCAAGATGTAGAATAAATCGGAAAATTTTATATAAGAGCCGGCATTCAGAAAGATTTTTCTTTCCGAATGCCGGATTTATATAGAGCGAAGGAGGAACATGTTATGTGTTCGATTATGGGATACTGCAGTCCAAGTGCAGTGTATGAGGTTTTTATGAGAGGATTTCAAAGAACAATCTCAAGGGGACCGGATGCGAGTAAAGTGGTTGATACCGGAGAAGGGTATCTTGGATTTCATAGACTGGCGATCATGGGAATGACAACGTCCGGGATGCAGCCGTTTCAGTTGGATGACAGTTACGTTGTATGCAACGGAGAAATTTACGGCTTTGAAAAATGGAAAGAAGAGCTGAAGGAAAAATATGTATTTAAAAGTGAATCAGATTGTGAGGTTCTCTTACCTTTGTATCAGGAGTACGGTGTAGAAATGTTTGCTATGCTGGATGCAGAATTTGCCTGCATTATTTATGATGGAAAGACAAGAGAATTTATTGCTGCAAGAGATCCGATTGGAATCCGTCCTCTATTTTACGGATATGATAAAGACCATGCGATCATTTTTGCAAGCGAAGCGAAAAACCTGGTAGGTTTGACAGATAAGATCATGCCATTCCCACCGGGATATTATTATAAAAACGGAACATTTATTTGTTATTGCGACATTGCAAAAACAGAAAATGTTTGTCAGGATGATTTAGAAACTGTATGCGGGAAGATTCATGATAAATTGACAGCAGGAGTAGAAAAACGTCTTGTAGCGGATGCAAAGATCGGTTTTTTACTTTCCGGAGGTTTGGATTCTTCTCTTGTGTGTGCAATTGCGGCTAAGAAAAGCAGTCGACCGATCAGGACATTTGCGATCGGAATGAGTGAAGATGCGATCGATCTAAAATATGCAAAACAGGTTGCAGATTATATAGGAAGCGACCATACAGAGATCTATATGACTCCGGATGATGTGATCGGATCTTTGGATACGGTTATTCATTTGCTTGGAACTTATGATATCACGACGATTCGTGCATCTATTGGAATGTATTTCGTATGCAAAGCAATCCACGAACAGACCGACATCCGGGTCTTGCTGACCGGTGAAATCTCCGATGAGTTGTTTGGGTATAAGTATACAGATTTTGCGCCGGATGCGGAGGCATTTCAAAAAGAATCTCAGAAGAGAGTCCGGGAGCTTTATATGTATGATGTCCTTCGGGCAGACCGCTGTATCTCTGTAAATTCATTGGAAGCCCGTGTCCCATTTGGAGATCTGGATTTTGTAAAATATGTGATGGCAGTGGATCCGAAACTGAAGATCAATACATATGGAAAAGGAAAATATTTACTTCGTCACGCATTTGAAAAAGAGGATTATCTGCCAAAAGAAATTCTTTGGAGAGAAAAAGCGGCATTTTCGGATGCAGTAGGTCATTCAATGGTTGATTATTTGAAAGAGTATGCAGAAAAAATATATACAGATGAGGAGTTTGAACATTTGCGGAAAACGTATACCTTTGCACGTCCATTTACGAAAGAATCTTTGCTGTATAGAAGTATTTTTGAAAAATATTATCCGGGACAGGCTGAGATGGTTGTTGATTTTTGGATGCCAAACAAAGAATGGAGCGGATGTAATGTGAAAGATCCGTCTGCCCGGGTACTTTCCAATTATGGAGATAGCGGAAAATGAGTAGGAAGTGATAAAGAATGTCTAAATATATATTTGTAACAGGCGGCGTAGTGTCGGGGCTGGGAAAAGGGATTACGGCAGCATCACTCGGGCGCCTTTTAAAAGCAAGAGGATTGAAAGTAGCGGCTCAGAAGCTGGATCCTTATATCAATGTGGATCCGGGAACAATGAGCCCTTATCAGCATGGAGAAGTGTATGTAACAGAGGATGGAGCGGAAACAGATCTGGATCTGGGACATTATGAACGATTTATTGATGAAGACTTAAATAAATATTCCAATCTGACAACGGGAAAAGTTTATTGGAATGTATTAAATAAAGAGAGAAGGGGGGAATATCTCGGTTCGACGGTACAGGTAATCCCGCATATCACAAATGAGATCAAAGAATTTGTATATCGTGTCGGAAAACAGACAGATGCAGATGTGGTGATTACAGAGATCGGCGGAACGATCGGAGATATCGAGTCACAGCCATTTTTAGAAGCGGTACGTCAGATTTCTTTGGAAGTAGGAAAAGAAAACAGCTTGTTTATCCATGTGACACTTGTTCCATATTTGAGCGGATCCGAAGAACATAAGTCCAAGCCGACGCAGCATTCGGTAAAAGAATTAAGAGGGATGGGAATCAATCCGGATTTGATCGTATTGCGTGCAGATATGCCGTTGGAAGAATCTATTTTTCAGAAAATTGCATTATTTTGTAATGTGAAAGCCGATTGTGTGATTGAAAACAGAACATTAAATAATCTGTATGAAGCGCCATTGATGTTGGAAGAATCCGGATTTTCCGATGTGGTTTGCAGAGAACTTCATATAGATGCAGCGAAACCGGATCTCGAGGAATGGAAGCAGATGGTAGAACGGATCCATAACCGCGCGGAGGAAGTGCAGATCGGATTGGTGGGAAAGTATGTGAAGCTGCATGATGCTTACCTTTCCATTGCAGAAGCACTGCAGCACGCAGGTTATGAGAAAAATACATTTATCAAAATCCATTGGATCGATTCCGAGGAGATTACGAAACAGAATGTCGGACGGATATTGGGAGGACTTCATGGTGTGATTATCCCGGGAGGCTTTGGAAATCGTGGGATCGAGGGGATGATCGTGGCAGCGCAATATGCCCGTGAAAAGAAATTGCCTTATTTGGGAATTTGTCTGGGAATGCAGATCGCAGTAATCGAATTTGCAAGAAACGTGATCGGATATACAGATGCCGGATCCGGAGAATTTGAAGAACAGTGCCCGCATAAGGTGATCGATTTTATGCCGGGACAGAGCGAAGAAGTTGCAAAAGGCGGAACCTTGCGTCTGGGAAGCTATCCTTGTAGGATCACGGCAGGCACAATGATGGAGAAATGTTATGAAAAACAGATGATACAGGAGCGGCATCGGCATCGTTATGAATTTAATAATGAATATCGAGAAACATTAATACAGCATGGGTTGGTGATCAGTGGGACGTCTCCGGATGACCGCTTGGTTGAAGCGGTTGAGTTGGGGAATCATCCGTTTTTTGTAGGGGTACAGTTCCATCCGGAATTTAAGAGCCGTCCGAATCAGGCGCATCCGTTATTCAAAGGATTTGTTTCCGCTTCTTTGGAGCAGAAAAAAAGATTGACAGAATGATAAAACCGGATGAGGAAAATTGGAAAAATATAGAGCACAGGAGGAAGAAAGGCGATGGCAATCCATGAAGAATGTGGAGTGTTTGGCATGATAAGCTCTAAGAGAGAAAATATTGCAAGCTATGTATATTACGGACTCTATGCGCTTCAGCACAGGGGGCAGGAAAGCTGTGGAATTGTTGTAAACGACGATGGTGTGTTTTCTTCTTATAAAGATCTGGGACTTGTAAGTGATGTTTTCTCTAAAGATACAATGTTGAATTTGTCAGAAGGAACGATGGCAATAGGACATGTTCGATATGGTACAACCGGTGGGACGACCCGAAATAACTGTCAGCCGATTGAAGTCAATCATCAGAAAGGAAAAATGGCGTTGGCACATAACGGTAATTTGAGTAATGCCTTGGAATTACGGGATAAACTTGAATTGTCAGGAGCTATTTTTCATACAAGCAGTGATACGGAGACGATTGCCTATGTCATTACAAGAGAAAGACTGATGACTCCAAGTATTGAAGAAGCGGTCAGTAATACAATGAATTTGTTAGAGGGAGCGTATTCTCTGATTTTAATGTCTTCTACAAAAATGATCGCAGCTAGAGATCCTTATGGATTCCGCCCGCTTTGTTATGGAAAACGGAAGGACGGAAGTTATGTAGTGGCATCCGAGAGCTGTGCATTGTCTGTGGTTGGCGCGGAGTTTATACGGGATATTTTGCCGGGAGAAATTCTGGTGTTTAGTGATAATGGGATTGAGTCGAGAAGAGAACATTGTGAGAGGCAAAAAAAGCGAACCTGCATTTTTGAATATATTTATTTTGCGAGACCGGATTCCGTGATCGATGAGATTTCTGTACATGAAGCAAGGATGAAAGCGGGAGCATTATTGGCGGAAAGTTATCCGGTGGATGCGGATATTGTGATCGGAGTACCGGACAGTGGATTGGATGCAGCATTAGGATATGCATACGCGGCAAAGATTCCATATGGAATCGGATTGATTAAGAATAAATATATTGGACGGACGTTTATTTCACCGGAGCAAGAAGATCGGCTGGACAAAGTAAGGATCAAGTTGAGTCCGGTAAAAAGTGTCATTGATGGAAAAAGAGTGATATTGATCGATGATTCGATCGTACGAGGAACGACAAGTAAACAGATTGTGAAATTGCTGCGTGACGCAGGCGCGAAAGAAATTCATATGAGGATTTCTTCGCCGCCGTTTTTGCATCCATGTTATTACGGAACAGATATAGATTCCGAAGAAAATCTGATTGCCTGTCATTATACCGAAAAGAAAATTTCGGAGATCATAGGTGCAGATTCTTTGGGGTATTTGCCAATAGAAAAACTTGGACAATTGATTGACAGTGAAAATTATTGCTCAGCATGTTTTGATGGGGCGTATCCGACGAAAGTTCCGACAGATCTTCGGAAAGACCGTTTTGAGAGAAAAATATCGGAACGGTTTTAAGAAAAAAGAAAGCGTGGAAAAGAATGAAAAAATTTGACAGAAAACTGATCCTGGAAGATGGGAGCGAGTATTACGGATATGGTTTTGGCGCTGAAATTGAAAGCATCACAGAAATTGTATTCAATACAGCGCCTGTCGGCTATCAGGAAATTATTTCAGATCCTTCGTATACGTATCAGACGGTTGTAATGGCTTATCCGCTGATCGGAAATTATGGGATTGCAGAAGATGATTTTGAGACGGAAGTGCCGACAATCGGTGGAATCGTGGTGAGAGATTATAATGATCAGCCATCGAATTTCCGAAGTAAATATACGTTAGCAGAGAGTTTGAGAAAATATGGGATTCCGGGGATTTCCGGAATCGATACAAGAAAATTGGTTCGCTCAATCCGAAATCTGGGTAGCAGAAAAGTATTGATTACTGATGTGGAAACTTCTTTGGAAGAAGGACTGGATAAATTGGCAAATTATGATATTCCGGAAAATGCGGTTGCTGTTGTCAGCAGAAAGAAGAAGCAGGAATATCGGGTTTTAGATGCAAAATATCAGGTCGCGGCAATCGACTGCGGCATGAAACAAAATATTATCCGGTGTTTGAACCGGCTGGGATGTAATGTGACGGTCTTCCCGTGGAATACGTCGCTGGAGGCGATTGAACGACTGGAACCGGATGGTATCTTTTTTTCGAATGGTCCGGGAAATCCGACAGATGTTCCATCGGTGATCGAGCTGGTCAAACAGTTACGTGGAAAATATCCGATTTTCGGGATCTGTCTTGGACATCAGATTATTGCATTGGCATATGGGGCAAAGACTTATAAATTAAAGTTTGGACACAGAGGAGGAAACCATCCGGTGAAAAATCTGCGTACCGGAAAGGTTGAGATCACCTCGCAAAACCATTCTTATGCCGTGGATAAAGATAGTATTCTGGATACACGTCTTGAAATTACGCACTTGAATTTGCTAGATCAGACTGTGGAAGGCGTTGCCTGCGAAGAAGAGAAAGTGTTTTGCGTGCAGTACCATCCGGAAAGTGCGCCGGGACCACAGGACAGCAGCTATTTATTTGAACAATTTATAGAACAGATGGAGGGAACGAGAAATGGCAAAAAGGACTGATTTGAAAAAAATACTTGTCATTGGTTCCGGTCCGATTGTGATTGGGCAGGCAGCAGAGTTTGATTATGCAGGAACTCAGGCATGTTTGGCATTAAAAGAAGAAGGGTACGAGGTCGTATTGTGCAATTCCAATCCGGCAACGATTATGACAGATACAACGATTGCAGATAAAATTTATATGGAACCATTGACATTGGAATATATTGCAAAGATTGTCAGGTACGAACGTCCGGATGCAATCGTACCGGGGATCGGAGGACAAACAGGATTGAATCTGGCAATGCAGCTTGAAAAAAAAGGAATATTAAAAGAATGTCAGACAGAACTGTTGGGAACGAGCAGAAGAAGTATCGAACGAGCGGAAGACCGGGAATTGTTCAAAGAGTTATGTGAAGAATTAGGAGAACCGGTCTTACCGTCAGCGATTGCGAACACAGTAGAGGATGCGGTGAAAGAGGCGGGGAAAATCGGGTATCCGGTCGTTTTGCGTCCGGCATTTACGCTGGGAGGAACAGGCGGCGGATTTGCGGATAATGAAAAAGAATTGTTAGAGCTGATCAAAAATGCGCTGCAATTATCTCCGGTTCATCAGGTGTTGATAGAGAAAAGCATTAAAGGTTTCAAAGAAATCGAGTATGAGGTTATCCGTGATGCAAACGATACAGCTATCACGGTATGTAATATGGAAAATCTCGATCCGGTCGGAATCCATACCGGAGACTCAATTGTCGTATGTCCATCTCAGACATTGACGAATAAAGAATATCAGATGCTCCGTGACAGTGCGTTGAAGATCATCAGGGCACTGGAAGTGGAGGGTGGGTGCAACGTACAGTTTGCATTGGATCCGGATTCTTTTCAATATTACCTGATTGAAGTAAATCCACGAGTATCGCGTTCTTCTGCCCTGGCATCAAAGGCAAGCGGATATCCCATTGCAAGAGTATCTGCCAAGATCAGCATTGGAATGACTTTGGATGAGATACAATTAGTAAATACACCGGCAGCTTTTGAACCGGCATTGGATTACGTTGTGACAAAAATGCCGAGATTTCCTTTTGATAAATTTACAGATGCGAATCAGAAATTGGGAACACAGATGAAGGCGACCGGAGAGGTGATGGGCGTAGGAAGGACGTTTGAAGAAAGTTTGTTAAAAGCGGTGCGGTCTTTGGAGACGGGAGTAAATTATCTCTATATGCCGAAGTTTGACAAGATGGCAATCGAAGAATTGTCGGAATATATCAAGTGGGGGACAGACGACCGGATTTTTGCGATTGCTCAACTTCTCAGAATGGGAGCGACAGTCTGTCAGATTTCGAAAGCAACCCGGATCGATCGTTTCTTTTTAGAAAAAATAAAAAACATCGTGGAAGAAGAAAAAAAGCTGCGTATGCATCCTGGAGAGACACAGTATTTGTATGAGGCGAAAAAAATGGGATTCTCGGATCAGGCGATAGCATGGTGTTGGGAACAAAAAGAACAGGATGTTTATAATCTGCGTAAAGCAAATGGAATCTTTCCGGTATATAAAATGATTGATACTTGTGCATCTGAATTTGAAAGTTATGTTCCGTATTTTTATTCCGTATATGAAGAAGAAAATGAGTCGATCATAGAGAATCGAAAAAAGATTATTGTGCTGGGATCGGGACCAATCCGTATCGGACAGGGCGTAGAATTTGATTATTCTACGGTTCACGCAGTTCAGACGATTAAGGATGCAGGATTTGAGGCAATCATTATCAATAATAATCCGGAGACTGTCTCCACGGATTATACAACATCGGATAAATTATATTTTGAACCGCTTTGTACAGAAGATGTTATGAATGTGATCGAGATGGAAAAACCGGACGGCGTGATCGCATCGTTAGGTGGTCAGACTGCGGTAAATCTGGCGGAACCGTTGGCGCAAAGAGGCGTTCGGTTGATTGGAACAGGATGTGCGGCGATTGAAAAAGCAGAAAACAGAGATGCTTTTGAAAAACTATTATCTGAGCTATCGATTCCACAGCCGAAAGGACAGGCAGTGACGGATATTGAAAAAGGAATCGAAGCAGCGGGGCAGATTGGATATCCGGTATTGGTACGACCGAGTTTTGTGCTTGGCGGACGGGCAATGCAGATTGTGGCAAAGGAAAAAGATTTGCGTCATTATTTAAAAACAGCAGTAGAAATTGATGAAGAAAAACCGGTATTGGTTGACAAATATATTTGTGGGAAAGAAATTGAAATTGATGCAATCTGTGATGGAACAGATGTGTTTATTCCGGGAATTATGGAATTAGTAGAACGGACCGGAATCCATTCAGGAGATTCGATCAGCGTATATCCGACATTTAGCATTTCAGACAAAGTGAAACAAACGATTTTAGATTATGCGAAAAGGTTAGGTCTTGGAATCGGAATCGTTGGTTTGTTTAATATTCAGTTTATTGTTGACAAAGAAGAAAATGTCTATATTATAGAAGTAAATCCAAGATCTTCACGAACCGTTCCGTTTCTATCGAAAGCAACCGGATATTCTCTTGCAGATATTGCAACCAGGGTGATGCTCGGAAAGAGCTTGAAAGAACAAGGCATCGACCAGATCTATCCGGAAGAAAAGAAACGATGGTATGTAAAAGTACCGGTATTTTCATTTGCAAAATTAAATGGAATGGATGCTTACCTTTCTCCGGAAATGAAGTCGACCGGAGAGGCGATTGGATATGATAAGAAGCTTCATCGGGCAATGTATAAAGCAATGATCGCATCCGGAATCCGCGTGCAAAACTATGGTACGGTGATCGTAACTCTGGCAGATGAAGATAAAAAAGAAGCACTTCCTTTTATCCGACGGTTTTATAACATGGGATTTAATATAGAAGCAACCTCTCTCACAGCAGATTATTTAAAAAAACATGGAATCCGAACAAGAGTGCTCGGAAAACCGTCGGAGGGAAGTACAGAGATATTGGATGCTATCCGGGCAGGATATGTAAGTTATGTGATCAATACACGGGCAATCTTATCGGGAGTACATTATGAAGATGGAGTTGCGATCCGAAGTGCTGCTACACAAAATAATATTACAATGCTGACTTCGCTTGACACAGTAAAAGTTCTTCTGGATGTATTGGAAGAAGTGACGATCGGTGTCACTACGATTGATGCGGAGTAATAAATTATATGGAGGAAAATGAAATGTTGAAACCCAATATGTATTATGATCAATTAAAAGAGTCGTATCTTTTTTATAATATTGCACAAAAGACAAAAAAATATTTAGAACTTCATCCGGAACAAACGCTTTTAAGGATGGGAATCGGAGATGTATCACTTCCATTATGTGACGCGGTGATCCGGGCGCTTCATGAGGCAGTAAACGAACAGGCGGAAAAAGAGAGCTTTCATGGCTATATGCCGGAATGTGGGGCATTGTTTTTGCGAGAGGCAATAACGGAATACTATAAGAGAAACGGGATTCGACTGTCTGCGGATGAAGTGTTTGTATCAAGCGGAGCAAGTGATGAACTCGGGGATCTTTTAGATTTGTTTGACCGGAAAAATTCTGCGCTTGTGATAGAACCGGCATATCCGGCTTATGTGGATGCCAATACGATGGCAGGCAGGGAAATTATTCATTTGACTTCTGGAAAAGAAAACGGATTTTTACCGGATCCGGGAGAAGATGACAAGGCAGATATCCTTTATATTTGTTCGCCGAATAATCCGACAGGAGCTGTTTTTTCTTATGAGCAGCTGCAAAAATGGGTTGATTTTGCCAATGAAAATGGATCGGTGATCCTTTTTGATGCAGCGTACGAAGCTTTTATTGAGGAAGATCTTCCTCATAGTATTTTTGAATTAGAAGGTGCAAAAACGTGCGCCATCGAAATTTGTTCTTTATCCAAAACAGCCGGATTTACAGGAACAAGGCTTGGGTACACGGTGATTCCAAAAGAACTTCAGCGTAATGGAATGAACTTAAATGAAATGTGGGTGCGGAATCGTACAACGAAGACAAACGGCGTGTCTTATATTATTCAAAAAGGCGGGGCAGCAGTATTTACAGAGGAAGGACAAAAGCAGATCCATTCCAATATCCGGATATATAAAAAGAATGCGCATGTGTTGATGGAAGTGTTGGATAAGCTGGAAATTTGGTATACCGGAGGAAAAAATGCTCCATATATATGGATGAAATGTCCGGAGGGAATGGGAAGCTGGGAATTTTTTGACTATTTATTGAATGAAATCCAGGTTGTAGGTACGCCGGGAGCCGGATTTGGCGAATGTGGAGAAGGGTATTTCCGTTTTTCGACGTTTGGATCGCCCGAAGATACGAAAGAAGCGGCAAAGAGACTGTTAGCTTTGTTTTCTCGTTGAGAAAATAAAGAAGTCTTAAGATTTTCTTTAAAGAAAAACGAGCAGTTTCTTTGTATACTTCTTCTTGAAATTCATGATGTAAGATCGGATGAGAGCAAGAGGAATACAAAAATGCAAAGAAATCTGTACGAGGAAAGAAGAAAAAGGGAACGGCAAAAGGCGCGGCAAAGAGCATGCAGGATCAGGAAGAGAAAAAAGCGGATGAAATTGATATTATCATCAACAGTCGCGCTTGCGATTGTTTTATGTACCATATGTGCTCTTTGGGCGATAAGAGAGACGAGGGGAGAGGGAGCAGGTTCCGGGTCATTTATACAAAATCAGATCCGCAAATTTCAGGTAGAAAAAATGCTTCGGGAAATGGATGTATCCGATGAATATACAGAGGAATTAAAAAATCTTCTGAAAAAGAACCCGGAAACGATCGGATTTGTAAAGCATTACAATGAAAAAAAGGACGATCCTCCGGCGGACTCTGTGGGAACTTTGGAAAACGGGAAAATTCCTCTGCTTCTGCAATGGGATGAACGGTGGGGATATGGCATTTATGTTGACAATATGATCGCAGTAAACGGTTGTGGACCGACAGCGGTTGCGATGGTGGCTTCCGGTCTGACAGGGGACGATTCGATCACCCCATATCGGGTGGCACAGTCTGCAGCTGAACAGGGATATTATGAAGATGGAGTCGGGACAAGCTGGCAGTTTATGACAGAGGGCGTACAGCAATATGGTATCTATGGAGAAGAAATGGCTTTAAGTGAAAATACGGTCTTTACTGCGCTTGAAAATGGACAGCCTATCATATGCAGTATGGGGGCAGGAGATTTTACGACGACAGGACATTTCATTGTATTGACGGGAGTGGAAGACGGAAAAATCATAGTGAATGATCCGAACAGTAAGGAGAAAAGTGAAAAACGTTGGGAATATGAGAGGTTAGAATCCCAGATTCAGAACTTATGGGTATATGATTTATTTTAGTGAGGTACGCTGATATACTTCTTTTATAGAAAACTTCTTTTGCGAATCAGGGTGGACAATCCACAATCGCAGCTGTTATAATACAGGAAATAGAGATAATATAGGCGGAAAGAGATCCAAGCGTAAGCGGAATACTTCGGAATTTGATGAGATGAGCAGTCGGATTTCGAAGTATTCTTTCATTTTTAATTCATGAGGGAGGTTCTTATGATATACTCGGATGAGAAAGATTATGTGATGCGTATGATAAAAGAAATGGCAAGAGTGATATTTTCCTTGGCATTCGATAAAACTTATGTTTCCGTGGAAATGGAAAAGGCGAATAAATACAGAGTGTCAGGAAAAGCGCTGAATGATCTGTGGGAAATGATCGATGCCGGGCAGATCAATGAGGCGGAAAATCTGCTTTTGGAAAAGATCGATTATGCGGACAAGGAAGAGGTGATGGGGGCTGCGCTGTTTTATCTGTATTTAAGCGAGAAAGAGGATTCATTTTTGGAAGCACATCAATATTCAAAAGAGGAGGTGCTCTTTGGCTTCAAACAGTTGTTTGAAAGATCAGGATATCAGGAAATCCTTTCTCTGATCGAGAGCGGAATATAATAAGGATACACAAAAGAGGAAAGGAAATGGAGAATGAACAGGGAACTTTATAATACATATGTTCATATTTTAGAGGAGGAATTGATCCCGGCGATGGGATGCACCGAACCGATCGCGATCGCTTATGCGGCGTCCATTGCGAGAGCAGCATTGGGGATGCTCCCGGAACATGTGGAGATCCATGTCAGTGGAAATATCATTAAAAATGTGAAAAGTGTGATCGTTCCGCATACCGGCGGACTGCATGGAATCGAAGCGGCGGTGGCGGCAGGGCTGGTTGCGGGAGATCAACAGCGGGAACTGGAAGTGATCGCGGACGTAACGGAAGAACAAATCAAACAGATCAAGGCTTATCTGGAACAGACGGAGATTACGGTGGCGCAGGCGGAAACGGAACGTGTTTTTGAGATCGATCTGCGCGCAGAAAAAGACGGACGGCGTGTACAGGTGAAAATCGTGGATGGTCATACGAATGTAGTTCTCGTCAGACGGAATGAAGAAATTCTGTATGAGAGCAGTATGCTCTCGGAAGCTCCGGATGAAGCGGTGCACAAGACGGATCATAGTTTGTTGGAGGTAGAGAAGATCGTTCTATTTGCTGAGGAAGTGGAACTGGAAGATGTGACGGAAGTACTGGAACGGCAGATCACATATAATACAGCAATTGCGGAAGAGGGACTGCGTGGGAAATATGGGGCAAACATAGGAAATGTTTTGTTGACAGCATATGGCAATTCGGTCGGAAACCGGGCGAAAGCATGGGCGGCAGCAGGTTCGGACGCGAGGATGAGCGGATGTGAACTTCCGGTCGTGATCAATTCCGGAAGCGGAAATCAGGGAATCACAGTGTCCTTGCCGATCATTGTATATGCGGAAGAATTACATGCTTCAAAAGAACAATTATATCGGGCGTTGGTGATCGGAAATCTGATCGCGATCCATTTAAAGACAGGCATTGGATGTCTGTCCGCCTATTGCGGTGCGACCAGTGCAGGCTGCGGAGCGGCGGCAGGAATCACCTATCTTTACGGGGGCGGATACAAAGAGATCGCACATACGGTTGTCAATGCACTTGCGATCAATTCCGGAATGGTCTGCGACGGTGCGAAAGCGAGCTGCGCGGCTAAGATCGCATCGGCGGTCGGAGCGGGACTGCTTGGGATGGAGATGTACCGACAGGGAAGCCAGTTTGTAGGCGGAGACGGAATCGTGACAAAGGGCGTGGAGAAAACGATCATGAATGTGGGAGATCTGGCGAGAGAGGGAATGGCACAGACAGACAAGGAAATCATTCAGATCATGCTCCGTTAAATAGGATGCCGGAGAGAACAACGGAGAAAAGCAGAAGCAGAAGAAGCGTAACCGAGCGGGAAATAAAAAAGTTTCCTACCCGGTTACGCCATATTTTTACAATAAAAGATATAAAAATAAACACTAAAAAATAAAATAATTACTCGGCTTTGTCTGCATATTCATTCGCCAAGGCGATAAATTCTTCCGGATGCGTCGGGTACCACTCGGCAAATGTGCTTCCGTCAGCAGAGATTTTCCGACCGAGGGCGGCAAGAAATTCTGGTATCACAGTTTCCAAGATGACCGCGGCATCGGTGCCGAGTCGAAGTTCGGAAGCATTGGCGCATCCGTTGACGAATAATTTAAAAGCGGACTCCATTTTGCCGTTTACTTTTTTGGAGTGTCCGGCAAAACCGATCGCACCGGCTTGATGTGTTCCGCAGCTGGATGGGCATCCGGAGATATGCATTTGCGGAAGTACGCCGTCTGCAAACTGTTCTTTTCTCAATCTCTCCACACAGGCAGTCAAAAGCTGATAAGAATTCCGCAGCCCATGCTGGCAGATCGGAGAAGCGATGCAGCAGACACTTGTCTCAAACAGATTCTGCGCTCCGTCGGAGGTTACAGTTAAAACAGCGGGAACTTCATCGGCAGTCAGGTTAATGATATAAATAGTTCCGTCCGGTGAAAGGCGAAGCTCCACTGCCTCCAGGTTCTGGATCGCTTGGAAGAGTTCTGCCGGTTTTTCCGCAGTCAGTCTTCCTCCGACAGGGTGATAGGAAACGGTGTAAAGTCCGTCCTGTTTCTGGGCTTTCACGCGGCGGTTTAAAGCGAGGTCTTCGGAAAGGCTGCCGCATCCGGATTTGGTGATGGTCGCGATCGGTTCGATCGGCCACGGTGTTTCTTCTTTCCGTGCTTCTTCGAGAAATGCAAGGAAGTGACTGCGCAGAGCTTCTTCTCCTAACGTATCCTGCAAGTAGCGTGTGCGGGCTTTTGCACGGGAATCATAATTGCCGTATGTGGTGAACAGGCGGATCATTGCGCTGACATAAAGGGAGACTTCATCCGGGCAGACACCGTCAGCGATATGAACGCCGAGTTTTGGATTCGGTCCGAGACCGCCGGCACAGTATACAGAAAATGTACCGTTTTCTCTTGCGACAAATCCAAGATCGCGGAACGTTGCATGTACCTCATTTTCCGGTGAGTTGGAAAATCCGACTTTTAATTTTCGTGGCATATGAAGAGACGGCATACGGTCGATCAGATATTCGCCTGCGGCTTTCGCATAAGGATACACGTCAAAAAACTCGCCCGGTTCGATACCGCTGAGTGGGGAAACCATGACGTTTCGCGGATTATCACCGCCTCCGCCTTTTGTGAAGATCCCGAAATCCAGTGCATCACGGATCAATGTGATGACAGAATCGGCGGATAAATTGTGAAGCTGGATCGTCTGGCATGTGGTCAGCTTCAGCAGATCGATCTGATGTTCCTTTATTTTATCAACAATAAATTTCAGGGTATCTTTGGAAACCCGACCGCCCGGGAGGCGCAGACGCAGCATGTAGCCGCCCTCTTTCTGTGCATAGCTTCCGAAACCGCCGGTGATGCCTTTGAGCGTATTGCGGTCGATCTCTCCGGCTTCAAATGCACGGATATTTTTTTCAAATACCGGAAGTTCCAGACGGAACTTGTCAATAGATTCTTGGTTGATCATTCTTATCATCCTTTCGTTTCGATGTATTTTGTAGGACACTGTATACAAAGACAGTATATGGAATCAATCGGGAAAAAGCAAGGCGTCAAAAAAGATTTTCTGCTTCCTAAACTAAGGATTTTGCGGTATACTTTAAGACAAGTGCAAATAACCCGAACGGGATTCCGTCGGGCAGATAAAAAGGGGCGAAAGGAGATCCATATATGGATAAGGAGAAGACAATAACAGCGATCAAAAATGGACAATGCATACTGGGGATCGAGTTCGGATCGACCCGGATCAAAGCAGTTCTTATAGGCGAGGAGAACGTGCCGGTTGCATCCGGAAGCCATGACTGGGAAAACCGTCTTGTAAACCAGATCTGGACATATACGATGGAGGATATCTGGAGCGGACTTCAGGCATGTTATGCAGATCTGAAACAGAATGTGAGAGAATTATACGGAGAGACATTGACGACGTTGGGGGCGATCGGTTTCAGCGGAATGATGCACGGTTATCTTCCGTTTGACGGAGAGGGCAGGCAGCTTGCGGAATTCCGTACATGGAGAAATACGATCACCGGACCGGCATCCGAAAAGCTTTCCGAGTTGTTCCGGTTCAATATTCCGCAGCGTTGGAGCGTTGCGCATTTGTATCAGGCGATCTTAAATGGCGAAGAGCATGTGGGAGAGATCCGTTTCCTTACGACGCTGGCAGGTTATATCCATTGGAAGATGACCGGGAAAAAAGTCATGGGAATCGGGGAAGCGGCAGGAATGTTCCCAATCGATTCTTCGGTACATACATGGGACGCACGGATGCTGGAACAGTTTGATGCGTTGACAGCGGAGAAAGGCTTTTCGTGGAAGCTAAAAGAGATCCTCCCGGAAGTGCTCGTGGCAGGAGAGGATGCCGGTGCTTTGACAGAAGAGGGAGCAGCTCTTCTGGATCCGGACGGAGATCTGTGCGCGGGAATCCCGATGTGCCCTCCGGAGGGAGACGCGGGAACCGGAATGGCAGCGACCAACAGTGTGGCGGTGCGCACGGGAAATGTATCTGCCGGAACGAGCGTATTTGCAATGGCGGTACTGGAACAGCCGTTGTCAAAGCCTTATGCGCAGATCGATATGGTGACAACGCCGGCGGGCGATCCGGTGGCGATGGTTCACTGTAATAACTGTACGTCGGATTTGAATGCGTGGGTAGGATTGTTTAAAGAATGTCTGGAAGCATTCGGCGCGAAAGTGGATATGGATACGTTATACGGAACACTGTACAATAAAGCGCTGGAGGGCGATAAAGACTGTGGAGGACTTCTCGCATATAACTATTTTTCGGGAGAGCATATTACGGGATTTGAAGAGGGAAGACCGCTGTTTGTGAGAACGCCGGACAGTAAGTTTGATCTTGCAAACTTCATGCGTGTGCATCTTAGTACATCGCTGGGCGCATTGAAGACCGGTATGGATATCCTGACGAAACAGGAACATGTGGAACTGGATAAGATGCTTGGTCACGGTGGTCTGTTCAAGACAAAAGGCGTGGGACAGAAGATTCTGGCAGGGGCGATCGATACGCCGGTTTATGTGATGGAGACCGCAGGAGAGGGCGGCGCGTGGGGAATTGCATTGCTTGCGTCCTATATGAAGAATAAAAAAGCAGAGGAATCCCTGACGGATTATCTTGCAGCGCATGTGTTTGGCGGAGAAGAGGGAGCGCGTATGGAGCCGGATCCGGCAGATGCGGCAGGATTTGAGAAATTCATGCAGCTGTATAAAGCCGGTCTTGCGATCGAACGTGCCGCCGTGGATATGATGTAACCTGAAAAATGATATGGTCTGCAAAGCAGAACTGTGATCGGACAAAACAAACGAACAGAAAATAAAAGCAATAGGAAAAGGAGATTATCGCGATGCTGGAACAATTAAAAAAAGAAGTATATGAGGCAAATATGCTGCTTCCAAAACATGGACTTGTTACGTTTACATGGGGAAATGTCAGCGGAATCGACCGGGAGTCGGGACTGTTTGTCATTAAGCCAAGCGGTGTAGAATACGACAAACTGACGCCGGAAGATATGGTAGTTGTAGATCTGAGCGGCAATAAAGTAGAGGGAAGATATAATCCGTCTTCCGATACGCCGACCCATGTGGTGCTTTACAACCGTTTCCCGAAGATCGGCGGTATCGTGCATACTCATTCCGAGTGGGCGACGAGCTGGGCACAGGCGGGAAGAGACATTCCATGCTATGGAACAACCCACGCAGATTATATTTACGGTGAGGTTCCTTGTGTACGAAATCTGACAAAAGAAGAGATCGAGGAAGCGTATGAATTGAATACCGGTGTACTGATCGCCGATGAGTTTGAGGCGCGCAAAAAAGATTATATTGCAGTTCCGGCAGTGCTTTGTAAAAATCACGGACCGTTTACATGGGGAAAAGACGCAAATGAGGCTGTACACAACGCGGTAGTGCTGGAAGAAGTGGCGAAGATGGCGGCGCGCTGCGAATGGCTCAATCCGGCAAACAAACCGGCTCCGCAGGAATTGCAGGATAAGCATTATTTCAGAAAACATGGGGAAAATGCATATTACGGACAGAATTAAATGTCCGAAAGAACACTGGGGAAAATGTGATCGCAGCGAAAGAAAAGGATGCATTTAAAAAAGCGGGAGAGAAGAAAGAAGACAAGTTTAGCCGTAGCAGCACTGTCCGGAGATGGGGCAGCGCTGCTGTGTGCGTTTTTTTATCGGAATATTTGCAGAGGAACGACGGCGGGAACGCTGCTTGTATTTGTATTTTTTTGCCTGGTGACGGCAGCCTCGGTCAGCGACCTGAAATGCCGGAAGATTTCCGATCGGCTTTGTGGGTTGATTTTGGGGATCGCTGTCGCCGCCGTGTTCTTCATGCCCGGAGTGACGCCTCTGGAGCGGATCTTGAGTGCCGCGGCGATCGGGAGCCTGATGCTGACCGCGACGTTGATCCTGCCGGGCGTTTTTGGCGGCGGAGATATAAAACTGATGGCAGCCTGCGGCGGATTTTTAGGATGGGAGATGATCCGGGACGCTTTTGTGACCGCGGTAATCGCCGCAGCGCTGGCAGTGTTTTTGCTGCGGGTAAAGGAAAGAGAGTACAGAACGGGAATTGCGATGGCTCCGTTTTTTGAGTTGGGGATGGTACTGCATTTTTTGAGAAATTAAAAATCACGGAGGAAAAGATACAGAAATATGTTTATTACGGGTTATAGATTACTCAATCTGAGAAACAATTCGGGGAATAACTCTACGGATTCGCATATTGTGGAAGTGATGCTTGAAAATATAAACGAACTGGACAGATTATCCATAGAGACGATGGCAGAACTCTGTGATGTTTCAAAATCGAAACTTTCAAAATTTGTGAAAACGATCGGATTTGATGACTACAAAGAATTTCGGGATTTTGCGAGAAATGAAAAAAGACGTTCCGGCTATTCGGGATATGAGAACAAAATCATGATGTGGCGGTATATTGAAAAAGAGGGATGGGATTCTTATTTGAAGATCCTGAAAAATGATCTGGACTGTTTTATGGATCGGATCGACAGGGGAATGCTTAAGATGCTTGCAAAAGCAATGTATCGGCATAAGGAAGTTGTAGCTTTCGGGAGTGTCTATTCCCAAAATGTTGCCATGGATTTTATGTACCGGATGGCGGATGAGGGGAAATATATCCGGACATATACTTATGATACCAGACAGGAAGAGTATCTGCGAAATATGAATGAGGACACACTTGTCATTATTTTCTCGAATTCCGGACAATATCTGTACGGAGACGGAATGCGGCTGAATGACCATTTTAAAACATATTTGAAGAAGACCAAGGGGGAACTGGCGCTTATCACTTCAAATGAAGAAGTTGCAAAAGATCCGATGGTGAGGTATCCGATTTTGTATAGTTTTTCATCAAATGTGCATAGCCATATGCTGATCGAGAGACTTGTGATGGAAATGCTCATACTGGAATACAAAAAAGTAGTAAAAGAAAATGAATAGATATAAAAATACGTCTTATCAAGAGATTGATTCGACACCTGCCGGATGGCATCTGCGAAGAAAAATCTTTGATAAGACGTATTTTTTCATTTATTGCTCACTTTTTTATCAGTCAGGATAGGAATGGAGGAACTCTACGGCAGATTGGATCTGCGTACTGTCGGTTTTTAAAAGTTTGTATTCATCCCGCTCCGGAAGTCCCATGCTTGCGCCCGGTTTTCTATATGTCATAGCACTTTCAATCTCGGTCTTACCGGACATATGGTAGGAACAGATACCGGTGTAAGGAACCAGTTTCTCGATGACATTTCGGCAGATTCCGCCTGCTGCAAGGATTTCGATTCTGCCGGCGCTTTTTTGATGAAGTATTTTCAGCATATCCCGTCCGTCCCATGCAGAAAGAGCCTGACCTCCTGTTAAGATGGTATCGTATTGTAATTCGATCGCCTGCTCCAACGCTCTCAATGGATCGAGGCACACATCAAACGCCCGGTGAAGTGCAGTTTCCATAGAACCGGCAGCTTGTTTTAATTCTGCGAGCTGCTCCAGATTCAACGTACCGTCCGGGTTGAGGATACCGACAACGACTCCGTCAGCTCCCTCTTCGCGGAACATCTCTACTTGTTCTTTTAACTCTTCAAACTCATATTGGTTGTAGCAGTAATCGCCGTAACGTGGACGGAGAAGTACACGGACTTTTAAGCCCGTATATTTACGAACCTGACGGAACAAGGAAAGAGAGGGCGAGACGCCTCCGATGACAAGGTTACTGCACAATTCTACACGGCTTGCACCGCCTTTTTCCGCTTCAATAGCCGAAAGGATACTGTCGACACATGTTTCAAGAATGTAGTTTTTCATTTGTAAAATCTCCTTTTTAAAAAAAATAAAATAGCGCGATCTGAGGCGCACTACTCTTTGTACATTGATGCTAAAAAAGGAACAGAAAATAAAATGTTTCGGATGCTGTGGAGTATATCATAAAAGTTTTGAAAGGTACAGAAAAAAATTGTCAGTGGTTATAAAAATGGCAGGACACGAGTTGAGATTGTGCATATCATACAAAAAATCAACGGCAATAATATGGAAAGTATATAAAGAAGTTTCCAAAATGTGAAATTTTTAAGATTTAAAAATAAAAAAATTATAATGTAGACAGTTGCTATGCATAGCAAAAAAGTTAGAAAGGAAATATAGAGGATGAAATGTAAGGATATTTATGAATGGCCGGAAAATTATGGAGAGCCGGACTGGTTTATCCATGACCGTTTCGGGATGTTCATTCACTTTGGTCTGTTTTCCGCAGCTGCAAGGCATGAATGGGTAATGACCTTGGAACAGATCGGAGTAGATGGATACAAAAAATATTTTGATAATTTCAACCCAGATTTCTTTGACGCAAAGAAATGGGCAAAGGAAGCAAAGGAAGCGGGATTTCAGTACGCAGTTTTGACAGCAAAGCATCACGAGGGATTTGCACTCTGGGATACGCAGCTTTCGGATTATAAGATCACAAATACAAAATTTGGACGTGATCTTGTAAAAGAATATGTGGATGCTTTCCGGGCAGAGGGATTGAAAGTCGGACTGTATTTTTCGCTTTTGGACTGGTATCATCCGGATTTTCTCGTGGACGGATATCATCCGGAGAGAAATAACGAAGCGTATATCCAGAGTCACCCGGGAGATATGGGATCTTATCGGAAATTCATGCACGGACAAGTGAAAGAGCTGCTTACCGGATATGGAAAAATCGATTACTTATGGTTTGATTTTTCTTATCCGCAGCGTGACTGGGGCGACTCCGTAGGAAAAGGAAAAGAGGATTGGGGTTCGGAAGAATTGGAAAAAATGATCCTCTCATTACAGCCGGATATTATCATCAATGACAGACTCGGACTCGGAAGAGGTGTGGGAACGCCCGAACAATACCAGAGAAGTTCCAAGGCGGATAACGGCGGAAAACCGATCGTATGGGAAGCATGTCAGACATTGAATAACAGCTGGGGATATGATCGGGATAATCTGAACTGGAAATCACCGGAGATGGTTGTCAAACTTCTGATCGATACGATATCTAAGGGCGGCAATATGCTTCTCAATATCGGACCGAATGGACGAGGTGAGATCGACAGCCGTACACAGAGCATTCTGGATGAAATCAAAGAATGGATGAGACTCCACAGGGAATCGATCTACGGATGCGGACCGAGTGAATACGAGGCGCCGTTGGATGCAAGATTTACACAGAATGGAAATCATCTGTATCTGCACCTGTTTTCATGGCCGTATCGTACGCTGCTGATCAATGGTCTGGGCGGCGAGGTTGAATATGCGCAGCTTTTGAACGACCATTCGGAGATCAAATATATCCAGGATGAGGGATTGTCGGGAAAAAGAAAATCACACAAAGATCTGAATCTGGAAGTGACCGAAATCCACATCAAAGATAAATTTGAAGAGAAAGCGCTTCTTGTAACATTGCCTGTACAGAAACCGGATGTTATCGTGCCGGTCATTGAATTTATCTTAAAAGAACAGGAGGACTAAATATATGTACTATATCATAACTGCACATGGAAAATATGCAGAGGGATGTAAGTCGAGCTGTGAGATGATCACAGGAGACACGTCCGCTTTTGTCCCGGTTACATTTACCGAGGAAATGACAAAAGAAGATGTAGAGAAAAAATATGAAGAGATCCTTGCCGAAAAAGGCGCAGAGGAATGTAAAGCGATCATCGCGGACCTGCCGGGCGGAACTCCGTATAATGCGGCGATGCGTATCGTATCAGAGCATAAAAATATTCAGCTTGTCGCAGGACTCAGCCAGCAGCTTCTTGTGTTGATCAATTCAGGAGAAGAACTGGCGGATGCGATCGAACAGGTCGGAGAGATTTACGGAAATACGAAAGTTGCCAAAGAGAACAAGACAGTACAGGCTCCGAAAGAACCGGTGGAAAAGAACGGGATCGTAAACTTCCGATTGGATGAAAGACTGATCCATGGTCAGGTGGCAACGTTCTGGACACGTACATTGCAGGCAGATCGGATCATTGTCGCAGATGACGACGTGTTAAAAGACAAGATCGGAGTCAGCGCATTGAAAGCAGCGGTACCGTCCGGTGTACACTTGAGTATTTTATCAGTTGACAATGCAGCAGCGCGGTTAAATGCGGGGATTTACAGCGGACAGAGAGTATTTCTCATTGTAAACAAGACAAAAACGATCCGCAGGATGGTGGAAAGCGGACTGAAAGTAAAAGAAGTGAACATAGGAAACATGGGCGAAAAAGAGGGCAGACAGCGGATCAAAAAATCCGTATACTGCACATCGGAGGAACTGGCGGACGTTGAAGCAGTTGAAAAAGCCGGTGTTACGGTTTTTGCACAGATGGTTCCGAATGATGAGAAGAAAACATTTCGTTCCTATCTTCACTAATTAAAAGGAGGGTAAAGCAGTATGGAAATACAGACATGGCAAATTATTGCACTTACAATTGTTTCATTGATTTTTATTTGGGATGGAGTCAGCACTGCGATTTTTGATAACAAACCGATTTTTGCGGGAATCATAGCAGGTATCATTATGGGAGATCTGGCGACAGGACTTGCAGTTGGTGCAACGCTGCAGCTTATGGTACTGGGAGTCGGTACATATGGAGGTTCCTCGATGCCGGACTATATCACAGGAGCGATCATCGGAACTGCTTTTGCAGTAACCTCAGGGAAAGGAATCGAATTTGGAATCGGTCTTGCGGTTCCGGTAGGTCTTCTGATGGTAAATCTGGATGTGTTCGGAAGATTCTGCAACGTATTTTTTGCGAAAAGAGTGGAAGCGGCGATCGAAAGAATGGATTTCGGAGCGATCAAGCGCAACGTCTGGTATGGATTGATCCCGTGGGGACTTTCCAGAGCGTTCCCGGTTTTCGTGATGTTGATCTTCGGAGAGAATATTGTAAATACACTTGTTGAGAAAATGCCGGAATGGCTGACCGGCGGTCTGAGCGTTGCAGGCGGACTGCTTCCGGCAGTCGGTATCGCGATTCTTCTTCGGTATCTGCCGGTTAAGAAATACATTTCCTATTTGTTGATCGGATTTTTTGCAGCGGCATACCTTGCAGTACCGATGTTTGGTATCGCAATCCTCGGAGTAGCAATGGCAGTAATTTCATTTCAGCAGAGTTTGAAAGAAAGTAAGAAAGTAGTTGCAGTAAATGCTGGAGTTTCACAGGAGGGACTGTTAGATGGAGAATATGAAGACTAACGAAACAAAATTGACAAAAAAAGATATAAACAGCTTAAGCAGAAGATGGATCATGGGTTCCCAGATGACCTGGAACTATGAGAAACAGATGGGTGTCGGATATTTGTGGGCAATGCTTCCGATCATCCGCAAATTATACAAAGACCCGGCGGATCAGAAAGAAATGATGAAAACACATGTTCAATTCTTTAACACGACGCCGCATATGGGTGGTTTCATTCTCGGTATCGACGCTGCGACAGAAGAGCATGAGGGAATGAAAGCGAAAGAAGCGGTCAAAGGTTTGAAGACAGGGCTTATGGGACCGTTTGCAGGTGTAGGCGATACACTGTTCGGCGTATTGTTCCCGACCATTTTCGGTTCGATCGCTGCATATATGGGACAGGAGGGCAATATGATCGGGGCGCTGATCTGGCTGCTCGTAAATCTTGCGATCCTCACGTTCCGTACGTTTTCGGCAGGAATCGGATACCGTGAGGGGTCGAAGATCATCACTTCCGCAAAAGACAAACTGGACGCTTTGACAGCCGCGGCAACGTTGCTTGGAATCACCGTAGTCGGCGCATTGATCGCGACGGTAGTAAGAGCAAATGTAACGGCAACGTTTGTCAGCGGAGAGATTTCCGTAAACGGACAGGACATCTTAAACCAGATCATGCCGTGCCTTGTTCCGGTAGCGGTTGTCGGCGGTATTTACTGGCTGCTTGGAAGAAAGAAAATGACATCTACAAAAGCGATCATTATCGTAATGGTATTGTCTATCGCTTTGCATGCAATGGGAATCCTTGGCTGATAGAACAAGAAAGAAGAGGAAATAGATTATGGCATTTGAATTTTTCGATAAAGCAAAAGAGATCATGGGAAAACTGGAGAGTACTCAGGCTGAAAATATCCACAATGCAGCGCTGTTGATCTCCGAGTCGATCCGCAACGGGGGGATTCTCCAGGCATTCGGAAGCGGACATTCTTATGCGGGGGCGATCGAAGTATGCGGACGTGCCGGTGGGCTGATTCCGTCGAAAGTCGTAAGAGATTATTCCGAGGGGATTTTTGAGAGTGTAGAGGGAAATGCGTATTTTCTGATGCGTCAGGTAGACGTACAGCCGGAAGACGTATTTATCATCATTTCAAACTCGGGAAGAAATCCGTTGAGCATTGAGATGGCTGAGTATGTGAAGAAAAAAGGCTGCAAGGTCATCGTAGTGACAGCACTGGAAGTATCAAAATCTTCTACGTCCCGTCATTCTTCCGGAAAACTTTTATATGAGTTTGCGGACGTAGTGCTGGATAACCAGTCCGAGTTTGGTGATGCAGCTCTTGAGATCGACGGATTTGACAGTAAAGTATGCGGTACTTCTTCATTCAGCACATGTCTTCTGCTTCAGCAGACGATTTATGAAGCTGTAAAAGATATGGTGGAAAAGGGGTACGAACCTCCGGTATTTAAGAGCGCCAATATCGACGGCGGAAGAGAGTATAATCAGACATTAGAAGAAAAATACGGAAATCGTATCTGGCATAAATAAAAAGTATGAATCGGAAACCTCCTATGTTATAATGAGAGTGGATTTAAAAATCGACCTCATGCATAGGAGGTTGATTTCGTGTGAAAAGCAGATCGGCAGCGTCTATGTATATAGATGCTGAGATTCTATCCCAAATATGCAGCAGAAAGGAGATACATTCAGAGAAGATCTGCCGCTGAATGTGAAAAATGGAATGAAAGTATTAAAGAATAAGACAATCTACACCGGAACCGGAAAAATTGAGAACGGATATATCCGATATAGCGAAAGAATATCAGAAGTGGATGATATGCGGAACTTTATCCCAAAAGACGAGGATGAAATCGTGGAAGTGGATGGCGCATATGTGATCCCGGGATTTATCGATGTACACAGTCACGGAGGGTACAGCTTTGACGCGATGGATGCTTCCCCGGAAGAGATCGACCAGATGGTACGTCAGATGACGGCAAAAGAGGGGATCACTTCGTATTTCTGTACGACGATGACACAGACATATGAAAATATCGAAAAAGCGATGGTAAATATCAAAGAAGCTGCCGAGAAGAACCCGGTGATCCAGGGAATCCATCTGGAGGGACCGTTTATCTCTGTAAACTATAAGGGAGCGCAGGATGCTTCCTATATTAAGAAACCGGATGAGAACGTACTGGCAAAATGGAATGCATTGAGCGGCAGCAGGATCCGTGTTGTCACATATGCTCCGGAAGAAGCTGATGAGGCTTTTGAGAACTGGTGTCTTTCCAATCGGATCGTGTTGAGTGTCGGACATTCGGACGCTACATTCGAGCAGCTGTGTGCGAGCAGAGCCGGACATGTGACACATTTATACAATGCACAGAGAGGTCTAAAGCACAGAGAGCCGGGGGTAACCGGGTATGGTATGCTGACAGACGGCGTGAATACGGAGATCATCTGCGACGGTATCCATATCAACCCGAAGATGGTTTACATGGCATATAAAGTAAAGGGAAGCGACGAGATCGTGCTGGTTACGGATTCCATGCGGGCGAAAGGGATGCCGGAGGGAAAAAGCGAGCTCGGAGGACAGGTTGTGTATGTGAAAGACGGAACCGCAAGACTGGAGGACGGGACCATTGCGGGAAGCGTACTGACTTATATTCAGGCGTTTAGAAATATCATGAAGTTTACAGGCGCAAGTCTTGAGGAAGCGGTGAAGATGAGTTCGGTGAATCAGGCGAGAGAATTCGCTCTGACACAGAAAGGTGCGATCAAGACCGGAAAAGATGCGGATTTTGTTGTGCTTGATCAGGAGTATGAACTGAAAGGTACGATCAGCATGGGAACGCTTGTTGAGGAAGCATAGAAGATGAAAACGATGCAGAAAGATATGACAGCGGGAAATCCGACAAAGATCATATTGGATTTCACGTTCCCTATTTTTATAGGAAATGTATTTCAGCAGTTTTATAATATGGCGGACACGGTGATCGTAGGGAAGTTTGTCGGGACGAAAGCATTGGCGGCGGTGGGAAGCACCGGAACGATCATGTTTCTGATCCTTGGGTTCGTACTCGGGATGACTGCCGGATTTACCGTGCTGACCGCGCAGAAATTCGGCGCGGGAGATATGAAAGCGATGCGGCAGACGGTCGGCGGAGCGGCAGTATTGAGTATCCTCGTGACGATTGTGCTGACGGCAGGAAGCATGCTGTTCATGAAGCCGCTTTTGCGGTTTATGCATACCCCATCGGATATTTTTGACGATGCCTATTCTTATATCATGATCATTTGTGCGGGGATCGCGGCGCAGATGCTTTATAATCTGCTAGCAAGTGTGCTGCGTGCGCTTGGAAACAGTAAAGTGCCGCTTTATTTCCTGATCTTATCGGCATTGCTGAATATCGTGCTGGATCTTGTGCTGATCATCGTGTTTCATCTCGGCGCTCCGGGAGCGGCATATGCGACGGTCATTTCACAAGGAGTATCCGGTGTGCTTTGTCTTGTTTACATTGTGAAAAAGATTCCTGTCCTGCATTTAGAACGGGACGATTGGAAACCAAAGGCGCATCTTCTGAAGATCCAGCTGGGGATCGGAATTCCGATGGCGCTTCAATATTCGATCACAGCGATCGGAACGATGATGGTACAGACTTCTCTGAATCTGCTGGGCTCCGGACTGGTCGCTGCGTTTACGGCGGCAAGCAAAATCGAACAGGTTGTGACCCAGGCGTATGTGGCGCTTGGCACGACGATGGCAACGTATTGTGCACAGAATATCGGCGCGGGAAAAGTACAGCGGATCCGAAGCGGATTTCGTTCCGCAACGATCATGTCGTTTGTCTATGCGGTGATCTCCGGTATTTTGATCATGACCGTCGGAAAATATATGACGTATCTGTTTGTATCGGGAGATGTGGCAGAGATCATGGCTTCGGTCGATATCTACTTGAAATGTGTCGGGATCTTCTTTATTCCGTTGGCGGTGGTCAACCTGTATCGAAACGGGATCCAGGGGATGGGATACGGCATCCTGCCGATGATGGCCGGTGTGGCGGAACTTGTCGGAAGAGGAATTGTCGCGGTGATCGCGGCGGGAAAGAGAAGTTATGTGGGCGTATGTCTGGCAAGTCCGATTGCCTGGATCTTTGCGGCGGCGCTTCTGATCGTGATGTACTTTTATATTATGAAGCATGATATGAAGAAGTTTGAGGGATATGAAGAATAAAACAGGATGCGGAACCATGCTCTTGGAATAGAGACGGCGCATCCAACAAAAAAGAGAGCTTTTTGTCAGCGCATCGGGCGGCAGGCAAAAAGCTCTCTGCTCATTTTTATTTTTCGTTTTTTCAGGATATCAGTTGTTTAAGACTTCCGAATGTGTACCCCATCTCTTCCCATTTTGTCAGCAGTTCATCCAGTATTTCCGCATTGGTTTTTGATGTACTGTGGAGCAGGACGATCGCGCCGGGGTGGATGCGGCGAAGCAGTTTGTCGAAAGCTTCTTCTTTGGTTGGCTGATCGTCTTCGTACCAGTCCACATAGGCAAGGCTCCAGAAAAATGTGTGATATCCAAGCTCTTTTGCCATCCGGAGATTGTCTTCATTATATTTTCCCTGCGGCGGACGGTAGAACTTTGTCATTTCCTCGCCGGTTATTTTTTGATATTCGGCTTCCACATCCTGTAATTCTTTTTCAAAAGATTCTTTCGTGGAGATCTGCGACATATCCGGATGATGATAAGTGTGATTGCCGACGGTGTGACCCTCTTCTTTCATCCGACGGATCAGTTCCGGATTGTTTTTGATATAGGTTCCGACGACGAAAAAAGTGGCGGGAACGAGATGTTTTTTCAAGGCGTCCAGGATCGCTTCGGTATTTCCGTTTTCAAATCCGGCGTCAAAAGTCAGATAAATCCGTTTTTCTTTCGTGTCTTCTGCATAGTATGTGTTATATTTTGCAAGTGTTTCGTAAGTGGCGTTGGCGGCAGGCGGTTCGCCGTCCTGACCGAAGCTCAATCCCCAGTTGCTGTCAGCGGACGTCTCGAGGGCTTCCGGGAAAAAATGTTCCTTTGTACGGGCAGCCAGACCGCCCAGAAAAAAGGCGGCTGCAAAACAAAGAAATGTACAAACGATTTTTTTCATAGTGGATTCACCGATTCTGGTACCTTTTAGATAATAACTATGTGGAAGCGGGGGAAACTATGTGGAAAACAGACAGGAAACGTAGAGACGGGAAACGTATGCTGCTCCGGGGTTGACAAATACAGAATCTCCGCTATGATAAATGAGGATAAAGAATGAGTAAGAGGAGATAGAGAAATGAAACGAGCGATCCTGTTTTTTGATATTGACGGCACACTTTTGAGCGATGAGACGGGGAAAATCCCGGACAGCACGCTTCAGGCTCTTACAGAAGCAAAGAAGAACGGACATCTTCTGTTTATCAATACGGGAAGAACGATCTGCGCGCTCCCGAAAGAACTTTACCGGTTTGATTTTGACGGATATTTGTGCGGCTGCGGAAGCTATCTGTTATTCCATGACGAGGTATTGCTGGAGCGGCATATCGAGGAATCTCCCGGTCGTAAATATATTGAACAAATGTGGGAATGTAATCTGGACGGTGTGCTGGAGGGAACCGAGGATCTTTATTTTCCGCAAGCAGTTTCTCGGTTTGAACAATTGGAACAGGGGCGGATCTATTTTGGAGAATTGGGGCTCGGGAAGAAAAAATATATCGAAGAGGGCGGATTTATCTATGACAAGATTTTTGTGTACGCCGATGAACAGAGCGACAAAGAACGATTTTTTGAGCTGATGGAAGACCACTTCGCAGTGATCGACCGCGGCGGGAATACCTATGAATTGGCGCAGAAATCTTTTTCCAAGGCCACAGCCTGCGAGTATATGGTACAGAAATTCGGGGCAGACAGGGAGGATGTCTACGTTTTCGGCGACAGCATGAATGACCTGTCTATGTTTGAATATGCGGTACATACGGTCGCCATGGGGAAACATGCGCCGGGGCTTACCCCCTATACGGAATTTGTGACAAAGACCGTGGAAGAGGGCGGGATCGCATGGGCGATGAAGCATTATGGGCTGATCTGAGAATGCGGATTTTGCGGAAGGGTACCCTTATGTCAGCATTATTACGACAAAGATCGATGAGGAATTGTTAAAGAAATTCTGGAATCTTGGGGTACGGATGATCTCGACGCGGACGATTGGTTACGACCATATCGATGTGGAAGTGGCAAAACGGATTGGATTTCACATCAGTCATGTAACGTATTCTCCGGAATGCGTGGCAGATTATACGTTGATGCTGATGTTAATGTGTATCCGCAAAATGAAACGGATCATGCAGCGTGAGGAACTCAATGATTTTTCGCTGCCGGGAATCCGTGGAAGAGAACTGCACGGCTTTACGGTCGGCGTGATCGGAACCGGAAGGATCGGGCAGGCAGTCATTCGTGATCTGAGCGGATTTGGATGCAGGATATACGCATATGATTTATACCGAAATGCGGAAGTGGAACGGTATGCCGAGTATGTGGAGCTGAAAGAGATTTATGAAACCTGTGATATGATCACACTTCATATGCCGTTAAATGACGCGAATTATCATATGATCGATCATGACGCGATCGGTAAAATGAGAAAAGGTACGGTGTTGATCAATACTGCGCGGGTTTCCCAATGTGATCGTGACGCCGCACATAGCGTTCTACACCGAAGAAGCGGTTGGGGATATGGTACGTCATTCCGTAAAAAGCTGTGTGCTGCATGAAGCGGGAAAAGAAGATCCGTGGGAAGTTGTGTAAAAATAAAAAGGACATCGCCTTGTCCGTTTGTCAGAGATTTATCTGATAGACAAGGCGATGTCTTTTTGGAATAGGAATCTGCCGGGCGCGCAGTTTGTTCAGACAGTTCCGGCATTTTGGAAAAATCCAACGTCGGAGGGATGGATATAGCTGTCTCCGATCGTGTGAAGCAGAATGAGATTCAGACTGCTGTTTAAATTCTTTTTGTCCAGTTTGATGGCAGCAGTCAGATCTTCGATCGGAAGACCGGAAGCGTGGGGAAGATCGTATGCGGTGAGCACCGACTTGATCTCATCTGCACAGCCCGGGGCTGTCAGACCGCACGTTTCCGCAATGCGGGTGATCTGATACATGCCGATCGCAACGGCTTCCCCGTGGCTTTCTCTTTCGTAGTGATAATACTGTTCGATCGTGTGGGCCAGTGTGTGACCGAAATTTAAGAGCATTCGCTCGCCGGTGTCGAACTGATCCTGCTCCACTACGAGCCGCTTGATGTCGACACAACGGGCGATGACCGAGGCGAGCTCCGGCTTCAATGCTTCAAAGGAACCGCAGGTTTTCAGCGTGTAAAAAAGCGCGGCGTCTTTGATGCAGCCGTATTTGATCACTTCGCCCATTCCGTCGTTGATATAACGTTTCGGAAGCGTATTTAATACTTCAGGATCGATCAGGACAAGGCGCGGATGATAAAATGCGCCGACCAGATTTTTGCCCTGGGGAAGATCCACCGCAACTTTTCCGCCGACCGAGGAATCGACCTGGGCGAGAAGCGAGGTTGGGATCTGTACGAGTTTGATCCCGCGCAGGAAACTGGACGCGGCAAATCCGGCAAGATCGCCGATCACGCCGCCGCCCAGTGCGATGACGAGATCGCTGCGGGAAATTTTTGCCTGAAGCATCGCTTCGTATATTTTCGGAAGCGACTCAAAACTTTTGGTCGGTTCGCCGTGCGGCAGGACAAGGGAATGACATTCGTATCCGGAAAGTGTCTGAATGAGTGCTTCTCCATACAGCGGAAATACGTTGTCATCGGAGATGATAAAAATCTTTTTTCCGGAAAATACTTCCGAAATATAGTGGTCTGCCTGGCTTAAAATATTGGATCCGATGTAAATCGGATAGCTGTTTTTATCTAAATGAACGGTTAATTTCATAGGGCGTTCTCCTTTTTTGTTCACGTTTCCTTAAAAATTACATTTGCGGATCGGGAACGGTATTCCGGGATCAGATCTGTTTGCCGACGACTTCCGCGATCTGGCGGATCTGTTTTAACAGTGCGTCGAATTTCTCCGGTTTCAGAGACTGTGCTCCGTCACAGAGCGCGCATTCCGGATTGTTGTGGACTTCGATCATCAGACCGTCTGCTCCGGCTGCGACTGCGGCTTTTGCCATCGGTTCTACGAGCCACCATTTTCCGCCGGCGTGGCTTGGATCGATGACTACCGGAAGATGCGTCTTATTGTTCAGCACCGGAATGCTCTGGAGATCCAGGGTGTTCCGTGTAAATGTTTCAAAAGTACGGATTCCGCGTTCGCAGAGAATGACGTTCTCATTGCCGGAAGCCATGATATACTCGGCGGACATGATCCATTCTTCGTAGGTGGCGTTGAGACCCCGTTTTAAAAGGATCGGGCGCTTTACCTTTCCGAGTTGTTTTAACAGATCGAAGTTCTGCATGTTGCGCGCGCCGATCTGGATCAGATCGACTTTTTCTTCAAATACATCCAGATAATCCGGGGACATCAGCTCCGTTACGATCGGAAGTCCGACTTCTTCTCTGACTTTGCAGAGAATGTCCAGTCCCTCCAGACCGAGCCCCTGAAAAGAGTACGGGCTTGTACGCGGCTTGAACGCACCGCCGCGCAGCAGGTTTGCGCCGGAAGCTTTTGCGGCTTTGGCGATCTCAAGAACCTGATCGAGCGATTCGACGGAGCACGGACCGGCGATCACACCCATGTGTCCGCCGCCGATCTTGACGCCGGAGACGTCGATCACGGAATCTTCCGGATGAAATGCGCGGTTTGCAAGTTTGTATGGTTCCTGTACATGCATGACCTTGTCGACACATGTATCGACTTCAAATAGTTTGGAATCAACGGATGTGGTATCGCCGATACATCCGATGATCGTCATCTCGGCTCCGCGTACGGTATGGGTGTCCAATCCGTGACGTTTGATCATATTTTCTACACGGACGATGTTTTCCTCCGTGGTGCGAGGTTTTAATACGATAATCATAATAGGATCCTCCTCATAAACTTCATACTGTAAAATTTTAGCTGTTTAAAGTGCGAAAACATTATTATCATAAAACAGGAACGCGGGATTGTCAATGAAAATACGAAAGAAAATACAATTCATTGACCGTTCATTAAAAGGGCGGCGCATTGACAGAACCGCGTGCGGTGGTGTATGTTAAATCAGACAGGAATGAAGTATATAAGGAATGATATGTAAAAGAAAGAGAGTGAAAAATGAGATGGCGGATATGAAAAAGAATACGTCCCATACGATTCGCCGCGCGCAGCGGTTTCCGGTCATTTTGATCGGGGAGGGACTGCTGGTCGGTATCGTAGGCGGGCTGACCGTGCTTTTGTACCGGGTGGCGTTAAGCTATGCGGGCGATTGGCTGCATGCGATTTTATCCTATATAAAAGGAAGACCGGTTCGGATCATCGGATGGTTTCTGGTTTTGGTCTTGCTGGCGGTGATCGTCGGAAAACTGGTGAAATGGGAGCCGATGATCTCGGGAAGCGGAATCCCTCAGGTGGAAGGGGAAGTGACCGGAAAACTGCGGCAGAACTGGAAAAAGGTGCTTCCGGCGAAATTTATCGGCGGTTTTTTGTGCCTGTTCAGCGGCTTGTCACTGGGACGGGAGGGCCCGTCGATCCAGCTTGGTGCGATGATCGGGCAGGGAATCTCAAGAATCCTGGATCGTGGGAAGACCGAAGAACGGTATCTGATGACATGCGGAGCAAGTGCAGGGCTGGCGGCGGCATTTCATGCGCCGCTTGCCGGAGTGATGTTCGCGATCGAGGAGATCCATAAAGGCTTTTCCGTGTCGATCCTGATCTCGGTCATGACGGCTTCGGTGACGGCGGATTTTATTTCTTCCTATATTATCGGTCTGGATCCGGTATTTGCGTTCCGGCTGGACGAATTTCTTCCACAGCGTTATTACGGACTGTTGCTTTTGCTCGGTGTGATCGTCGGCGTTGCAGGCGTTTTCTACAACTGGGCAATGTTGAAAGTCCAGGAACTTTATAAGAAACCGAAATGTCTGGATGAGACCGGACGGCTTTTGATCGCGTTTCTGACGGCCGGTGTGCTGGGACTTTGCATGCCGGAAGTACTGGGCAGCGGACATGAACTGATCGTTTCGCTGACCGATGGGGAAATGGTATTGAAAACGGTGCTTTTCGTGCTGGTCGTGAAATTCGTATTTTCGGCAGTCAGTTTCGGTTCCGGTGCGCCGGGCGGAATTTTCTTTCCGCTTTTGATATTGGGAGCGATGATCGGCGGCGCATTTGCGATGATCGGAACACAGTGGTTCGGACTGCCGCAGCAATATATCAATAATTTCGTTCTGCTTGCGATGGCGGGATTTTTTACGGCGATCGTGAGAGCTCCGCTCACCGGGATCGTGCTTTTATTTGAAATGTCGGGTTCCGTCAGCCAGATGCTGTCTCTTAGTATCGTTTCGGTGACGGCATACATCGTGGCGACGCTTCTTCGGTCGGCTCCGATCTACGAGAGTCTGTTGGAGCGGATCCTGACGGCACAGAAATCCAAAGCTGCCGGAGGAAACGAGAAGAAAGCGGGAGTCCAGAAAGTATTGAATACATTTACGATCATGAACGGTTCGGTGCTGGAAGAACGATGTGTACAGGATATCACCTGGCCGGATAACTGTCTTCTGATCGCGTTGGAGCGGAACGGGAAAGAGATGATCCCGCGGGGCAAAACAAAGTTGATGGCGGGGGATGTTCTCACGACGATCACGGATGAAAGAGATGCAGGATATGTACATGACAAAATGGAAAAGTTATGTTATACTTCCTTTTAGAATGTGCACCATTTAAGACAACACATGAAGGAGCTAAAAGATATGAAAAGAGTATTGCTGAAATTAAGTGGAGAAGCGCTTGCAGGAGATAAAAAGACAGGATTTGACGAGGCAACCTGTATCGGTGTTGCCAGGCAGGTCAAACAGCTTGCCGACAGCGGCATTCAGGTAGCGATCGTGACAGGCGGCGGCAACTTCTGGAGAGGACGTACGAGCGAGACGATCGACCGGACAAAGGCAGACCAGATCGGAATGCTTGCAACCGTGATGAACTGCATTTATGTTTCCGATATTTTCCGTCATGTCGGCATGAGGACCGAGATCTTCACACCGTTTGCATGCGGCGCATTTACGACTTTGTTTTCCAAGGATGCGGCAGTGGCAGCGTTGGAAGAGGGCAAAGTGATCTTTTTCGCAGGCGGAACCGGACATCCGTATTTTTCAACCGATACAGGAGCGGTACTTCGTGCGATTGAGATCGAGGCGGACGCGATGCTGCTTGCGAAAGCGATCGACGGAATTTATGACAGCGATCCGAAAGTGAACCCGGAGGCGAAAAAGTATGATGAGATTTCCATTCAGGAAGTGATCGACCAGAAGCTTGCGGCAGTGGATCTGACCGCGTCGATCCTCTGCATGGAGAATCGGATGCCGATGCTTGTATTCGGTCTGAATGAAGAAAACAGCATTGTTGAGACAATGAGCGGTACATTTACCGGAACAAAAGTAACTGTATAGGAGGATATGAGAAGATGAATGAAAAATTAAAAGTATATGACGAGAAGATGACAAAATCAATGCACAGCCTTCACAGCGAGCTGGCAGCGATCCGTGCAGGACGTGCGAACCCGCATGTACTCGATAAGATCCTTGTAGATTACTACGGAACGCCGACTCCGATCCAGCAGGTAGCGAACGTATCGGTTCCGGAGGCGCGTATGATCCAGATCCAGCCATGGGAGAAGAGTATGCTGAAAGTGCTCGAGAAAGCGATCATGACCTCCGAACTCGGGATCAATCCGACGAACGACGGCTCTACGATCCGTCTGATCTTTCCTGAACTGACAGAGGAACGAAGAAAAGAACTGGCGAAAGACGTAAAGAAAAAAGGCGAGGCAGCGAAAGTTGCGATCCGCAATATCCGCAGAGACGGAAACGATGCATTTAAGAAGCTGAAAGGCGGAGACATTTCCGAGGACGAGATCAAAGATCTGGAAGACGAGCTTCAGAAGATGACAGATAAGTATGTCAAAGAAGTGGACAAGGCAGTAGACGAGAAGACAAAAGAGGTTATGACGGTTTAATAAGAGACAAAAAAGAGGGGCTTTTCTGCAGTCCCTCTTTGTTTGCTCATTGGATGAACTTTTAGATGGATTTTTTACAGGGAAATGGAGGAAGAGAAGATGAATGTACCTCAGCATATTGCGATCATATTGGACGGCAATGGGCGCTGGGCGAAAGCGAAAGGGATGCCGCGTAATTACGGACATGCCCAGGGAAGCAAGAATGTGGAACGGATCTGTGAGGAAGCATGGCGCATGGGAATCAAATATCTGACCGTGTATGCATTTTCCACGGAGAACTGGAACCGCCCGAAGTCGGAAGTCGATGCGTTGATGAAGCTGCTTCGGAATTATATGAAGACTTGTCTGAAGACCGCGGAGAAGAACGATATGAAGATCCGGGTGATCGGTGACATGACGCCGCTCGATGACGATATCAAAAAACGGATCCATGAACTGGAAGAGGCGAGCAGGAACAACGGCGGATTGAACTTTACGATCGCGCTCAACTACGGAAGCCGGGACGAGATGGTACGTGCGATGCGCCGGATGGCGGCGGACTGTGTGGACGGGAAGTTAAAGCCGGAAGAGATCGACGAGAAGCTGTATGCCTCTTATCTGGATACCTCGGAGATCCCGGATCCGGATCTTTTGATCCGCACAAGCGGAGAACTCAGATTGTCCAACTATCTGCTCTGGCAGCTGGCTTATTCGGAATTTTATTTTACGGACGTTCCGTGGCCGGATTTTACGAAAGAGGAATTAATCAAGGCGATCGAGCAGTATAATAGCAGAGACAGACGTTTCGGTGGAATCAAGGAGGAGCAGGATGTTTAAGACCAGATTAATAAGCGGGATCCTTTTGGTCATCATCGCATTTGCGGCGCTGACGGCGGGAGATCTTGTATTGTTGGGCGTGCTGGCTGTGATCAGCCTGATCGGTCTTCGGGAGCTTTACAAAGTGTTCAAGATGGAACATACGGCGCTGATGGTGCTTGGCAATATTTTCGTACTGCTCTATTATGCGCTGGTATACTGGAAGCAGGGCGGCAAACTTCTTGGAGAATCCCTGAATTGGTTTATGGCGCTTTATATGGCGTTTTTGATCTGTCTGATGGCGGCAATGGTGTTTCGGTATCCGAAATATCATCCGAGTCAGATCGTGGCTGCATTTTTCGGATTTTTTTATGTGGCAGTGATGCTCTCTTATATTTATCAGATCCGGGTGCTTCCGGGCGGGATTTTTACGGTTTGGCTCGTATTTATCTGTGCATGGGGATGTGATACCTGCGCCTACTGTGTCGGTATGTTGATCGGAAAGCATAAGATGGCTCCGGTTCTGAGTCCGAAGAAATCCGTGGAGGGCGGAATCGGCGGGATCGTCGGTGCGGCGCTGATCGGGATCCTTTACGCATTGGCGATCAATCATTGGGGAAGCGCAGGCGTGAGCGTTGCAGAGTTTGCGGTGATCGGCGCAGCGGGCGGAGCGATCTCCCAGATCGGTGATCTGGCGGCGTCTGCGATCAAACGAAACTACAATATCAAAGATTACGGAAAACTGATCCCGGGACACGGCGGGATTTTGGACCGGTTTGACAGCGTGATCTTTACGGCGCCGATTATTTTCTATCTGGCAGTATTATTATAGAATCATATGGAAAGCGATGTGGGCAGAATGAAAAAGATAGCAATTTTAGGATCTACCGGTTCCATTGGCACACAGACATTGGAAGTGGTACGGGAAAATGGAGATATTGAAGTTACGGCGGCGGCAGCGGGAAACAATATCACGCTTTTAGAAGAGCAGATCCGGGAATTTCATATTCCGCTTGCGGCGGTCTGGTCGGAAGAAAAAGCGGCAGAGTTAAAAAGCCGGGTAAAAGACCTGGATGTCCGGATCGTATCCGGGATGGATGGTCTTTTGGAAGTGGCAGCCGCCCCGGAGAGTGAGATCCTCGTGACGGCGATCGTGGGAATGATCGGGATCCGTCCGACGATCGAGGCGATCAAGGCGCGGAAAGATATTGCGCTTGCAAACAAAGAAACACTTGTGACAGCCGGACATCTGATCATGCCTCTGGCAAAAGAATACGGCGTGTCGATCCTGCCGGTGGACAGCGAGCACAGCGCGATCTTTCAGTCATTGCAGGGCGGACAGAGAGGGGCGCTTCACAAGATTCTTCTGACAGCGTCCGGCGGACCGTTCCGGGGAAAGAAACGGGAAGAACTGACAAAGATCCAAGTAGAAGATGCATTGAAGCATCCGAACTGGGAGATGGGACGTAAGATTACGATCGATTCCTCGACAATGATCAATAAGGGACTGGAAGTGATCGAAGCAAAATGGCTGTTTGATGTGAGCGTGGATCAGGTACAGGTTGTCGTGCAGCCGCAGAGTATCATTCATTCCATGGTGGAATATGAAGACGGCGCAGTGATCGCACAGCTCGGAACGCCGGATATGAAACTGCCGATCCAGTATGCGCTGTATTATCCGGAGCGAAGATATCTGCCGGGAGACCGTCTGGATTTTGAGACACTGACGCAGATCACATTTGAAAAGCCGGATATGGATACATTTTACGGGTTGAAACTGGCATATGAAGCCGGACGGACCGGCGGATCGCTTCCGACCGTCTTAAATGCGGCAAACGAAAAAGCAGTGGCATTGTTTTTAGACCGGAAGATCGGCTATCTGCAGATTCCGGAGCTGATCGAAGAATGTATGCGTCGGCATCGGGTGATCGAGACTCCGACGGTGGAACAGATTCTGGAGACGGAAGCGGAAGTTTACGCGTATATAGACGGAAAGGAACAGATCCGGGGGGATCATAATTAAAAGGTGGTAGATGCATGGGTATTGTATTGGCAATTTTGCTGTTTAGCTTGATCATTATCATTCATGAGCTTGGACATTTTTCACTGGCGAAAGCAAACAAGATCCGCGTGGATGAATTTTCACTTGGCTTGGGACCGACGTTGTTCGGAAAAGTGATCGGCGGGACGAAGTTTTCGTTGAAACTGCTGCCGTTCGGCGGGGCATGTATGATGGGGGAAGACGATGCCGACGATATGTCGGAGGGAAGCTTCAACAGTAAATCGGTCTGGGCGAGAATGTCAGTGATCGTTGCGGGACCGCTGTTTAACCTGATCCTCGGATGGCTGCTCTGCATGATCATGGTCGGGTGGATCGGATATGCGGCTCCGGTCATAACCGAGGTAAGAGACGGATATGCGGCAAAGGAACAGGGAATCCAAAGCGGGGACGTGATCACGGAAGTGAACGGAGAAAAGGTTCATCTCTGGGATGAGGTCAGTCTTCATAATCTGACAAATCAGAAAGGTGAGGCGACGGAAATCACTTATCTGCGGGACGGAAAAGAAACAACGGTTACACTGACACCGCGGCAGCTGGATGGGGATCCTTATCCGATGCTCGGATTTAACGGACCGTCAGAGCGGACGCAGACCGGGATCATCGGCGCGGTGAAGTATGGTGCGTATACGTTAAAATATTGGGTGGATTACACATTTGAATGTCTCAAAATGCTTGTGACCGGTCAGGTCGGAATCCAGCAGATGTCCGGACCGGTGGGGATCGTCACTGTGGTGGATGATGCATATAAGAATTCACTGCCGGGCGGGATCGAAGTGGTGATTTTAAACCTGATGAATATCTGTATCCTCATAACGGCGAACTTAGGGATCATGAACCTGCTTCCGATACCGGCGCTGGACGGCGGAAGACTTGCATTTCTGATCGTGGAAGCGGTGAGAGGAAAACGGGTCCCGCCGGAAAAAGAGGGGATGGTACATTTTGCGGGATTTGCCCTGCTGATGGTATTGATGGTTGTTGTGATGTATAACGATATTGTGCGGATCTTTTCATGATCCGCACTTTTTTTCTGTTTTCACATACAATAAAGGAAAAGATTTCTCAGAGGATCATGATAGATGAGAAGAAATATACTGCGGGCAATGCAGACGGAAAGCGAGATGCCGACGGGAGAGAATGCGGTAGATAAAGGAAAGCTGAAAATTTCCGTTACATCAGAGATCACGGCTTATCCGGTGGAGGATGCACTGATCTCGATTTCTTATACCGGTGTGCCGGAGAATACGCTGGAGGAAGTGAGAACAGACCGATCCGGAATGACAGAATCAGTGGAACTTTCGACGCCGCCGTTGGAATATAGTCTGGATCCGGAAAATGTGATTCAGCCATATTCGGAGTACACGCTGAATATCAGCGCGCCCGGATTTGAACCGGTCAGCATCGCGGGAACAGAACTGCTGCCGGAAGTGACGGCTCTGCAGAATATCCGGCTGCGTCCGGTCGTTCCGGAGACACAGGAACAGGTCTTTGTGATTCCGGCACATACGCTCTACGGCGAATATCCGCCGAAGATCGCGGAGGATGAGATCAAGCCGATGAACGAATCCGGGGAGATCGTACTGAGCCGGGTCGTGATCCCGGAATATATCGTGGTACATGACGGCTCGCCGCGGGATTCGACAGCGCAGAATTATTATGTGAAATATAAAGATTACATCAAAAATGTGGCGTCCAGCGAGATTTACGCAACATGGCCGAAAGATGCGATCCGGGCAAATGTGCTGGCGATCATGTCATTTACGCTGAACCGGGTCTATACGGAGTGGTATCGGAACAAAGGGTATGATTTCACCATAACATCATCCACCGCATTTGACCATAAGTGGATTCCGGAGCGGAACATTTATGATACGATCTCGGAAGTGGTAGATGAACTTTACGGAAATTATCTCTCACGTCCGAATGTGAGGCAGCCGATCCTGACCCAGTACTGTGACGGCAGCCGTGTCCAGTGTCCGGGATGGATGACGCAATGGGGGGCGAAGAGCCTCGGCGATCAGGGATATTCGGCGATCGAGATCTTGCGATATTTTTACGGGGACAATATGTACATCAACACTGCGCCGGAAATCTCGGGGATTCCGTCTTCCTGGCCCGGATATACACTGGAAAACGGTTCCAGCGGTCAGAAAGTGCTCCAGATGCAGGAACAGCTCAATGTGATCGCAGGAGCGTATCCGGCGATCCCGAAAATCCAGGCGGACGGAATTTACGGACCGGCTACGGCGGAGGCAGTCCGGACTTTTCAGGAGGTGTTCGGACTGCCGCAGACAGGGACGGTGGATTTCCGGACGTGGTATAAAATATCGGAGATCTATGTCGGGGTGTCGCGGATCGCGGAGCTGGTATAAGAATAGGAGAAGAAAAAGTGGATAGGAGAGAAAAATCTTCTCTGACGGTTGACAAAATCCGGCTCTGGTATTACAGTTTTATATAGTATGGTTGGCGGACAGGGGACAATACGATGTGTTGTCCCCTGTATACTGTTGCCGCGGCCATTGTACAATGACGGCATGAAAACCGGACGGTCTGATGCCGGGAAAAGGAAGGAACGAATGATGTTAGAGGTTGAACATTTATCATATGACATCCACGAAGAGGGACGGCAGTCGGAGATTCTTTCGGATATCAGCTTTTCGGTTGAAGATGGAGAGATGCTTGTCATCACCGGACCGAACGGCGGCGGAAAATCGACACTCGCCAAACTTCTGATGGGAATTTATACGCAGACAGGCGGAACGATCAAGCTGGACGGAAAAGATATTACCGGATTTTCGATCGACGAGCGCGCCAAAGCGGGGATGGGATTTGCATTCCAGCAGCCGCCGCGTTTTAAAGGAATGACAGTCAGACGGCTTCTGCATCTGGCGGCCGGTCGGACGCTTTCGGAGGACGAGTGCTGTAATCTTTTAAGCAGCGTCGGACTTTGTGCGAGAGAATATATCGACCGTGAAGCGGATGCGACACTTTCCGGCGGAGAGATGAAACGGATCGAGATCGCAACCGTATTGGCTGCACATCATGCGATCTGTATTTTTGACGAGCCGGAGGCAGGGATCGATCTTTGGAGTTTTTCGATGCTTGTAAAGAGATTTGAGCAGATCCATAAGGAAAAGAAAGAGAGTCTGATTCTGATCTCCCATCAGGAGAGGATCATTCGGATGGCGGATCGGATCATGGTGATCTCAGACGGACAGATCGAATCGATCGGAAAAGCAGAAGAGATCATGCCGCAGCTTTTTGGTACGGAAGCGGAAAGCTGTGTATGCAGACAGCAGAAAGGGGGCGATCTTTGTGGAGCTGAATAATGTGACGAATGATGTGCTGAATGTGATCGACTCCTATGGATTTAAACAGGAGGGCGCTTATAATCTGCGGCTGAACGGCATGGCAGTCTGTCATGGAGACAGTCGGCATATCCAGATCGTAAAGAAAGAGGATCAGCCGGGGATCGACATCCATATCAGCGGAGAAGCGAAGAACGAACAGGTACACATTCCGGTCGTGATGACGGAAGCAGGAGTGGACGTCGTATACAATGATTTTTATATCGAGGACGGCGCAGACGTGACGATCGTGGCAGGATGCGGTATCCACGGAGAGGGATGCAGTGAGACGAGACACGACGGAATCCATACGTTTCACGTTGGAAAGAATGCAAATGTAAAATATGTGGAAAATCACTATGCAGACGGAAACGGAACAGGGAAAAAAGTATTGAATCCCGTGACAAAGATTTACGTCGGAGAGGGTTCTGTGTTTACGCTGGAGACAACGCAGATCAAAGGTGTCGATTCTACAAAGCGGGAGAATTATATCGAGCTGGCGGAGAATGCGAAATTAAATGTGACAGAGAAGCTTATGACTCATGAAGCACAGAGCGCCGTTTCTAATATGGATGTCGTGCTGAAAGGTGAGAATAGTTCTGCGCGTATTATTTCCCGTTCGGTCGCAAAAGGAACGTCTGTGCAGGTATTTCACCCGAGAGCGATCGGTGAGAATCCGTGTCATGCGCATGTACAGTGTGATTCGATCATCATGGATCAGGCAGAGATCAGTTCCATTCCGGAGATCAACGCGAAGCATGTAGATGCCCAGATCGTGCATGAAGCGGCAATCGGACGGATCAATGACGAACAGCTGATCAAGCTGCGGACGTTTGGGCTTTCCGAGGAGGAAGCAGAGTCTGTGATCATAGAGAATTTCCTGAAATAAATGTATGATATTCAAGAATCCCCTTGTTTGGACCGGAAAAGCGATCCGGCGGACAAGGGGAATTTTTGAAAGACAGTGGATACCAAAAGCGAACACTTTTAATACTGGTTTAAAAGTGTTCGCTTTGGACAGATAAGGAGTGAGAAAAATGTTGTCATTTGAAAGTGATTATACAAAGGGCGCGCATGTACGGATCCTGGAGCGGCTTCTTGCTGCCAATGGAGAAACGATGCCGGGATACGGAAGCGATTTTTATTGCGAGCAGGCAAAAGAAAAAATAAGAACGGCATGTGCATGTCCGGAGGCAGAGGTTTATTTTCTTGTCGGCGGTACCCAGACGAATGCTGCGGTGATCGGCACAATGCTTCCCGCATATGCCGGAGTGATCGCAGCACAGAGCGGTCATGTAAATACACACGAAGCGGGAGCGATCGAGTGCACCGGACACAAGGTGCTGACTTGCCCGTCTCATAACGGCAAATTGGATCCGGGGGAAGTACGGGCCTATGCAGAACAGTTCTATGCAGATCAGAACCGGGAGCATATGGTGTATCCGGGGATGGTCTATATTTCCCATCCGACAGAATACGGTACATTGTATACAAAATCGGAATTGGAAGAACTCTCGGAGATCTGCCGCGAGTACGATATGGTCTTATATGCGGACGGAGCACGGCTTGGCTATGGATTGGCAGCGAAGCAGACGGATGTGACGCTTCCGGTATTGGCAAAACTCTGCGACGTTTTTTATATCGGCGGAACAAAGGTAGGCGCAATGTTCGGAGAGGCGGTTGTATTTACAAAACAAAATGCGCCGAGACATTTTCTGACGCTGGTCAAACAGAAGGGCGCGCTTCTGGCGAAAGGGTGGCTGTTAGGTCTGCAGTTTGATACGTTGTTTACCGATGAGCTTTATTGGAAGATCAGCCGCCGTGCGATCGAAACGGCAGAGTTGTTAAAAGAAGTCCTGCGGGAAAATGAACTGCCGTTCTATCTGGAATCACCGACTAACCAGCAGTTTGTTGTATTGGAAAATGAACAGATGGAGGCGCTGAAACCACATGTGGCATTTAGTTTTTGGGAGAAATTAGATGAGAAACATACGGTCGTGCGTTTTGCGACGAGCTGGGCGACGACAAAAGAGGAAATCATGGAGCTGGCGGATTTATTGAAAAAAATAAGAGGATAGGGGAATGATAAAGGGAATCATTTTTGATGTGGACGGCACGCTTTTGAATTCGATGCCGGTATGGGAGAACCTTGGGGAACTATATCTTCGGGCACAGGGGAAATCTGCGGAAAAAGGGCTGAGGGATATATTGTATACGATGGGAGTCCGTCAGGGGGCAGCGTATCTGAAGACACAATACGGGCTGGATCAGACGATAGAAGAAGTGATAGAGGGGTTAAATCGGGAGGTGCGGGGATTTTACGAAAAGAAAGTTCCGCTGAAAGAGGGCGTCCGGGAATATTTGGAAAGATTTCGGGAATTATCTCTTCCGATGATGCTTGCGACTTCCGGAGATAAAACGAATGTGAGGGCGGCACTTAGCCGTCTGGGGATTTTAAGCTGGTTTGAGGGAATCCTGACTTGTCTGGAAATGGGAACCGATAAAAATCATCCCGATGTGTTTTTGGCAGCCGCACTGCAGATGGATCTGGATCCGTCGGAAATTCTGGTGTTTGAAGACGCGCTGTATGCGATTCAGACTGCAAAGAGGGCGGGATTTCGAACCGTGGCGGTATACGACAAGGCAAATGACTGTGATCTGGCAAAAATATGGAAACTGGCGGAGATTTATTTGCCGGAATACACGGAATTTGATATATTTTGGAGGAGGATATCAAGACTATCATGAAAAAGAAACAGAAATATATCGGAATCATATACATTATCCTGTCAGCATTTTGCTTTGCGCTGATGTCGATGTTTGTAAGACTTTCCGGAGATCTGCCGGCAATCCAGAAAAGCTTTTTCAGAAATCTGGTGGCGCTTGTATTTGCAGGGATCATTCTTGCAAAAGAAAAGGTATGGTTTTCCGGAAAGAAAGAGAATGTCAAATATCTTCTGGCACGAGCGACAGCAGGAACACTTGGTGTGCTGTGCAATTTTTACGCGGTAGATCATATGATTCTGTCGGATGCGTCGATGCTCAACAAAATGTCTCCGTTTTTTGCGATCATCTTCAGTTATCTGATCCTGAAAGAAAAAGTACGGTTGCCACAGGCGCTGATCGTTGCAGGGGCGTTTCTCGGAAGTCTGTTGATCATCAAACCGACGGTTGGTATCTTTTCCTCTCCGGCGGCACTCGTCGGATTGTTGGGCGGTCTGGGAGCCGGGATCGCTTACACTTATGTGCGCGTACTCGGACAGAAAGGTGAGAAAGGACCGTTTGTCGTCTTTGTATTCTCCGCTTTTTCCTGTATCGTAACCTTGCCGTTTTTGATCTTCGATTATCATCCGATGACAGGGATGCAGCTTTTATATCTGTTGCTTGCGGGCTTGTCGGCAGCAGGCGGACAGTTCAGTATCACAGCGGCATATTTCCACGCACCGGCAAAAGAGATTTCCGTCTATGATTACTCACAGATCATTTTCTCCGCGATCCTTGCGATCGTTGTGTTCGGACAGATGCCGGATCTGTTCAGCTGGATCGGTTATGTGATCATCTGTTCCATGGCAGTGATCATGTTCTTATATAATAAACAGACGGGAAATAGTTGATTTTAAAATAAATAAATATTAAAAGAAATAAAAATAAATCTTTAGAAATGCGAGAAAACAAAATGGAATTTGAACATACGATACGACCGATCGCATATATACAAAATGATTTTAAAGAAAAATTTGGAATCCCACGGCAGAGCGGTCTGGCGGATACGACGGCAAAGATCGTATTTGAGCCAGAATACCGAAGCCGCGAAGCTGTGCGTGGAATGGAAATGTACTCTCATTTCTGGTTGTTATGGCAGTTCTCGGAATCAGTGAGGGGCAGCTGGTCTCCGACAGTACGTCCGCCTAGGCTTGGTGGAAATATACGGATGGGTGTGTTTGCGACACGCTCTCCGTTCCGTCCCAACTCCATCGGGCTTTCCTGCGTCAGGCTGGACCATATAGATCTGGACGGGGAGGATGCTCCGGCTTTGTATGTAAGCGGGGCGGATCTGATGGACGGAACTCCGATCTATGACGTTAAACCGTATCTTCCTTATGTGGACAGCCATCCGGAGGCGTTGGGAGGTTTTACAGAATCCACAAAAGAGTACCGGTTGGAAGTGATCGTTCCGGAACATTTGAGAGCGATGATTTCCGAAACTACTTATCGCGAGCTTTGTGAAGTGTTGGAACAGGACCCGCGTCCATCTTATCAAAAGGATCCTGCCCGGACTTATGGGATGCGGTACGGAAAATGGGAAGTGAAATTCAGAGTAGAAAAAAATAGTCTTTTTGTCTGTGAGATTCGGAGCACGGAATAAGAATCTCTCATTTTGTCAATACTTTTGAAAAAAATGTATCGGCGAAATGAGGGATTTTTTATGGAAAGAAAAAGTTTTGATGAACTGTATCGGGATATTTTGCAGCAGAAAATAGATCTGCGGGAACCGCTTCCGCCGGAATATGATCCGCTCCATCTGGATTGTCTTCTTCATCCGAAAAATTATGCACCGGTTTTTCAAACGACTCAATTTCAAAATTGTGAGGAAGAGATAAAAAGAAAATGCATTCAAAGTTGTTTGTTTGAAGCGATAAAGGAAGAAGAAAATGGAAAAGTTTCTATTGATACAGAAAAATGTACCGGGTGCGGTGGATGCATTCATTCCTGCAAACCGGAAAAATTGCAGGGAAGCCGCGATCTGCTGGCAGTGATGATGGCGCTGTGGAAGAAAAAGGGGGAAGCATATATATTGGCGGCGCCTGCGTTTATGGGGCAGTTCGGAAAAGAGGTCACTCCGGGAAAATTGCGGAGTGCATTTCGGATCCTCGGATTTGACGGGATGGTGGAAGTTGCACTTTTTGCGGACATACTGACGATGAAAGAAGCATTGGAGTTTGACAAGCATGTCAGAAAAGCAGGGGATTTTCAAATGACAAGCTGCTGCTGTCCGATCTGGATCTCTATGTTGAGGAAAGAGAAATGGATGGATCATGTACCGGGCGCGGTTTCTCCGATGATCGCTGCCGGTCGTGTCGTGAAGCGGCTGCATCCGGAAGCTCTGACTGTCTTTATAGGTCCGTGTCTGGCGAAAAAGGCGGAGGCAAGAGAAGCAGATGTTGCTGATGCGGTGGATTATGTGCTGACATTTCAGGAAGTGAACGACCTGTTTGAAGCGGCAAAGATCGATCCGAAAACACTTCCCGAAAGGGGACGCGACCATTCTTCAAGAGCAGGAAGAATCTATGCGAGGACGGGCGGGGTGAGTGAAGCAGTTACCAAAACGGTACGTCAGTTGAGAAGCGATGGGAAAAGCATTCAGGTGAAAGCGGAGCAGGCAGACGGTGTTTCCGACTGCAGAAAACTTCTCGAACGATTCCGAAAGGGAGATTCCGATGCGAACTTTCTTGAGGGCATGGGATGTAAAGGAGGATGTGTGGGCGGACCGAAAGCGATGCTTTCGGCAAAGCAGGGGACAGAGTATGTGAATGAGTATGGAAATGCGGCAAAGGTGAAGACGCCGCTTGAGAATCCATATGTGATGCAGTTGATGAAAGAATTGGGATTTGATACCGTTGAAGCGCTTTTGGAAGACGAAACGCTCTTTACGAGAAATTTCGGGAAAGAATTTTCCGATAATTAGAAGAAAACCCTTTTTGTTTTCTGTAAAATACGGTATAATCGGTATATAAAAACGGATCCATAGATTGAGAGGAGTGATTTGGATGACAGAAAACATTATTATCACGATCGGGCGACAGTTTGGAAGCGGCGGACATGAGATCGGAAACCGTCTTGCAGAGCGGCTTTCCATTCCGCTCTATGATCACAATCTGATTCGGATGGCGGCAAAAGAACTTAAGATTACTCCGGAAGAAGCAGAGAAAGTGGATGAATCTATTTTGGGCAGATATATGTCCTCCGCGATTCTCGGATCCGGAGACTATCTGATGTTTATGAATGAATCAGAATTTGAAGAGCCGCTGAGTGACAAAGTCTATGTAATGCAGACACAGATCATCCAAAAACTGGCAAACAGAAGCTCCTGCATTTTTGTGGGAAGATGTGCGGATTATGTGCTGGGAGATTATTCAAACTGCATCAATGCATTTGTATATGCATATAAAGAAGACCGGATCCGTCGGATCATGAAACTGTACGATCTGACGGAACGGCAGGCTTGGGATAAGATCAAGAAGATAGATAAGACGAGAAAAGCATATTATGAAGAACATACGGATCGGGATTGGGGAAGTATTGAAGCGCATCAGATGTTGTTTAATGCAAGTCTGATGGGGATCGATGGCGTGGTAGATGCCCTGGAGGGCATTTACAGGAAATGGAACGAAAGAGAATAGAAAAATGGCTGGGAATGATTTCCCGGTCATTTTTGTATAGGCAACGAGCCAAAGTCCGGGCTTGCCCGAGACCTTGGCGACTGCTTACAATCCCGGAATGTGCCTTTTGGCACTTCCGGTGATTGATAAGAAACGATATTGGAAGCGTGAGCTTTGTGATAAATTGTTTTGTGTTTTGTACTGCAGCGATTCTGTAACGGTAAATTCAGAAGAAAAATCCTGCCAGAAATGTCATGAATGGGATCGTGGCAATAGAACAAACCGTTGTAAACGCAAAAATTTCGGAAGCGTATTGATAGTTTTTGTTAAACTGGATCGCCATCATCGTCAAAGTTGCGCCGGTCGGGCATGCCGCTGCGATCAGCGTTGTATATGCGATATCGTGTTCGGTCCGGAACGCAGCCAAAAGCAGAAGAACCGCAAATGGAATGAGGATCAGCTTTAAAATCGTGGTCCAGTAAACATGCAGTTTGGTAAAAATCTTTTTCGGATCGGTCTGTGCGACAGATACTCCTGCGATGATCATAGCCAGAGGCGTATTCATATCGGCAATGTAGTTCATCGAATCCAGCAGGACAGAGGGAAGCTGGATCCGGGCAAAATAGAGTACAACTGCGATCACGACACCGATCATCATGGGCGAGAGTAGTCCCTGACGCAGACGTCTGAAAGAAAAACTCCCATTGAGCAGAATCAGGCTGTGTGTCCATGTGAGGATATTAAAAACAGTCATATAAGCGGTTAAATAAAAGACGCCGTCGCTTCCCAATACACTGTTGATCAAAGGGATTCCGATAAATCCGCAGTTGGAATAGACTGCGGCGATCCGTTCGATCGCATATTCCGGATTTTTGCCGGCAGGGATCAGAAAATGTGCCATGAGGATCCCGAGGATATGGGCTGCAGCCGCAGCTGCAAACGAGATCATAAGTCCGCGGATCAGAGCCGGGTCATAAGGTGTCTGGTAAACGGTAATGATCAGGCAGGGATTGACAACCATCAAAAGAAGATTAGACAGCGTCCGGTTTCCCTCCTGAGTGATCAATCCGATTTTATAACAAAAATAGGCAAGAAGCATGATGAAAAGCATTTTGAGCAGTTGGTTAAAGATTAAAGTAAACATAAACAGAAACTCCTATCGATGGATTCCCTCCTGGATCTCGTCTGCCCAGGTTTGGAGATTGTAAGTATGTCCGTCAAAGAGCTTTAGTATGACGCCGGTCGGATGGTCATCGTTTGCAAATGCGTTTGCTTCATCCGTATCTACATGCATGGCAAGTGAAAAAGACGGACTGACACGGACAACTACATCGGAAAAGATCAGTGAACGTTCATAACTGGTTGTGATGACAAATACAATGTCATTGTCTTTGACATGAGCACGCAGAGCGTCAATGGGTGTCATATGGATATGCCGTTTGGCAACGATCACACCTCTCTCCAGTGTAATCGTTCCGTATGGACCGATCAGCGTACAGCCGGGCGTTCCCTCCAGATCACCGGACTGACGGATCACGCTCGGAATACCGAGTCTTCTTGTGTCAGTTACGGAAATTTCAACCTGTGTCTCTTTTCGGTATGGACCCAGCACAACTACTTTTTCCAATTGCCCTTTTGGACCGACAACACGAAGTCGTTCTTTACAGGCATATTGTCCGGGCTGACTCAATTCTTTCACATAGGTCATGTGAGAGCCTGTGCCAAAAAGTATCTCAAAATCTTCTTTTGAAAGGTGAATGTGCCTTGCAGATGTTTCAATAGGGATTTTTAAACTCATCCGACCATACCTCGTTTCCATGAACATATCGCTTTTTACATCAAAATATAAAAATATTTTAACAGACCGCACTCGGTTTTTCAATGTTGGAAATGATTTGTTGTCTGCCACATTGATTTTTTTGTGAACCGACTGATCGCAAAAATAAAAATTCATCGGTAAAGGTATAAAAAACCTCTGCTTACAGATACTATTTCCAGAAATGGAAAAAAGTACAGGAAGCGGAGGTTTTTATATGAAAGCAACAGGAATCGTAAGAAGAATCGATGATCTTGGCCGTGTTGTGATCCCAAAGGAAATCAGACGGACACTGCGGATCCGGGAGGGCGATCCGCTTGAGATCTTCACAGACCGGGAGGGGGAGATCATCCTGAAAAAATATTCTCCGATCGGGGAATTGGGAATGTTTGCTGCACAGTATTGCGAGAGTCTGGCACAGACACTAAATTGTACGGTATGTATAACAGACTGCGATCAAGTGATTGCGGTAAACGGGAATGGAAAAAAGGACTTTAATAATAAAAATATAAGTAAAGAAATGGAAAGGTTTCTAAAGAAACGAGAAATGAAGAACGGGAAGGAAAAAGTTTCCTTCTATATTCCTATTGTGCAGGAGGATGAAAACGTGTGCGAAGAGGTGATCTGTCCCATTTTGTGTGAGGGAGATGTGATCGGCAGCGTTATATTACTGAATCGGGAAGCAAAGAAAAAATTTGATGAGTCAGAACAAAAAGCAGCACAATGTGCGGCAGCATTTTTAGGAAAACAGATGGAGCAGTAAAGGGAAGTTCTGATTTCTGTGCATATCCATGTCAACGGAACCATAAACATAATATAGAAGCTGTGGAGATCAGACGATGATCCGAAGAAGAAAAGGGGGGCGTGGATATGGAACAGAATATAAAAAACAAGACAGGATTAGATAAGACGATATTTTGGATGTTGAAATCATTGCTTTGTTCGTACGTGGTTACAGGGATTTTACTGTTGATCCTGGCAGGAATCCTTTATAAGTTTAATTTAGATGAGGCGAAAGTGACGGCGGGGATTTTGATCATCTATGTACTGTCAGCTTTTGCGGGCGGGTTTGTGATCGGAAAGATCACCGGAACAAAGAAATTTTTCTGGGGACTGCTTGTAGGGATTTTTTATGCGGTGCTTCTTGTACTCGTGTCATTTGGACTATATCGGTCGATTCAGGGCAGCGTATCGGAACTGGTGACAACGTTTCTTGTATGTGCCGGCGGGGGAATGGTCGGCGGAATGATTTCGTGATAGATTTCAGTGACAGATTTCGTGAGAAAAAACTCTTTTAAATCATGGCACAGTATGATATAATACAACGAAGTAGAAATACAAGAGTATGAAAAGTAGGAGGAGATCAAGATGAAACACATTAAAACACTGAATACTCAGACATTAAATCATACAGTGAAAAAAGGCGGATGCGGCGAGTGCCAGACATCATGTCAGTCTGCATGCAAGACATCCTGTACCGTAGGAAATCAGACTTGCGAGAACAGAAAATAATCCTTTTGCACGTTGGAAGCGCGGCAGATCTGCCGGCAGGCGCAAAGGGAAATGAATAAGGAAATTAAAAGGGCAGCGACCTCGGCCGCTGCCTTATCCTTGTTTATCTGGAAATATGTAAAAGAAAGATGAACTCAGTAAAGAAACATATTAATTAGAAAGAGAGGTATCTGTTGTGATACATCAGTACCAGAATAATGGATATAACATCGTGCTGGATGTCAACAGTGGTTCGGTTCATGTAGTAGATCCGCTTGCCTATGATATCATCGCATGTTTGGAGAAGCAGAATCCATCCCAGACGGCGGAATCATTAAAGAAACCGGAGACGTTGGAGATGGTGCTTTCGGAGCTCAAATCTTCCGGAAAAGAAGCGGATGCGGAAGAAGTAAAGGAGATTCTGGAAGCGGTAACGGAGCTGACAGAAGCAGGACAGCTTTTTACGGAAGATATTTATGAAGATTACATAGACGAAGTCAAACAGCGCAAGACGGTTGTGAAAGCACTCTGTCTGCATATTGCCCACGACTGTAATCTGGCTTGTCGCTATTGTTTTGCCGAGGAGGGGGAGTATCACGGAAGACGTGCGCTGATGTCTTATGAAGTCGGAAAGAAAGCTCTTGACTTTCTGATCGCCAATTCCGGAAGCAGACGCAATCTGGAAGTGGATTTCTTCGGTGGAGAACCGCTGATGAACTGGCAGGTTGTCAAAGATCTGGTTGCATATGGAAGAGAACAGGAAAAGCTTCATGATAAGCATTTCCGTTTCACACTGACCACAAACGGTGTACTTTTAAATGATGAAGTACAGGAATTTGTGAATCGTGAGATGGATAACGTTGTTCTGAGCCTGGACGGAAGAAAAGAGGTCAACGACCGGATGCGTCCGTTCCGGAACGGAAAAGGAAGTTATGACCTGATCGTTCCGAAATTCCGGAAACTTGCCGAGAGCCGAAATCAGGAGAAATATTATATCCGCGGAACGTTTACGCGGGAGAATCTGGATTTCTCAAAAGATGTAGAGCATTTTGCGGAATTGGGATTTGAGCAGATTTCCATCGAACCGGTCGTGGGAGAGGATACCGATCCGTATGCGATCCGGGAAAGCGATCTTCCTCAGATATTCTCCGAATACGACAAGCTGGCGAAAATGATGGTGGAACGTGAACGGGAGGGCAGAGGATTTAATTTCTTCCATTTCATGATCGATCTGGAGGGCGGTCCGTGTGTGGCGAAGCGGTTATCCGGCTGTGGTTCCGGTACGGAGTATCTGGCAGTGACTCCATGGGGAGATCTTTATCCATGTCATCAGTTTGTCGGAGATGAGACATTCCTTATGGGAAATGTGGATGATGGCATCGTAAGACCGGAGATCGCTGATGATTTCAGAAGCTGCAGCGTGTACTCCAAAGAAAAATGCAGAAGTTGTTTTGCAAGATTCTACTGCAGCGGCGGATGTATGGCGAATTCTTATAAATTCCACAACACCATCCACGATACGTATGATGTGAGTTGTGAAATGGAACGTAAACGTGTGGAGTGTGCGATCATGATCAAAGCCGCTCTGGCAGATAATGGAAAGGATGAGGAACGTGAAGAAGAGTAAAGGAGTCATCAGCCTGATCCTGATCGCCGTTCTGACCGGTCTGCTTGGGTTTACAACCATTCATGGCTGGGGCAAGGGCGAAACAGGCGCGGCAAAAAATATCAACCTTGGTTTGGATCTGGAGGGTGGAGTCAGCATCACCTATCAGGTAAAAGGCGATACCCCGTCGGAAGAAGATATGGCGGACACGATCTACAAACTGCAGAAACGTGTCGAGGGATACAGTACAGAAGCGACGGTTTATCAGGAGGGCGATGACCGGATCAGTATCGAGATCCCGGGCGTCAGCGATGCGAATGCGATCCTGGATGAACTCGGACGACCGGGAAGTCTGTATTTTATTGCCCAGACAGACAGTGAGGGCAACTTAAATTATAAAAATGAGAAGCAGACGGGAAATCCGGAAGATTATAAACTGACAAAATCGATCGAGGAGCTGCAGAAAGACGGCTCCATCGTGCTGACAGGTACGGATGTGAAAAATGCGGAGGCGGTTGCGAGATCGAATCAGGTCAGCGATGCGGCGGAATATGCCGTGGCTTTGGAGATGAACAAAGACGGCGCGGCTAAGTTTGCCGAGGCGACGAAAAAAGCGCTCGAATCCAAGGAGAGCATCGGTATCTATTACGACGATGCATTTGTAACGGTTCCGAATGTCAACAGTGAGATCAAAGACGGACGTGCGGAGATCAGCGGAGCGATGGACTACACAAAAGCAAATGCGCTGGCAACGACGATCCGGAGCGGAGCGCTGAATCTGGAGCTGGAAGAACTTCGATCCAATGTGGTCGGAGCACAGCTGGGGCAGGATGCGATCAAGACAAGTTTGATGGCAGGTGCGATCGGACTGGCGATCGTATTTGTATTCATGTGCGTTGTATATCTGCTTCCGGGACTTGCTTCCGGACTGGCGCTTTTGATCTATACAGGACTGGTGCTGGTTTCTCTGAATGCGTTTGACATTACGCTGACGCTTCCGGGAATTGCGGGTATCATCCTCGGCATCGGTATGGCGGTGGATGCAAACGTGATTATTTTCGCCCGTGTGGGAGAAGAATTGGCGGCAGGCAAATCTGTGCGCAGTTCGCTGAATGCCGGATTTAAAAAGGCAATGTCGGCAATTCTGGACGGCAATATCACGACACTGATCGCGGCGGCAGTTCTTTGGCTTCGCGGAAGCGGCACAGTCAAGGGATTTGCGCAGACACTGGCGCTTGGTATCGTCGTATCCATGTTTACGGCGCTTGTGATCACACGGGTGATCATCTACTCATTCTATGCGGTTGGAATTCGGAGTGAAAAATTATACGGACGTCCGAAAAAGGAAAGAAAAGCGATCAATTTCCTCGGAAAGAAGAAACTGTTCTTTGGTGTTTCTGCGGCATTGATCCTGGCGGGATTCGTACTGATGGGAGTCAATTCCGCGCGCGGCGTCGGAGCGCTGAATTACAGTCTGGAGTTTAAAGGCGGTACGGCGACCAATGTGACATTTGCAGAAGAGTATACATTGGAAGAGATTGATGATAAGATCGTGCCGTTGATCGAGGACGTGACCGGCGACAAAAATGTACAGGTTCAAAAAGTAGAGGGAAGCAAGCAGGTTGTCTTTAAGACACAGACATTGGATCTGGAAAAACGAGAAGCGTTTAATAAAGTGATGACAGAGCAGTTCGGCGCTTACGAAAAAGAGATCACAAGTGAAAATATCAGCTCAACGGTAAGTTCCGAGATGCGTCAGGACGCAGTGGTAGCGGTTGCGATTGCGACAGTCTTTATGCTTTTGTATATCTGGCTGCGATTTAAAGACATCCGCTTTGCGACAAGCGCGGTTGTGGCGCTGCTCCATGACGTGCTGATCGTACTTGGATTTTATGTGCTTTCCCGTGTATCTGTCGGAAATACATTTATCGCGTGTATGCTGACGATCGTCGGATATTCGATCAACGCGACGATCGTGATCTTTGATCGGATCCGTGAGGAACTGAAAACACGGAAGCGCGGAACCGATCTTCAGGATCTGGTAAACGGATGTATCACCAAGACATTGACAAGGAGTATTTATACCTCTTTGACAACATTTATCATGGTTGCCGTTCTTTATGTGATGGGCGTAAGTTCGATCAAAGAATTTGCACTTCCGTTGATGGTAGGTATCATCTGCGGAGCATACTCTTCCGTATGCATCACAGGCGCGCTCTGGTATGTGATGAAAAAAGCATCTGAGAAAAAAGCGGCAAAGAAAGCGTAAGAAAATTTTTTGTTTATTTACGATAAAAAGGGCAGGGGATATCCCTGCTCTTTTTCTAAAGGAGGAACGGCGATGGAAAAATGGTTCGTTACAATGAAAAAAGCCGATTTTCAGTCTATTTCCGAGAAGTACCACATTTCTCCGATCCTGGCACGTCTAATCCGGAATCGGGAGGTCATCGGGGAGGAGGCGATTGATTTTTATCTGAATGGAACGATCGCGGATCTGTATGACGGCATGTTGATGAAAGATATGGACAAGGCGGTAGAAATCCTGTCGGAGAAGATACGGGAGAGGGCGGCGATCCGGATCATCGGGGATTATGATATAGACGGGGTCAATGCAACGTATATTTTACAGGAGGGGCTTGCCGGACTCGGCGCCGATGTGGATACGGATATTCCGGACCGGATCCGGGACGGATACGGGCTGAACCGTAATCTGATCGATCGTGCGTTGGAGGATGGAATCGATACGATCATTACTTGTGACAATGGGATCGCGGCGGGAGAGGAAATTCTTTACGGAAAAGAACGGGGGCTGACTGTGATCGTGACAGATCACCATGAGATTCCGTTTTTGGATGCGGGAGGCGAGAAAGAATATCTGCTCCCACAGGCAGATGCGGTCGTAGACCCGCACCGCCCGGATTGTGAATATCCGTTTAAAGGTCTTTGCGGAGCGGCGGTGGCATATAAACTGGTGGAAGCATTGTATGAAGTGATGCAGCGCGATGCGGAGGACGTGGATTATCTGATGGAAAATGTGGCGATCGCGACGGTGGGGGATGTGATGGACCTGTGTGGAGAAAATCGGATTTTTGTCAAACAGGGACTGGAGATGCTGAAACGGACCCGCAATGAGGGTCTGAAAGCGTTGATGGAATGTACGAATGTGCCGGTGGACCGGCTGAACGCGTATCATATCGGATTTGTCATCGGACCTTGTATCAATGCAGGGGGGCGGCTGGATACCGCAAAGCGTGCGCTGGAACTGCTCTGTGCGAAAAACCGGAGAGATGCGGTGATGCTGGCGGAAGACCTGAAAGCGTTGAATGACAGCCGGAAAGAGATGACGGAAAAAGGTGTGGAACAGGCGGTGGAACAGATCGAATCGACATCCATGCAGGAAGATCCGGTGCTTGTCGTTTATCTGCCGGATTGTCATGAAAGTATTGCAGGCATTATTGCAGGGCGGCTTCGGGAGCGGTATTACCGACCGGTATTTGTGCTGACGCGTGCGGAAGACGGGGTGAAAGGATCCGGGCGTTCGATTGAAAGTTACAATATGTTTGAAGAAATGTGCAAGTGCCGCGCACTGTTTACGAAGTTCGGAGGACATAAGCTGGCGGCAGGGCTGTCTCTTCCGGAAGAAAATGTACCGCGTTTCCGGCAGGTGATCAACAAACTGGCAGATTTGAGCGAGGAAGACCTGATGGAGAAAGTATCGATCGACATGCAGCTTCCGCTTCCGTATATTACGGAAAATCTGGTGGAAGAGCTGGAACTGCTGGAACCTTTTGGAAAAGGCAATACGAAGCCGCTTTTTGCAGAGAAAAATCTCCGGGTGATCCGACCGCGTATCATCGGCAAGAACCGGAATGTATTGAAGTTTCAGGTGGAAGACCGGGGCGGAAACCGCATGGAAGCCGTTTATTTCGGAAATGTGAACACCTGTCTGGAAGAGATGGAAAAAGGCGGTGAGATGTCGTTTACATATTATCCGTCGGTCAATGAATATATGGGGCGTCGGACACTGCAGATCACCGTGGTAAACTACCGGAGATAAAAACGTTTGAAAATTGCGAAAATAATGCTATACTAGAAAAAGCAAATACAGGAAGAAAAGGGGACACTGATATGGCAGGAACACCGGAATATGAATTATTAAATCGGAATTTTGCGATGGTTGACGGGCATGCCGTGAAAGCACCGGAGGATTATCAGGATCCTGAACAGTTATATCAGGCATTGATCGAACGTGTCAGGAAATATCATCCGTCGGCAGATATTTCCCTGATCGAAAAAGCATATAAGACGGCAAATGAGGCACATAACGGACAGGTGCGCAAATCGGGCGAGCCGTATATCATCCATCCGCTCTGGGTGGGGATCATCCTTGCGGATCTGGAGATGGACAAAGAGACGATCGTGGCGGTGATGCTGCATGATGCCGTGGAAGATACCGATATGACCTTGGATGATGTGAGCCGTGAGTTTGGGGAAGAGGTGGCTCTCCTTGTAGACGGTGTGACGAAACTGGGGCAGTTATCTTATTCTCAGGATAAACTGGAGATCCAGGCGGAAAATCTACGCAAGATGTTCCTTGCGATGGCAAAAGACATCCGTGTGATCATCATCAAACTGGCGGACCGTCTGCACAATATGCGGACGCTTGAATTTATGCGTCCGGAAAAGCAGAAAGAAAAAGCAAAAGAGACGATGGACATTTATGCGCCGATCGCCCAGCGGCTCGGTATTTCCAAGATCAAGATCGAGCTGGACGATCTCTCTTTGAAATATTCCCAGCCGGAAGTGTATCAGCAGCTTGTCCACGATCTGAACGAGCGCAAGACGAAGCGGGAAGAATTTGTCCAGCAGATTGTCTCGGAAGTATCGACACATATGAAGAACGCGCATATTCAGGCGAAAGTATATGGAAGAGTGAAGCATTTTTTCAGCATCTACAAGAAAATGGTCAATCAGAATAAAACTCTGGATCAGGTGTACGATCTGTTTGCGGTTCGGATCATTGTGGATTCCGTGAAAGACTGTTATGCGGCGCTTGGCGTGATCCATGAGATGTATACGCCGATCCCGGGACGTTTTAAAGATTATATCGCGATGCCGAAGCCGAATATGTATCAGTCCCTGCACACAACGTTGATGGGACCGTCCGGACAGCCGTTTGAGATCCAGATCCGTACAGAGGAGATGCATAAGACTGCGGAGTACGGTATTGCAGCCCATTGGAAATATAAAGAGGGCGGGGATGCGGCGAAAGTGGTGCAGGCGCAGGAAGAGAAATTAAACTGGCTGCGTCAGATCCTGGAATGGCAGCGGGATATGTCCGACAACCGGGAATTCTTAAGTCTCTTAAAAGGAGATCTGGATCTGTTTGCGGAGGACGTCTACTGTTTTACACCGAACGGAGATGTCAAGAACCTGCCGAATGGTTCGACGCCGGTTGATTTTGCCTATGCGATCCACAGCGCCGTCGGAAATAAGATGGTCGGCGCAAGAGTGAACGGCAAATTGGTCAATATCGATTACAAGATCCAAAACGGTGATCGTATCGAGATATTGACGTCCCAGAATTCGAGAGGACCGAGCCGTGACTGGCTGAATATCGTAAAGAGTACGCAGGCGAAATCCAAGATCAATTCCTGGTTTAAGAAAGAGTTCAAAGAGGAAAATATCATCCGCGGGCGTGAGATGGTGGCGGCATGCTGCCGTGCCAAATCGGTGAACCTTGCCAATGTCATGAAGCCGAAATATCAGCAGATCGTGCAGCAGAAATATGGATTCCGCGACTGGGATTCCGTGCTGGCAGCGATCGGACATGGCGGACTCAAAGAGGGGCAGGTTGTCAACCGGCTTCAGGAAGAGTACGAGAAAGAACACAAGAAAGAAGTGACTGATGAGACGATCCTTGAAAAGCTTTCAGGGAACGGCAATCAGAAAGTCCATATCGGGAAATCCAAGAGTGGGATCATCGTCAAAGGAATCGACGATATGGCGGTGCGTTTTTCAAAATGCTGCTCACCGGTGCCGGGAGATGAGATCGTCGGATTTGTTACGAGAGGGCGCGGTATGTCGATCCATCGGACGGACTGTGTCAATATGCTGCATCTTTCCGCGGCAGAGCGGGAACGTCTCATCGATGCGGAATGGGAGAGCACGGAGGAAAGCGACGGCGGCGGACAGTATCTGGCGGAATTAAAGATTTATTCCGGCGACCGTCAGGGACTTTTGATGGATGTTTCCAAAGTATTTACGGAAGCGAAGATTGATGTGAAATCCATGAACGTGCGGACGAGCAAAAAAGGAACGGCAACATTGGAGATGGGATTTATCGTGCGCGGTCGGGAAGAATTAAACCGGCTGATCGAGAAACTGCGTCAGATCGAGGGCGTGATGGATATCGAAAGAACTGCGGGATAAAAAAGAGCCAGGGAGGAAGAAGATGCGGATTGAACGATTTATAGTGGGGATGGTAGGCACAAATTGTTATGTGGTATCCAATGAGGAGACTTTGGAATGTTTTCTCATTGATCCGGGCGCTTATTCGGACAAGATGATAACATATATCCGGGAGAATGCGCTGAAACCGCGGGCGATCCTGCTGACGCACGGGCATTTTGATCATATCATGGGACTGGACGAAGTTTTAGCGCAATTTTTTGTTCCGGTGTATGTACAGGAAGAGGAAGAGATCCTTTTGAAAGATGCGTCTTACAATGCATCGGTTTCTTACGGACCGGCATATACATTTTCCGGTGCGTCTCATATAAAAGACGGACAGGTTTTGGAGCTTGCAGGGATGAAAATCCGTGTGATCCATACGCCGGGGCATACGATCGGCGGATGCTGTTATTATATAGAATCGGAAAATGTGTTGTTCAGCGGAGATACATTGTTCCATGATTCTGTTGGAAGAACGGATTTTCCGACGGGAAGCCAGAGTCAGCTTGTACGTTCGATCCGGGAAAAACTTCTCGGGCTGCCGGAAGAGACGGTTGTCTGTCCGGGACATATGAGCGAGACGACGATCGGACATGAGAAAAAATATAATCCGTTTCTTTGATAAGGAGTAAAGTATGATTGAGATCATAAGTAAAGAAACGTTATTCACCTACAATTTATACCATATTACGAAAGCTTTTTTTCCGGAGGAGGAAATCAGGCAGTGTGTAGACGGGGAGCAAGAACCTCTGGTGAAACTGACAGTGGACGGAGGCTCTTGCTTTTCCGTTGCCGAAGAACCTCAGATCGGGGAAGATGTACAGCCGGAAGTGTTCCGCCAGATGCGCAAACGTTTTGTGACGCATAAAGTGTACGGGTATCTGTCGGAGAGGACAGGCAGGAAACTAGCCTGGGGAATGTTGACAGGGGTTCGCCCTACAAAGCTTGTCATGCAAAAATTGGAAAGCGGAAAAAGCGAAGAGGAAATTGTTGAGTTTCTAAAAGAAGAATATAGTGTATCTGACGAAAAGGCAAAACTTGCGATTGAAATCGCAGAGCGCGAGAAGCGGCAGATGGAATGTCTGCACACGCCGGAGGGATTCAGTCTTTATGTGGGAATCCCGTTTTGTCCGAGTATTTGTTCCTATTGTTCTTTTAGTTCTTCACCGGCAGATCAGTGGCAGGATCAGATGGATTCCTATCTGGATGCGCTGTGCAGGGAGATCCGGGCGACGGCAAAGATGGCAAAAGGAAAGATACTGGATACGGTTTATATCGGCGGGGGAACACCGACGACATTGTCTGCCGGGCAATTGGATCGTCTGCTTTTATGCATCGAACAAAATTTTTCGATGGAGACGGTACAGGAATATACGGTGGAAGCGGGACGACCGGACAGCATCACAAAAGAGAAACTGGAAGTGATCCGGAAATATCCGGTGACACGGATTTCGATCAATCCGCAGACGATGCAGCAGAAGACGCTTGATCTTGTCGGAAGAAAGCATACGGTCGGGGATGTGAAAACGATCTTTCATTTGGCGAGAACGCTTGGATTCGACAACATCAATATGGATCTGATCGCCGGACTTCCCGGCGAGAGTGCGGAAGATATGCGGGATACGCTTGCGCAGATCGAACAGCTCGGACCGGACAGTCTGACGATCCATTCTCTGGCGATCAAACGGGCGGCAAAGATGGGGCAGGATGCAAAAGTAAATCGGACGTCGAAATCAGAAAAGACGTTTTCAAGTGAAATCGGACAGATGGTAGAGGACGGCGCAGCCGCGGCAAGGAGGATGGGGTTACTTCCTTATTATCTGTACCGGCAGAAAAACATCGCCGGAAATTTTGAAAATGTTGGTTATGCAAAGGTTGACAAAGCGGGAATTTACAATATACTTATTATGGAAGAAAAGCAGATGATACTGGCATGCGGAGCAGGCGCAGGCACAAAGATCGTTCTGCCGGAAAAGATGACGCTTGAGAACGGAAAGACAACGAATCTGATCCGGATTGAAAACGTAAAGAATATCACAGAATACATCAGTCGTATTGATGAGATGATAGAGAGAAAAGGAGAATGGTTATGGCATTAAAGAAGAAACCGGTAACCGGGATGAAAGACATGATGCCGGAGGAGATGGAGATCCGGGATTATGTGATCGCACTGATCAAAGAGACATATAAGGCATTTGGATTTTCTTCTATTGAAACTCCATGTGTGGAACATATTGAGAATCTGTGCAGCAAACAGGGCGGAGACAATGAGAAGCTGATCTTTAAGATTTTAAAAAGAGGCGAGAAACTGAAGCTCGATCAGGCGAAAGAGGAGATCGATCTGGTGGACGGCGGACTACGCTATGACCTGACCGTGCCGCTTTCCCGGTATTATTCCAATCATGCAAATGAACTTCCGGTGCCGTTCAAAGCGCTGCAGATGGGAAATGTATGGCGTGCAGACCGTCCGCAGAGGGGGCGTTTCCGTCAGTTTATGCAGTGTGATATCGATATTCTCGGAGAACCGTCCAATCTTGCGGAGATCGAACTGATCCTTGCGACGACGACGCTGCTCGGCAAACTGGATTTTAATCATTTTACGATCCGGATCAATGACCGTCGTTTCTTAAAAGCGATGGCGGCATACAGCGGATTTGCGGAAAGTGAATATGACAATGTCTTTATCATTCTGGACAAGATGGACAAGATCGGTTTGGACGGTGTAAAGAGAGAACTGGAAGAGTGTGGTTACGCAGCCGAATCCGTAGAAAAATATCTACAGATTTTTGAAGAGATCACCAATGACGTGGCAGGCGTCCGCTGGTGCAAAGAGAAACTGGAGGGATTTCTTCCGGCGGATGCAGCCGAGTCTCTGGAGACGATCATCACCAGCGTAGAACGTGCAAAGGAAGCGGACTTTAAGATCAGTTTCGACCCGACGCTTGTACGTGGCATGTCTTATTATACAGGAACGATCTTCGAGATTTCCATGGATGAGTTCGGCGGTTCTGTCGGCGGCGGCGGTCGTTACGATGAAATGATCGGCAAGTTCACCGGACAGAATACACCGGCAGTCGGTTTCTCGATCGGGTTCGAGCGGATCGTTATGCTCCTGTTAGAGCGTGGTTATCAGGTTCCGACCGGAAAACAGAAAAAAGCATACCTGTTGGATAAGAATCTGCCCCAGGAGAAGATGCTTTCGGTTCTGGAACAGGCGAAAGCAGACCGCGCAGACGGAATGCAGATTATGATCGTAAATATGAAGAAAAATAAGAAATTTCAGAAAGAACAGCTGGCACAGCAGGGATATACGGAGATCGAAGAAATTTTCAGCAGATAAATAACGGAAACTGTCTGTTTGACAGAGAAGAAAAGGAAGAAAAGAGGAAGTAGAGTATGTCAGAATCAATGAAAGGACTGCATCGTACACACCGGTGCGCCGAACTTTCAAAAGCAAATATCGGAGAACAGGTAACCATCATGGGATGGGTACAGAAGAACCGCAATAAAGGCGGACTTGTATTTGTGGACGTCCGGGACCGTTCCGGGCTGATCCAGGTTGTATTTGAAGAGGGAAAATCAGACGTTGCGCTGATCGAGAAAGCGGCAGGGCTGCGCGCGGAATATGTGGTGGCGATCACAGGTACGGTTGCAGCACGTTCCGGTGCGGTCAATGAGAATCTTGCGACCGGAGAGATCGAGGTGATCCCGGATTCCCTGCGGATCCTTTCCGAATCGGAGACACCGCCGTTCCCGATCGAGGAAAATTCCAAGACAAAAGAAGAACTTCGTCTGAAATACCGTTATCTGGATCTGCGCAGACCGGATCTGCAGAAAAATCTGATCATGCGGAGTAAAATTGCAACATTGACGAGACAGTTTCTGGCAGATGAGGGATTTTTGGAGATCGAGACTCCGATCCTCGGAAAGACAACGCCGGAGGGGGCGAGAGATTATCTTGTTCCGAGCCGGATCCATCCGGGAAGTTTTTACGGACTTCCGCAGTCTCCGCAGCTTTACAAACAGCTTTTGATGTGTTCCGGTTACGACCGTTATTTCCAGATCGCAAAATGTTTCCGCGACGAGGATCTGCGTGCCGACAGACAGCCGGAATTTACACAGATCGATATGGAGCTTTCTTTTGTAGATGAGAATGATGTGATGGAGATCAACGAGCGTCTTCTTGCGAAGTTATTCAAAGAAGTTCTCGATATTGACGTACAGCTCCCGATCCCGCGGATGACATGGCAGGAAGCGATGGATCGTTATGGTTCCGATAAGCCGGATACCCGGTTTGGAATGGAACTGGTCGATGTGACAGAGGTTGTCAAAGACAGTGAATTTGTTGTGTTTAAAGGCGCGATCGAAGCTGGCGGAACTGTCCGTGGTATCAATGCGAAAGGACAGGGCGGCATGCCGAGAAAGAAAATCGACAAACTGGTCAGCTTCGCAAAAGATTTCGGGGCGAAAGGGCTGGCATATATCGCAGTTCAGGAAGATGGAACGGTGAAATCTTCTTTCGCGAAATTTATGACGGAGGAAGAGATGCAGAATCTGATCCAGGCAATGGACGGAGAGAACGGAGATTTACTTCTGTTCGCTGCGGATCGGAATAAAGTGGTTTGGGATGTGCTCGGAAACCTGCGTCTGGAACTGGCGCGTCAGATGGAACTTCTCGATAAGAATGAATATAAATTCCTCTGGATCACAGAGTTCCCGCTTCTTGAGTGGAGCGAGGAGCAGAACCGCTTTACGGCAATGCACCATCCGTTCACGATGCCGATGGAAGAGGATCTACAGTATCTGGACAGCGATCCGGGCAGAGTGCGCGCAAAAGCTTACGACATCACTCTGAACGGTAACGAGATCGGCGGAGGAAGTATCCGAATCCACCAGAATGACATTCAGGAGAAGATGTTTGAGGTGCTTGGATTTACAAAAGAACAGGCATATGAACAGTTTGCGTTCCTTTTGAACGCGTTTAAATATGGTGTTCCGCCGCACGCCGGTCTTGCATACGGACTGGATCGTCTTGTGATGCTGATGGCGAAAGTGGACAGCATCCGTGACGTGATGGCATTCCCGAAAGTAAAAGACGCCTCCTGTCTGATGACGGAAGCGCCGAGTATGGCAGATGACAAACAGCTTGCGGAACTCGGACTGGAACTCAGACCGGAAGAGAAAGACAATACCGAAGAATAAAAACGAAAGAATAATATAAGAAATTGATAAAAGAGAACGAGAACTCCTGTGGCAGAAGAAATTGCTGACAGGAGTTTTCGTTTTCGTAACGTTAATATACAAGGGGGACTTGGAAGCGCCGGGTAAGAAATGTTTATATGGAAGATTTTATGTGTATGGAAAGTATTCGCTTTAGGTATATACAGATACAAAAAAACCGTAATCCCTACCGGAATTACGGTCTTAAGAGCGATAGACGGGGTTCGAACCCGCGACCCCGACCTTGGCAAGGTCGTACTCTACCAACTGAGCCACTATCGCGTTTTGTTTGCGTTCCTCACTTGGAACAATACATACTATACTATAAGGTCTTATAGAAGTCAACACTTTTTTAAAAATAATGTGTCGGAATTTTTACTAATTTTTCAAACAATTCAGAAAGTTTGTTTCGGAGATATTACGAGATGTGAAATTAATAACGCTAGTCTTCTTTCAAAATCTATGCTATGATAAGTAGCAAAAGTATCAATAGATAGTATGGAATATATTTGGGGCACAGGATACCAGATGGATTGTAGGATAGGATGCATACGAAGCTATGAATAAAAACAGGAGGAATAGGATATGGGAAAGAAGATCAAAGCAGCACTTTTGGGAGCAGGAACAGTCGGAACCGGCGTATACAAATTGTTTGAAAGACGTTCCGACGTCATGGAGCAGACTGTGGGCGCCGAGCTGGAACTGAAAAAGATCCTGGTACACAGCCTTGGGAAAAAGAGAGCGGGAATTGACGAAAGCCTCTTGACGGATGACTGGAATGAGATTTTGAATGACGATGAGATCCGGATCGTGATCGAAGTGATGGGCGGGATCGAACCGGCGAAAACTTATATCCTGGATGCGCTGCATGCCGGAAAGCATGTCGTGACGGCCAATAAAGATCTGATCGCGGTTTATGGAAGAGAGCTTCTGGATGCGGCAGAAGAGCAGCATTGCGATCTGTTGTTTGAGGCGGCGGTAGCGGGAGCAATCCCGATCATCCGTCCGTTAAAGCAGTGTCTTGCGGCAAATGAGATCAGTGAGGTGCTTGGGATCGTAAACGGTACGACAAACTATATCCTGACAAGAATGTTTGAGGATCATATGGATTTTGAGACGGCGCTGGCAAAAGCGACGGAGCTTGGCTATGCGGAGGCGGACCCGACGGCAGATGTGGAGGGACTGGATGCCGGAAGAAAAATGGCGATCATGTCCTCGATCGCATTTCATTCACGAGTGGTTTTTGACGATGTGTATACAGAGGGAATCACTAAGATCACATCCAAAGACATTGAATATGCAAGGGAATTTGACAGTGTGATCAAATTGCTCGGTGTTGCGAGAAACACAGACAAAGGGATCGAAGTCGGCGTATATCCGGTGATGCTCCATAAAGATCATCCGCTTGCATCGGTCCGGGATTCGTTCAATGCAGTGTTTGTGCACGGAGATGCGGTGGACGACGCGATGTTTTATGGCAGAGGGGCAGGAGAACTGCCGACAGCGAGCGCGGTCATGGGAGATGTGATCGATGTGGCGAGAAATCTGGAATATCACTGCAACGGTCGGATCAGCTGCACCTGCTATAAAGAAGAACCTGTCAAAGCATTTGATGAAGTGAAGAATAAGTTTTTCCTGCGGATGCAGGTGAAAAACACATACGGTGTACTGGCTTGTATCACAAAAGTATTCGGAGATCATAAGGTCAGCATTGCGCGGGTCGTTCAGAAAGCGGCAGAGGGCGAGAGAGCGGAACTTGTGATCGGAACGGAGAAAGTAAAAGAATATCATTTGAAAGATGCATTACGGGAATTGAAAGAAATGGAGAATATCTACGAGATCAGCAGCGTCATCCGGGAGTATTGAGTTCTGAAAAGGCAGGGATAAAAGATGGAGAAACGAGGGTATCCGATCGGATTTACTGTAAAGCAGATCAATAATATTTATGAGAAAGATCTCAATGAAAATCTGAAGCAGCTTGGGATCACCGCATCACAGTGCGCGGTACTGGATTTTTTGCTTCATACTAATAAAGAAGAGGTCAACCAGCGGGACGTGGAGCGCGGGCTTAGTCTGAAAAACCCGACGGTGACGGGACTTTTGAAGCGGCTGGAAGAGAAAGGTTTTATTTTTTGTGTGCCGAATACGGCGGATAAGCGGAAGAAGAATATTTTTCTGACAGAAAAAGCGTATGATATTCAGCGTAAAATGGAAGCGAACCGCCGGAAACTGGACCGACAGCTTACGAGAGGACTGACAAAAAAGGAAGTTGCCGCCTTGGAGCGGGGACTGGAAAAGGTTCTGTATAATATTGCAGAACCATAAAGTTGGAGAGGAGACAAAAAGAAATGAGTTATGCAGATAAAGTGTTTATCGACATGTGCAGAGATATTATTGAGAACGGGACAAGTACGGAGGGAGAGAAAGTCCGTCCGGTATGGGAGGACGGAACTCCGGCATATACCGTGAAAAAATTCGGCGTGGTGAACCGTTATGATCTGTCAAAGGAATTTCCGGCGCTGACTTTGAGACGGACCGGAATCAAAAGCTGTACCGACGAGCTGCTTTGGATCTGGCAGAAAAAATCCAATAATATCCACGATCTGAACAGTCATATCTGGGACAGTTGGGCGGATGAAGACGGCTCTATCGGAAAAGCATATGGGTATCAGATGCAGGTAAAACATCAGTACCGGGAGGGCATGATGGATCAGGTGGATCGTGTGATCTACGACTTGAAACACAATCCGTACAGCCGGCGGATCATGACAAATATCTATGTGCATCAGGATCTGCATGAGATGAACCTGTATCCGTGCGCATACAGCATGACATTTAATGTGACAAAAGAGCCGGACAGCGAAAAACTGACGCTCAACGGGATTTTGAACCAGCGTTCACAGGATGTGCTTGCGGCGAACAACTGGAACGTCTGCCAGTATGCGGTACTTCTTCATATGCTGGCGCAGGTATGTGATATGAAAGTCGGAGAATTTGTTCATGTGATCGCAGACGCGCACATTTATGACCGGCATATCCCGCTGATCAAAGAATTGATCGAACGGGAACCGCTTCCGGCGCCGACGTTCTGGCTCAATACGGAAGTGAAAGACTTTTATCAGTTTACAACGGACGATGTACGTCTGGAAAATTACGAGACACATCCGCAGATCAAAAATATACCGATTGCAGTTTAAAGAACAAAAACAAGGAAAAGAGGAAAAAAGAATGAATGTGATTGCAGCAGTAGACAGCAACTGGGCGATTGGGAACAAGAACCGGCTTTTGACGAGTATTCCGGCGGATATGAAATTTTTCAGGGAAAAGACAAGCGGTCATGTCGTAGTGATGGGAAGAAAGACATTGGAGAGCTTTCCCAACGGTCTTCCGCTGAAAAACCGCACGAATATCGTGTTGACGGGCAATCGTGACTACAAGGTCAAAGATGCCGTGATCGTGCATACAAAGGATGAGCTTTTGGAAGAACTGAAAAAATACGATTCCGAGGAAATCTATATCATCGGAGGAGAAAGCGTATACCGGATGATGCTTCCATACTGTGATACCGCTTATATTACAAAGATCGACCATGCTTATGAGGCCGACACGCATTTTCCGAACCTGGATGAACTGGAAGATTGGAAGATGACGCAGGTAAGCGACGAACAGACGTGTTTTGATCTGGAATATGTTTTTTCGGTATACCGCAGGGGATAAGACGCATATACTGGTCTCGGGGTGAAAATATTGTTCGATCGAAAAACAAAACCGGAAGCCTATGCCAAAATAAAAGGAGACGGGAATCATCCGAAGATCACGGGAATGGTTTCTTTCTTTGAAGTATACGGAGGAACCGTCGTATCTGTTGAAGTAAAAGGACTGCGGGATGATAACTTCCATGGATTTCATATCCATGCGGGAAGTACATGTACGGGAACAAAAGACGTGCCGTTTCAAAATGCAGACGGACATTATAATCCGAACAAGACCGGACATCCGGATCATGCTGGTGATCTGCCGCCTGTTTTGGCGAATAACGGAAATGCATGGATGATGTTCTACACGACGCGATTTTACCCGGAAGACATCATCGGAAAGACTGTGGTCATCCATGAAAAGCGCGATGATTTTAAAACGCAGCCGTCCGGAGATGCAGGCGCGATGATCGCCTGCGGAGAGATCGTGGAGATGATCTGACGGCATGTGCTGCGTTGTGCGCAGACGTTGGAAATCCTGCATACAGACATTAAAATACATCAAGAAAGCGACATTGACAAAGCAAAAAGCACACCGTATAATAAATGTAACTTTTCGCTGGAATGAGGAGAAGAGGGAGAAGACATTGATGGAACATGCGGTATTTGCACCGGCAGAGAGCCGGGAAGTTTTTGATTTCAGAGATAATTTTTGACTTCAGAGATGCTTTTTGATTTCACGGATGCCGCGGATAACGATTCGCCCTGAGCTTGGAAGCTTGGGGCGTTTTTCATTACAAAAGTAGGGATTTTGTTTTGCCGGGCAGGATCGGCTGTATGAAAAACAGATAAGGAGGCAGAGGGATGAGACAGATTTCAGGAAATAAGTTGTTGGTAAAAGCATTAAAAGAAGAGGGCGTGGATACGATTTTTGGTTATCCGGGGGCCTGTACGATCGACATCAGTGACGAATTGTACAAGCAGGATGAGATCCGGGTGATCTTACCGCGTCATGAGCAGGCGCTTGTTCATGAAGCGGACGCTTATGCAAGGACGACCGGGAAAGTCGGCGTATGCCTTGTGACCAGCGGTCCGGGAGCAACTAATCTGGTGACGGGGCTTGCAACTGCGAATTATGACAGTGTCCCGCTTGTTTGTTTTACCGGACAGGTAGCGAGACATTTGATCGGGAACGATGCGTTTCAGGAAGTGGATATTGTCGGGATCACGAGAAGCATTACCAAATACGGCGTGACTGTCCGGGATCGTGCGGATCTGGGACGGATCATCAAAGAAGCGTTCTACATTGCAAGAACCGGAAAGCCGGGACCTGTCCTGATCGATCTTCCGAAAGATGTGATGGCGGAGCTGGGAAGCGCCGAATATCCGAAAGAAGTCAACATCCGCGGATATAAGCCGAATACAAACGTACATATCGGGCAGTTAAAGCGCGCATTGAAGATGCTTCATAAAGCGAAACGTCCGTTGTTTCTGGCGGGAGGCGGCGTCAACATCGCGCGCGCCAATGCAGTGTTTACCGAGGTGGTTGAAAAGACCAATGTGCCGGTTGTCACAACGGTGATGGGAAGAGGGGCGATCTCGACGGATCATCCGCTTTATATAGGAAATTTGGGAATGCACGGCGCTTATGCGGCGAATATGGCAGTCAGTGAATGTGATCTTTTATTCTCCATCGGAACCCGGTTTAACGACCGGATCACCGGAAAACTGCATGCATTTGCACCGAAAGCGACGATCGTGCATATCGATATTGACACCGCTTCGATCTCCAGAAATATCCATGTGGACATTCCGATCGTGGCTGATGCGAAAGCAGCGATCGAGAAGATGAATGAATATGTGGAACCATGCGGCAGTGAGAAATGGCTTGGGAAGATCGAGGGATGGAAAAAAGAATATCCGCTGGATATGAAGAAACATGGGGCGATGGGACCGAAAGACATTATCGATGCGATCAACCGTCAGTTCGAGGAGGGGATCATTGTCACGGATGTGGGACAGCACCAGATGTTTGCAGCCCAGTATACGGAGATCACCGAGAAAAAGAAGATCATCATGTCCGGAGGATTGGGAACGATGGGATACGGATTCCCCGGCGCGATCGGCGCCAAACTCGGCAATCCGGATACCCCGGTGATCGCGATCTCCGGCGACGGAGGTATGCAGATGAACATTCAGGAGTTTGCGACCGCAGTGCTGGAAGAACTTCCGCTTGTGTTATGTGTGCTGAACAATACCTATCTTGGGATGGTGCGGCAGTGGCAGAAGCTGTTTTACGGAAAACGTTACGGTATGACGAACCTCAGATCCGGCGCACTGTTTCGACGGACCAATGGGGAGGAGATGCCGGAGTACACGCCGGATTTTGTGAAGCTGGCAGAGAGTTACGGGGCGAAAGGAATCCGTGTGACGAAGCCGGAAGAGATCGAACAGGCATTTGAAGAGGCGAAGAAGAATACAAAAGTCCCGACATTGATCGAATTTATCATTGATCCGGAAGAAATGGTTTATCCGATGATCAAACCGGGCGGAACACTGGAAGAAATGATTCTGGATTGTTGATAGAAAAGGAGGCAGGACGATGGAGAATCATATGAAAAAAAGATGGATCTCACTTTATGTAGAGAATCAGGTGGGCGTACTTTCCAAGATTTCCGGATTGTTTTCGGGAAAATCTTACAATCTGGACAGTTTGACCGTTGGAACGACCGAAGATCCGACCGTATCCCGTATGACGATCGCGACGGTCAGTGACGACGAGACTTTTGAACAGATCAAAAAGCAGCTGAACCGTCTTGTGGAAGTGATCAAAGTTATTGATTTTACCGATGTGTTTGTGAGAATGAAAGAGATTTTATATATCAAAGTGCGTAAATGCACGCCGGAAGACAAGGCGGAGTTATTCCAGATCGCGGAGACATTCAAAGCGCGCGTGATCGATTATGGAAAAGACAGCCTGCTTCTGGAATTTGTACAGACGGCAACAAAAAATGATGCCGTGATCAAACTGATGAAAGAAGAATTTAAAGATATCGAAGTCGTCCGCGGCGGAAGCGTGGGGATCGAATCGATCAGCATGATGGAACGATAAGCGCAGGGCGGATTTGCCGGTTTATTGTCCGGCACGTTATTTCGAGACAAAAAACAGAGTGCACTCTTGAATTTTGTGACCGGAAGTATTATAATTGGCACAAACAGATTTGCATACAGGAAGAGGGCGGGGCGGCAGCAGGCATTCCGAGGTTCCGCTTGATGGAAATGGAGGAGATACAGATGCAGAAAAAGGAAATTGACTGGGCAAATCTCGGATTCGGTTACATTGTGACGGATCAGAGATTTGTGGCGAATTATAAAGACGGAGCATGGGATGAGGGGCATCTGACGGCAGACCCAAATGTGACGATGAATGAATGTGCGGGTGTGCTGCAGTATGCTCAGACCGTGTTTGAGGGGATGAAAGCGTATACGACGGTGAACGGTCAGATCGTGACATTCCGTCCGGATTTAAATGCGAAACGGATGGTAGATTCCGCGAAGCGTCTGGAGATGCCGGCATTTCCGGAGGAACGTTTCTTAGAGGCGGTGACGGAAACCGTACGTGCGAATGCGGCATATGTACCGCCGTATGGCTCCGGAGCATCTTTATATATCCGCCCGTATATGTTCGGGATCAATCCGGTGATCGGCGTCAAACCGGCGGACGAATACCAGTTCCGTGTATTTACGACTCCGGTGGGACCGTATTTCAAAGGCGGTGTGAAGCCTCTGACGATCCGGGTATCGGATTTTGACCGTGCGGCTCCGCATGGAACCGGTCATATCAAGGCAGGGCTGAATTATGCGATGAGTCTTCACGCGATCGTGAGCGCGCATGCGGCAGGATACGATGAGAATCTGTATCTGGATTCTGCGACGAGAACGAAAGTGGAAGAGACCGGCGGCGCCAACTTTATTTTCGTGACAAAGGATCACAAAGTAGTTACGCCGCATTCCGATACGATCCTCCCGTCGATCACAAGACGTTCCCTGATGTATGTTGCCGAGCATTATCTCGGACTGGAAGTGGAAGAGAGGGATGTATATCTGGATGAAGTAAAAGACTTTGCCGAGTGTGGATTGTGCGGAACGGCAGCGGTGATCTCTCCGGTCGGAAAGATCGTGGATCACGGTGAAGAAATCTGTTTCCCGAGCGGAATGGAGAAGATGGGTGAGATCACCCGGAAGCTTTACGATACGCTGACCGGGATCCAGATGGGACAGATCGAAGCTCCGAAAGGCTGGATCCATGTGATCGAATAAAAAAGATCGTTTTAAAAATATCGTTTCAGAGGGAGTGCTGCAAAAGCAGATGAGAGATCATCGACTTTTGCAGTGCTTCTTTTTCTTCCTTTACAAGGAATTTACAAAATGTTATGATAAACGACAGGGGAATTTTAGCAGGGAGTAGTGATGGATGAAACGGGGAGCGTTTTTACTATATATATTGTCATGCCTGACCGGCGTTTTTTTCTGCTGGAATCTTGCTGTGAGGGAAGTGCGGGCAGGGATCGCATCGGATCAGGCGTTTGAGGGCGTCACTTGGGAAAAGATCCTGGAAGATGATCTGGAGGGCGCGCAGGGGATCGTGCAGTCGATGTGCGTGACCGATGAATATATCATCTGCATGGAGAATTATGCGGAGGCGACCGGGGAACCGGATATCGTGAAAGCTTATTATCGGAACGACACCGATGAGGACGGTAATCCGGTGGAGCGATATGCGCTCGCAAAGCGGGTGCAGGAGACCGATTACGAACATGCCAACGGGATGGCGTACAATCCCAATACCAATGAGATCGCAGTGGCACTTTATACGTCGTATGATCCGGCAAACCGGGGATGTATTTATCTGATGGATGCGGATACATTGCAGTATAAAAGTAAGCTGCAGATTGCGGCGGATTATAATATTCTGGGCATCGATTACGATGAGGAAAATGACCGCTACGTCATTCAGACGGATGCGGCAGGAGGATACAGTTTTAAGATACTGGACAGTTCATTTCAGGTGATTGAAGATCTGGGACAGTATGCGGGAACGGCAAAGGGAGAGAATTTTCAGGATCTTTGCGTCAGCGGCGATTATATCATCAACTTTCCGCTGACATTGAATATGGGGATCGGAGATTACATCAATATGTACTCGATTTCCCGGAAGACGCTCGTATCGGAATCCCAGCTTGATTTTCAGTTTGAAAATGTTGTGATAGACGAACCGGAGGCGATCGCGGAACTGGAACCCGGAGTTTTTCTGGCGGCAGTGAACGTACAGTATACGGATGGGCGCAGGACAGTCTGTCTGTATAAAACGATGGTTCCGTATGAATTTGATGTGGGAGCGGAAGACAAGTCGGATCGGAATGTGGATAACACGGCTGAAAACGGTTCGGAAAGTGGAAAAGTAAACGACCGGAAACAGGCGGAGGACAAAAAGAAGAGCGGAAGTACACTGAAAAATGCACTTCGAGTCGTTTTTTGTGTTCTGTTTGTTCTGCTGGCGGTCTTTGTTCTGTATTCCAGACATGTTGCACTGGAGCGGGAGCGGCAGCGGAAGCGGGATCGTGCGCGCAGGGAACGTGAACGGATATTAATGGAAGAAATGGCGGATGAGTCTGAGGACAGACTGTAAGCGATCGGATACATAAAGGAGTAGTAGCGTGGAAAAAATAGGACTACAGCGGATAAAAAAAATCATCCGGGGAATCGGATACGGACTGGAAGCGGTATTTGTGACACTGCTTTGCGGTGTGTCCGTCTTATTGTGCGGCAGCATTTCCTGGATGTTTGACACATGGAAATATTTGAATATGGATGAATTGATGTACCAGCTGAACGCACCGATCACTGGTACGAACGAGGGTATGATCCTGGACTATATCAATGCCTGTATTCCGGCAGTGATCATCGTGATCCTTTTGGTCATCGCAGTGCTTTTCGGAATGCGGAAGAAGAAAGGGTATCATCTTGTGTTGGGGCTGATCGCGGCGGCATCGGTTCTGGCGGCGGGAGGTTCTCTGAAATACGCCTGGGATCGCCTGGACATCGGAAATTATTCAAAGAATCAGAGTACCTATTCTTCTTTTATCGATGACAACTATGTGAGTCCGAATGATGTGGAACTGAAATTTCCGGAACAAAAGCGGAATCTGATCTATATTTATCTGGAATCGCTGGAGACGACGTTTACGTCAAAAGAAAACGGCGGTGGTTTTGAGGAAGATACGATTCCGGAATTGACGGCGCTGGCGCAGGAGAACGAAGATTTTTCCGGCGCAGATCCTGCGTTGAACGGCGGTTATTCGATGCCGTCCACGACATGGACCGTGGCGGCGATGTTTGCCCATTCTTCCGGTCTTCCGCTTGTGCTTCCGGGAGGAGCAAATTCAGAAGTCGCACAGGAAGTATTTCTGCCGGAGGTGCAGACGATCGGGGATGTTCTGGAGGATGCAGGCTATCGGCAGACGCTTTTGATTGGATCGGACGCCACATTCGGAAGCCGCAGACAGCTCTATATGGAACACGGCAATTTTGATATCAAAGATTATAACTATGCGGTGGAAGCGGGATGGATCCCGGCGGATTATCGTGTATGGTGGGGATATGAGGATGAGAAACTGTTTTCCTTTGCAAAGGAAGAGCTTTTGAACCTCTCACAGAGCGGAGAGCCGTTTAACCTGACGATGCTGACGGTGGATACGCATTTTGAGGACGGATGGGTCTGCGAATTGTGCCGGAATCAATTTGAAGACGATCAGTATGCCAATGTGATGGCGTGTTCCAGCCATCAGATCAGTGAATTTATCCAATGGATCCGGCAGCAGGATTTCTATGAGAATACGACGATCGTGATCACAGGGGATCATCCGACGATGGACAGCGATTTCTGCGAGGACGTGCCGGAAGATTATGTGCGGAAAATGTATACGGTGTATATCAATCCGGCGGCGGAGACGGCAGATCCGTCTTTGAGAAGAGAGTACACGACGTTTGACGATTTTCCGACGACACTTGCGGGACTCGGCGTGGAGATCGAGGGAAACCGCCTGGGACTGGGAACTAATCTGTTCTCGGATGAGATGACGCTGACAGAATTATACGGAACGGACCGGATGGCGCAGGAGCTCCAGAAGAAATCGAAGCTGATGGAAGAATTTGCAGCAGGGATCGAGCCGGAGGAGGAAGAAGTAGTGGAAGAAAATCTGCCGACGGCTCTTGTGACGGTCTACGAATATGATTCCATGAGCGGGCAGCTTCCGGTGCAGATTTCGGAGATCAACGATGCGGGGAAAGGTATCGGTACGGTCAACGTGGCAGTCTGGACCGAGGAAGATCAGAGCGATCTGCAGTGGATGCAGGCAGAGCAGCAGGAGGACGGTACGTTCTGGATGAATATCGACGTTCCGGAATTTAACTATAAGACCGGAGAGTACCATATTGATGTTTATCTGGTCGATGCGGACGGCAACCAGAATATTATCGGAAGTACGATCGGCGTTGTATACTAAAAGCAGGAACAGCAGGAGGTGCGTATGGAAGCTTATACGGGATTTGCGGAAGTATATGATATCTTTATGGACAATGTTCCTTACGAAGAGTGGGGAGCGTATTTGAGCGGGCTGTTGGAGGAGTACGGGATCTGCGACGGGATCGTTGCGGATCTCGGGTGCGGAACCGGAACGATGACAGAATATCTGGCGGAAAAAGGATATGACATGATCGGGATCGACGCGTCGGAGGAGATGCTCGAGATCGCACAGGAAAAGAAAGAAAAATCCGGACATGAAATTCTGTATCTTCTGCAGGATATGAGAGAATTTGAACTTTACGGCACGGTGCGGGCGATCGTCAGTATCTGCGATTCGATCAATTATATTACAGAGCCGGATGATTTAAAGCAGGTATTTCACTGGGCAGACAATTATCTGGATCCGGACGGGGTATTTATCTTTGATTTTAATACAGAGTATAAATATCGGGAAATACTCGGAGATCAGACCATCGCGGAGAACCGGGAGACGTGCAGCTTCATATGGGACAATTATTACTATGAGGAAGAGCGGATCAACGAATATGAACTGAGCCTGTTTATCCGGGAAGAAGAACAAAACCGGGACGGATATGAGATGTACCGCAGATATCGGGAGACTCACTATCAGCGGGCATATACATTGGTGGAAATGCGGGAACTTCTGGAAGCGGCAGGAATGCGTTTTCTGGCGGCATACGATGCATTTACGAAAGAGGAACCGACTGATACGAGCGAGCGGATTTATGTGATCGCAGGAAAAGGAGAAAGAGCATGAAAGATTATATTGTAAGAGCAGCGGCAGCAAATGCGCAGATCCGTGCATTTGCCGCATCGACAACAGAACTGGTGGAGGAGGCGCGTTCCCGTCATAATACGAGTCCGGTGGCGACGGCGGCGCTGGGACGGCTTCTGACCGGCGGCGTGATGATGGGAAGCATGATGAAAAATGCCACCGATGTACTGACTCTGCAGATCCAGTGCCAGGGACCGATCGGGGGACTGACGGTGACAGCCGACGCACAGGGGAATGTCAAAGGCTATGTCAATGAACCGGAGGTGATCCTCCCGCCGAAAAACGGCAAGCTGGACGTGGGAGGAGCGCTCGGACTCGGAATCCTCAATGTGATCAAGGATATGGGACTGAAAGAATCTTACAGCGGACAGACGATCCTGCAGACCGGGGAGATCGCGGAAGATCTGACCTATTATTTTGCAACATCCGAACAGGTTCCATCCTCGGTAGGATTGGGAGTCCTGATGAACAAAGACAATACCGTGCGCTGTGCAGGCGGATTTATCGTACAGGTGATGCCGTTTATCGAGGAACCGGTATTGGCGAAGCTGGAAGAAAATATCGCGAAGATCCAGTCTGTGACATCAATGCTGGACGGAGGGCACACACCGGAAGAAATGCTCTCCCAGGTGTTGGAGGGACTGGATATGGAAGTGACCGATACGCTTCCGGTACAGTTTTTCTGCAACTGTTCTAAAGAACGGATCGAGAAAGCGATCATCAGTGTCGGAAAGAAAGAGATCCAGTCGATGATCGACGACGGAGAAACGATCGAAGTGAAATGTCATTTCTGTAATACGGCATATCATTTCACAGTGGAAGAATTATCCGAATTGCTGAAAAAGAGCAGATAGTGAAAAAGAGCAGATAGGCGGTGAAAAAGATGAGACAGGGATTTGTGAAAGTGGCGGCAGTGACGCCGGATATCCGCGTGGCGGATGTGGAATATAATACAAAGCAGATCTGTGCGGCGTTGGATGAGGCTGCACAGGAGCGGGCAAAGATCGTTGTATTCCCGGAACTTTGCGTGACGGGCTATACATGCGGAGACTTGTTCGCTCAGGATGTGCTTCTGCAGGCGGCCAAAACGGCGATCAAAAAAATCGCGGCATATACCGAGGAAAAAGACATGCTGGCGTTTGTCGGAACGCCTCTTCAGGTAGACGGAAAGCTATATAATACCGCAGCAGCAGTCAACCGGGGAAAAATTATTGGGTTTACGACAAAGACATTTTTGCCGAATTACGCCGAGTTTTATGAAATGCGGCAGTTTGCGCCGGGACCGGAAGCGTGCAGAGACATTCTGTTCGACGGGGAAAGCGTGCCGTTCGGACCGCAGATTTTATTTCAGGCACGTTCTATGGAGCAGCTGATCGTAGCGGCAGAGATCTGCGAGGACGTATGGTCTCCGATCCCGCCCAGCATCGGGGCTGCCTTGGAGGGCGCGACGGTCATCGTCAATTGTTCGGCAAGCGACGAGACGATCGGGAAAGATGTGTACCGTCGTGAATTGATCCAGGGGCAGTCTGCGCGTCTGATCGCAGGATATATTTATGCCAATGCCGGAGAGGGAGAATCGACAACGGATCTTGTGTTTGGTGGACATAGTATCATTGCGGAGAACGGAAGTATCTTAAAAGAGGCGAAGCGATTCTGCAATCAGGCAATTTATTCGGAGATCGATGTGCAGAGAGTCATCCGAGAACGCCGGCAGAACACGACATTTCGGATGAGAGGGGAGAGAACGCTCGTCCGTGTGCCGTTTGATCTTAATATCGAGAAGACGGAACTGACAAGAAGGTGTTCTAAATATCCGTTTGTGCCGCCGAATGAACTGCTCCGTGCAAACCGCTGCGAGGAGATCCTGACGATTCAGGCAATGGGACTGAAAAAACGTCTGGCGCACACTCATGCGTCGAGCGCCGTTGTCGGTATTTCGGGAGGTTTGGACTCTACGCTGGCACTGATCGTGACGGCGCGGGCGTTTGATCTGCTCGGACTGGACAAAAAGAATATCCATGCGGTTACAATGCCGTGTTTCGGAACGACAGACCGGACTTATCAGAATGCGTGCAAGATGTCCATCCAGCTCGGAGCAACGCTTCGGGAAGTGCCGATCGCGGAGGCGGTCAATGTCCATTTCCGGGACATCGGGCACGATCCGGAAGATCATAGTGTCACCTATGAAAACGCACAGGCGAGAGAGCGGACGCAGGTATTGATGGATATCGCCAACGGAATGGGCGGTATGGTGATCGGAACCGGAGATCTCTCGGAACTGGCGCTTGGCTGGGCAACTTACAATGGTGATCATATGTCCATGTACGGAGTTAACGCATCGATTCCGAAGACGCTGGTACGTTATCTTGTGAAGCATGCCGCAGATACGACCGAGGATGAAGCGTTGAAAGAGGTTTTGTATGATGTGCTGGATACGCCGGTCAGTCCGGAACTTCTGCCTCCGAAAGACGGAGATATCGCGCAGAAGACCGAAGACCTTGTGGGACCGTACGAACTTCATGATTTCTTCCTGTATTATCTGCTTCGCTTTGGCTATGAACCGTCCAAGATCTACCGGCTGGCGAAGCAGACATTTGCAGGCGAATATGATGGAGAGACGATCTTGAAGTGGCTCAAGACATTTTGCCGGAGATTTTTTACCCAGCAGTTTAAACGTTCCTGTCTGCCGGATGGACCGAAAGTCGGAACCGTAGCGCTTTCTCCGCGCGGAGACTGGCGGATGCCGAGTGATGCGTGTATGACAGTCTGGATGCAGGATCTGGAACAGATAGAGGAATAAAATATCTAAAAAATTTTTAGAACTATTGAAAATTCACAAAAAAATTGTGAAAAAACTGGCAAAACTGGCAATAGACACAAAAAAATCCGGATGCTATAATGATGGTAATTTAATAAAGCACTGCTGACTTATGTATATGCTGAGGATTGGCTCAGTGTTTCTACCAACTACCGTAAAGAGTTGACTACATAACCTTGTGTGGTCGCTCTTTTTTTGTTGCCAGGCATCCGGTAAAATTGTTCTGATGATTTCAGGATGCAGAGATCTCCGAGAAAATGTTCCGCGGATGTTTTTGTGTCAGGAGCTGTTCTTACAAAAATCCTCATTCGGATTTTCTGTTGAACCGGCACAGGAGCGACGTGTAAAAAGTCGTGACCGGACTTGTGGAATGCAGTTTTTCAAAATGGAAAACATGCGGCACGGGGAAGCAGAAATTTTTTGAAAGGGAGGATTATTCTAAAATGGAAGAAAAAAAGGATGGTTTTTTTGAACGTTTTTTTGGGATTTCAAAAAATGGCTCTACAATGAAGATAGAGGTTTTGGCAGGTGTAACGACATTTATTACGATCGCGTATATTTTGATCCTGAACCCTCAGATTCTGGCAGACCCTTATGTGATCATGGGGGATGCAGCAATGGCAGGCAAGATTTCAAACGGTGTGTTCATCGGTACTTGTATCGGCGCGTTTATCGGAACGATACTCTGTGCGCTGTATGCGAAAGTTCCGTTTGCACAGGCTCCCGGTATGGGACTGAATGCTTTTTTTGCATACACGGTCGTGCTGGGGATGGGATACAGCTACAATGAAGCGCTTGTCATTGTGTTTATCTCCGGTATCTTCTTCATCGTGATCACGGCAGTCGGTCTGCGAGAAGCGATCATCCGTTCCATACCGGATGCGGTGAAGCTGGCGATCACACCGGGAATCGGTCTGTTTATCACGATCATCGGTTTGAAGAATGCGGGACTTGTCGTAAGCAATCCGTCCACGCTGGTCAGCATGGTAGACTTTGCACAGTGGAGAAGTGAAGACGGAAACATGGCGCTCGTATGCGGCGCATTGGTCGCATTGGTTGGTCTTGTTGTGATCGGTGTGCTCCATGCAAAGAACGTAAAAGGATCGATCCTGCTTGGTATCGTAGCGGCAACGATCGTTGGGATCCCGCTGGGCGTTACAAAATTATCAGCGTTTGACATGAACATCGGCGCAAAATTTGCAGATTTCTTTGAAGTATCTTTTATGAAAATGGATTTTGGCGGAATGTTCTCGGGAAAGAACCCGGTCGATACATTCTTCACCGTATTGATGCTGGTGATCAGCTTCTCACTGGTCAACATGTTTGACTCCATCGGAACGTTGATGGGTGCGGCAAAACAGTCCGGCATGATCGACAAAGACGGAGAGATCATCCATATGAAAGAAGCGTTGATGTCCGATGCGATCTCAACCGCAGCAGGCGCAATGGTCGGAACTTCAACAGTCACGACGGTCGTAGAGTCCAGCGCAGGTATCGCGGCAGGCGGAAGAACAGGAATGACCAGTTTGGTAACCGCATTGTTGTTCTTAGCCTCGATCATCTTTGCTCCGATCGTAGGGATCGTTCCGGGAGCGGCAACCGCACCGGCATTGATCTTTGTTGGTATTTTGATGCTCGGAAATATCAAAGACGTAGATTTCAGCGATATGACAAATGCGCTTCCTGCATTTTGTACGATCGTATTTATGCCGTTTACATATTCGATCGCAAACGGTGTGGCAGTCGGACTGATCATGTATTGCCTGATCAAACTTTTCACAGGAAAGATCAAAGATGTGAGAGTGTTGACAGCGATCATTTCCATCGTGTTTGTACTGCGTTATGCATTTATGACACTTGGGTAAGAAGAAAGAAAACAGAAAGGTGGTGCGCCTTATGAGCGCAAAAAATACCGTGTTTGGTTTAAAAGGCAACATTGTTTATAGTAAAACCCCGATGCAGCTGGAAATCTGTGAGAATGGCTATCTTGTCTGTGAAGAGGGGAAAGTAAAAGGTGTGTATCCGGCTCTGCCGGATACTTACGCCGGGATTCCAGTCAAAGATTACGGAGACCGGCTTTTGATCCCGGGCCTGTCCGATCTGCATGTCCATGCACCGCAGTATGCATTCCGCGGTCTCGGAATGGATATGGAATTGCTGGAATGGCTAGAGACGAACACATTTCCGGAGGAAGCGAAATATCGGGATCTGGATTATGCGAAGAAAGCATATGGGATTTTTGCAGAGAATTTAAGAAAGAGCGCAACGACGAGAGCATGTATCTTCGCAACCGTACATCGGGAGGCGACGTTGTATCTGATGGATCAGCTTGAGAAAGCGGGACTTCGCACGATGGTGGGTAAGGTCAATATGGACCGGAACTGCCCGGATTATTTAAGCGAGGCATCGGCCAGGAGTTCTGCCGAGGAGACAAAGCTATGGCTTGAGGATGTCAAAAGCCGGGCATATCACAATACAATGCCGATCTTGACGCCGCGGTTTATCCCGAGCTGTACCGACGAACTGATGAAATTACTGAAAGAGATCCAGACAGAGACCGGGCTTCCGGTACAGTCACATCTGTCGGAGAATTATGGGGAGATATCCTGGGTACAGGAGTTGTGTCCGGAATCGGAATTTTACGGAGATGCTTACGATCGGTTTGGATTGTTTGGAAACGATGTGAAGACGGTCATGGCACATTGTGTCCACTCAGATGCGCGTGAGATCGCAAGGATGAAAGCAAACGGCGTATTTGTCGCCCATTGTCCGGAATCCAATATGAATCTGGCGTCGGGAGTTGCTCCGATCCGTACGTATCTTGATGAGGGGCTTCATGTAGGACTTGGAAGCGATGTGGCAGGAGGCTCCACGGAAAATCTGTTCCTTGCAATGGCACATGCGATCCAGGCATCGAAACTGCGCTGGCGTCTGAAAGATGATTCGCTGAAGCCGCTGACATTGCCGGAAACTTTTTACATGGCGACCAAGGGCGGCGGAGCATTCTTCGGTAAGGTCGGAAGTTTTGAGGAGGGATATGACCTTGATCTGATCGTATTGGATGATGCGAGACTGAAACATCCGCAGCAACTGTCGATCGAACAGAGACTGGAACGGATGGTTTATCTCGCAGACGAACGCGAGATCCATGCCAAATATGTAGCGGGAGAGCAGTTGTTCTGAGTTTTTAGAAAGTATGTTTTTAAAAATGAGAGCCGGTCGCGATTTCGTCGTGACCGGCTCTGTATGTATCACATATCTGACTTTTAGGAGTATAAAATAAGCTATTGTTTCTCTGTTTTTTCTTCTTTTTCTTTCGGAAGAATGATGTTCAGAAGAACAGCGACAAGTGTCGCGATGACGACCGGAGATTTTCCGAAGATCGTCATTACCCAGTCCGGGAAAGTTGCCAGTGCTGCACTTGCCTGAGAGATACCCATACCAAGCGCTGCGGCAAGTCCGACGATGGAGGTGTTTCGGTAATTCATCTTTTCGGAAGTGATCAGCTTCATACCGTTCATGGCAATAGAAGCAAATACGGAAACCGTAGCGCCTCCGAGCACACAGTATGGAATTGTCGTTAGGACAGAAGAAAATTTCGGGATCAGTCCGGCAATGAGCAGGATTGCCGCAGCCATTCCGAGAACGCAGCGGTTTACAACTTTTGTAGTTGTTACGATACCGACGTTCTGACTGAATGTTGCCGTTGGAAGCCCGCCGAAAAGTGCACAGATGATATTTCCGATTCCGTATCCGACGATACCGCCGTTCAATTCTTTATCTGTCGGAAGACGATCCAGCCCTCCGCTTGTTGTCGCACTGAAATCACCGATCGCCTGTATGGAGTTGATCGCGAACAAAAGACCGATCGCCACGCAGGAAGAAACTTCAAAATTGATTCCAAAGTGCATAAGTGACGGAAGCTGGAATACCGATGCTTCCGCGATTGGGGAGAAATCAACCATGCCAAAGCACAGAGCAACGACATAACCACAGATCATACCGATCAGGATCGACGCCAGTTTCCAGATTCCCTTTCCAAAGTGGTTCAATAAAGTTACGATCGCCAGTGTGATAAATGCGACGAACCAGTTCTGCCAGGAACCGTAATCTTCGCTTGAAGTACCGCCTGCCATGTAATTGATCGCAGTCGGATATAAGGAAAGACCGATCGTAAATACAACGGTTCCCGTGATCAGAGGCGGGAAAAATCTGCGGATCTGTTTGACAAACAGTCCGACGATGATCGCCACGCCACCGCCGACGATCTGGGCTCCTAAGATTGTGCCGACGCCAAAATCGCCTGCGATCGCCTGCATTGTCGGTACATAGGCAAAACTGATTCCCATGATGACAGGGAGTCCGGAACCGATACTAAAGAACCGGTTCCGGATAAAAGGAAACAATTGTAACAGTGTAGACAGTGCGGACATGACAAGTGCTGCCTGGATCAGGATGATCGAATCCTGTTCGGAGAGTCCGGCTACGCCGGAGACAATGATCGGCGGTGTAACACAGCCTACGATCATTGCCACGACGTGCTGGAAAGCCAACGGTGTAGCCTGTTTTAAATCAGGCACACCGTTTAATTCAAATAAGGAAGCGCGGGTCGTTGATTTGTTCATGATAGTGATCCTCCTATCTTACTATTTTAAGCTGATTCGAGTTCCGGTAGTTCCGTTGATTCCGTCCTTTGCTTTTTCGAGCAATGTGATCAAAGCCTGACGACCCGGTTTGGATTCTGCAAAGTCCACGGCGGCCTGTACTTTCGGGAGCATGGATCCCGGAGCGAAATGTCCCTCTTCCATATACTGCTTTGCTTCGTCTACAGTGATGTTGTCCAGCCATTTTTCTTCCGGCTTTCCGAAGTTGATCGCTACTTTTTCGACAGCAGTCAGAATGATCAGAAAGTCTGCATCTAATTCTTTTGCCAGCAGGCAGCTTGCGAAATCTTTATCGATGACTGCGCTGGCTCCTTTTAAGTGGTTGCCCTGACGTACGACCGGGATACCGCCGCCGCCGCAGGCGATGACAAGATCACCGGCGTCAACCATATTGCGGATCGTTCCGATCTCTACAATCTCCTGCGGTTTCGGAGAGGCAACAACACGGCGGTATCCGCGTCCTGCATCTTCTTTCATGATATAATCATATTTTGCAGCCATTTCATCAGCCTGTTCTTTAGTAAGGAAACGTCCGATCGGTTTGGATGGAGTTTCAAAAGCAGGATCTTCCGCATCTACGCGCACCTGTGTGATCATGGTTGCCACAGGAATATCAGTGATATTGCGGTTTAACAATTCTTCACGGAGTGCATTCTGCAGATCGTATCCGATGTATGCCTGGCTCATTGCCACACAGACGGAGAGCGGCGTGTTTGGCTGCTGTTCGTCTTCGTGCGTCAGAGCGATCATTGCATTGTTGATCATGCCGACCTGAGGACCGTTTCCATGTGCGACGATCACTTCACATCCCTCTTCGATCAGATCCACGATGGCACGGGCGGTGATCTTTACCGCCTGCATCTGTTCAGGAAGTGTGTTGCCGAGCGCGTTTCCGCCCAGTGCGATGACAATTCTTTTTTTCTTTGCCATAATTATTCCTCCCCAACGTAAGCGATGGTTTCTACCTCACAGAGAACTCCTTTTGGAAGTGCTTTGACAGCGACACAGGAACGTGCCGGTTTTCCGGTGAAATATTTTGCATAAATCTCGTTGAATGCCGCGAAATCACCCATGTCTGCAAGGAAGCAGGTTGTTTTTACGACGTCGGTAAAGGAAGCGTTCTGGCTTTCAAGCAGTGCGGCTACATTTTTCATGACCTGTTCGGTCTGTTCTTCGATCGTAGTTCCCACAACTTCGCCTGTTTCAGCGGAAAGCGGGATCTGTCCGGAGAAAAATGCGATTCCGTTCACGATAATCCCCTGAGAATATGGTCCGATAGCTGCCGGTGCGTTTTTTGTGTCTACATATTTTAACATAAGAATTTCCTCCTGATTATCATAATATAAAAATGCAGGGCACCCACAAAGGTGCAGATGCCCTGTAAGATTGTTTCGCCTTGATATACAACGGGCATACGCCTCAAATGATGTCCGTGCCGATCTATATACACGGATATTATGTTGAAAGATTATTCAAAAACTCTCGGTGTTGATTTTTCTTCCAGTTTTTTCAGGACATCCACAGGATCTGCAAATTTTGCAAGGAAGATCATAGCTGCAATGATGTATGGTTTGAAGCTTGCTTCTTTGTAAAGCGGATCTCTGTAACGGTCAAATACGCTTGCGTCTACTTCACCCTCCTCACAGCTTACGCCTGTGATGTCAGCCGGCAGACAGTGCATATAAAGTGCTTTTCCGTCTTTTGTTGTAGCCATGAGCTCTTCTGTACAAGCCCAGTCTTTGTGTTCTGCATTCTGAGCGAGCAGTTCTTTCTCCAGAGCTGCAATGCCGTCGAAGTCACCGTTTCCGTACAGTTTCGTACGTTTTTCCATTGCAGCGAACGGAGCCCAGCTCTTCGGATATACGATATCGGCGTCTTTGAATGCTTCTGCCATATCGTTTGTCTTTGTGAAAGATCCGCCGGATTTCTCTGCATTTTCTTTTGCAACTTTTTCCACATCCTCGAATACTTCGTATCCCTCCGGATGAGCCAGAACAACGTCCATACCGAAACGTGTCATCAGTCCGATGATTCCCTGCGGTACGGAAAGCGGTTTTCCGTAAGACGGAGAGTAAGCCCATGTCATAGCAAGCTTTTTGCCTTTCAGGTTCTCAACGCCGCCGAATTCGTGGATGATGTGGAGCATATCAGCCATAGCCTGTGTCGGATGGTCGATGTCACACTGCAGGTTTACAAGTGTTGGTTTCTGTTCCAGGATTCCGTCTTTGTTTCCTGCTGTCACAGCGTCAACAACTTCGTGCATGTATTTATTACCTTTTCCGATATACATATCGTCGCGGATACCGATCACGTCAGCCATGAAAGAGATCATGTTTGCTGTTTCACGAACAGTTTCGCCGTGTGCAACCTGAGATTTTCCCTCATCCAGATCCTGAACTTCCAGACCAAGCAGGTTACAAGCAGAAGCGAAAGAGAAACGTGTACGTGTGGAGTTGTCACGGAACAGAGAGATTCCAAGCCCGCTCTCAAATACTTTTGTGGAAATGTTGTTCTCTCTCATGTAGCGAAGCGCGTTAGCTACGGTAAATACGGCTTCGATTTCGTCATCGGATTTTTCCCAAGTAAGGAAGAAGTCTCCGTTGTACATGTCTTTAAAGTTTAAAGCGTTCAGTTTGTCGATATATCCCTGTAATTTTGCATCCATTTTAAAAATCCTCCTGTTTGTGTATGTATTTTTTTATTATTTGCAGTAGCATTTTGGAAGTGCGGCATATACAGCGGCACAAGTTACCAGATCCTGTTTCCATGTCTTTTCGTTTGGTGCGTGAGCCTGTGCTTCGGCTCCGGGACCGAATCCGATACATGGGATTCCGTTACGTCCCATGATGGACACGCCGTTTGTGGAGAACGTCCATTTGTCAGTCAGCGGACGAGACTGTCTCATTTCCAGAGTCTCGGCAGCACCGATTCTCTGCTCGCCGTAAAGTCCGGTGTAAGCTTCCTCGAGCGCTTTTGTTACTTTGTGGTCTTTCGGGATCGCCCATGTCGGGAAGTAGCATTCGATCTCATATACACATCCTGTGTAAGACGGACGGTCATAGTTGTACATGGAAACGACAACGTCGTCGCCGTATTTCTTTACGTTCGGCAGGTTGCGGATCTCTTCCAGACAGCTTTCCCATGTCTCGCCGAATGTCATACGACGGTCAAGAGATACTGCACAGGAGTCTGCAACTGCACAACGGCTAGGAGATGTGTAGAAAATCTGAGATACTGTTACAGTACCGCGACCGAGGAAACGAGCCTCTTCCCAGTCTTTGTTATATTTCGGATTTAACATTTTTACAAGACCTTTGATTTCTGTCTCGTCTGCGTCATCGTTCTCGTTCAGGGAACGTACATCCTGAAGAATGTCAGCCATCTTGTAGATTGCGTTGTCTCCACGTTCCGGAGCGGAACCGTGGCAGGAAACCCCTTTCACGTCGATGCGGATTTCCATACGTCCTCTCTGTCCGCGGTAGATTCCGCCGTCAGTCGGTTCTGTGGATACGACAAATTCCGGACGGACTTTATCTTCGTTGATGATGTACTGCCAGCAGAGACCGTCACAGTCTTCTTCCTGTACGGTTCCGACTACCATGATCTTGCATCCCTCAGGGATTAGATCCAAGTCTTTCATGATCTTAGCGCCGTATACGGCAGATACGATACCGCCGCACTGGTCGGATACACCACGTCCGCCGATCTCGGTCTCTGTCTCATATCCCTCATATGGATCAAATGTCCAGTTCTCGATATTTCCGATACCTACGGTGTCGATATGTGCATCGTATGCGATGATCTTTTCTCCGGTTCCCATGTAACCGATGACATTTCCCTGTGGGTCGATGACTACTTCATCAAATCCGACTTTTTTCATCTCGGCAGCGATCGTGTCGATGTGGGCTTTCTCATCACAGCTTTCGCCCGGGTTTTTTACGATCGCACGAAGAAATGCGGTCATGTCTTTTTCATATCCCTGTGCAACCTCTTTGATTTTGTTCAGATCCATTTTTTAATCTCCTTTTCTTTTTTATGTAAAGTTTACAGGTTACATTTCATTTCCGTCCCAGACGATGGATTTGTAACGATCCGGATCCGTATCTCCCTCGGTGGAGAAGAGCAGAACTTTGGAATTCTCATCCAGTCCGAGATGTTCTCTTAATCCCTTGTATTCGTCCATGCACATGATGCAGGCAAGCGTTCCGAACGGTGCGGCTCCGGATTCTCCGGAAGTAACAGCCGGATCTCCTTTGATCGGAGCAGCCAGCATTCTCATTCCTTTGGCAGCTACCCAGTCAGGAGCGGCAACAAAGGTGTCAACGTGATTCTTTAAGATGTCCCACGAAATGGTATTCGGCTCGCCGCATGCAAGACCGGCCATGATCGTGACCATATCGCCGTCTACGATCTGGATGCTGCCGTCTCCGAGCGCTGCGCCTTTGTAAAGACAAGCGGCGGCTTCGGCTTCCACAACGATCACTTTCGGTGGATTGTCCGGATAACGGTTTGCGAAGAATCCCTGAACAGCTCCGGCAAGAGAACCAACGCCTGCCTGGATAAAGACATGGGTCGGTCTGTCGCATCCGTACTCGTGAAGCTGATCGTTCGCCTCCATCGCCATCGTTCCGTATCCCTGCATGATCCATGCCGGGATCTCTTCGTAGCCCTCCCAGGCAGTATCCTGAACCATAACGCCGTTCTCTGTCTTCATCGCCATGTCGTTTGCCATGCGGACACATTCGTCGTAGTTGACTTCCTCGATCGTAGCCACTGCGTTTTCAGCAAGAATATTGTTCAGTCTCGTCTGCGTCGATCCTTTCGGCATCAGTACAACGGATTTCTGTCCAAGCTTGTTGGCTGCCCACGCAACGCCGCGTCCGTGGTTTCCGTCCGTAGCGGTAAAGAAAGTTGCCTGACCGAATTCTTCTCTGAGCTGATCGGATGTCAGGACATTGTACGGAAGCTCAGAAACATCTTTTCCCGTCTGCTGTGCGATGTAGCGTGCCATTGCAAAAGATCCGCCGAGCACTTTAAAGGCATTCAAACCGAAGCGGTAAGATTCATCTTTGATATAAACCTCGCCAAGCCCGAGAAAATCAGCCATCTTGTCGAGCTTCGTAAGCGGCGTCACGCTGTACTGCGGGAAGCTCTCGTGAAATGCGCGGGCTTTTGCAATTTCATCAAGCGCCATAACTTTCAGATTCGCATCTTCTGTTTTCGGCATGTGATTGACTGCCCATTTGATTGTTTCCATGTTGAAAAACCTCCTTGTGAATGAAATGTGTCTACCGGTTCCCTGCGTCCATGTAGTTATAAAGCGTAAATTTTGAAATTCCCAAAAGTGAAGCAACTTTATCTCCGGATTTGGTGATCAGGAATGCACCGGCGTTGTTTAAAAACTTGACGACAGCGATCTTATCGTCTTTATTCATGGCGGCAACCGGTTTGCCGACCAGAGAAAGCGCCTGAGCGATCAGAGAGTCCAACAGGTCATTGACATTGTGGATGATCTGCTGTGGCTGTGCATCATCAACGGAATCAGAATCGCTGTCGGAAAGACGGGATTCTTTCTCGGTTGTGATAAGATCGTGTACAGCACTTTCCACTGCAAGCAGTGCTGTGATGTCATAATTTAATGAAAAGATATACTCCACAGTGCCGTTGTCCCCTCTGACGAACATCGTGCTTGATTTTAAAATACGTCCGTCATCGGTTTTCGTAAGATAGGCGAGACGATCCTTGATCTTGGATGGATCTTTGCTCAGCGTATCAAATACGACTCGGGATGGTCCGTCTCCGAGCTCACGCCCTGTCACATGTCCGTGCTCGATATGTACAACGGAATGCTCCAATTGTTCTGCTTTCAGATCGTGGATGACGATTTCGCAGGAATCGCCGAATTGAACTGCAAGACCGTGTGCCAGTTGGATTAGTAGATCTAGTCGTTTTCCCATAAGTCTTCATTCCTTTCAATGGATCGTTGCTTTGCTTCTGAATCCATCATAGCACCAAAAAAAAAGAAATTCAATAGGTTTTCTAAAAATTTTTTAGATAATCTGATTTTTTTTTAGAATTAGTGATTGCATTTCATATTCTTTAATGTTATGCTAGAGATAACAAAGGCAGATTCGATGATTTGTGCGTGGATCGAAGAATGCCAAGGGCAAAAGAAAATACAAAATATAGCGCGACGTGCAAGACGAAATTCTTGTAGAATTTGTATGCCTCCGCCGGGAGAGTTTGCTGACGGGTGATAAGGCTCTTTTGTAAATTTTTTAATAAGAAGAAAAGGAGACGAAGAGTATGCTGATTTTAGGAAATGGCAGATTAGTCACACGCGACGAGAAGAATCCGTATCTGGAGAATGGCGCGGTAGCGATCGATGGGAATACGATCGTAAAAGTAGGCAGTTGTGAGGAAGTAAAGGCTGCATATCCGGACGCGGAATTTATTGATGCGAAAGGAAACGTGATCATGCCTGCATTTATCAATGCGCACGAGCACATTTATAGTTCTTTCGCGAGAGGAATGGCGATCAACGGATATGATCCGAAAGGATTCCTAGACATTCTGGATGGAATGTGGTGGACGATCGACCGGAATCTGACACTGCATGATACCTATTTAAGTGCGATGGCAACTTATATCGATTGTATCCGGAACGGAGTTACGACGATTTTCGACCATCATGCAAGTTTCGGTTCGATCACAGGATCTTTGTTTGAGATCGAGAAGGCGGCGAAAGAGACGGGAGTACGTTCCTGTCTGTGTTACGAAATCTCTGACAGAGACGGCAAGGATAAGGCGAGGGCGTCTGTGATGGAGAACGCAGAGTTTATTCGTTATGCACTGAAAGACGACAGTGGTATGATCGCGGGAATGATGGGAATGCACGCACAGTTTACCATCTCAAACGAAACGATGGAGTTGGCGGCAGCCAACAAACCGGATGGAGTCGGCTATCATATCCATGTTGCAGAGGGAATCGAAGATCTGCATCACTGTCTGAAACATTACGGAAAGCGGATCGTGGACCGGCTGATGGACTGCGGGATCCTTGGAGAGAAGACATTGCTCGGACATTGCATCTATATCAATGAGCATGAGATGGATCTGATCAAAGAGACGAATACGATGGTCGTACATAATCCGGAATCCAATATGGGAAATGCATGCGGATGTCCTCCGACCATGCATATCGTACACAAGGGAATCTTAACCGGTCTCGGAACCGACGGATATACCCATGATATGACCGAATCTTACAAGGTGGCAAATGTGCTCCACAAACACCATCTCTGCGATGCAAACGCAGCGTGGGGAGAGGTTCCGCAGATGTTGTTTGAGGGGAACGCAAAGATTGCAAACCGCTATTTCAAACAGGAACTGGGCGTATTGAAAGAGGGCGCGGCAGGCGATGTGATCATCGTGGATTACAATCCATTGACACCGCTTCATGCAGGAAATATCAACAGTCATATTGTATTTGGTATGACAGGAAGAGACGTTGTGACAACTGTCGCGAACGGAAAAGTGCTGATGAAAGACCGCGAGCTTCTCCATATCGATGCAGATAAGGTGATGGCAGACTGTCGTCAGGCTGCAAAAGAACTCGCAGACAGAATCAATGCATGATCGACGGATTCGTAAAGGAGGAAAAATCTATGAGTGATATGATGACACCGATTTCATTTGATAAATTAGTAAACTGGATTCTGGAAGAGCATAAAAAATATGGCACAGTGTTCGGTGAGAAACATGCGTATACGGCAGATGAAAAATATAACCGTACGATCTTCGGACGCCCGCTTGAGACTCCGATCGGACCGGCGGCAGGACCGAATACCCAGCTGACACAGAATATCGTAGCGGCTTACTATACCGGAAGCAGATTCTTTGAACTGAAGACGGTACAGAAGATGGACGGAGCGGAACTTGCCGCCTGTATCAACAAACCGTGTATCAAAGCGGATGATGAGTGTTATAACTGCGAGTGGTCTACGGAATTGTATGTACCGCAGGCAATGGAAGAATACATTAAGGCGTGGTTCCTCTTGAAAGTATTTTCCAAGGAGTTCGGACTCGGTGCGGCAGACGGCTTCCAGTTCAATATCAGCGTCGGATATGATCTGGCAGGCATTCAGTCCGAGAAGATCGATACATTCTTAAATACAATGAAGAATGCGGCGGACAGCGAAGTGTTCAGATCATGCAGACAGTATCTGTTGGACAATGTGGATAAATTTGAGAAAGTGACAAAAGAAGATATCGAGGCGATCGAACCGGAGATCTGTAATTCCGTGACGATCTCCACGCTTCACGGATGTCCTCCGCAGGAGATCGAAAAGATCGCGATGTATCTGATCACAGTGAAAGGGTTCCATACATTTATCAAATGTAATCCGACGCTGCTGGGATATGAATTTGCAAGAAAGAGAATGGACGAGATGGGCTACGATTATGTAGCGTTCGGCGATTTCCATTTTCTGGATGACCTGCAGTATGAGGATGCGGTTCCGATGCTGACAAGACTGATGAAAGTCTGCGAGGAGCGGAATCTGGAATTCGGCGTGAAGATCACAAATACATTCCCGGTGGATGTGATGCAGAACGAACTTCCAAGCGAAGAAATGTATATGTCCGGAAAATCGCTGTATCCGCTTTCTATCGCGCTTGCAGCGAAACTGGCAGAAGAATTCGACGGAAAACTCCATATTTCTTATTCCGGCGGTGCGGATGCACATAATATAGAGGGAATCGTGAATGCCGGGATCTGGCCGGTAACGTTTGCAACCACATTGCTGAAGCCGGGCGGATATCTGCGTACGATCCAGATGGCGGAAAAACTGGAAAAAGAGGGCGTCGTATTTGAGGGAATCGATGTGGAAGCGGCGAAGAAACTTGCGGAAGACGCGGTGACAGATCCGCACCATGTCAAAGCAGTGAAACCACTTCCGTCCCGCAAGATGGAACAGGAAGTTCCGCTGATCGACTGTTATGTGGCGCCGTGTAAAGAGGGATGCCCGATCCATCAGGATATCACGACATATTTGAAACTGGTGAGCGACGGCAAGTATGAGGAAGCGATGGAAGTGATCGTGGAGAAGAACCCGCTTCCGTTCATCACCGGTACGATCTGCGCACATAATTGTATGAATAAATGTACACGGAATTTCTATGAAGAACCGGTTCATATCCGCAATATGAAATTAGTGGCAGCAGAAAATGGTTACGAGGCATGGCTTTCTAAAGTGAGCGCACCGGCAGTGACAAGAGGAAAAGCAGCGGTTGTCGGCGGAGGTCCGGCAGGTATGGCAGCAGCGTATTTCTTAAGAAAAGGCGGCATGGACGTTACGATCTTTGAGAAACAGAAAGCATTGGGCGGCGTTGTGCGCAATATCATTCCGGGATTCCGTATCGCAGACGAAGCCATTGATCGGGATGCAAAGATCCTCGAGACAATGAGTGTCAAAATGGTATTCAACACGGAAGTGGCTGATGTGAACGAGCTGAAAGCACAGGGATTTGAGAATGTGGTTCTTGCAGTCGGAGCTTTTGAACCCGGAACATTGAAATTGGAAGCGGGAGAGACGATGAACGCACTGGAATTCCTGGCACAGTTCAAGGCGCTGGACGGAAATGTCGATATCGGAAAGAACGTCGTTGTGATCGGCGGAGGAAATACCGCGATGGATACGGCGAGAGCGGCAAAACGTACAAACGGAGTGGAGAAAGTTTCCCTTGTTTACCGCCGTACGAAGAGATACATGCCGGCAGATGCAGAAGAACTGGAGATGGCAGTTGAGGACGGCGTGGAATTCTGTGAGCTGCTCGCTCCGGTTAGATTGGAAGCAGGAAAACTTGTTTGTAAAGTGATGAAGCTTGGAGATCTGGATGCATCCGGAAGAAGAGGTGTTGTTGAGACCGGTGAATTTGCGGAAGTGGATGCGGATACCGTGATCGTGGCGGTAGGAGAAAAAGTCCCGACGGCATTCTACAAAGCAAACGGACTGCATGTATCCGAGCGCGGAAAGGCACTTGTCAATGAAAAAACACTGGAATCCAACGTGGCAGGGGTCTATGTTGTCGGTGACGGACTGGGAGGTCCGGCTACGGTTGTCGAGGGAATCCGCGACGGTAAGATGGCGGCGGAAGCGATCATCGGGGAATGTCTTGCAAAAGATTTTGATCAGACTGCGGACGAAGAGACGATCTACAACAGAAGAGGAATCCTCCGTCAGGAAGCAGACGGAAAAGACGAGAGTACAAGATGTCTCGGATGCTCCACGATCTGCGAGAATTGTACGGAGGTATGTCCGAACCGTGCGAACGTGGCGATCCGCGTTCCGGGCATGGAGAAACACCAGATCATCCATGTCGATTATATGTGTAACGAGTGCGGCAACTGTAAGAGCTTCTGCCCGTATACAAGCGCGCCGTATCTGGACAAATTTACATTGTTTGCAAATGAAGCAGATTTCGCAGACAGTAAAAATCAGGGATTTACAGTTCTTGACCGGGATGTGCTTACATGTAAAGTACGGTACCTCGGAGAGGAATTCATCTGGAAGAAAGGGGAGGAAACCCGGCTTGCAGAGGGACTGCAGAAACTGATCGACGCGGTGGTAAGCGATTATGCTTATTTGTTGTAAAATATGATGACGACGGATAAGAGGGCGTAAGTCCTCTGACTGTCAAAGAGACGGGAGATCGGGGAGACCAATATGATCTTAAGCTATGAATCCGGAAGAATGACACAAAAAAAGAGCTATCGGGAAGCTCTCCGGTTGGAGGGCAGCGTCTCCCCGATTTTATCCATTACAGGTGCAGGGGGGAAGACAACGACCGCTCTGCATTTGGCATACGAATATAAGGACGTTGGGAATCCGGCTGTCGTGATGACCTCGACACATCTGGCGATCTGGGATCAGCCGTGGTTTCTGTTAGAAGAATCCATGGAAAAATTACAGCAGATCAGGAGGCGGTACGGACAGGTCTGGGTCGGGATCCCGATGACAAAACGGCAGAAAAAGGAAGATCTCGGAGGAAGCCTGCCGATGCAGAAAATGAAAGCCGTTTCCGAAGTATTTTTTAAAGAAATCTGTGAATTGGGAGTTCCTGTGATCGTGGAGGCAGACGGCGCAAGACGGATGCCGTGTAAAGTACCGGCAGCGCATGAGCCGGTGATCGTTCCCCGGACGACGACGGTATGTAGTGTATATGGTCTGGATGCCATCGGACAAAGGATCTGTGACTGCTGTTTTCGGTCGGAATTGGCAGCAGAGGTACTGGGAAAACGGGAGACAGACAGACTGGAGGCAGCAGATCTCGCCAAAATTGCAGCGGACGGAAACGGCGGATGCAAAGGAGTCAAAAGAGGTATGGATCACTGGGTGATCTTAAACAAAGCGGACACCGATCAAAGAAAAGAATCGGCAGAAGAAGTATGCCGGGAATTGGAACGATATGGAAACCGCCGGATTTTGATCACGTTCTCAGAGGAAACCGAGCGATCGGAAATGTTCGTGCAGAAACAGTAAAATTAAGGCAAAAGGGGATTGACGGAACATGAAAATATTGATCAAAGGCGCCGGGGATCTGGCGACAGGAATTGCAGTACGTTTGCATCACTGTGGATATCCGATCTTGATGACGGAGATTGAAGAGCCGCTGACTGTGAGGAGAATGGTCGCATTTTCCAGGGCGGTCTATGAGGGCGAAGCAGTCGTGGAGGGAATCACCGGCGTGCGGGTACAGACGCCGGAAGAAATCCGAAAAGCACAGCAGGCAGGAAAGATACCGGTATTGGTAGATCCGCATGCTGCGATCCGTACCGCGTATCAGCCGGATGTTTTGATCGATGCGATCCTCGCTAAGAAAAATCTGGGAACAGAAGTGACGGACGCGCCGTTTGTGATCGGCGTCGGACCGGGATTTACGGCAGGAGAAGACTGTCACTGTGTCATAGAAACAAAACGCGGACATACATTGGGAAGCGTGATCTTTCGAGGTTCGGCAATTCCGAATACAGGGGTTCCGGGAGATGTGGGTGGTTATACGATCGAGCGGCTGCTGAAATCGACGTCGGCAGGTGTGATGGAACCGGTCGCGTCGATCGGTGATCTTGTTGAGACGGGGGAGATTGTTGCTTATACCGGAGGCGAACCCGTGTATGCGAAAATGACAGGGATTGTCCGCGGCATGCTTCAACAGGGAGTGAACGTAGAAAAGGATCTGAAGATCGGAGACATCGATGCAAGATGTGAAACGAGTCATTGTTTTACGATTTCAGACAAAGCGCGTGCGATCGGCGGGGGTGTGCTGGAAGCGGTCGTGCAGTTTGAACGGATCTATCGGAAGTATGCAGTGATCGTGCTTGCGGCGGGAAATGCGTCCCGATTCGGGAGTAATAAACTTCTGGCGGATGTACAGGGGAAACCATTATATCGCCATATGCTTGATAAACTGGCAGGACTTGGTGCATTTCCAAGGATCTTAGTGACCGGGTATGAGGAAATCGCAGAAGCGGCGGAAGCGATCGGTGTCTGCACCGTGGCGAATCATCAGCCGGAACTGGGGATCTCTCATTCCTTGAAATTAGGATTGGAGAAATGCAAGTCGATAGAACCGGAAGTAAAAGGTGTTTTGTTCTGTGTCTGCGATCAGCCGGGCTTAAGTCTGTCCACGATGATGGAGCTGATCCGGCTTGCGGTCAACAGACCGGGGATGATCCTTGCATCCGCTCATGGAAACAGGACCGGGAATCCGGTGCTCTGGGATCGGGAGTATTTTTCAGAGTTGGAGAAGTTAAGCGGTGATGTCGGCGGACGTGCAGTGATTGAAAAACATTGGGAAAAATGTCTGTGTGTGGAGACAAGAGAAGAAGAGTTGAGAGATATTGACCGGAGGTTGGATCTTTTTTGATCTGCATAAAAATAAAACAGGAAATAAAGAAACCGGAAAAAGGAATTCCGCAGGGAAATCCGAAAGAAGGGAAGGGGAATATGTATACGGTTCAGGTAAACGGAAAAATGTATGAAGCAGAAACAGACAAAAAGCTGATGCGCTTTTTGAGGGATGACCTGCACCTGACTTCCGTCAAAGACGGATGCAGTCAGGGCGCCTGCGGAACTTGTACAGTTTTGGTGGACGGAAAGACAACAAGGGCCTGCATCCCGATGATCTCCAAAATGGAGGGAAAATCGATCGTGACGGTGGAGGGACTTTCGGAACGGGAAAAAGAAGTATATGCATATGCATTTGGCGCAGTCGGAGCTGTTCAGTGTGGTTTTTGTATTCCGGGTATGGTCATGTGTGCGAAAGGACTTCTGGATGTGAATCCGGATCCGACCCGATTGGAAGTTGTAGCGGCGATCCGCAATAATATCTGCCGTTGTACCGGGTACAAAAAGATTATCGAGGGAATCTTGCTGAGCGGAAAAATCTTCCGTGAAAATCTTACGGTATCGGAAAACAGCGGTATTACAAAAGTTGGCGATAAAATCCAGCGCGTGGATGCGGCAGAAAAAGTATTGGGTACCGGAGAATATCCGGACGATATTTATCTGGACGGCATGATCTACGGAAGCGCGGTACGCGCAGAATATCCGCGTGCAAAAGTGCTGGCGATCCATGCCGAAGAAGCGAAAGCGCTGGACGGTGTGATCGGCGTATTTACCGCGGATGATGTTCCGGGAGACGTGAAAGTCGGACATTTGAAACATGATTGGGATACGATGATCCCGGTCGGAAACGTGACCCATTATGTCGGAGACGCGATCTGTCTGATCGCAGCCGAGACGCCGGAGATCCTGGAACAGGCGAAGAGTCTTGTCAAGGTAGATTACGAGGTGTATGAGCCGGTGCTGGATCCGTTTGAGGCGATGAAAGAAGACGCGCCGCTTGTACACCGGTCCGGAAATATCCTGGCACATGAGCATCTCGTACGCGGAAATGCGGATGAGGTGATCGCAAACTCCAAATATAAAGTGACGCAGCATTATGAAACGCCGTGGACGGAACATGCATTTTTGGAGCCGGAGTGCGCGGTGGCTATGCCGTTTGACGAGGATGGGGTATTCATCTATTCGACGGATCAGGGCATTTATGATACCCAGAAAGAATGCTGTATCATGCTGGGACTTCCGCCGGAGAAAGTGATCGTGGAAAATAAATTAGTCGGCGGCGGATTCGGTGGAAAGGAAGACGTCAGCGTACAGCATCACGCGGCGCTGATCGCATATCTGACGAAACGGATCGTAAAAGTGAAATTATCCAGACAGGAGAGTATCACGATCCACCCGAAGCGACATCCGATGTGGATGGACATTACGACGGCATGTGACGAGAACGGCTATCTGACAGCGATGAAAGCGGTTGTTGTGGCAGACACCGGAGCGTATGCGTCACTGGGCGGACCGGTTCTTCAGCGTGCCTGTACCCATGCGGCAGGGCCGTACAATTTTCAGGTCATCGATATTGACGGAACCGCGGTATACACGAACAATCCGCCGGCCGGCGCATTCCGGGGATTTGGTGTGACACAGACTTGCTTTGGTTCGGAGATGAATTTGAACCTGCTTGCAGAGAAAGTCGGCATCACTCCGTGGGAGATCCGATACCGCAATGCGATCCGTCCGGGGCAGGTGCTTCCGAACGGTCAGATTGCGGACCCGTCTACGGGAGTGGCGGAGACATTGGAAGCTGTCAAGGAAGTGTTTGATACCGAACCGTATGTCGGAATTGCATGTGCGATGAAAAATGCCGGCGTAGGAGTCGGGCTTCCGGACTGGGGACGTTGCCGTCTTGTTATCAAAGACGGAAAGGCAGAGATCCACGCCGGAGCATCCTGTATTGGTCAGGGATTGGGAACGGTGTTGACGCAGGTTGTTTCCCAGACCGCAGAACTGGATTATGAACAGATCGTGTATTGCAGACCGAATACATCGAATTCTCCCGATTCCGGTACAACGTCGGGATCAAGACAGACATTGCTGACCGGAGAGGCGGCAAAACGTGCAGCGTTAAAGCTGAAAGAGGCGTTGAGCGGGAAAACACTGGAAGAACTGAACGAAACCGAGTATTACGGAGAATATCTCGGAAAAACCGATAAGATGGGAAGCGACGTGCCGAATCCGGTATCTCATGTTGCTTACGGATATGCGACTCAGGTCTGTGTGCTCAATGAAGACGGTACGATCAAGAAGATGATTGGCGCACATGATGTCGGAAAAGCAGTGAATCCGATCAGTGTGGAAGGGCAGATCGAGGGCGGTATCGTCATGAGTATGGGCTATGCGCTGACCGAGCAGTATGAGATTAAAGAGGGAAGACCGGTATCACGGTATGGCACACTGGGACTTTTCAAAGCGGATAAAGTGCCGGAGATCGAGTCGATCATTGTAGAGAAACCGGGCGTGGAGCCGGGATACGGAGCGATCGGAATCGGGGAGATCACGTCCATTCCGACAGCACCGGCAATCGTGGGCGCATATTATAAACTACAGGGAGAACTTCAGACGAAACTTCCGATCCACAATACGCCGTATGAAAAAAAGAAAAAAGCTGCAAAATAGAAGATAATTTTACAAAAAAATAGTGTAAATAAAGATGTCTTCCTTAAAAAAATGTGATAAGATAATACTAGTGTCAATATACAAAGGGCATATTGTTCCCAGTACAACGACGCTATGTAAAATGTAGGAAACGGAAAAGGAGGACATCTTTTTATGTGGACAAGTGCAGAATTGAAAATGCGTGCAAAAGGTGCGTTTCAGAAGAATTACTGGTCGGCGGTCCTGGTTGGTTTTGTAATGGCGATTTTTGGCGGAAGTGCCGGAATGGCAGCGGGAAGAGCATCGGGATACAGCAATGCGTATGAGGAGTATCAATATTACTGGGGCGGCGGAGATTCTCTCGCCTTTGCGGCAGCAATGATGATCGTAGCGGCTGTGGCAGGCATTATCGGACTGATTTTCTTTTTCCTGGATATTTTTGTGGGAAATGTATTGAAAATCGGGGGATGCCGCTTCTTTATCATGAACCAGACAGAGAATCCTTCAGCAGGAATGCTCGGATTTGGATTCAAATCGGGAAATTACGGGAAATTGGTTCTGACTATGTTTTTAAAACAATTGTATGAGGGACTCTGGACACTTTTATTGATCGTACCGGGGATCATCAAACACTATGAATATCTGATGATCCCGTATATATTAGCAGAAAATCCGGAGATGGAGCGTCAGGAAGCATTTTTGATCAGCAAAAGAATGATGATGGGACAGAAAATGAACGCATTCGTGTTGGATCTGACCTTTATCGGATGGAGAATTTTAGAAATGCTGAGCTTTGGAATTGTTGGTATATTTTATTCGGGACCATATTATGAGGCTACGATCGCCGAATTATACAGTGTGAACCGCACGATGGCATATCAGAATGGATATATCCGTTAAATAGCGTCGAAATTACGTGATTTGAGGCGTATTTCCCCTTGTGCACGGACGCTGGAACAAGATTATAATAATAAGGGACGCCGGCAGATGGAGAAATCCGTATCTGCCGGCGTCTTTATAAAGGAAGAAGAGAGAAAATCAAGTTCAATCTCCACTGTTTGTTATTATCGTGAATTTGCAATTTTTAGGCGAAGTCCAATGACCGTAAATACATGTCTGTATCCACAGCCATTGTCTTCTGTTTTGATATGATCAGTGGACAAGATGTGTATACATCTCTGTTCTCTGATGATGGTATTATCATAGCAATGAAATGTGAATCACCTGTGACAAGATACGGAAGAAATTATGAAAATTCTTAATTTCAACGAAAGAAATGAAACTTACAAAACATGCATACAGTTTTTTTTTGCATTCTGCCATCGATCTTTTTGAGATTCGTATATGGAAAAAAGCCAGGAAATTGCTTCATCCATACCAGCATCGGTCATCGGAAAGGATGAACATTGTTTTTCATCATCGGGGGTGCGGTCAAAACTCCATGGTTCCGGATAGACAAATACAGAGAATGTCTCTTTGCTTTCATCGCAACGAAAAAAATAACGCATGCCGTCGTGGCTTCCGGAAAAAGGTTCTTTTTTCAGCCCTCCGACAGGGATCAGTTTTTTATCGATCATAGGGGGATACCTTCTTTCTTCTGGATTTTATGCCGCTTGTAAGGGAAACGGCGTTGTTGAATATAGTACCACAAGACAAGAAAAAGGGGCAAGTAAAAAAGTGCAAAAAGGAAGAGCCACATTGCTGTGACTCTAAGGGGGAAAAAGTTTATGAAAAAGTGTTCTTATCTTTGAACAATCTTAGTATATCGTTTACTTGTGTAGAAACTGTGATATAAATTTGAATAGGATGTTAACAAACTTCCAAAAAAATGTGACGGATATTTTTTTAGGACTGATCCGTCAAAAAGCTGCATCCGATTTTACACAGATGCAGCTTCCACATGCCCAGACCGATTGAAAGGAACGGAATGGTAAGAAACAGAAATATTATTTAACAGCTTTTTCGGCAAATTCTGTCGTGACAATATCCTCATAGGGGGCGCGTTTTTCCAGTTCGCCGGCTTCTTCCAAAATATCCTGAAGAAGTTCAAAGCTTTCTTCCTGAAAGATCAGATCCGCTTTCCATGTGTTCTGTTCATAGTATCGTGTGACGATCGTTGTGATCGTATCCAAATCTGTTTCAGGAAACTGAGGTTCGATCACCTCGGCAATTTCTCCCGGTGTGTGTGTCTGAACAAAATCCATGCCTTTTTGAAGCGCATTTGTGAAACTCTGGATCACATCAGGATGTTCCTCGATAAAACTCTGTTTTGCACTGTAAGCAGTGTATGGGACATAACCGCTGTCTTTTCCGAGAGAAGCGACGACATATCCTTTTCCTTCGGATTCGAGGGAGGTGGCGCCTGGCTCAAATTCGACGGTATAATCAGCCTCTCCCTCCGAAAAGGCAGCTGCGGTGGAACCAAAGTCAATATTCTGGTTGATGGAAAGATCGGATACCGGATCCAGTCCGTGCTGTTTTAAAATATATTCAAAAACCATTTGCGGCATGCCACCTTTCCGACCGCCGAGAACGGTGGAACCTTTCAAATCTTCCCATTGAAAATCTTCGATCGGCTCGCGGGAGACAAGAAAGTTTCCGGCACGCTGTGTCAATTGGGCAAAGTTTACAACATAATCGGTTGCCCCCTCATTATAGGTATAGATTGAAGACTCAGAACCCATGAATCCGATGTCGGCTTCGCCGGAGAGGACGGCGGTCATGACTTTATCTGCTCCAAATGGGGCGGTATAGTTAGTACAAGACACTTTTATTGGTTAATAGAAATCGATGCCGGTGACCTCATGGCTCGTATTGATATGTATTTCTTTTATAATGGACCGCCAGAAAGCTCGTCTGTTTTCCGGGGAAAGATTGTCGTAAGTTTTTCTAAAATCATTATGCAATATTTTTTCGATATTGTCAAAGTTCGTTTTTGGTTGCTGATCGGATTCTTCCAGTGAAGACAGTTCCGTCGTTAATTTTTCATATTCTTCATTGTAATAATCCCATTCGATCCGTTCTTTCTGAAAAAGAAGATTTAAGCGTTGCATCTCTTTTTTGACCTGTGCAGGCGTCCGCTTCTTTTTGGGGAGGTCAGCTTTTGAATGGATATTCTGGCTCTGAATTTTGTACCGGTTATATTCTTCTTCCAAATTGGAGATCAGATACTCTTCTATGAGGTTCTGGCTTACGTTATGCCGGTATGTGCACATGTGATCGATGCAGGCTTTATTGCAGCGGTAATAGCAGTAGGTTCTTGTTTCTCTTGTTTTCCGGTTTATGATAGAGCTGCCGCCTCTTCCGGCAAGCAGCTGCCCACATACAGGGCACCGCATCATTCCACTGAACAGGTAGACTCTTCCGGAGGACGGATGTTTTACATTCCGGTTCGAGATCTCCTGTATTTCCGCCCATTCTTTTTCGGTCAGATAAGCGGGGCAGTAGTGAGGGTTATCCCGGTAGGTTCCATGATAGAAATCACTCTCAAGCATATTGCGGAGCTGGCTGTAGGAAAAGGTGGGATCATAATTTTCCTGAATAAATTTCAGAGTCTTCATCTTACTCTGGTGTGTGCGGAAGTAGCGGTAAAACGCATTCACCAGATCTTCCTTTTCCGGATCCTTTACCATCCGTTTTACTCCGTCTACGGTACCGACCATGTAGCCGATCGGCATGTTGGAATCCCCGAAGATCACCTTTCCCTGTCGGATGGATGCTTCATTTACAAATTTGATACGTTCGGAGGTGGTGTCTACTTCATTTTGACCGATCGAAAGAACTACATTAAGCTGCAGACGTCCGTCCCGTGTTTCCATGTTTATGCCCGGTTCCGACGCGGAGATCCAGCGGACATTATGCTGGTCCAGAATGTCCTGTACCTTATAGAAGTCCGATAGGTTGCGGAACCAGCGGTCAAGACGCCAGAAGAGGATGACGTCGATCTCGTCACGTTCCACAGCTTTGACCAGTTCCTGTATGGCTTTCCTGCGCTTCAGTTCTTTTCTTGCGGTTTTTCCCTCATCCGCATAGATTCCGACAATATTCATATCGTGTTCCTTGGCGTAATGGATCAGATAATCTTTCTGCGCTTCCAGCGATTTGCCGTGCATCATCTGTTCTGTTGTAGACACTCGGATATAGATCGCGCACCGGAGAGTTTTTGACTTCATTGTATCAGCTCCTTTGGTTCATATTATGTAAAAAAGGGTATAAAAATAACAGCCAGCAAGAACGAGTGTTCCGCTTGCGTAGGCTGCCCGAAGATGATACAATATTTTTGTTGATTAGGTAGTAGGCAATCTGTTTGCCTCATTGCATATCTTCGGATATGTGTAATTGTTTGCCGTTCCTGTTGGCGCAGGAGCGGTTCTTGACTTTTATGGTACATTTGCTATAATGTACTTAACAAGACAGCCGACGAGTAGGTGCACGCTACCCGTTCCGGCGAATCAATTTAATAAGCTACAAAGAATAGCCGTTCAATCTTTACCAGAGACAGGGACGGCTATTTCTTATTTTTCAAATTCAGGATGGCTACGATCAGTAGACCAATGGTGAGTAACACCATAAATTCCTCATATGTAGTCATAAGACATCATCCTTTCCGCAAGACTCGGAACGGATAACGAGCCGCCTGTCGGCTGCCTGGGTAAATACATTATTTAGTTGTTCCCCTGCCCTCTGCGGAGCAGGGGGATTGTATTACTTCAGCAATTCTCTGATGCAGATCACGAAGCCATCATAGATGCCGGAAGCAATCGAATCGTCGAAAGAAAACTGCGTGGAGTCTTCCGTATCTTCAAAGGAGTATACCTGTACCGTTTCCGTCATAGGATTTACAATCCAGTATTCACGGACACCGGCTGTCCGGTATTTAAACAGCTTTGTCAGATAGTCCATGCGCTGGCTGCTTGGAGACACGATCTCGATCACCCAGTCCGGAGCACCGGCATATCCCTTGTCTGTGAGCTTCTCAGGTGAGCAGATAACGCTGATGTCGGGTTCTACATAGTTTTTATCATCTTCATTTAAAAATACGGCAAATGGAGCAGGATAGACTTTGCAGCTTCCACCTTTTTCACGAATGTAATTCCGCAGTGTGGCAGAAAGTTCTAATACCAGTTCCTGATGAAGTGGAGACGGCGGCGCCATATCATAGATTTTTCCGTCGATCAGCTCTGCACGTTGACCATCTGGAAGTGCGTATATATCGTCGATGGTATATAAGTGTTCTTTTGGTAATGGCATGTGGTCACGTCCTTTCTTTTGATATTTTATAGCATTGATTATTATTAATAATAATGCTAATATTGATTAATAAAGTGGAGGTGAAATAGCGTATGAAGCAAGTTATAAAAGGTGGCGATATTTGTGTGAATATGTTATCGGTTTCATATAATACGAATCCAGAAATCATAAGAAAAAATCTTTCTGGAAGCGGATATTGTTTACACAATCAGTCAATCGTGAAATCTTCAAAATTGTATAATCAATTCCTTTCTGGATGTCTGGATGAAATTCCAGAAGGGTATTTATAAATATTGTATCCGCATCAATTCCAGGTGGGTTTATAGTCATATAACTGTGGGAGTCATTGTCTGGAATTTTTTTAATTGGTAAAAAGTTTGTATGTGTGCCAATACCGTTTAACTGAATTTGATTGCGCATATTTTTACCAAGTAATAGAAACGAAGCTAATTTGTCTTGTGCAATCTGGGGCAGTCGGAAAGACATAACTTCTAAAATCTGTTCCAGAGACATATCGGCAATAGGATACAACTTTTGTAATTCAACAATCATTTGTATGCAAGGCTTAGAATGACCGGCAAAACCAGCTATCACATTGTCATTCAGCCTAATAGTTTTATCGAAATTTTCATTTACAATATTTCCGTTAGAATCCTTGAATCGCCCATCGCTTGCTATTATTCCGAATTTTGTAGTAGCAAATCCTAAAATAACACTCAAAATATTTCCTCCTCACTTGTACCTATACGCCACTTTATATAATCCCGATCGGGGTTATACCAGTTGTAAAATAACCATAGAATTTACAAAATGTATGTTCGAATTATTGAAAAAATATAAAATACCTATATAATAAAAACACAAGGCGGTGTATGTTATGAAAAAACTAATAAGCAAAATAAAATATCATTCAGCTATAATTTTTCCAATAGTTTCCTTTATATTATTGTCAGTGATAGATAACAAGTATGGGTTACTTTCGAAAGTATCAGAAAAGAAAATGGATACATTAATTGGTGTTATAGTATCTATAGTAGGAATATTCTTAACAGTACTTACGATTTATCTATCATTTCCTAAAACCGATATTGTAAAACAGAGAATGAAAAAAACAGGGCATAATCATATTTTGTTAAGCAATATCTGCGCAGGAATCATACTTTTAAGTGTTGCTTTGTTGATTTGGTTGTTTACAAATTGTTATTCTATTGTTATTTGCCTGTTTTGCGCAGGCTTAGTGAATATGCTTATTACCGGTTACTATATTTTAGTGCTTAGCAATTTTTCCTAAATGATAGCCTAAAAATTTTTCTAACTCTTTTTTAATACATTCTATATTCGTAACAGTATCATCGGTTAATTCCAGTGGTACTGTTTTTGTGTACACAGATTCAATAAAATTTAGAGTTTCATCAACTCCTAATTCGTTTTTTCCATATAATTTTAATAATGGAATATCTTCCTGCCTGGAATTATTTTTTATTGCTATAATTCTCTCTATCAGATTGGGATTATGTTTTTCTTCTAACTTGATTTTTATTTTAAATTTTTTTGCTTGAAAATCAGAACCAAGGGATTCTTTTAAAGTCGGAATGTCATCCATGCAGTTCGGCTTAGCAAATTCCATTTCGATCCAAGATGGATTTAGTATAGAACTAGCTTCTTGTCTGATATCTTCTATCATTTCTGGATAAATGTGTATTTCAGACATATTTCCGGATTTTTCCACAATGAATTGACATAAGGCCTCATGAATTTTTGAGATTTTCTTGTTTGCAATTACTGCCATTCTGTTATGCACAAAATCTATATAAAAAAAGGTATATGCTTCTAGTTGTTCCTCACTCCCGACAGTAGTATATGGAATGGCTTCTTTGGTTTGCTTATTTCTTTTTTGCATAAAGTTTGTGGCTTTTATTGTTTCGTCTGTAGAGCAAGTACCAAACATTTTTTTATCATCATATTCTTTTATATCAAAAAACAATTTCTTTTTTTCAAATTCAATGTCATAAAAATTTATTTCCGGAAAAGCAGATTTAAAAATTGAGTAAGTTGCATTCGCAAAATTCTTATGTGTTGTTCCATTTGCAGTAAGGCAAGGGGCAGGTTCTAAAACATAAAATTTTATTATCTTATGTACAGCCATAAATAACATCTCCTACAAAAACACCAGTTCGATAACAAAGCGTTTTTTTTTAATTATGGAGTTATATTGATTATAAATGTGCAGAGCTTTCAATTTCCTGCATATCTTTTTCCTCCTCTTCTGTACCTTTTTATACCACGCTATATAAACACCGAAGCGCTTATAACTCTTCCATGACTGCAAGATTCGGAATGAAGAATACAGTGTAATTATTCACTTTTGCAAATTCTCCATATTTTTCTGTATAACAGTCAATTGCTTCTTTCAAGTATTCTTCTGTTACATCAAGAAATTCAGCCATTTCATGTATGTCCTGACATCCACGTTTATAGGCATTTACAATTCCAGTCAGCCCGATCAGCTTGTTATATCCCCAAAGCCGTGCCTGCCGTTCCTGTTTTCGGTTCTTGGGATCGGACATGTCTGTTATATCTCCGACAGTTGTATGATAATGTCCGAGCTCTTCTGCAAGTACACAAGTCTTTTCTGTTGTCGTATCTAATCCATTGTGTATGGCAATCCGATTTCCGTATATGCGCCCTCCGTATCCAGGGATGTTTTTCTCTTTGACAATAATTCCAGTGGAGTCTGCTTCGTATAACAATTCATCGTATGTCAATTAAATCACGTCCATTCGCTATCATCAGTCATAATACTGTCTGCGTGTTGTTTCTGGTCCTCAGTAGGATTTTGTGCATTGGCGGCATTGGCTTTCAAATGCTCAGGGAACTCCATAACATTTGAATTGGATTCCTTTTCTTTTGCCAGAGCAATAGAACGTTCATATTCTTTAGCGAGAGTAAAATCTACCATTTCTTTACCGTGGTCATCGAGATCGCGGTATTTTTCGATATGTTCCATTTCTTCATAGGATACTTTCATAGGAAAATCCATTTCATCTTGCCAAAGGTAATTTGCGTCTATTCCAAGAACAGTCATTATTTTTATTGTAGTTTCTAAATTAGGTTCTCTATTCCCTTTTTCATATCCAGCAAGTGTAGATTTTGCTACACCAATTTTCTCGGCTAATTGCTCTTGCGTCAATTTATTATTTAGGCGTGCTTCTTTTATTCTATCTTTAAAAGCCATTGTAACACCTCCTTGTATGCGTATCGTATCACTTAGGTATTGAAAAGTCAATATAAAAGGTTGCGTTATGCGAATATTTTTTATTAAAAACTATTGACAAGTACGCGAAACGAGAATATAATCAGGATAAAAGAACGCATAATGCGAACAAAAGGAGGTGGAAAAGTTGCGAGATGTAGAATACGATGATGTAGTTCAGAATATAAAAATCATTATTTCTGAAAAAGGAATGAAACAAACAGTGGTAGCAGAAAGAGCAGGATTCAGTGATTCTGATTTTAGCAATATGTTAAATGAAAGAAGAAAGTTAATACGAATAGAACATATTCCTAGAATTGCTAAAGCACTTGGAGTAACCCTTAATGATTTGTTTCGCGTCAGAAGCAAGAAAGGAGAGTGATGGAAATGGTTATAAAGAAGCTAAAATCAGTACACATCGATGTAAAAAACGGTGTTGGACATGTTGAAGTGAATGGAAAAGACATTTCATCGAATGGAAGTTATTTAAATCTGACATTTGAAAATGGAGAATGGTCGCTGATGACTACAAAGGATGAGCTTTATAGAACCAGCGACCTGGAAGTTAAGGAATGAATTTACTGATAAAATCAGTGACTTCTTTCAAACCATTTTTGAAACGGTTTTCCATGTAAATTATAGATGAGTCATTCAATTGAAATCCGTGGTCATAATACAGGCGAATCAGACCGTTTCGGTCAAGTTCAATAAGTGCATCGTGAATATCGTCTTCATGTATCCCTTGAAGAAATTGTTCTTGTAAAGCAGTTGGATGTTCAAAAGATTTTGCGGATGATTTTGATAAACCATTCTTTCTACGTTCCAAAAATTCTTCGTAGATTAAGCAAAGCATTTTGTCAGTGTCTCTGGTTAATTGCATAGGCTTTTCCTCCGTTTCGAGTTGGTTTAGAATTTTTTGTTTCATTTTGGAAGTGTTTAGCTTGACGGTTACCTTAATTTGAATCATTCCTTTCATAATTATTCCGACTGGTACTCGGTAATTAAAGTATAGGAGATTATCAGAAAAACCGCAACAAGTACAAACCGTGCTTCATAAGCTTTAGAGAGGTGATGAATATGAAGCCAGATATTAAGAAAATTATACAAGTGATCATTTCGCTTATCGCGGAGCAGGAAGATGTTGAAATTGAGTATACGGTTGAAGAGAAAGAAAAAGAGACCGCCTGATGGCGGTAGAAAGGGAGGACAAGCATGGAAGAATTAAAACTGATCAGTACAGAGCGGACATCGCTTGTACGGGCAGAACCGGTCCGGGAGCAGAAGCGCCGGAGGGAACCGCGGACAAGCCTGTCAGAGATCGTGACGTGGTGTCTGATCGGCGCCGGGATCGGGGCGTGGTTGATGCTGCTCTTATGCCTGGCATAAGAAAAGCGCTTACATATGCCTGGCAAGGCGTAAGCGCATTCAAAAACAACCAAGTAAAGTATAACAAATTTTGGAGGGATTGAAAAGTGGAAGAAAACAAAAACACACTTGAAAAGTATGAGTTTATAAATTTTGTCAAAAAGGAAGCACGGATTGAAGCAACTGCGGATTATCTGAAGCAGTTTGATCCGGATGATGATGTGAATGTAGGTGCAGTGATGGCGATTCTTGGCTTGAACAAGACAAAGCAGCAATCAATTTAGTAAATGGAGGAGGAGAGCAGTATGAATCAATTAGAACTTCGGGTGCAGCAGCATCCGGGAACGATCGAGTTGAACTTTGAGGAATTAAATGCAGCGCTGGATGCGAAACTGGCAGAATATGAGGGGGCTATTTTTACAGAAGACTCTAAGGATATTGCAAAAGTAGAAATCGCATCCTTGCGGAAACTGAAGAAAGACATTGAGGATGCGCGGAAGTCCGCGAAGAAAGAATGGAATAAGCCGTTCGATCTGTTTGAGGCAAATATGAAGCAACTGGCTGCCAAGGTGGACAAGCCGATCGGAGCGATTGATGAGCAGTTAAAAGCTTTTGAAGAGAAGCGCCGGAAAGAGAAACGTGAAAAGATCCAGGCATTGTATGGAGAGATCATTGAGGATATGGAGGAATATCTTCCGTTAGGGCATATGTATTCCCAGAAATGGGAAAACGCAACAACTACGATGAAATCTATCCGCGAGGAAATGGAGAGTGAGGTAAAAAGTACACAGGCTGCAGTCGCAATGATCAGCGGCATGCAGTCGGAAGCTGTTCCGAAAGCATTAGAGATTTACCGGGAAACTCACGATTCTACCCGGGCGGTTACTCATATCAATCAGTATGAAAAGCAGAAAGCGGAGATTATGCGAAAAGAGGAAGCGCGGCGCCGGGAGGAAGAAGAACGGAAAAGGCGTGAGGAAGAAGCGCGGATCCGGGCGGAGGAACGGGCTGCGATCGAACGGGAAGCGCAGATCCGCCGGGAAGCGGAGGCGGAAGCCGCCAGAAAAGCGGTCATGGAACAAGCCACACCGGTTTCTCCGGATCCAATTCCGGAAAATGAAACGGCAGAAGAAGAGATGCCGTTTGTAACTCCAACGACAAAGTCGGTGTTTTACCGTGTTGTTGCAACGGATCAGGAACTGGCAGAACTGGAAGTGGCAATGGACAGTCTTGGAATTTATTTTGAACGGAGGGAGTCATGATGAGCGATAAGATTCATATTCCGGCAATAAAACCGAAGATCAATCAGCAGGGAGTGATCAAGATCACGGACGAGGCTTTTGAAGCCTTGTCCGAGGTTATGGTGGAAACAGGCATGAGTGCAAGACAAGCTGCAAGCATAATCATTACGCAGGCGGTCAATAATGGTCTGATTGTATATGACAGGGAGAATGGATGATGGGAAATGAACAGACAGAAAATGCAGTACCGAAAATTTATGCCGCTATTTTAGGTGTTATGAATGAAGTCGGTGCTGTGAGCAAGGAAAAGACATGTAAATCTAATTTTGGCAGTTACAAATTTCGTGGAATTGACGATGTGATGAATGCGCTGCATCCTGCAATGGTAAAGAATCGTGTTTTTGCGATCCCGGAAATTCTTGAAATGACAAGGGAAGTAAAAACATCAGCAAAAGGAACGCCGATGACTTCGTCCATTTGCAAGATCCGGTATGATTTTTTTACAGATGATGGAAGTAAAGTATCTTGTACTGTGATCGGAGAGGGGATGGATACCGGGGACAAGGCAACGAATAAGGCAATGTCAATTGCATTTAAATATGCCTGTTTCCAGACATTTTGTATTCCGACAGAAGACATGGATGATCCGGATGCAGAGCGTCCGGAGGAGACCGCGGATCAGAGGCAAAAGGGGACAGAGACAAAAGCCGAGCAAAAAGGAAAAAGCAGCGCTGCAAAGCAGAGTGGAAAATCTGCTGATCAGAAAAAAGCAGAAAAACCATCCGAAGAGGAAGCGTCGGAAGATGGTACGCAGAAGATTACAGCAGCTATGTTGGCGGCAATCCGAGCAGAACAGAAGCGGACAAAGGTAGGAGATAAGACCATTCTCGGAATGCGGGCAATAAAAGCAAAGAGAATTGAGGATATGACGGTGGAAGAGTTCAAGGTTGTGATGCATAAATTTGAACTTACAAGAACACCGGAGCAGGAGGGTGCAAATGAATAGTGTGAATTTAACAGGAAGATTTACAAGAGATCCAGACATTCGATATACAGACGGAGGAAGTACAATTGCACGATTTTCAGTTGCATGCGACCGAAGATTTAAGCAGGAGGGCGGACCGACTGCTGATTTTATTAATTGTGTTGCGTTCGGAAAGACTGCGGAATTTATCGAGAAATATTTCAGTAAAGGCATGAAGATTGAAATAACCGGAAGAATCCAGACTGGCTCTTACACAAATCAGGACGGCAACAAGGTGTATACAACGGATGTTGTTACTGAACAGGTCGGATTTGGAGAGAGTAAGGCAGCATCTCAGGGAACACAGGGGAGTGACGGTAATGCAAATGATTCCAATGAGGGGTTCGGGCAGCAGGATGAATATGGCTTCATGAACGTTCCGGATGGAATCGATGAAGAACTGCCGTTCAACTAGGAGTGATGATTTTGGTAATACAGATTGACAGCAGAGAAAAGGCAAGAGCAATCAAAAAGATTGTTGAGGAATTTGACCGGAAAGGCATCAAACACCCTGTATCAAAGCTGATGGTTGGGGATTACATGAATTATGATAATCCCCGGCTGATCATTGACCGGAAGCAGAATCTTTCGGAGCTATGTAATAATGTCTGCCAGGATCATGAACGATTTCGGAGAGAACTGCTGCTTGCGCAGGAGAATGGAATTCAGATTATTTTTCTTGTGGAGCATGGGAATGGAATCGAGCGACTGGAACATGTTGTATTTTGGGAGAATCCCCGGAGGTGGAAGCGCAGGAGAAATCCGAAAACCAGATTGTATGAGACCATAGAAACAAAGGCAATGACTGGGGAAACGTTATATAAGATTCTATGTACGCAGGAGCGGAAATATGGATGCCGCTTTCTTTTTTGTAATAAGGAGCAGACGGGGAAAGAAATCATTCGAATTTTAGGCGGTGAATGGGATGGATCGTGAAGAGATAAAAAGTATGTATAGCATGCGAGATATTATAGAGCGGTATGGTTTTCATCCAAACCACAGTGGATTTATTCCGTGTCCGTTCCATAAAGAAAAAACAGCATCAATGAAAATCTATTCCGATTCGTATTACTGCTTTGGTTGTGGGGAACATGGTGATATTTTCAGTTTTATCATGAATATGGAGAATCAGACGTTTCGGGAAGTATTTTTGAGTCTGGGTGGAACATACAAGGAAGAGACTTATCGGGATAAAATCGCGAAATATCACGCAATAAAAGAACAGGAACAACGCAAGAAAAAAAGGATGATCAATCAAAGAAAGAAGAAAGACAATCAAGATTTGATTGACATCTACCGGGAGTGGTATCAGCGTTCCCAGCCATTTTCGGAAACATGGACAGACTGTTATCATGCTTTGCAATATCAATTGTATTTGCATGAAATCTTGAATCAACAGGAGGGACAACGGAGTGCGGAATGAAGAAATTAATAGAGTATGACAAAAAAGAGATTCTGGCGGAAGAGGTTTTTATTGAGATCTTCGAGCAGGAAGATGTGATCCGGCGTGCACAAATGCTGTTGTCTTTTCAGGACAGGGCAAAAGAACTGGGAGTAAAAGGGCAATTTGACACGATGGTGAAAGCGTTTGAGAAAGCGGAAAAGGCGGCAGAGCAAAAACAAAAGAAGAATCAGACATTATTAGAAAATTGGACAAATTTTACGGGGAAATATGCAGCGATGAAATGTGGATCTTGGTCGGCGGCAGATGATGGGATCCGTACATTCAATAAAGATTATTCGAATGATGTGATGGTCTGTTATCATCCGATCATGCCGATCGGGAGATTAAAGAATCTGGAAACAGGAGAAGAACAGATCAAGCTTGCGTATAAGAGAAATCATGCATGGAGAGAGATCACAGTTCCCAAAGACATGATTTCTTCCGCCAATAAGATTGTAAATCTGTCAAAGCTCGGTGTTTCCGTGACATCGGAAAATGCAAGGCTGTTGGTCAAATATCTGTCAGATGTGGAAAATTTGAATGACGATGAAATTCCGGTGCAGAAATCCAGTTCTAAGCTCGGATGGATCGGGGATGGTTTTATTCCATATGATTCGGATGTAATTTTTGATGCGGATACTCAGTTTTCTCAGGTTTATGAAAGCATCCGTGAAAGGGGGAACTGGCAGGAATGGTTGTCCTATGTCAGAAAGCTTCGGGCGACAGGACGACCGGAGATCAAGTTCTCTCTGGCGGCATCTTTTGCCAGTGTGTTGGTCGGAAAGTTGGGAGTGCTGCCGTTTATAGTGGATCTGTGGGGCGAGACAGAAGGTGGAAAATCTGTTTCTATGATGTTGGCGGCATCGATATGGGCAAATCCGGCAGACAGTCAGTATATCGGTGACTTTAAATCTACGGACGTACAGTTGGAAATCCGTGCCGATCTGCTGAACCATTTGCCGATGATGTTGGATGATACAAGTAAAGTTAGTGCGCGTATCAGGGATAATTTTGAGGGCGTAGTGTATGATCTATGTTCCGGAAAAGGAAAGAGCCGATCAAACCGGGAACTGGGAATCCGGCGGGAGAGCCGATGGAAAAATACGATCCTGACAAATGGGGAACGTCCGTTGACGTCCTATGTTTCGCAAGGCGGTGCGATCAACCGAATTTTGGAGATTGAATGCGGGGAACGTGTTTATGAGGATCCACAATATACAGCGGAATTTTTGAAAAAGAATTATGGATTTGCAGGAAAGCGGTTCGTGAAGATTCTCAAAACAATGGATACGGAAGAACTGCGGGAAATGCAGCAGAAGATCCAGGCGGAACTATTTTCGATTGAAAAGATGCAGAAACAGAGCATTTCCATGTCGGTGATCCTGCTGGCGGATAAGATCGCTACGGAATACTTATTTCATGACGCACAGTATATCAGTGTGGAGGAAGCAAAGAAAGCCCTGATCGATAAAAACGAACTGTCAGAGCATGAACGTTGTTATCATTATCTGCTGGACAAGATCAATATGAACCGCCAGAGATTTGATTCCGCGGTGAATATTGAGCAGTGGGGGATCATAGAAGACGGATATGCCATTATGTACCCACAGGCGGTAAAAGATCTGTGTAAGCAGGGGGATTTTTCCTACAAAGCATTTTTGAACTGGGCGGACCGGCAGGGTGTGATCCTGACGGATGGTAAGAATCAGACAAAGTTGAAAAAGTTTGGAAAGAAACCCGTACGCTGTGTATTTCTGCAGCTGAATGAGTTCCAGGATCGGGATGGATTTGAACCGGTAATGGATGTAGATCAAGAGGAATTGCCGTTTAAATAGGCTGTCTGGTAACAAAAAACGGGGCGGTAACACGGGTAACAATCGAAATCCATATATAGAATAGGAAATATATGTATATATATCTTTCGTTCCCTATATAGAGAAATGCTCTGTTACTTTTGTTACCGAGATAAAAAAGGCTGATAAACGTTGAAAACACGGTGTTTTAGTGGTAACAAAACCAGTTGTTACCGAAACGATATTTTTGTTACAACGCTTATATTTTGTTACTTTTAGAAAATGTAAAAAAAGTGAGGTTGCTTATGCATGAAAAAATAGCAGCAATCCAAAATGCATTCTGGAAAGCTTATAAAGATTTCCAAAATACAAAGGATATGGCTAAGTATAACAGAGATATAGACAAAATCATAGAACAATATCAGAATCGGAAAGCGTTATTTGTGTTCTGCAAGAATCTGGCATTTGCATGGGCGCCGATCATCAATGACTTAAAGGAGTGGTCGTCGTGAAAAAAGAATCGAGGAAAAAGGCAAAAGCAGAGGACGTGAAGATCTGCGGTTTGTGCGGGCAGATGATCATCGGGGATTATGAGATGGTAAGGACAAGGAGACGGACAACGATGTATTTTTGCAAAGGGATGCGATGCAGGGAGGCAGGCAGCTATGAAAAACGTGATTAGGAGTATCCGGAAAGGTTCTGCGCAGTGGAACGAAGAGGATCGGCTGAAGATAGCAACATTGTTATTAAAAGCCGGATACTCTGTCAGGATCGGAAGACAGCAGATAGAGAGTTCCGGGAATAAAAAACAGATGGAGTATACGGTGGAATACTGGGAGGAAGAGAAGTGAGCTGGGTAGATAAAGCGCACAGGCGCAACAAAGTAGCGAGGGATGTGGAAAAGGTCCTGAAAGATAAGCGGTTCATTGAAGCCAGTAACCGGAGAGAGGAACAGGCAGTGCTCCAGTCCATGTGCTGGATGGCGTTTATCGGATGCGAGTATCTGGAAATGCAGCACAGATACAAGAAGAACGGAATGGAGAAGTTTTTGAAATTCCTGAAAGGTCGTATGGAAGAGATCGGCGAGGATGAACAGTATTTCAAGGATGTCATAGAGTATTACAAAAGTACTTATGATCTGGATGTTGCAACGATCATGGGTGTGAAGATCGGATAGGGAACGGAGGAATAGCATGGAAATTGCAGAGAAGATAAAGATTATCGCCGAGCATTACGGATATGAATCGCAAAGCCGGCAGTGTATTGAGGAAATGGCGGAACTGACACAGGTGATCAATAAGTTTTGGAGAGCCTGCGGCAATGGTCAAAAGACGGAGAAAAGAATTGTAGAGTGTAGAAACAACCTTGTAGAAGAACTTGCGGATGTGCAGATCATGCTATGCCAGACTGAGTACCTCTTAGCAGCAGAATGCGATGTTTATCAAGTGATTACGCAGAAGTTAGATAGGCAGTTAAAAAGAATCGAGGAAGAATAGTGGCAACAGGAATTTTGATACTGGCAGCGTTCCTGATCGGAGTGATGGTCGGGTATTGCGTTGGGAGGGATGGATAAAGATGAGAAGAGGATAGCACAGACTGAAAAAAGTCTTGCCTATACAAGTAACCCGTTCATGTAGCATCTGCAAGGTATGTCACGATACGAGCAGGCAAGCCATCACTTCACCGGATGGCGGATTCAGACTCCCCGGATTTTCCGGGGAGGGAAAGGAGAAAAAGATGGGAAGATTAACCGAACAGGACGAACAAGGAAACTGGTGTGTAAAAGGTCTGCCGTGGAAAGATACCTATGTAGGGCAGGTCATTACAGAGAATACAAATCAAAAGATATACGGAGCGCTGTGCAAGCTAAAGGATTACGAGAACAGCGGACTGGATCCGGAGGAAGCATGCAGACTGAAAGAAAGAGATACGGCGAAGAAGCCGGATTACGAAGGTGACGGATACGACAATGAGGGAAACATAATCTATGATACATGGGTTTGTCCGAACTGCGAAGAACATTATGAAGTAGATTATGATAATTATGATTTCTGCCCTAAGTGCGGACAGAGATTGGATTGGAGTGAGTGATGAAAAGAGGAAAGTTAGAACTCAAGGATTCCGATACTTTACAAGACATTTATAATAAGCTGACAATTGACGGGTATCTGAAAGAGCCGTTGACCGTGAACGAGCAAGTGCTGATTTACGGTGTATCAAAAGGGATTAGAGAGAATGTGGAGGTGGAGTGATGAAAATTGTAATAACTTGGTTGCACAAGAGCGGGACGTGCAGAAGTTGGACTAATGCGAAGCCATATGAACATACTCTTATGTGCTTGACAGCTTATGTTGACGCAATAAAGAGATTGGCAGATGCGTGGAATGTGACTCCGGTAGAGGTGACAGAGAAGATAGACAGCATTATTAAACGGGCAAAGGAGAACAGTTAATGAACGTACTAGAGAAGATTTTGGAAGAGATAAAAGCAATTGGCGGAATACGATTTTCAAGGTATACAGAACTGTTGATTGCTGTGAAAGATGTGGAGAAAATCATCCGTTCTCACATAAGTGATGCGACAGACATGAACGATGATTGGATTCCGGTGGAAAAGCGGTTGCCGGAAGATGAAAGGATGGTCTTAGTAACGTGTCAAACAAAAAAGGGAATTAGGAGTACAAACAGGGCATATTATGATGGAGCATTTTGGCATGGAAGTGGTTCAATGTCAAGTGTAACCGCATGGCAGCCTCTTCCGGATCCGTACAAGCCTAAATAAAAAAAGCAGATAACGGGAGTCGAACCCGCCTTTCCAGCTTGGGAAGCTAGCGTTCTACCGATGAACCATATCTGCATGTAAAACATTATATCACTTTGAGTGGACAATGCAAGCGGATAAAATTGAAATTCAAAGGAGTGGAAAGATGAAGATGGACGAGAGAAAAAGTGTGACAAAAATAATCGAAGAAGTAGGTGGTGATATTTGTGATCATTACTGTAAGTACGGCGACACGGTTGATGAAGACGGTGAGTGCGAGGTTGGAAGAAGCGGAGAAGAATGTCCGTTAATGAGATTGTATTAAAGGAGCGTGATACATTGAGAAAGACCAAAACAAACGAAGCACAGCGCCGGAAGCAGGCAGAGAACATCCGACAGCGCGGGCTTGAGCAGATGGCAGAGCATGATCCCTCCGCGGCGGCAAAGCGGCAGATGCAGCACAAGCCGTATCAGGCATCAGTGCTGATCCGGGAGCAAGGAGAGCTGATGCGCAGGGAAGACGTGGCAGAATTTGTAGCGAGAAAGTACGGGATCGATGCAGTGAAAGGGGAGATTGCCGGTGAGACAGAGGCTAGAAGAGAATAACGTGAAATTTGAGAACGACAGGAAGAAGAGTTATCTCCGGGGATACCGGATGCATGGTCGGCGGATCAAACGGATCGAACTGGAGATTGACGAGATCCGGAACTTGAAGATGTATCCGTCTGTGAACAATGACGGGATGCCGCATGGAAGTGGACAGGGGGATTTGTCCAGTTATGCGGCGGAACTGCATGAGAAAGAGGAAAAGCTGTATCAGGAGGGTGTGGAACAGGTAAAGGCATACAAAGACATCTCCTGGCGGATTCAGCAGCTTGAGAATGAAGATGAGAGGGATGTGTTGTTCTATCGGTACATAAAGGGAATGAACTGGTGGGAGATTGCATCTGCGATGGATTATGGAGAGCGGTGGGTGTATGAACTTCATGGACGGGCTTTAACAAATTTGAAAATTTCGTAAAGAGTGCAGTCCACTGCAGTATTACCTGTGCTATTATGATAGCATCGGAAGTCAGAGAAAAGGAACCGGCTTCCGAAACCCTCCCTGTGAAATGTATAAACGAAAAAACGTCTTCCGTTTGGAGGGCGTTTTTTGATTGACACAATATGTTGTGACTAAAAGAATTTAGTGATGACACTATATTGCATTTTTCAATAAAATGTAAAAAAACAGCCTGAAATCTTGCAATTTCGCCACAAATGCGTATAATAGAAGTGTATATATTTATAATATTATACAAACGAGCGAGGTTTGTGTTTAAGGATTCAGGAGGTGACATGTATGGCTACGAAGAGCATTTTAAAAAATGTCAAGATAGAAGATAAGCGATTCGCCCGTACATTTGTGCAAGCTTTAGAGAGTGCGAAAGATGCAAAATACAGACCGGAAAAACTCACGAGGGAGTGCAAGGAAATTACGGGTGATAAAATTAAGGAGTTTTTTGGAAAGCAGTGAAGATAAATGATATAATTCCAGAAACACATTTTGTTCAGTTCAATTTAAGTGATATGTTAGATGAATTAGGAGAGGATAATGTAAAAGAAATCCTCTCCTCTTTTTCGTGTCCGATGAATACGGATGTAGAAAATTTTTTGAGGTACAAAGCAATAGAGTTTTCTAAAAGGGGATTTGCTAAAACGCATATAGTGTACTGGGAAACAGAGGATAAAAAAGAAAATGCATTTGTTGGATATTATACTATCACATCAAAATCTATAACAATTGAGAGAAATGCTGTTAATTCAAGAGAAGCACGCAAGTTGAGAGAGCATGGTGTGTTTAACGAGAAAACAAATGATTATACGATTGCGGCTCCGTTGATTGCTCAGCTTGGAAAAAACTATACAGATGGTAACGATTCTCTAATAACAGGCGATGATTTACTTCATTTGGCAATGGAAAAGGTTCGTAAAGTTCAAAACGAAATAGGTGGACGTTTTGCATATTTAGAATGTGAAGAAAAAGAAAAACTAATAAAGTTCTACGAAAGAAATAATTTTAAATTCTTTGGAAAGCGACAGTTGGATCGTGATGAAACAGATATAACAGGAACACATTTATTACAATATTTTATCATGTTATAATCATACATAGTATATCAGGCACCCTCCGGGGTGCTTTTCTAATGCGCAAATATATGGCGTTGCCTGATAAACATAATAATTGAGCCATGTTATATATAATAAGCCAGATTGGAAGGTGGTGAGATGCCAAAACGTAGAAGTGAGAATAGAGATAAAGCTTTTGAGATATTCAAAGAGCATGACGGTAAAATTACGAACAGGAAAATTGCTGAGATGCTGAATGAAAAAGAGAACACGATCAGCAATTGGAAATGTAAGGATAAATGGAATGTAGTACTACGAAAAAATGATTGTAGTACTACGATAAAACGAAAACACGGCGGTCAGCCCGGAAACAAAAACGCAGTCGGGCACGGTGCGCCGCCGAGAAATAAGAATGCAGAAAAGTTCGGTTTCTTCTCGAAGTATCTTCCGGAAGAGACCGTTTCTATTATTCAGGAGATGCCGACGGATCCGCTGGACATCCTCTGGGATCAGATCCAGATCGCCTATGCTGCCATTATCCGGGCACAGCAGATCATGTACGTCCGGGATGCAGAAGACAAGACAGTTGAAAAAGTCGAAAGAAAAGACGGCAACGTGATCGGGGAAAAGTGGGAGGTGCAGCAGGCGTGGGATAAGCAGGCGAACTTCCTAAAAGCTCAGTCGAGAGCACAAGGGGAATTGAGAAGTATGATAAAGCAATACAAAGAGATTGCGGAGCGAGTCGGTGGAAAGCAGGATGCAATTGAACGACTCGATTTGATTTTGGAGGGATTGAGAGATCATGCAGCTAAGTCAGAAACAAAATGAGTACATACTGAATGCCACTCATAGATGGAATATTAAGTCAGGTGCTGTACGATCTGGGAAGTCTTATGTAGATACTGCCTTTGTGATTCTGTCCCGTATCCGCGAACGGTCGGGACTTCCGGGATTAAATACGATTCTTGGGGTATCGAAAGAATCTATTGAACGAAACGTGTTGCAGCCAATGCGTGAGGTGTATACAGAAGAGCTGATCGGGACTATAAACAGCCGGAATGTTGCACAGATATGCGGTGAAGAAGTGTATTGTCTTGGTGCAGAGAAAATCAGTCAGGTTGCAAAGATTCAGGGATCCAGCATCAAGTATGCTTATGGGGATGAGGTGGCGAAGTGGAACAAAGAAGTCTTCCAGATGCTGAAATCCCGTCTTGATAAACCGTATTCCTGCTTTGATGGATCCTGTAACCCGGAGCATCCGACGCATTGGTTAAAAGAGTTTCTGGATAATGCGGAACTGGATATTTACCTGCAGAAGTATACGATCTTTGACAATCCGTTTCTTCCCGAAGCGTTTGTGGAGCAGCTTTGCAAAGAGTATGAGGGGACGATTTATTATGACCGTCTCATCCTTGGACTGTGGAAGCGTGCAGACGGAGCAATCTACAAACGGTTTGCAGACAATCCAGATGCGTTCCGGTGTGAAATTGTTGATGAGTTTTCATCGGATCCGGAGTATCAGCAGTTCCGGAAAGAAGATATTACATCCATCGAAATAGGTTTGGACTTTGGTGGGAATCAGTCGGGACATTCTTTTGTGGCAAGAGGATATACTGACGATTACAGAAACGTGATCGCCTTGAAATCCCGGAGGATCATGGCGAAAGATGAAAATGAGGACATTGACAGCAACATGCTGAACAAGATGTTCTGTGATTTTGTTGGGGAAGTAATTCAAAAATATGCAGTGATCAGAAAAAGGGGAGAATATGTTCAGTACTGTAACGTGGAAACTGTTTACTACGATAATGCGGAGACTGTTCTTGGAAATTCCATCCGGAATGCCGTGGAAAAGGAGTATCCGTGGATATCGGTCCGCAAGGCAAGGAAAGCGGCGATCAATGACAGAATCCGGTGTACTGTCAAGCTTATGGGAGCAGGGCGGTTTTTTATCACAGAGGATTGCGAATCTTTGCAGACTGCATTTTCAGACGCTGTGTGGAATAAAGACGTAATCGGAAAGGATGAACGACTGGATGATGGCAGTACAGATATTGACAGTTTGGATGCGTTCGAATATACGATTGAACGCGATATGAAATACCTGATCGAAGAGGTGGAAGATGTTTGATGGAATTAAAAGATTTTGGAAAGGATTCATGCGTATGTTTGGATATGCGACATTAAAGCAGATCGTCGGAAAGGATGTCACACTTTCCGACAGAATGATCGATGCAATAAATGAATGGAAGCAGATGCTGAATGGGCAGGCTGACTGGATCACGGACAGCATTGTTTCTCTAGGTATTGAAGATGGGATCTGCCGGGAATTTGCTGATTGCGTTCTGGTGGAAATGGAGACCAGTGTGAGCAACGAGCGACTGGACAAGATATACCAGAAGAATATTGTAAGGCTGAATGAGAACCTGCAGGAGGGGCTTGCGCTTGGTTCCTTTGCCTTGAAGCCGCTTGGAGGAGCAGCCGCTGAGTTTGTATCCGCGGACAAGATCATCCCGATCAGCTTCGGTGATGATGGAAAACCGAATGATATTGCATTTCTGACTGTGAAGAAAGTCGGGGATGTGGATTATTTCACGCGATTTGAACGACATTATTTTCTAAACGGAAATCTGACCATAGAAAATAAATGTTTCCATTCGCAGACAGAGAATGACATCGGTCTTCCGTGTAATCTGGAAGCAGTGGAAGAATGGGCGGGGATTGCGCCGGGTCCTGTTACATACCCGGGCATGAACCGGATGGACTTTGGATATTATCGGAATCCGATCAAGAACAAAGTGGATGGCTCTGCCTGCGGAGTATCCGCATACGATTCCGCGAAAGATCTGATCAGAAAAGCAGATATACAGGGGGCAAGGCTGGATTGGGAGTATGAATCCGGAGAACGTGCCATCCATGTGGATAATAAAGCGCTAAAACAGGATAAATCCACTGGCAGATTCGGAATGGCGAAGCTGAACAAACGGCTGTATCGGGGATTGAATCTGGAAGCAGGCAAAGATCAGGAGCTTTTGAAAGAATATTCTCCGGAAATGCGCGATGAAGCTTTTAGGCGTGGTCTGGAAGAGTACAAGCGAGAGATTGAGTTTTCCGTAGGACTTGCTTACGGAGATCTGTCAGATGTGCAGGAGGTAGCAAAGACAGCGACGGAGATAAAAGCATCGAAGAATCGGAAATACAACCGAGTCACGGCAATACAGAGCAATTTGCAAGAATGCCTGGAAGATTTCGCCGCGGGGCTTGCTTTTTACAATAGCATGCTAAATTCCGGATACGAGTTCTCCTGTAAATTCAACGATTCTATCTTAACGGATGAGGAAACGGAACGGCAGCAGGATCGACAGGATGTGAGCATGGGTGTGATGTCACACTTGGAATATCGCATGAAGTGGTACAACGAAGATGAAGCAACCGCCGAGAAGATGCTTCCGGAACAGAACCAAGTTATGAAGTAGGTGATCTGATTGCGGAAAGATTATAAAAAACAGCTATCCGGTCAGATTGAAAAACCCTTTTCTGATCTGGAAATTCGGATCATGGAAGACATTGTCCGCCGGATAAAGCAGACGGGGAAAATAACCAGTACGGCAGATTGGCAGATAAACCGACTCAGAATCCTTGGATATTCATCTGAGGATATCGAAAAAATGCTGAAAGAAACACTGGATAAATCTTATCCGGAAATGTTCGAACTGTACGATAAGGTTATTGATTGGGAATATGTCCGAAAGAAAGACATATATGAGCAGATCAATGCAGAGTTCATTCCGTACGAAGAAAATGAAGAACTTCAACAGTTGGCAGAGGGATTTATTCAGCAAAGCAAAGCAGATTTGAAGAATATCACACAGTCACTGGGATTTTATTTGGATTATGGAAACGGGAATCCGGTTCTGACTCCGCTGGCAGAGGTATATCAGAAGTATTTGGATGCGGCTTGCATGGATATCGTTACCGGGGCATTTGATTATAACAGCGTACTTAGAAGAGTTGTGACACAGATTACCAACAGCGGGCTCAGGCAGATTGATTATGCATCGGGAAGAGCGAACAGAGTGGATGTGGCTGCCAGAAGAGCTGTGATGACAGGTGTTTCACAGCTTACAGGGAAAATCTCGGATATGAACGCCGAGAAACTTGGAACTGAATATTTTGAGGTTGCATGGCATGGCGGGGCGCGTCCGTCTCATGCAGTGTGGCAAGGTAAAGTTTGGAGTAAGAAAGAATTGGTTACGGTGTGCGGTCTAGGTACTGGTCCCGGACTGCTTGGATGGAACTGCTATCATGAATATTATCCGTTCTTTCCCGGAATTTCCGAACGAAACTGGACGGATGAGTGGCTTGCGGAACAAGATCGTAAAGAAAACACACCGAAGACCTTTAACGGAAAAGAATACACTTTGTATGAAGCAAAGCAACGCCAGAGGCAGATGGAAACCGCTATGAGGGCGCAGAGGGAAAAAGTGAAACTTCTGGAAGCTGGTGGCGCTGATCCGGATGAAGTGATGCTTGCAAGGGCAAAATATCAGGGACAGTTGAATGAATATAGCCGGTTTTGTAAGAAGATGGGGCTGACAGAAGAAAGAGAGCGCATCTATTATGATATGCGGGGAAGAGTAGCAACAAATACGAAGATGCAGAATCTGCGGTATAGTTCTGATATGATTCGGAATGCTGACAGGGATTCAAAACAGTACTATCGGTACAAAAATATACTTGGCGATGATGTTGGCAGTCTTGCTGATTTCCGGCGGATGAAGTATAATGAACCTAAGAAATTTAGTGCATTGAAAAAGAAAGTCGATACATATTCTGATATCGATAAAAAGGAATGGTCTTCTGAATTTAAGCAGAAGTCAAAAGATGCGTATGTAAGATTTGAAAAAGATGGAGTATATTTGTCAGTTCATGCATTGAGTCGGCTACCAAGATTAAATAAGCCAGGTTATCCGAACATTGAAGAAAGCGATGTTCTTACAATAGTGAAAGGGAATCCGAATTATTCAGAGGGAGAAAGCAAGTTGATTTTCTTTGACTCGGGCAAACAACTTGTTGTGGTGAAAAATAAAGATACAGATGATATAGTTTCTATTGTAAGGCGAAAAATGCCAAAGGAGGTGTGGGAATGTGTTTGAAAAGATAATGAATTATATTAAAGAATTTTTGGAAGATACACCAAAGGACATTTATGAGTTCTCAATTATTTTGGAAGATGCTTTGGTAGATGATTATGATGAAATGCACAACGAACAACCAAAGGCAACGGAGATTCTTGCGGATGAAACCCCAGATATTTGTGCTTCTGCGGAACCTGGTATGAAGCCGGATGAAATTGAGGATTTCAAACGGAAATTAAAGATTGAGTATGACAAGGCTATGAAAGCAGTTGTATAGATACCACCCATTCTTCGGAGTGAGTGGTATTTTTGTACCCATTTTTAAGAAAGGAGGATTGTCGTGAAACTTTTTGAATTGGATGTAGGAAAGGAATGGTGATCCGGTTATCTCCCGTTGAGACGCAGGGTGACGCGTCTTATTTTTATGGAGATATGGTCAGCTGATCAGACCTAAAATAGTCAATTCGTGGCGGATGGTTACACGCCTAAAATAACCTAATACGAAAGGAGAATGGAACATGAAAACAGATTTTTTAAAAGGACTCGGATTGGAACAGGATGTTATTGACAAGATTATGGCTGAGAATGGGAAAGATATTGCCGCTGAAAAGGCAAAGACTACCAAAGCAGAGAGAGAACGTGACAATTTTAAAGACCAGCTTGCGACAGCAACAGCGTCTTTAGAAAAGTTCAAGGACGTAGATCCGACAGCCATGCAGAGTGAGATTGACAAGCTCAATCAGCAGTTAAAAGACAAAGATGCGGAATATGCTGCGAAAGAAACAGATCGTATTTTCTCTGATACCATCAAGGAAGCCATTAAAACAGCCGGAGGACGTAACGAAAAAGCGGTCATGGCTATGCTGGATATGGACGCATTGAAAGCATCGAAAAACCAGTCTGAGGACATTAAGAAAGCATTGGAAACCGTAAAGGAATCGGATGCTTATTTATTTGGTTCAGACGAACCATTTATGAACGCAGTCGGAGCAACCGGAGGCGGTGCTGGTGTTGGCGGAGATAATCTGTCAGCTATCCGGGCGGCAATGGGGCTTCCGGCAGAAAAGAAATAATTGTAGAAAGAAAGAGGTAAAAAAGTATGGCAAATACAATTGCATTAAGAAAACAGTATTCCACTTTATTGGATGAAATTTACAAACTGGCGTCCTTAACCGCGGTTTTGGATGGACCGAATGAGCTGGTCAAGGAGGGGGCGAACGCAAACGAGATCCTGATCCCGAAAATGTCCATGCAGGGACTTGCAAACTACAACAAGCAGACAGGCTATGTTGCTGGCGATGTAACTCTTGAATATGAGACAAAGAAATGCGGATATGATCGTGGACGTATGTTTACAATCGATGCGATGGACAACATTGAGTCCGCAGGTGTGGCATTCGGACGACTGTCCGCAGAGTTCTTGAGAACACAGGTTGTTCCGGAGTTGGACGCTTACAGACTTGCCGGATATGCGTCTATTGATGGCGTGGCAACTGTGGAAGCAGCGCTTGACACCGGCAAGAATGCATTGGCGGCGCTCAGAACGGCGAGAAGTAAGATCGAGAATGCAGAAGCGAACCTTGCAACCTGTTATCTGTTTATCAATCCGACGGTGCTCGGAATGATCGAGGATCTGGATACCACAGCATCCAAGAAAGCGATCGAGGGCTTTGCAGGGATCGTAAAGGTGCCGCAGGGAAGATTCTACTCCAAGATCGATCTCACTGCAAACGGAGCTGGTGGATTTGCTAAGAATGAAAGTGGTAAAGCTATCAACTTTATGATCGTGGATAAACAGACGGCTATCCAGTATCAGAAGCATACCGTCTCCAAGATTATCACTCCAGATCAGAATCAGGATGCAGATGCTTGGAAGTTCGGTTATCGTACTGTTGGTATCGTGGAAGCTTACGATAACAAGAAAGATGGAATCTATGTGCATACTGCTGCGGAGTAGGAGTTGATTTGAATGAATGTGTATGCGGACTATAACTTCTATACGACTGAGTACCGAGGAGGAGCTGCAGAAGAAGAGTTCGAGCGTCAGATCATGAAAGCGAGTGCCCACGTCCGGAGGATCACCTTTGGGCGTGCGGACAGCTGTCCGGAAATGGAAGAAGTGAAATTTGCGGCATGCGCGGTTTGTGATATGTTGATCGCAGATGGGAAAATCCGTGAGAATAACAGTGGCAGACAGATTGTATCGGAGAGTACAGATGGGTATTCCGTAAGCTATGTACAAGAAAAGGAAGCTGATGAGACATCGGAAGCGTTGTTGAGCAGAAAAGCTTATAAGGCGGCAGAACTATATCTGGAACCAACAGGGCTTTTATATATGGGGGTGGACGAATGATCACCAATACCGATCTTACGATTTATCACAGAGAATATGATCCGAAAATGCGAGTTGATGTATGGACGCGATTCTATGTTTCAGAAGCCTGGTGGTTCACGGCAGAGAAAGCTACGCTCACTACGGATGGCTTGATGCAAGCAGATATCACCACAATACGCATTCCGGATATTTCAAAAGTTGTTGTGAAAGATGATTATATTGTAAAGGGCGCGTGTTCCGTTGAAATGCAGACAGTAAAGGATCTGAAAGAAACAGATTATGTAAAGGTTACTTCTGCAAATTATAATCGGTTTGGGAACAACCCGCACATAAAGGTGGTGGGAGTGTAATGAGAAAAGGAAAGAGGAAAATCCGGATTGAAACTCCAAGAGGGGTGATATATACGCAGGCTTCCAACGGCGGAAAAGTTTCCGCAAAACTGGAGTGGAATCCGGCATTTGCGTCCAGGATGGGAAAAGGATTCGAAAATGCGCAGGGATTTATTGATTCAGAATGTATCCGGCGCATGAATCCGGAGACACCAAGACGGACCGGTGTGCTGATTAAATCAGCTACACTCGGCACAGTAATCGGTTCAGGAGAAATCAATCAAATTGCTCCGTATGCAAGGAGGCAATATTACGAGCATAAAGAGAAATCTTACTGGTTTGAGAGAATGAAGAACCGGCATAAAGATTCTATCTTGAAAGGAGCAGCACAGTATGTCAAATCTCATTAACAGTATCCGGGATTATATTCTTACATGCCCATTTCTTTCAGAGTGGAGAGTCAACGTGGATTATCTTGGCGCAGGAATGGAGTATTCCATAGATCCTCTTCCGTGCGATCCTGTGATCCAGAGATATACGGATGGAGGAGCAAAGAAACAGTTCCAGTTTGCGTTTACCAGCAGGGAAGAATATGATCAGGACGCGAGGATCAATATTGAAAACAGCGGATTTTATCAAGCTTTTGAAGAATGGCTGGAAATACAGGACATGGCAGGAAAACTGCCGGATCTTGGAGAAAATAAAATCCCGATCAAAGTAGAAACATTAAATAGCGGTTATTTATACGATGTAGATGGAGAGAAAGCCCGATATCGTATAGAGTGCCGCTTGATTTACAGACAGGAGGTCTAATATGGCAGAGTCAAAAGAAGTATTGGTAAAACGCTCACAGCGCGTGGCATATATGGACACGGCTGCAGCAGAGGGACCGGCGAGTTTTGAACGAATGACAGGGTTTACCTCAATGACAAATTCTAAGAACCCGAAAGAGTATTCCAGACAGTATATTGATATGGATACGGAGACTTCGGATGTTGTTGGATACGCACCGGCAATTGAGTATTCGTTTGACCGATATTCAAGCAATCCGGTTCACGAGAAGATCGCGAAGATCCACGATGGAGAACTTCTCGGAAATGATACGCATGTGGATATTGTTGTGGTTGATTTATTTAAAAAATCGTCCGCGGGAGAAAAATATCATGCCACAAAGCGTACCTATGCAGTCATTCCGGATTCCGATGGAGATGGAACGGATGCGTTGATTTACAGTGGATCATTGAAAGCTGTATCAGCGATTGAGATTGGAAATGTGACATTTGCCGGATCAGATTTTAAGAAAGCGACCTTTGCGAGCGGAGCATATGACGCGGATTAAGTAGGAGGATGAGCCAATGAGCCTTTGGAAATGGAATAACGTGGAACTTGAAGTTGACATGGAAGACGCAGAATTCTTGGAGCGGTATGAAGCCGCTTTCAAGAAAATGGGAGAAACGGAAAAAACACTTCAGAAGACAGGCAGTCAGTCTGAAATTGTAAAAGAATTTTGTAAGATGTTTTATGATCTGTTCGATGATTTGTTTGGCGACGGAACCGGAGATCAGCTTTTTACCGGAAAAATGAATTCAAGAATTTGCGAGGAATGTTATGATTCATTCCTTGCAGAATGTCAGAAAGGAATTTTAGCAGCAGCAGAGCGTAGAAATAACCGGATGAATAAGTTCAGACCGAACCGGCAGCAGCGTAGAAAAACAGGGAAGTGATTTCTTTGAATTTGTTTTATGAGAAATATCCAAGTACGATCCGAGTACATGAAAAGTGGATTCCGATCATTACAGATTTCAGGGAGTACATCCGGCTTTTCGATATGCTCCGTTGTGACGAACTGAAAAGCAGGGAGAAAGTATTTATCATCCAAGAATATTTTTTGGAGGATATTACGATTGATGCGGATGCGATTATGGCGCTTTCTGATTTTATTCTCATGCTGGATCCAGCGGATGAACAATATAGTGAGGAAATAGAGACACCAAGGAAGAAGAATCTTTTTTCCTATACGATCGATTATCCATATATCTTATCAGGTTTTTTACGGGATTATGGGATCGATCTTGAAACAATCGAATATCTTCACTGGTGGAAGTTTCGCGCATTGTTTGATGGATTGTCTGATGATACGGAAATCAAACAGCGGATCATGTATCGTGGAATCGACCTGTCTACGGTCAAAGACAAAGAGGAGAAGAAAAGGATTGCCCGGATACAGAGAGCGATCCGGCTTCCGGCGGAGCAGTTATCAGATTATGACATAGGGAATGTGTTTGCATGAGGAGGAAGCTTGTGAAAACAGTAAAGAAACCTCCGGTAGAACGGAGATGGTTTGAATGTCCGAATTGTGGAACGCGACTTGCGATTTATGATAATACGGCTAAGTCCAGTCATGTTTATATCAAATGCAAGACGTGTAAAAGGGAAATAGAAATAAGAATATAAGCACTTTAAAATGAGCCGCAGAGCCTGTGCTATCCAAGAAAGAGAAAGGATGGATAGTATGGGGTATGACGGCTCTTTAAAATTTGATACGGAGATCAACGAAAAAGGCTTTAATAGTGGTTTGAGCAAGATGGGGAGTCTTGCCCAGACAGCGCTTGGGGTATTCAGCGGACAAATGATGACCCGTGCGGTGGATGGTATTGCAAATCTTGGAAAATCGGCGCTTGAAGCAGTTTCTAGTATGGAGCAGAATATCGGCGGTGTGGAAACGTTGTTTAAAGACAGTGCACAAGCCGTGATCGATAGTGCGAATATCGCTTATAAGACAGCGGGAATGAGCGCGAATGAATACATGTCCACAGTGACAAGCTTCTCTGCATCGTTGTTGCAAAGTTTGGGTGGAGACACAGAGAAAGCGGCTCAGATTGCGGATATGGCGATTATCGACATGTCAGATAATGCAAATAAGATGGGAACCAGTATGGAGCTCATCCAGAATGCATATCAGGGATTTGCCAAGCAGAATTATACGATGCTGGACAACCTGAAACTCGGATATGGCGGTACAAAGACGGAAATGGAGCGGCTGATCGCCGATGCCAACAAGGTCAAAGAAGCAAATGGTGAGATGGCAGATCTGTCGATCGATTCCTTTGCAGATGTGACGGAAGCGATCCATATCATCCAGGAAGAAATGGGGATTACCGGAACGACAGCAAAAGAAGCTGCGTCTACAATCGAAGGGTCTGTAAATTCGGCAAAAGCTGCATGGGATAATTTTTTGACCGGTTCGATTACCGCGGAAGAATTTGCAGAATCATTCAGTACAGCGGCATTTGTGATCTTAAAGAATCTTGCGGAAATCATCCCAAGGCTTGCTTCGACGATTCCGGCAATTGCAGTTTCACTCTGCCAGCAGCTTGCTACGGCAGTGCAGGAGGGTGGAAGTGAAATGTTGAGCTCCGCCGGAACTTTCATGCTCAATTCGCTTACAAATGGAATTGTAGTTGGTATCCCTCAGCTTTTAGCACAGGGAAGTGAAATGCTCCATCAGTATCAGAGTGTCATACAAACGAATTTCCCGGTAATTATGCAGAATGGTGTCAGTATAATTACGAATTTATTAACGGGAATCCTTAGCGCAGCCCCGCAGATCATCGCTCAGGTAGGTGAGATGATGACAACGTGGGTCGATACTGTGTTGGGGATGCTCCCAACGATTTTAGATTCCGGATCACAGATGATGCAGAATCTTTTGCAGGGGCTTGTAGAAAATGCGCCTAAGATATTGCAGCAAGCCTTTGATATGACGAGTAATTTCATCCAAACCATTTTGTCGCATCTGCCGTCCATTTTACAGGCGGGAGTGAATTTGATTTTGAATTTGCTTTCCGGACTTGTCCAGGCGGCGCCGCAGATCATCCAGCAGGCTGCGCAGATGCTGGCGGAATTTATCTCGACAATCGCTTCACATTTGCCGGAAATCTTGCAAAAGGGTATTGAGATTGTAGGGGAATTAATCGCGGGACTGATTAGCCGGATTCCGGATGTTATTTCATCCACGATCGATATAATCAGCAGTATCCAAGAATCGTTTGACAACATCGACTGGGTTAGTATAGGGCTTAATATTATCGATGGAATCGTCAGTGGTATTATCAGTGCAGCAGGAAGCTTAGTAGATGCGGCGGTAGGCGCGGCGGAAGATGCAGTGGAGGCGGTAAAAGATTGGCTGGGGATTGCATCACCGTCAAAGCTTATGCGTGATGAAGTTGGTAAATACATGGCTCTTGGTATGGGAATCGGATTCGAGAAGAATGTACCGACGGAAGAAATGACGGATCGAGTGAGTAGATCTGTTGAGCAGATGCGAGGGGCAGCAGAGCAAGTCACATCCAGAACGCCGATAACGGCAATTCAAGCATCGAAAACAGTGAGTGATAATTATACGGATGCAAAATTAGATCATAGAAAATTAAAAAAATTGATTTTAGAAGCAATAAACGAAGCGAACGAAAAACCGATTGTTCTTAATGGTAGGCAAATGAACAGATTTATGCGAGAGGAGGGATTTGTAAAGGTGTGAATATAGAATATGTAAATAGCTCAAATAAAAAGGTGGATTTGAATAGTGAACCTTACAAAATGCTCATATCAGACTTGCTAGATTACGACTGGGAAATGGTAGAGTCAGGAAATAAAATTGCCGGTTTTAAAAAAGGAATTTCAAAAAGAAGCATAGATATTGATGTGATTAGAACAAAGGGGAAATCTTCCCGAAAACTTGCAAATGATTTAACAGATATCTTTGAAGAAGATGTTCAATGTGGAATTCCCGGAAAATTATTTGTGGGAGAATATTATCTAACCTGTTATATTGTTTCTTGCGAAAAAACGAATTGGACAACCGATGTAATTTTGTCGTGTGAATACGGAGTGGTGACAGATCATCCTTACTGGGTCAGGGAGCACCGTTACAGCTTTAGAAAAAATGAAACCGATCCAGAGGGATCCAAGCGGTATGCGAATCGTTATCCGTACCGGTACGCCAATGGTCTGACAAACTCCCGAATTGTAAATGACCATTACGCGGACAGCAACTTCCTTTTGACGATCTACGGTCCGATTGTGGATCCGGTACTGTATATCGGCGGGCACGAGTATTCTGTGACCATCGTGCTGGAAGAGGGAGAATATCTGGAAATCGACAGCGCTGCCGAAACCGTGGTAAAGGTGAAAGTCTCCGGCGAACGGGTCAATGCGTTTCACAACCGAAGTTTTGAAATCTCGGTGTTTGAACCGATCCATCCCGGCGGACAGGATATCGGGTGGAGCGGTCGGTTTGCATTTGATCTGGTGATCTATGAAGAAAGGAGTGAGCCGAGATGGCGATGAAAGACTTGAAAGCAGTTCCGGAAGAACTGACCTTTACTGTGTCGGATCCGAAAGGTTGGGAGTTGGGATTCGTGAGGGATGTGGACAGCATCGATCTGGATCTGGGCGATACCAACGACTTTGAACTGCAGATCGACGCTTCCATCTGGTCGCCGGAGCGGTACAGTTGGAGGAACCGGATCTACATTCCGGGGACGGAATACGGCGGACTGTTGGAGGAGCAGCAGACATCTACTAAAGACAACCGTATTACATGGAGAGGGTATACCTGGCGAGGGCTGCTCAGTCAAAAACTGATCTATCCGCCGGAGGGACAGACTCATCTCACCGTATCAGGAGATGCCAATACGATCATACAGGACATTTTGGGGAACCGGTTCGGTTCTCTTTTTTGTGCGGAGACAAAGGAAAGCGGGATCCAGATCAAGAACTTCCAGTTTGACCGGTACTGCAGCATTCTTTCCGGATTGGAAAAGATGCTGGCGGCAAAGAACGCCAGACTGCAGATCATTTACCAACAGGGGAATCCGGGTGAGTACGGCGGACAGGTCGTGGTCGGCGCCGTTCCGGTGACGGACTGGTCGGAGGAACTGGAGTGCAGCCAGGATGGCAAGATGCATTTCACGACGAAAGACAGCCGGATGGGGATCAACCATCTGGTCTGTGCCGGAGAGGGTGAGGGGATCGACCGGAAGATCCTGCACCTGTACGTCCAGAAAGATGGGAGTATCGGACAGACCCAGTATTACAACGGTCTGGACGAACGGGAAGCACTTTATTCGTATACTTCCGTAGAAGACGACGCAAAGCTTCTGGAAGAGGGGACAGCGCGGCTCCGGGAATTGATGAACTATAAACAGATGGATGCGACCATTTCCGATGTGGATGTGGAGATTGGGGACATTGTGGGCGGGCGTGACCGGATCACCGGCATGTCGCTGCAGAAACCGATCGTCAATAAGATCCTGCGGATGAACAATGGGATCCCATCGGTGGAATATAAACTGAAAGGAGAAGAGTAGAATGGCATTTAAACCACTTACAGTGAATACGCCAATTGGAGAAGAAGCACACATCCTTGCGGAAGACGATGCGGCGCTCTACGACGGGATCTTCGGGGAAGACTGTGTGCTAAAGCTTGGGGAGCAGTTTGCATCCAAGACCATCAGCAATAACGTGATCCGTGTGATGGATGGCGTGGTTGTAGTTGGCGGTCATGTGGGGCGGATCATCAAAGGTGACTACGAAGACATGATGATTGACAATGGAATAGCGGATCAGAAACGAAACGATCTGATCGTCGCCCGGTTTCAAAGCGGCGGGACCGGCGGGGCAGATACTTACAGTCTGGTTGTTGTAAAAGGAACGCCGGGAGCCACGGCAAAGGATCCGGCAATCGTACAGGAAGATTTGTACGCCGGAGGAAAGCAGCGTGATTATCCGTTGTACAGGGTGCGGATTGAGAACTTGAGTGTCGTGGGAGTGGATAAGCTGTTTGGAGTTCAGCACCGGTTTTCGGATTTGATTGATGTGATCTATCCAGTGGGAAGTATCTATATGTCTGCAAATAATGTGAATCCGAAGAATTTGTTCGGCGGACAGTGGGAGGTATTCGGTCAGGGAAAGACCTTGATCGGAAAGGCTGCGGATGGGACATTTGGAACACTTGGGGCAACAGGAGGCGCAACGTCAAAAAATATTCAAGTAAATGCCCATACTCATGCTATTTCGCATACACATACAATTGCTTCCCATAGCCATACGATTGCGCATACGCATACGGTGAATGCACATAGCCATAGTATATCGCATACTCATGGAATGTCGCATAATCATACCGTTGGAAATACAGTGCTTTCAGCAACGCAGTTAACAAAACATACCCACGGATTTAATGGTACGAATGGACATCGCGATGCTTTTGGTGTCACAAGTGCCGGGAATGGCGGGGGAACATATAGCGGATATGTAAGTATAGCGTATAACGGAGAGGGAAGCGTTGCAAATGAAGCTACGGGTGGAAGTGGATCACACACGCATACACTTGGAACCGTTGGATTAACTACTGGCGGTTCTTCGGCAGCAAATTCGGGAAATTCATCTCCGGCAACAGGAGGATCTTCTGCTGCAAATTCCGGAGGGTCAGGAACATTAACATCAGGCAATGCGTCAGCTTCCAGTAGCGGATCCGGTGGAGCACAAACAATTTCCGTGGATGTAACACAGCCGTATATTGTAGTTAATATGTGGAAAAGGATTGCTTAAAAGAAAAGAGGAGAAAAGAATGGATAAAATCAAACTGAAGAATCATGAATTCGAACTGGCAGGCGGACATCGGACAATGGAAGATGTTTTTGAGTTCGATCTGGTGAAAAAGGAAACGATGACATTGAGTGATGTACATAACGTTTTCGATACGAAAGAAGAAACTGCAAGCATTACGATCATCTATAATGATGAGGAATTTAAGATTATTGACGGGTATACGCAATTGGTATTTTTTGCGTTACTTCCGAAAAATAATGACAAACCAATTGACATCATTACAGTCGGATTAAAATTGGACAAGACAGAGGAATACAAGGCTGAAACGTCTGCACTTAAAAAAGAAATCACTGATTTACAGATGGCTTTGGCAGAAGTTTACGAGAAAGTTGTTTCTGAAAAATAAATGACAGAGGAGGATACGATTATGGTAAGCATTTATGTATCATTAATCAGAAAAAAATTAAAAACACTGGAGGAAGTTCCTTTGGAAATTCGAGCAAAGGTTGAGGAAGCACTGAAAGAAGAGTAGAGGAGAGAACATGCAAAAAATCATAGTAGACATCTGTGCGATCATCATGCCGACTTTGCTCGGATATGTAGTCTGGCTTTTGAAGAACCAGAAGAAAGACCGGGACGCAAACAGCAAAGGAACGATGCTTCTCCTGCGCGTCCAGCTCATAGAATATCATGAGAAGTGGACGGAAAGAGGGTACATCACAAAGCATGGGTTAGAGAATTTCATCGAGATGTATGATGCCTATCATTCGCTTGGTGGAAACGGCATGGTGACAAAGTTGTTGGAAGAAATTAAGAAATTACCGATCAGGGATTAAAGGAGAGAAGATTATGAATATGGAAGTTTTCATGCAGTATGTAACGTATTTACTTATGGCGATCGGCGTGCTGGCGTTTATGACCAGCGCGATCGTACAGGTCATCAAAGAGATGCCGTATCTGAAAAAGATACAGACGAATGTGGTTGCGCTCGTGGCAGCCATGATCATCACACCGGTTGCGGTTGTGATCCTGTGTATCTATTATAAGATTACAATCGAGTGGTATTACATTTTTGCTTCGTTCTTGGCGGCGTTTATTGTTTATCTGGTTTCAACCGGCGGCTGGGAAAAAGTAACGGAGATGTGGAGCAGGACAAAATATAACAAGAAATAGAGAAGTGAATTATCTTGCTTTGGCTCAGGAATGCAGGTATACTAACAGCATAAATTAGTAAGAAAGCAGGTGTACTGAATGGCAATATTAAAAAACGAAGATGGAAAAGAACTGATTCTTTTGTGTGACTGCGAATGTGATGAGGGGATTCGAGTTAGAATAGACGCAGACGAAGAAACATATTGTTATCAGACGTATCTGAGTGGAAATTGGTATAGAGAGCAAGCAGGATTGTTGTGTAAGCTTAGGAAGATTTGGAGAATTTTAAGAAATAAAGATTTCTACTATTCTGAAATCGTATTGAATAAGCAAGAATGGGAAGTTTATAAGAATTGGGTTAATAGACAGTGAAATGTAGAGGGCGAGTGATCGTCCTCTTTTTAATTCCATAGGTAGGATGGAAAAATTTTGAAAAACCTCTTGACTTTCGCCTAGACGTATATTATATTATGCCTAGGCATAAAAGAGAGGTGAAGAATATGTCGCCGAGAACAGGAAGACCGATTGTAGGAAAAGAGCCAAAAAATAAACAAATTGCATTAAGAGCAACAGAAACAACGGTGAGAAAATTTCAAGAGTGTTCAGATGTTACTGGAAAAACCAAAACAGATTTACTTGAAGAAATGGTAAATAACCTACATGAAAGTCTGAAAAAAGAAAAATAGAGCAATCGCGCACCTACCAAGTAATACGATTGCTCTCTCAGAGAAGTTTCCTTCTGTAAATATTATAATGCAGAATGGAACTTCTTTCAAGAACCAAAATTTGAAAGGAGTTTTTTATTATTATGAACGATTTAATGAACAAAGTTGTGCAGACACCTATTGAGATAGCATTAGGCATTGATGAAAATGGAATGACCACAGCAAAGAAGTTGTATGAATTTCTTGGAATGGATTTAAAAAACTATTCACGGTGGATAAGAAACAATATTACAGAAAATCAATTTGCAGAAGAAAATGTTGATTATTGGGTTTTCGTCATGCAGGAAGAAAACCCATCGGGAGGGCGCCCAACGCAAGATTATAAACTTTCGGCGAGTTTTGCAAAGAAACTATCTATGATGGCTAGAAGTGAGAAAGGCGAACAGGCACGCCAGTATTTTGTACGTGTCGAAGATGGAATGAAAGAGGTTGCTCTTCGGCTTCAGAATATGTCTCCAGAACTTCAAGCCATCATTATGCATGATAAAAAGATTCAGCAGGTAGAAAGTAAAGTGGAATCTGTTAATCAGGATTTGCAGGATTTTAAGATGGACATGCCGATTCTCGGGATTGAAATTGACAAAATTACATCTGCGGTAAAAAAGAAAGGTGTAAAATGTCTTGGTGGAAAAGAAAGTAATGCGTATAAAGACAAATCTCTGCGTGGAAAAGTGTATCATGACATTTACAGAGAACTGAAAAGACAGTTTGGAGTCAGTACATATAAAGCAATCAAAAGAAATCAGTGTGATTTAGCTGTGGAAGTGATTGGACGCTATGAACTTCCGTATGTTCTTGCAGAGCAAATAAGGGACTGCAATGCTCAGATTAGCATGGAGGTGGCGTAGTATGAGACGAGAATATGATTTCAGAATTTTGTCCAAATACAAGTATCCGAACCTTGTAGCTGAATTTATGGAAACCGGTTACAGTATATGTACCTTGTCAGAGCACATGGGGAACGGCAGATGCAAAGAAGATGATGCAGTTATAAATGCTAAAATATTTGGTGATGAAAAGATTACTGCACAGGAGGCTTCTGGTTTAGCACAGCTCTTTGGGTGTAAACTTGAATATTTGTTTTCAACAGAAATTGAGATGATAGGTGATGTTCCAGCAGCATATATTCGCCATCTCGATTCCAATCGGCGGCAAGAGCGGGAAATGAAACTCTTTAGAATTTCAGAAGAGATAAGAAGAACTTTAAAACAAAAACCGTATTTGGGTGAATTTATGGAACAGGCTTTGACGTGGAATGAAGAACAGGTTCAACAAGCAATAAAAATGTTACAAGAATTAAAAACAGCATAACGATAATCAGAACATCTATCAGAAATGGTAGGTGTTCTTTTTATACAAAAATATTTTTGCACCGGTGCAACACCGGGGAAAGGAGCATATATGAGTATTTTTAACGGAGTCGCAGGAAATCGCGGACACAACCCGATCGGGGCAGTGATTCACAACGATGCAGGGAGCCAGAGTGCGAATGCAGCGCATTATCAGAACTGGCTGCCGGGAATCAATCCGGAAAATGGATTTGCACACGACTATGTGTGTTCGGACGGAACGGTCCATGCCGAGGATGACTGGAACTGTGCTTGGCATTGCGGCGATGACTGGGGAAACAATGAGTTCTATTCTGTCGAGATCTGCCAGAGCATGGGAGACTTGGAGACGTTTAAAGCTAATGAAGAGCGTGCGTTGGCTCTTGTGGCTGCTAAATTCAAAGCGTGGGGAATCACGCTGAACAACGACACAGTTCGTTTACATCAGGAGTTTTTCGCAACGTCTTGCCCGCACAGATCCGTAGAGATCCACGGCGGATTTGATGCAACAAAGGCATATTTTATCAGGAGGATTGGTGAGCTTATGAACAGTACAGACAAATGGATTCAAGATGCTAAAGGCTGGTGGTATCGTTATACTGATGGCAGCTATCCGAAAGAGCAATGGCTTAAGCTTGCCGGAGAATGGTATTACTTTGATTCTTACGGATATGCAATCCAAAATCAATGGAGATGCATTAAAGGGTTGTGGTACTACTTTAATGATAAATGCAAGATGGTTCGTGGATTCCTAAAAGACGGAAACTATTGGTACTTCCTCAACCGCAAAGCCGGAGCAAAGCCAGAGGGGGCAATGCTGACTGGATTCGTTCTGGATGGTACAGAGTGGTACTTCTTCCGGCGCTCCAATGATGGACATCCTCTCGGATCGATGGTGACTGGACTATTTAAGGATGGCGATTACAAATATTACTGCCGGCCAAAAAAAGAGGGGAAATATGCAGAGGGTACGATGGTCACTGGCTTCCAGTGGGTGGATTCCGAAAAAGCGTGGTACTACTTCAACAAGGATAAGAACTGTCAGCCAATCGGAAGTATGATGCGTTGTCATTGGATTTCTGAAAACGGAAAGAAATATTATCTCAAGGCTGATGGAAAGATGGCTTGCAATGAGATCGTTGTGCTTGACGGAAAAGAATATCGTTTTGACGGATCGGGTGCGCTGAAAGCATAAAAAAGAATCCGGCAATTTGTGTCGGATCCAGTGTTTTCGAGGAAAAATCGTCTTGTACTAACTACATGACTCCAAATCCACATACAAGATCCAGATTAATCCCTTCTGATTCAAAATAACCGTTTTCAATCGCGGCATACATCGGTGCATAAAAAATAGAATGTGCGACTTCATTCAGTGTTACATCGACGAGTTCTTTATTTTGTGACTTCTCGGATGAGGGTGTTTCTTCCGTTTGGTTAGAGTCAGGATTTGCAGTTGTCTCCTTACTGTCATTTGCGGTACATGCAGTGAGTAATGAAAGGATCATCACTGCGGCGAGTGTAAATGTGAGTAAACGCTTTTTCATAAATCCTCCTGTATCAAGCAGCAGTTTTTCTTATTTACTATATGTGGGGCGGGAAAAAGCGTGAAAAAAGGAAGACTTAAAAATTAGATTTCAAAGTCTTCCTTTCAAAATAAGCCAGAATATACTGTTTGATTTGCGAACTGATCAAGAACTTTACAGAAAGGCGAGAAAATCAGTCTTCATCGTCAAATTCGTCGTAATCATCTTCATCGTCAAACTCATCGTAGTCGTCTTCGTCGTAATCATCCTCATCCTCGAAGTTCTCGTCCTCGAATTCATCATCTTCGTCCTCATCGTAATCGTCCTCATCTTCCTGGTTCCGGGAAGTTGCGCAGAGAATCACTAAAACGACAGCGAGAACGGCGCTGACGATCGCACTGTACAGCAGAATAGCATCCCCGTCTCGTTTCAAAAATGCAAAGACAGCTCCCGCAATATAAAAGATGATCGGAGCGATGTAAGCTGCGACGGAACGTTTGTTCTGCAGGATCAAAAGCAGAAGTCCGGAGACGAGCATACAGACTGCAAGAACGATATAAGTTGTTCCGGAAGAAGCCTGTCCGCCGGAGGCGATATTATCCAGTCCGGCAAGGAAACCACGGTATGCGAAATATCCGAAGCCAAGGATAGAGAGGATTCCGAGAATTACACGGACAACCCGATATTTTGCCGGTACATAATAAATGTAATCATCATCTTCCTCGAAATCGTCCTCTTCTTCATATTCCGGTTTGGTAACCGGGCGTTTCTTTTCCGGTTCCGGACGTTTTTTAGAGGTCTCAGAAACAGATTCCGGATCTTCTGTGCGTTTCTTTTGCGGAAGTTTTTCTGCGTCGCTTTTTTTCTTACGTGGTTTGTAATTCGGATCTGTGGCGAGCATTTCCTCGTAACTTTGCCGAACGGCACGTTCCCGTTTGGCGCGGACGTGCTCCGGAGGAATATTTCCGTAATATTGCTCTGTTTCTGTATTTACGGTGGTATTGGAAGTGGAAGAATTTGCCGGGGCAGATGGTCTGCTGTGCGGAGCAGATTTTTGGGCGGCGGATTCTTTTTTCCCGGTAGCAGCTTTGGCTGTCACATCTCTTTTTACGGTTACTTTGGCAGCTGTTTCTTTTTTTGTGTGAGTGCTTTTGGCAACCTGTACATTTTCTTTTTCAGAAGTCGGTTTTACTGCTTTTGCAGATGGGGTTTGGGGAACTGTTTTTTTCTCATGAGAACTGTCTTTTTTCGGAGCAGAAACTGCATTTTTTTTGTGAGCCGGATCCACTGGTCGTTCTGCCGGATTTCCGACAGGTTTTTCGGTTGGAGCTGCGTTTTGAACCGACCTTTTTTCGGAAATTGGTTTCTGCGCCGGAGCAACAGGTTTTTCCGGGGTTCCGGTTTTCTTCCGCGCGGATGCGTTTGCTTTTTCCGCGCGCTTTTTTGCACGCTGTTTATCTAAATCCCATTGCTTTTTACAGTCACGGCAGACTGCATATTCATGAAAGACCGGAGTGCCGTTTGCATCGGTTCCGACCTGTTTATTTTGTAATTCGACTTCTTTTCCACATATCGGACATTTCATTGTCTCTTATTCCTCGCTTTCCTGTTATTGGGATCCTGTAATAGGATGATCGGTAATATCCATTTCTTTACGGATGGCAGCATCAGTATGCAGGGAAAATAGGATGCCCTAAGCTAAGCATACCGATGCGAAAAATCTTGATCAGAAGCGCAAATAAATAGCGCCAATATGCGAGAAATGTTGAAAATTCTCGTATACTGACGCTATTATAACATTTTGTAGAAAACAGGACAATGGAAAAATAGAATTATTTTCAGGTCACTTATTTTCAATTCATTATTTTTTAGAGGAGACCTTTCGGGGCACTACTTGTATGGAGCGGCTTTTTTCTCAGTGGATCCATTTTTGCTTGGGATCACGGGAGGGCGGTACTGATACACATCGTTGTAGGATTCCAGTTCGGCTTCCGAAGTTGGAAGAAATGGGATCAGTCCGGTACATTCCCGGGCAGAAGCAGCATTGGAAAGATAATCGAAATCATCGATGAGTTTTTCATTTTCCTTTGGAGTTTTCATAATCTTCACCTCAAAAATAGTATTTGTGTAAATTCATATTTTATTTAAGAGAGTGAAAAATGGGGCTTATTTCCAATCTTTTTTATAAATCAGAAAGAGAGGAACTGCGACGAAAAGCATTCCGCCGATGACATTGCCGATCGTGACCGGGATAAAATTATGTAAACTGCCGGAAAGATTCAGATTTTCAAGCTGATTCGCAGTGATTCCGTAGGTTTTCTGTGCGATCCGTATATAATCCGGATTGAAAGAAGCGAGGATCCCGGCAGGGATATAAAACATATTTGCCACGCAGTGCTCAAAGCCTCCGGCTACAAATGCGCAGATCGGAAAGAAGATCGCCCATATTTTCCCGGCGATGTCTTTTGCGGAAAGTGACATCAGCACGGCAAGACAGACAAGAATATTGCAGAGAATACCGGAAGTCAGTCCCTGAAGCGGCGAGACGGAAATTTTTCCAATGGCAACTTTGATCGTATATGCACCGAGCAGACCGCCGGAATAATTGAGATTTCCGGAAAAAACGATCAAAATATCGACCAAAAGAGCGCCGAGCAGATTGCTGAAATAAACGATAACGAGGTTGCGGAGCATTTTTAGGAGGGACGTGCGTCGGTCGAATACATTTAAAAGGATCAGACAGTTTCCGGTAAATAGTTCTCCTCCCAAAAAGACGATCAGCATCAGCCCGACAGGGAAGATCGCGGCGGCAAGCGCTCTGGAAACACCGACATTTTCGATGGAGTGCGCGGCGGTACTACTTGTAGCTGCTCCGAATGCGATAAACATTCCGGCCATGATTCCGAGCAAGATCATTTTCCCGAGAGGGAGTGTTGTTTTGGTTTCGCTTGCTTTCATATTCAGTTCTATGATTTCTGACGGTGTGTTAAAGTGATTATCCATAGATAAAGTGAATCCTTTCCATAGTGTGTTAATTAATTGACAAAACATCGTTTATTATACTAAATATTTTAGGAAAAGCAAGATAAATCGTGTATGTTGACATAAAAAGAATACGGACGTACAATGAGCGTATTCGATAGTGCTTATCATTTAGCGGAGAAAGAGAGAAAAAGGAGAGAAAGATGAGAAAGATCATTGCAGATACACATGCACATACAATCGTGAGCGGTCATGCATACAGCACGATCCGTGAGATGGCATCAGCCGCCAAGAGACGGGGGATTCAGGTTCAGGCGCTTACAGAACATGCGCCGAAGATGCCGGGAACATGCGGGCTTTATTATTTTCAGAATCTGGATGTGATCCCGCGGGAAATGGACGGTGTCCGGATGCTGTTCGGCGCAGAATTAAATATTATGGATCCGGAGGGAAATGTGGATCTTCCGGAAAGAGTATGCGAGGAACTGGATCTGGCGATCGCAAGTATGCATATTCCGTGTTTTGGCGAGGGAAGAAGTGAGGATGAGGTAATGCGGGCTTATGAAGCCGTGATGAAGAAGCCGTATGTGAAGATCATCGGGCATCCGGATGACAGTCGATTCCCGACAGATTATGAGAGACTTGTGAAAATGGCAAAAGAGACCGGAACACTTTTGGAATTGAATAATTCCTCATTGCGTCCGGCAAGTTTCCGGGTCGGGACAAGAGAAAATCTGCTGACAATGCTGGATCTTTGCAGACAGTATGACGTTGCCGTCACAACAGGAAGTGATGCGCATGTGGATGTGGATGCAGGTAATTTTTGTTATGTGTCGGAATTGTTGGAGTACTGTAATTTTCCGGAAGATCTGGTCGTGACGACGGATCCGGAGCAGTTGAAGAGGTATTTACAGATCGATCTATGATAAAATTCCCGTATTTGAAAAGAAAATACGGGAATTTCTTTAAAAAGGTGGACTTTAAGAATTTAGTGTGCTAAAATTTAAAATAGTCTTTGAGTGGTAAAGGAGATTTTAGAATGAGTAAAAAAATCAGGACAGAGGCTGTTGACTATCTTTTTAGTGCAATCTTAAGTTTGAAAGACAAAGAGGAATGTTATACTTTTTTTGAAGATATCTGTACGATCAATGAATTACTTTCGCTTTCTCAGCGGTTTGAGGTGGCGAAGATGCTGAGAGAAAAGAGAACGTATCTGGAGATTGCGGAAAAGACAGGGGCATCGACTGCAACGATCAGCAGGGTGAACCGTTCCCTGAATTACGGGAATGACGGATATGATATGGTATTTGACCGGATTGAAAAAGAAGAGAAATAAAAGTGCTTTCGGGCACTTTTATTTCTCTTTCTTTTGGCTTTTCTGAAAATCCGGAAGTTCATCCAACAGTTTTTCAATCAATAATTTTTTAACATAAACATCGAAACTTAAACTGCAGATAAAGGAAAACATCTGTAAATAATGTCGGTCTTCTTCCGGAGCATCAGCGAAAGATTCTTCAGCCCTTGCAAAAGCGGCGGAAATCTCTTTGCTGAGATCCGGGATCTGGTTTTTTTCCATAGAACAGATCTCTTCGTATATCTCGGAAAGGGATGGCTGGTTTTCAGTCTGAAAATAGGTCTCTGTCAATGGATTTAGCAACGTTTCAATATCTTTGATCGCTAAAATATTTTTAAAATAGTAGATAAATGTCAGAATCAGAATGTGCTCCCGGGAATATTTTTTCTTATCCGGCGGGGGAAGCAGATTATTCTTGGCATAATTATTGATCATCGTCTTGGTCAGGATCTTGTCTTCTTCATATCGTTTGGAAGAAGAAAGTCCGGAATCCATCAATGTTGTGACCTGATCCATGTATAAGTCGATATTCGGGATGTCTTCGGCATGGATATAATCGATCCGGGAGAGACTTTCCAGAATACTTTCCAATAAATTTTCTGAATTAATGTTCATCTTATCACCTCGATATTGATATTATATAGTATTAAAAACTAGATGGCAAGATAAATTTTTCTGGAAGCCGTGCCGGTTCTATGGTATTATGACACGGAAGACTGATGAAAAGGTGGGACGGCATATGATTTATGAGCCGCTTTTTAAACTGGAAAAAACAGGAGTGCAGATGCGTTATTATACCGATAAAGGACAGTATAATCCGACTCATTGGCACAGTGCGATCGAACTGATCTATATTTTGAATGGAAACGGGACCGTTACGATCAACGGGGTCGGACATCCGGTAGTAGCGGGGGAATTTGTGCTGATCGACTCCAATCAGATGCATGAAGTGCGGTGTGTTCGGGCTTCCATGATCGTCGTGATCCATTTTTCCAGAAACAGTATGAAGAATTTTATTGAAAATCTGGATGAATATCATTTTCAGTGTACAAAAGATACGCTGCAGAAAGAACAGCTTGAAGCGTATCTGCATGTATGCAGTATGCTGAAAGTGCTTCCGCCGATCTATGTGACGCAGCCGACCGGATTTAAACTGAAAAGCCATGCAGTGGCGATGGAAGTGTTTTATGAATTGCTGCATCATTTTGCAAAGTGGGAAGAAGAACCGGTCATGACGGAACGAAGTGCGGATATGGAGCGTATGGGCGAGATCATTACTTATATAGACCGGCATCATCGGGAACCGATCTCACTGGAGAGTATTTCTTCTGAATTTTATTTGAGTCGGGAGTATTTCAGCCGTTTTTTCAAGAAAAATATGGGAGTCACATTTTCACGATATGTCAATCAGCTGCGGCTGACTCATATTTATCATGATATATGCAATACGCAGGACGGAATTATGGAAATTGCTGAAAAGCATGGATTTACGAATTATAAATTATTCAACCGGATGTTTCATGAGATTTACGGATGTACACCGCGTGAAATACGTGGGAGACAGAAGCAGAACGGATGAAAAAAGGAGAAGTTATGAGTATTTATGATACATTAAATGAACAGCAGAAAGAAGCGGTGTTTCATACGGAGGGACCGCTTCTGATCCTGGCGGGAGCGGGATCGGGAAAGACCCGGGTGTTGACCCACAGGATTGCTTATTTGATCGAAGAACGGGACGTCAACCCATGGAATATCCTGGCGATCACATTTACCAATAAGGCGGCAGGGGAAATGAGGGAGCGTGTGGATCGTCTGGTCGGATTCGGAGCGGAGAGTATCTGGGTAAGTACGTTTCATTCAACCTGTGTGCGGATCCTTAGGCGGTATATCGACCGGATCGGATTTGACACAAATTTTACGATCTATGATTCAGACGATCAGAAATCTTTGATGAGAGACGTCTGTCGTGTGTTGGATGTGGATACAAAAAAATACAAAGAGCGGATGTTTTTGAGTGCGATCTCGGCAGCGAAAGATGAGATGATCACGCCGGATGAGTATGAACTGAACGCAGCAGGGGATTTTGGAAAACAGAAGATCGCGCAGGTCTACAGGGAGTATGAGCGGCAGCTTCATGCCAACAATGCGTTGGATTTTGACGACCTGCTTTTAAAGACCGTGCAGCTTTTCCAGACACAGCCGGATGTGCTGGAATCTTATCAGGAACGTTTCCGTTATATTATGGTGGATGAATATCAGGATACGAATACGGTGCAGTTTAAGTTTGTAAGTCTTTTGGCAGCAAAATACCAGAACTTGTGTGTCGTGGGAGATGACGATCAGTCCATTTATAAATTCCGAGGAGCGAATATCCGGAATATTTTGAATTTTGAACAGGAATTTCAAAATGCACGCGTGATCAAACTGGAGCAGAATTACCGTTCCACACAGAATATCTTAAATGCAGCCAATGCAGTGATCCAAAACAACAGAGGAAGAAAAGACAAGACACTTTGGACCGACAATGGAGACGGAGAAAAAGTACATTTGCGTCAGTTTGATACCGCTTATGATGAAGCAGAATTTGTGGCGGACGATATTCGGAAAAATATAGAGAACGGCGGTACATATCAGGATTATGCGATTTTATACAGAACAAACGCACAGTCGCGTATGTTTGAGGAAAAATTTGTTGCATGTAATATTCCATACAAGATCGTAGGGGGCGTCAACTTCTATGCAAGGCGGGAGATCAAAGATCTGCTCTGTTATCTGAAAACGATCGATAACGGGCGGGATGATCTGGCAGTACGACGGATCATCAATGTGCCGAAGCGGGGGATCGGTCTGACGACGATCACACGGATCCAGGAATCGGCGGCAGCAAGGGAAATCGGATTTTACGAGGCGCTTCTGGGATTGGATCTGATCCCCGGAGTCGCGCGCGCCGCATCCAAATTGGATTCTTTTGTGGCATTGATCGAATATTTTAAGCGGCGGTCAGATGAAGTCAGCATTACAGATCTGATGAATGAGATCATTGAGAAGACCGGATACATTGAAAATCTGGAAGCGGAAGATAAGGAAGACGCACAGGCAAGGATTGAAAATATCGAAGAACTGGTAAGCAAAATCGCCGCATATGAGGAACAGTGCGCAGCCGAGCAGGTGAAGCCGTCCCTCAGCCAGTTTTTAGAGGAGGTTGCGCTGGTTGCGGATATCGATTCACTGGAAGAAAATCCGGATTATGTCGTTCTGATGACACTGCACAGCGCAAAGGGGTTGGAATTTCCGCATGTCTATCTGGTCGGAATGGAAGACGGTTTGTTCCCAAGCTATATGACGATCACTTCGGACAACGATGAGGATCTGGAAGAAGAGCGGAGACTTTGTTATGTCGGGATCACCCGGGCAGAACAGGAATTGACGATGACGTGTGCACGGAAACGTATGACCCGTGGAGAGACGCATTATAACCGGATGTCCAGATTTTTACAGGAAATTCCGAAAGAACTGATGGAGAACGGAAGTCTTCCGTTTGACAAGGAAATGCAGAAAGAACGGGAACAGGAACTGATCAGACAGAATGCTTATACACAGGCGAAGCAGGCATTTCGCCAGAAACCGTTCCAAAATTACGGGATTCAGAAAGGGGCGAAAGCATTTGCAGTGTCAAAAGAAAAAGGGCTGGATTATCAGGTAGGAGACCGGGTGCGTCATATCAAATTCGGCGAGGGTACAGTCAAAGGCATCCTGGAGGGCGGCAGAGATTTTGAAGTGACCGTCGAGTTTGATACTGCCGGAGTCAAAAAAATGTTTGCCACATTTGCAAAGCTGAAAAAAATATAAAAGGTTGAGTGAAAAAGTAAATTCCACATGTAAAAGTAAATTCCATACAGAAGACTAAATTCGATATTTTAGGGTTTGACGAATCGTATCAAATCCTTTAAAGTGGAATTTAACCAGATAATAAATGCTTTTCTGCAATAAAAATGTATGCTAATGAGACAACTGGAATCTGCCCTGTAAGACTAAATTCCACTTGTCTGGTATGTGTGATATGGAACCTTTATCCGCAGATTTGTTTTATTATCTGGTTTTATTTTTTTAGTAATGCAGGTGTTAATACAATCTCATCTGCCGGTATTTCAGTGAGATTGAAATAATTTAAAAGCTCGTGAGGGAGCATGAGTTTTGCAAGAGCCATAGGAGATAATCCGCCAAGACTTTGTCGTGGTGTACTATTGATATGGCTCATTATCAGATTGATATCCTTTTGCGAATAATTGTCAAAGGACGTTCCTTTCGGACATATTTTTCTGATATATTCATGGTTCTTTTCACAATGCGGTTTTTGCCAAGAACACATAGGATCACAGTAATAAATACTTGTTCGGATCAAGTTGTCTTCCCCGCATTCCAATGCATCTGGAATCTGAAATTCACCGCCTCTATCTGTTAAAATCAGAGAAAATGCAGAAGCAAAAGAAAAGGTTCCAATCGCATGTTCAATAGAGTCGAAGACGTTCTTTACATGACGGGATTCTTTGCTGTCAAGAAGATAAGCCATCATAAAAGAACAACCAGAAAATGTAACGTGAGCAGCGCTTTATGGGAACCTTCACAACCGAGTACGGTGTCCATTTCCGTAATTCTTGTGTCTGGGAATTCCTTTAAAAATGCCTGGAGATCTTTGTAAGTACGTCCTTCATAAATAGCCTTATCAGCTGGCTCAGAAGAACCTGAAGAGCGGATTTTATACTTTACTTTTTTGGGCAGGTCAATATTTTTAACACTTAAAGCTCCAGATTCAATATAATTGTAAAGCGTTTTTTCAGAGTAAGGAATCTCAGGATGGTTCTGTAGGATCATGTATGGGGACTGTCCTTGAAGAATCAGAGGGGAAACCAGTTCATCCAGCTTTGTTAAATCCTC